>LWDU01039227.1_pt2 | contig 298162 bp, 255 predicted proteins | sample 727161 | NCBI WGS metagenome assembly LWDU01 (sample SAMN04566230, study PRJNA314399) | hydrothermal vent metagenome | isolation source: deep sea hydrothermal plume seawater | place: Mexico: Gulf of California, Guaymas Basin | collected 2004-07-11 | reverse complement strand
CGAGAAGCAGCGAGAAGCGAGGGGAGAGCATGGCGAGATGTCCTTCACAAGGGTTGCCTGCTTGGGTGGGGCCCAAGGACAACGGGTTGGCGAGCTAGAGACCGAGCTTGCAGACGAGCCTAGCACGGATTTGAGTTGGCGTGGGTTCTCTCCACCGTCGCCGAGAACCTTCGCCCCCGAAGGCCCCCCGGCCCCCTCAAGGAGCCCCGCCAAGGGCCCCTGGGCCCTGGCTTGAGGGGTCGGAAACAGGGCTCGGGCCGCCTGGCTGGAAACCCTTCCAAGCGCTCCTCGCTGGCTCGCATGAGTCTCTCGCCGAGGCCCTCAAGATCGCACCCGCGACGGGCCCCCGAGCGTGTACTTTGAGGCCGAGATTGCGTACCCTGTGAGCGCTTCAAGCGGTCCCGGATCGGCCCTAATCGTGCGCCTTGAAAGCGTTTCTTGACACTGCCGGTTCTCTGCGGGCTCTCTGCGGACGGACGGGCCGAGGCTCTTCGAAAGAGGGCCCCGGAAAAAGAGCCCGCGGGAAGGCCAAAACACAAGCCCCGCGCCTCGTTCACAACCCAAGCTGGGCGGTTCATAACCCGACAGCAAGCCCCCAACCTTCCACGCCGGCCCACAGCCTCCCGGCACCCGATCAAGCCGACCCTGGATACCCGTTGACATGTTTCCCTCCAGTGCCTACTCATCCCCAACCGTTTGCGTTATGTCAACAGCGCTTCTGCGGATGCAAGTGCCCGCCACGCCTGGGTTTGCGCGGGTCACACCGCGAGTACTCCACAATTTGGCCAGGCCCTTATTAAGAAGGTTAATTCTTAATACTTGAGGAACGGAAACCCAACCACCCCATCCCTTTTGGAAAACCCACGAGTTGCTGCCCATGAAGGTTCTCTGTGATCGAGAGCAACTGCGAGAAGGTCTCGCCGTCGTCAACAATGTGATCCCGCCCCGGAGCACGAAGCCCGTCCTCGAAAATGTTTGTCTGGTGGCTTCGGACGATGCCCTGGAGTTGCTCGGTACTGACCTTGAGGTCGCCGTGCGTTACCGCGTCGGCGAAGTCAAGGTCTCCGAGCCGGGGCTGGCCGTCATCCCCGCCCGGGTGGCGCTCGACTTCATTCGCGATCTCTCCAGCGAAACCGTGGCCCTCGAGAGCGCCGACGGCCGTTGCACAATCTCTGGCGGCTCGGACTCCTGTGAGCTCGTGACGCTCGACGCGGACGAGTTCCCGGTAGTGTCCCGTTTTGACGAAGAGAAGACGCTCACGATCCAGGGAGGCACCTTTACGCGCCTGGTGGGACAGACCGCCTTCGCCGCGGCGCGTGAAGCCGGCCGCTATGCCATGCACGGTGTGTTGATGGTGATGGAAGAGGGCCATCTCAAGTTGGTGGGCACCGACGGCCGACGCCTGGCCCTCTCCTCCACGCCCGTTGACCAGCCCAGCGAGGACATCAAGCCCTCGATCCTGCCCACCAAGGGCATCCAGCTCTTTTGCCGGGTGATCGAGGACCCCCTGGACATGGTGCAACTGCAATTCGGGGAGAACCAGGTGGGACTGAAGTCCAAGAACGCCGAGATATTCACGCGCCTGATCGACGGCGAGTACCCCAAGTACACCCAGGTCGTACCCAGCGAAACAGCCCACATCGTCGAGGCTAACGCGGACCTCATGGGGCGCAAGCTGCGCCTCGTGGCCAATGTGACCGGGGACGAAGCCCGCGCCGTGCGCTTCAAAGTCGAGCGCGACGAGATCGCCATGTTCGGCCGCTCGGCCGGCCGCGGCGAAGCTCAGGCCCACATGGAGGTCAAGTACGACGGTTCTGGATCCTCGATCTCATTCAACCCGGACTATGTGCTCGACGGCCTGAAGCACTGCGATCAGGAAACCTTGCGGCTCGAGTTTTCCGACAAGTCCAGCCCAGGCAAGTTCTGTCTCGGCGAGAACTACATCTACATCGTGATGCCCATCACGATTGACACCTGAGCTTGAGCGACCCTCACAGCCAACGCATTCGAAAAAGGGGCCGTGGTCCAACCGCACTCCGCGACGCCTTGCGAGGCTATCTGCGCGATAGCGGCCTCGGCCCGCAGCTCAAGGATGCCCGCGTCTTCCAGGCCTGGACCGCTGTTCTTGGTGAACCACTGGCCAGCCGCGCAGTACCCGTACGTTTCCTCTTTGGAGAGCTGACTGTCGAAGTCGAATCCTCCCCGCACCTTCACGAACTCCAAAACTTCACCGGCGATACCTACCGACAGGCGGCCAACCAACGCCTCGGGGACGATCGCATCAAGAAGCTCACTTTCCACCTGAAACGCTGACAATGTCCGACGAACGAGAAGAGCCCAGGCCCCAAATGGCGGAGCCACAGCTAACGGCAGACCCCAAGTTACCCGGGGGACCCCTCCCGCAGGCGGACAAGGTAGCCACCGAGGTCGACAGCGAATATGGCGCGGATTCGATCACCGTCCTCGAAGGCCTCGAGCCCGTGCGGGTACGGCCAGCCATGTACATCGGCGACACCGATGTGCGCGGCTTGCATCACCTGATCTGGGAAGTGGTGGATAACGCCATGGACGAGGCTCTCGCCGGCCACGCCACCCTGTGCACCGTGACCCTGCACGAGGACGGGTCGTGTTCGGTGCGGGACGATGGCCGTGGGATTCCCGTGGGCATCATCGCTTCAGAGGGCTTGCCCGCCGTGGAGGTCGTGCTGACCAAACTACACGCCGGTGGCAAGTTTGACAGCGGGGCCTACAAGGTCTCCGGCGGCCTGCACGGCGTGGGCGTGTCTTGCGTCAACGCGCTTTCCGAATGGCTTGAAGTGACCGTGGACCAAAACGGCAAGCGCCACCGCATGCGCTTCGCCCGAGGCCAACGCACCCAAGAACTCGAAGTGATCGGCGAGGCTTCAGGCCGGGGCACCGAAATCCGTTTCAAGCCCGATGGTGAGATCTTCACTACCCTGGAGTTCGAACTCGACCTCGTTATCAAGCGTTTGCGCGAGCTGGCTTACTTGATGGGCACGCGCGGCGTGGTCATCGACCTGAAAGACGAGCGCACCGGATCCGAAGAGCGCTTCGCTTATCCCAACGGGTTGCTCACCTTTGTGGAGAATGTGAACGAGAGCAAGACGGTTTTGCACCCCGGGACGATCCACTTCGTCAAGACAGTTCGCGACCCGGCCGACCCCGAGCAACAGTACGAGGTGGAGCTCGCGATGCAGTACACGGACGCCTATCAGGAGACCGTGTTCACCTTCGTCAACAACATCAACACCCACGGCGGCGGCACCCATCTCGCAGGCTTGCGCGCCGGCATCACGCGTACCCTGAACAACTACGCCAAGCAACAGAAACTGTTCAAGGACGAAAAGAAGGCGCCCTCCGGCGATGACTTCCGCGAGGGCATGACGGCGATCCTGGCGATCAAGGTCCCCAACCCCCAGTTCGAAGGCCAGACCAAGGATAAGCTGGGCAACCGCGAAGCCCAGGGCGTGGTCGAGTCGGTTGTGGGGGAGATGCTCGGCACCTACCTCGAGGAGCACAACTCGGTCGCCAAGACGATCATCACAAAAGCTCTGCGTGCCATGCAGGCCCGTGACGCAGCGCGCAAGGCGCGCGAGTTGGTGCGCCGCAAATCAGCTCTCGCCAGCGGCAACCTGCCCGGAAAACTGGCTGACTGCCAGAGTTCCGATCTGGCCGAGTCCGAAATATTCCTGGTCGAGGGTGATTCCGCTGGTGGCTCGGCCAAGATGGGCCGTGACCGCCGAAACCAGGCCATCCTGCCCCTCAAGGGTAAGATCTTGAATGTCGAGAAGGCGCGCCTGGACAAGATGCTGGGTCACAGCGAGATCCAGTTGATCATTTCGGCCCTGGGCTGCGGTATCGCCGAAGAATTCGACATCGAGAAGCTGCGCTACGGCAAGACCATCATCATGACCGACGCGGATGTGGATGGCTCGCACATCCGCACCCTGCTCTTGACCTTCTTTTTCCGCCACATGCGCGAGCTGATCGACAAGGGCCGCTTGTTCATCGCCCAGCCGCCGCTCTACAAGGTTAAGCGCAAGAAGAAGGAGCGTTATGTGATCACCGACGAAGAGTTGCGGGATTACCTGACCGAACTCGGTGTGGCTTCTTTGACAGTCACGGACAAGGAAGCCGACCAGAGCTTTAGCGGCTCGGAACTCAAGTTGATCTCGCGCGACCTGGGCCGACTCGAGGCCCTCGTTCCAAAGCTAGCTCCCGCCTGCGTGGGCTTACCCGTGCGAGAGATACTCGCCAGCTGGGACGGGATCAGCGTGCCAACTCACTGGGCGCAGGTGGGGGGGGTCAACTCGTTCTTTGATGCCCTACCCGAACTCAACGCCTGGATGGACTTGCAGAAGGCGCGCCTGGGCGTGGAAGAACTTAGCGTGCACAGCGGCACGGAATCCGCGGTGACTCGGGAAGACGCCGATGTGATCTCAAGCCACATCGCCCACCACGAGGACCTGCACTCCGTCCTGAGTCTTTTGAGGGACCACGGCCTGCGCTTTAGCGGAGGCGGCGAGTGGGAACTCAACGACGGCAAGCAAGAGCGCACTTGCCAGGGGCTTTTGGAGCTCGCTCCGGCGATTCGCCAGAGCGGCCAGGGCGAGGTCGAAGTCCAGCGCTACAAAGGCCTGGGCGAGATGGATGCCGAGCAGCTCTGGGAGTCCACCATGGACCCCTCGGTGCGAGCCCTCTACCGGGTAGAACTCGAGGATGCGGTTGCAGCGGACCACATTTTCACCGTGCTGATGAGCGACGGGGTTGAGCAACGGCGGCAATACATCGAGCGGCACGCCCTTGAGGCCACCAACTTGGACATCTAGCCCGGATTGGGCAGGTTCTATCGGGCAGACCCTCCAGCGGAGGGGTCTGCATGTCCGATAGAAGAGGGTCGCGGCCGGCCAGTCCCCCCCCTTGGTCGAGTGCCCAGGAGCCCCCTTTAGCGTCCCCGTGGCCCCACCCACCCTCGATGAACCACAACCACCGACTCGGATTTCAGCGTCTGGCCGAGGTGCTCGTGGAGCGCGGTCTTGTGGAGCAGCAATCGGTCCATGATGCTCTCGCCATCGGGGAACACGGAGGCCTCGCATTTCCCGAGGCCCTGGTCAACGCCAACTTGGTCGCCGACTGGGAGCTATCCGCCGTGGTCTGCGAGCTCTACAACTTGCCCTTCTTGACCGTCGAGATGGTTGAGCCCGCGCCCGAAGCACTCCTCGGTTTGAGCCTCGAGTTTCTGCGTGAGAACGCGCTCGTGCCGCTCAGCCGACACGGCCAGGTCTTGACTGTTTGCATGCCCGCCGTGGTGCCCGCCGAGATCCTCGGTCTCTTGGCCGCCGAGTCGGACTGTGTCATCATGCCTGTGGTGGGCACGGTGCAGACGAATCGGCGCTGGGTTGGCGAGCACCTCGAACCCCAAGCGCCTTTGCCCAGTGAAGCTGTCGACTTGGACGAGCCGGGCACAGGCTGGTCGAGTTTTCTCGATGCAGCTGATGCCCAAGTGCTTTCCGATCTCGACGAAGACAACGAGGGTTAGCGCGGCGCGCGCCAACCGCCGCCGAGTCTGCGCACAAGCAAGCGGTCCGCAAGACGAGGAGCGATGACCGAAAGCGAGGCGAGCAGTCGCCACTTCCAACGCAGGAAGCGCTCCGGCCGCGGGTGACGAGCGAGGCGCAAGATTTCGGCGGCGACTTGGTGAGCCGCCGCCGCTCCCTCCAGGCTGGGATCGGCCAGACCTGAAGGGTTGTGTTGAGCCTCGAAGAATCCCGTGGCTGTCAGGGCGGGGTTCAAGGTGCAAACCGCAATGCCCTTTTCAGCCCACTCGACCCGCAGCCCCTCGCCGATGGAACAAACCGCGGCCTTGGAGGCTGCGTAAGCGACTTGGCCCGGTATTCCACGGCGTCCGACCACCGAGGAGATATTGACTACCACGGGGTCTCTTCCGCGCACGAGAAGGGGCAGGGCTGCCCGCGAAACCAGGAGCACGGCGAGCACATTGGTGTCGAAGAGGCGCCCGAGGGTTCCTTCCTCGAGCTCTTCTACGAGGGCGCGGTACCCCACGCCAGCGTTGTTGACCAGCAGGTCGAGCCCTCCGAAGGCCTGCCCGAGTTCTTGGAAGGCAGCCTCGATTTCCCCCGACTGACACAGATCGCAAACGAGGACAAGGTGCCCTTCGCCTTCTAGCTCGGAGGCGAGAGCTGACAAGCGTGTTGGGGAGCGAGCGAGCAGCGCAACACGATAACCCTCCGCCGCCAGGCGCCGGGCTGTGGCGGCGCCGATGCCCGAGGAGGCACCGGTGACCAAGGCTCGGCGTTGCACGGAGGGAACTGTAGAGCCTCAGTCTCGGCCGGTGGTCTTGTGCAGGGCGCGCAACAGTTCGAACCACTTGTTGCGTGTGCGCATGATGTCACGCACCTGGCGGTCGGTTTCGCCGTACTTTTCGAGCAACTGCTCTTCCCACAGGGCCGTCATGATGATGGCTTCGTCGTAGCCTTCCTTGGCAAGGTTGCCGAGGCGGTTCCATTCGCCCCGATCGCCAGAGGTCTTGGCTTGCTTGGCGCGGGCCAGGATGCCGGCTGCTTTTTCCGCTTTGTGCAAGGCCGCTATCCAATCGGAGTTTTGAGCCAGGCCCGAGGGTGCGCGGTTGGTGGAGCGCCTGCGGCCCGAGCGTCCCGCTCCCGTCTCCGGCGGCTCTTCTTCGGGCAGATCGCCGAAGACGGTTGAGGCGTCGACCTTGGGAACCTCGGGCCGCTCTTCGCGGTCTTTTGCTGCCATGCGGGCGATGAGGATCGCTCCCACGAGCACGGCGCAGAGCAGGGCGATGGGACCGAAGGGCGGCCCGCCCTTCTTGGGAGCCCGTCGCCGGGGCCGGCCTTCTTCTTGCTCTTCTCGAGAGCCGTAGCGCCTTTCATCGACCATGGGCCAGAGGATACGCTTCTTGCCCAATAGTCTGCTAGCCGGACCTCTTGGCCCGGGCTAGCGCCTCTGGACCAAGCGCGCCACGTATCCGCCGTCCACGGGCCCGGCGGGGGCGGCGGGGGCGGGCAGGGTTTCCAATTCTTCTTCAAGGACCCAGCCCGGGTGGCTACTTAGAAACCAACGCACGCGCTGGCGGTTCTCATCGGGCTCGAGGGAGCAGGTGGAATAGACCAGGCGCCCTCCCGGCCGCACCTTCTTGGCCCCGCGTTCGAGGAGCTGCTGCTGTAGATCCTGGAGGGAGGCGCGCGACGCGGGGCCCCAACGCCAGCGGGCCTCGGGGCGGCGGGCCAGCACGCCCGTGTTGGAACAGGGCACATCGAGGAGCACGCCATCAAAGAGGCCCCGGGGCAGCTCTTCGCCAGGGAGAGTCGAGTCTTCTGGCGGGTCGCTAGCCGGGGCAGCCCCCTCCCGGGCGATGCCTTCCAGGGCGATCGCTTCCACCCTCTGTTCGAGCCCCAGGCGCGTGCAGGTCTCCTGAAGGCGCGCGATTTTTTCCTCCGAGACATCGCAAGCAGTGACCTGGGCGCCAGCCGCGGCCAGGACACAGGTCTTGCCTCCGGGAGCCGCGCAGAGGTCGAGCCAGCGTTCGCCTTCGCGCGCACCACACAACTCGGCTGCGCGCCGGGCGGCTTCGCCCTGGATCGTGATCCGGCCCTCACGAAAAGCCGGGCTCTTGAGCACGGCGCTGAGAGCTTCGGGGCCGCTGCACAGAATTGCAGGGTGTTCGGCGGCAGTACACTCCATGTCAAGGGCGGCGAGTTCAGCCTGCACGAGCTCGCGTTCCGTGTTCACACACGAGAGCGACAGACGCGGGTCAGCGAGGCAGTCACGAGCGAGGGCTTCGGCCCGCTCGCGGCCGTAGCGCTTGATCCAGCCCTTGGCCAGTGCCGCGGGAAGCGACAAGGCTTCTTCAAACCAGAGCAAGGGGTGCTGGTCGGGGTCGGCAAAGAGGGGCTCCTTGAAGTGCATCTCCGTACCCACGAGGTCGCGCCGTGGGTCGCCACAGATTCCCTCTTCACTGGCACGCAGGGCGGTGCGTAAGACCGCGTTGGCGTAGGGTGCCTTGGAGGGGCCGAGGGAGTCGGTGACCGCGCGCACCTGTTCGCTCACGGCGGCTCGGGCAGGCACACTGCCCAGAAAGAAAATTTGTGCCAGCCCCAAGCGCAGGTGTGCGCGCAAGTCGGGGCCGGGCTTGCCCACTGCGAAGGCCCTGATCATGGCCTGCAAACTTCCTCGGCGGGAGGCTTCGGTGTGGAGCAGACGCCGCAAGAAAGCGCGGTCGCGGGGGCCGAGCCCGGCTTCTTCCGCCACCCGAGTGACTTCGCGGGTGGCGGCGACAGCGCCAGAGCGCAGGAGTTCAAAGGCCAGGAGGCGCGTCATGCGAAGGAAAGGCAAGAGCCAACCGCGAGTCGCGTACCGCGCAACCAGGCGCTGGCGTCCATGGCGCGCTTGCCGGCGGGTTTGACGGTGATGAGTTCAAGCGCGCCCGAGCCACAGGCCACCACGCACCGCGGGTCCGTTTCGAGAAGTTCGCCGGGCTCTCCAGATCGCGCAGCCTCGACAGTTCGAGCGGCGAGGAGAACAAAGACCGCGCCGTCCTTGGTGCTTGCCTGGGCCGCCGGCCAGGGAGTCACGCTGCGCACGAATCTGCCTAGCTCGGCAGAGCTCCTCGTCCAATCCAGGCGGCCATCCTGTTTCTTGAGCTTGGGCGCATAGCTGGCAGCGGAGGGGTCCTGGGGCGTGCAGCGGGCAGAGCCGGCATCGAGTTGGTCAAGTGCCTCCACGGCGGCGGTGCCTCCCAAGCGCGCCAGGCGTTCGAAGAGCTCTCCAGCGGTTTCTTCTCTGCCGATCGGCGTGCGCCGCTCCAGGAGCACATCCCCCTCGTCAAGAGCTTTCACCATGCGTTGCACGCTGACGCCTGTTTCCTCATCACCCGCGCCAATAGCGGCTTGAATCGGCGACGCTCCGCGCCAGCGTGGCAAGAGGGAACCGTGCACATTGAAGGCACCAAGAGGGGCGAGCTGGAGGAGATCCTCGCGCAGGATTTCGCCGTAGCTGGCCACAAGCAAGACTTGCGGAGCGAGTTCGCGCAAGCGTTCGACAAAGCCCTCTTCGCGCACCGAAGTAGGCTGCAACACAGAAAGACCCCGAACCTGGGCCAGCTGCACCAGCGCCGAGGGTTGCACCTCGCGGCCACGGCCCCGGGGCCGGTCGGGGCGCGTGACCAGGGCCAAAGCAGTGTGCCCGCTCTCAAGCAGCGACTCGAGAACGGGCACGGCGAAGGGTGGAGAGCCGAGTAAGATGTAGCGCATTGGTGCGCCGGGAGGAAAAGCTAGAGCTTCTCCTCGACCTCGGTTTTGAAGGCTGCGTAGGGCATTGAGCCGAGCATTTGGTGCACGACTTCGCCGCCCTTGATCAACAGGAAGGTCGGGATCGAAACCACGCCGTAGCGGCCCGGGATTTCGGGGTTGTCCTGGGTGTTGATCTTGACCACACGCAGCTTGCCCTCCAGTTCCTCAGCGAGCTTGTCCACCGCCGGGCTCATGGCCTTGCACGGGCCACACCATTCGGCCCAAAAATCGACGAGCACGGGCAAGTCGCTTTGCAGGACGGCGGAGTCCCAGGTGCTATCGGTGACATCTTGGGCGTTGCTCATGGCGATCTGAATCGAGGGGTTGTGCGGAGTTTGGGGAGCGAAGAAGGGGGGCAAGACTATGAACGCTGGAGGCTCAGGCGTCCACCGCTCGCGGATAGTTTTTGGAGCGGCGGGGGACTTAGCTGTTTGCCTTGGGGGCGGGGTCTTCCAGAGGCAGCTCGCCGGTCGAAGCCTCGGGCTCCCGGATCGTCTCTTCTTCGGGCAAGAGCTCGTCTTCGAAGGTGACACCGTTGAGCAGGAGATCAATATCGGCCAGGGTGCCCTCGATGATTGCGACCTTGATTTCACCCGAGTATTCAGCCTGGGTGGCGGTGGCGACCCCGATCTTGATCAGTTCAAGCAAGGCGCAGAAGACCCCCACCAGGGTCTCGCGAGAGGGTTTTTCTTCGACTGAGCGCAGGAGTTGTTCCAGGGACAGCCCACTTGAGCGCCGCAAGGCGTCTGCCAGGCCGGTGACATAGAAGCGCATGGGCCGTGCTTCGCCCAGCACATGCACGGGTGCGTTGGCGAGGGTCTCGCGCATCAGGCGCGAGAAGGTTGCCAGGAGGTCCCAGGTGGAGAGCTCACCAAGGTCGAGCATGGGCTCCTGGGCGTCTCGTTCGTCGGCCAGCTCGGGGAAGGCCCCACGGGGGTGCAGGAGGGCTCGCGAGCGCAGGCCGTCGGCGAGTTGGTTGGAGACCTCCTTGAAACGCCGATACTCGAGCAGCCGCTGGATCAACTCGTCCTTGGGGTCGAGCTCCTCCTCGAGGTCGATTTCCTCTCGCGGCAGGAGCGAGCGCGACTTGATCGACATGAGGGTGGCGGCGAGCACCATGAATTCGCCCGCCACTTCGATGTCGAGGTCCCGCATGGCTTCGAGGTAGCCCAGATAGCCCTCGAGCACGCGGGTGATTTCGACCTCGTGAATCTCTACCTCCTGCTCGCGCACGAGGTGCAGCAACAGGTCCATGGGCCCGCGGAAGACCTTTTCCAGGAAGACTGTGTAATCCGTCATGCCCAGAAACCCCCGGTGAGGAAATTGGCCCAGTTGGTCAGGGCGTCCATCACGGGCAGATACATGAAGCGCAAGAGCCCGGTGAACATCAGGCCCAGGACGAGCAACATGCCCAGGTGCTCCAGGCGGTTGTAGCTCTCGCGCAGAGGTCTGGGCAGCAAGTAGCTCATCACGCGGGAGCCGTCCAGGGGCGGAATGGGGATCATGTTGAAGGCGGCCAGGAGGCAATTCCACTGCATCGAGCGATACATCACCAGGGCGGCGATGTCCTGGCCGGCAAATCCCGCCTTGAAGACAAGCAGCTTGAAAACCAGGAAGAACACGATGGCTAGAAGGAAGTTGGAAATCGGCCCAGCCAGGGCCACCAGCATCATATCGCGGGCGGGCTTGCGTAGGCGGTTGTAGTCCACCGGAACAGGTTTGGCCCCCCCGAACATCATCGCTCCGCCCGAGCCAAACCACAGGATGGCAGGCAGCAAGACGGTCATGAAGGGGTCGATGTGGGGCAGTGGATCGAGGGTCATGCGTCCCAAATCGCGAGCGGTGGAGTCCCCACAGCGCCAGGCCACGAAGGCGTGGGCGGCCTCGTGGACGCCCAGGGAGAGGATCAAGAACCCCAGGCTGAGGCCACCAACGATCAGGGCGTCGTTCGTGAAACTTGCTATGAGGGCCAAGGGGAAGGATTCCATGGGGATGGGAAGCAGAGCTGGGCTTTGGTGCAACGACGAGCCAGCCTGCCAGGGGCCCCTGTTCGCGACAGCTCTCCTGAAAGCATAGGGCCTCCAGAGGCGGGCTGCTAGAATCCAAAGCGCCAGGGAATCCGCTTCCCGCAGGTTCTCACCAGTTGCAGCCACGCCTTGCGCGCCAGGACCCCCCCCCACGCCAGCACCTTGAACAACCCCTCAGAAGCCCAACGAGTCCGCCTCGAGCGTGCTGCCGAGGTTCTGTTTCTCGAAGCGGCCACGGTCAAGAACCTCGTCGAACTGCTCGACGAAAGGTTTTCCAAGGCCGTTGAGCTGGTGCTCGCCTGCCAGGGGCAGATTGTGGTGACGGGCATGGGCAAGGCGGGCCTCGTGGGCCAGAAGATCTCGGCCACCTTGGCCTCCACCGGGAGCGCGTCTTTCTTTCTGCACCCCGCCGAAGCCTTGCATGGCGACCTCGGTCGCATTCGCCCCGGAGATGTCGTGCTGGCCATCTCGAACTCCGGCGAGACCGCCGAGGTCAACGCCACCGTTCCCGCGGCGCGCAAAATCGGCGCCGAGGTGATTTCCATGACCGGCAACACGGAGTCGACCTTGGCTTTGCTTGGCACCACGGTGCTCGACATCGGTCGCGTTGAAGAGGCCTGTCCCATGAACCTCGCGCCCACGGCTTCGACCTCGGCCATGTTGGCCCTGGGCGATGCCTTGGCCATGGTGGTTCTAGCCGAGCGCGGGTTCGAGCGCGAAGACTACGCCCTCTTTCATCCCGCCGGCAGCCTCGGACGCCGCTTGTTGCGTGTGCGCGAAGTCATGCGCGAAGGCAAACAGCTTCCGTTGGTCGAGATAGGCTGTCGCATCGACCGCGTGCTGATCTGCATGACCCAAACCAGCGGCCGGCCGGGCGCTGCGTTGGTCATCGACGCCCAGGGTAAGTTGCGAGGCATCTTCACCGATGGCGATGCGCGCCGCTTGCTGGAGACCGGCGAAATGAAACACCTGCACGGCGCGGTGGAGGAGTTCATGGGCAAGGACCCCAAGACGATTGGCCCAGAGGCCCTCGTGGAGCAAGCCCAACGCCTCTTGCAGGAGCACCACATCGATCAAGTGCCCGTGGTTGACACTGAAGGTCGGCCCATCGGTCTGCTCGATGTTCAAGATCTGCTCGACATCCGCATCTGACCTGTCTCGCACGACATTTTGTCGCGAGCCACCCATCCTCCGCTGTCCCTTGCCCGTTTTGCTCAAGGACTTGACCTGTGACCAACGCGCGGCCCTCGTGCGCGCACGGCTCTTCGTGCTCGATGTCGACGGCACCCTGACTGATGGCCAGGTTGTCTATATCGGTCAAGAAGAATTGCAGTCCTTCTGTGTGCGCGACGGCCAGGGACTCGTTTTCCTGCGCAAGCAGGGCATCAAGCTCGCCTGGATCAGTGGCCGCGGTTGTGCGGCTACTGAGCGCCGCGGTCGCGAGCTGGGCGTCGAGTTCATGTCCCTAGGGTGCCGCGACAAAGCAGCCGAACTGACCCGCATCCAGGCCCAGGCAGGGGTCACCCCGGCGGACACCCTGGCCATGGGCGATGACTTGCCCGACTTGGCCCTGGCCCGCGGGGCGAGTTTTTTTAGCGTTCCGAGGGGAGCCTGCCGCGAACTGCGTGAACGGGCTGACTATGTCAGTCAAGCAGCGGCCGGCGCCGGAGCAGTGCGCGAGGTGTGTGAGCTGTGCCTCTCTGCGCGCGGCCTCTGGGACGGCCTCGTCGAAGCCGCCGGAAGATGAGAAAACTCTGGCTCTTCTTGGTGCTCTTCGGCAGCGGACTCTTGGTCTTGGTGCTCTTGTCGCGCGATCAACGGCTGCAACGGCAAGAGCGCGTAGAGTTGACAGACCCGCGAGATCCGGCGACCCAGGAATTACCCTTCACGCGCATTCCGGACGACCCAAGCCGGCCTTTGCAGGAGGAAGAAGAGCCAAGTAAGCAGACCTCCTTCGCCGGGGTGCTCAGCGGCGCAGCGGCTTTCGCCGTCTTCGAGGAAACCCAACGCGGGCACAAGCTCTACGACCTGGAGCTTGAGAATGTGATCCCCCTCGGCGATGACCTCTACGACCTCGAGGGCATCACGGCCCACACCTTCGACCCAAGAACCGAAGAGCTCGAATCCACCTTGGTGGCCGAGCGCGGTCGAGCCCGCATCGAGTGGCGGGAGGGTCGCTTCACTTTGGGGCAGACCGAGACCGTCAAGCTCTTTGACGCGCAGCTCACCCTGCACCAGGGCGTTCCCTTGGCGCCCCTCGCGCTAACCCTCCTATCGGTCCAGGGAAACCTTGAGCGCGGCCTCTTCACCTCGGAGGAGGAGGTTCTCGTCAGCGGCGAGGGTTTGCATGCCCGAGGCTTGGGGCTCATGGCAAACCAACGCCAAGGCGTGGTGCTGTTTGTACGCGACGGGCATGTGAAACTTCGGGGGCCGGGTGGCCGCGAAGCCGAAGTGCTCGCAACGGGACTGGGCCCCCTCAGCTTGCGCGGCGAACTACTCGAAGATGGAACCGAAACCGTAGAACTCACCATCAAGGAAGGTGCCCGAGCCCTGCTCGGCGGCGAAGAGTCATTCACTCTGGACTGTCGGCAGTTGCAATTGCGTGGGAAAGTAGCGCGTGGGAGCCCAGCACCAGGCACGCAAACGCAGGAGGAATCTGCAACACAAGCAAACGACAAACCGCGGCGCGCCTTCAGGCCTTCAAAAGCGTGGGCTCGCGGTGCGGTGACCGCGAGTCACAAGGGCGCGGACCTCTCGGGTGATAACGCCGTGGTGCAGTTCGACGAAATGGGCGCAGTACGCCAGCTGGTGGTCTCCGGCGCGCCGCAACTCGGCGCGCGGTTACAGGCCGAATTCGAGCGCGGTGAGGGCGCCGAAATGGTGTGGGTGACCCTGAAGGGACGCGGACCTCTCGTGCTGGATTACCAGACCACGGACGGGGCCGCGCGATTTGAAATGGCGGGGCCCGCCACGGTTGCCGTGCAGGATAGCGAGCTCTTTCTCGAAGCCGAGGACCGCGCCCGGGGCCATTTTTTCGAGAGTGGCCGCGCCCAGCTTGAACTGCTAGGCGCCGTTGGCGGAAAGCTCCAGGGCCACGACTTTCACGGCTCCAATGTGACCCTTTCCGGCCGCCGCGAAGGCCAGGAAGCCGAGTTGTTGAGCGCCCACACCGCTGACCCTGCCACCATCGATGGCCGTGAAGCGAACGGCGACAGCTTTGAACTCAGCGCCCAGACAGGGCTGAGCGTTCGCGTCGAACGAGGTCGGTTGTTCGTGCCCCTCGCCCGCGACGCGCGTCTTTTGAGCCGGAGTGCTACGCCCTGGACAGCCGAGACCGGCTTGCTTGAAGAGTTTGACCTCGAGCAGGGCACATTTCGCGCTCGGGACGGCGTCGACTTCCAGGGCCCTTGGGGCCGCGCCAAGGCTGAACGGGCCGTGGCCTATGGGCGCAATTCCCTGGAGCTATTTGGCCAGGAGAAGACCGACCAGGGTTTTGAGCCCGTGCGCTTCGATCTCGACCCGGAAGCGCGGGAAGAGTTTGCTCTCGGAGAGCTGCGCGCCCAGCGCGTCGTTTTGCGAGAGGGCCATGTTCTCGCAGACGGAGAGGTCGAGCTGGAATTCGAGGGACAGCGGGGCAATCAACGGGTCGAATGCGATGGGTTGGAATTGCGGATCGACGAGGACCTGGCCCGGGCAGCCAGCACGCCTTTTGAATTTGAAGCGCGGGGTGTGCGCCGCGCGGCGTTCCAGGATGAGCAGGGCCTGACTGTGATTTCGGCACGCTTGGTCACTGGTGAAGGGTTTTTTGTGCGCCCCGCCAAAGGTCCGCGGCAGGCGCAACTCGCGAATCTTGCGGCTACCGGCAGAGTGCGGTTGGCTTTCACAGCCACCGCGAAGCCCGGTGCAAAAGCCCAGACCCTCACAGCCCAAGGCGAACGCTTCACCTGGGCGACCGAGGGCGGCAGCCACCTGGAGGCCCGCGTGGGCGAGCGCGTTCAGGCGCGCGGCAAGTTGAGCGCCGAAGGCCAGAGCTACCTTTTGACCGCAACCTGGATCGAGCTCAACGGTGGCCGCGTCGAGGCCCAGGCTCCCAGGATCCAAACTGATCCGGAGGACGCAGCGACGACGGCCAGGCCTTTCGAGGTGAGCTTGCAAGTTGCCCTTGCCGACTGGATGGCGGCGGATGACTTTGGCCTGTTGCTGGCAGGCAGCGCCCACTTCGAGGGTCTCACCCGCGAAGGCATGGCCCTTGAACTCGACGCCACATCCATGCACCTCGAACATGGCGCGGCGGGCGCCCAGGCGAAGAGCGGTTCCGGGCACCTCGTGGCCTGGGATGGTTTTGTTGTGCGCCTTGGCGAGGAACTCGTCGGCCGGGGTGAGACCCTCGAACTCGGCATCGAAACCCTACGCATGGAGGGCCGGCCCGCGCGTCTCGAAGCGATAGGCTTTGCCCTGGAAGCGGGCAACATCGTCTACGATGTGGCGCGGGTCCTGGTCAGCACCGACCAGGGCCGGTTTATCGGCGCGACAGGATCGGATTGGGAGGGCTGGAGCGCGAGCTACGAATCCCTGCAACCCTTGGAGCAGGTGGATTCGACCCTGCTGGCCATGCACCACCCGGTGCTGACCCGCGGGAAAAGTGTCTTGCGAGCCAACTGGGCGGTGCTCTGGATTGACCGCGATGAGTGGCTTGAGCGTTCGGCGTTCCTACGAGGTCTAGCCGGAGGCCAGGACCCGCCAGAGCCAGCCCAGCGCGCTGCTTTCGCCGAGAAACCCGACACCCCGCCGACGCTCTTTGGTCGACTGGACACCCGGTCTATTTCGCGGATCATCAAGGAGATCTACCTCGAGGGCAATGTCGAGTATCTCGAGGACAAGAACCGCAGGGCGAAGTTCGGATCAGCTTACCTCGATCTGGTCGACGGCCATGGCTGGTTTCGCGACTTCGAACTCTGGCTGCGCACGAGCGTGCGTGGCGTTGACACACGCATGGCTGTGCGCGCCAAGTGGCTGCGGCACTCGGCGGACGGCACCCTCAGCGCCGACGAGGCAGAGCTCACCGACTGCGAATTTGTCGACCCCGACTACTTCATCCGCACCCGCAATCTGCGCATGAAGCCCACCGACGAGAGCTCTTCGGTTTGGGACATTCTCTTGAAAGACAACTCTCTGGTCTTTGATGGCGGGTTTGCGCTGCCCCTGCCAAAGGTGCACTATTCCAGCGATAAGGAGGGCATTCCAACTCTGGGCAACCTGCGCTTTGGAAGCTCGGCTCGCTTCGGCTCGTTTGTGCAGGCCACCATGAATGTCGCCGCGGGTGAGAAAACTCGCGGTGCTATCGCATCGACCGTGGATGTCGACCTCGATGACGTCAAGGGCGATATGCGCCTACGGCTCTCGTACTACGGTTCTCGCGGGCCCGTGCTTGGAACCGGCTTCAAAATGACGGCCTCCGACAAGTTCTGGATGAACCTGTACCTCGATGGCGTCTTCGACACCGGCACTGATGTGGGCATCGTGCGCTCGAAGGAGTCCTCTGCGAACAACTTCCGCTGGGTGGCCCACTCCCGTGCCCGCTATGTGGCTTCGCGAGAAGAGTGGGTAGACTTTCAATTCGCCAGCCAGGGTGATGCAGGCGTGCAGTCCGAGTTCTACGAAAGCCGGTTCATTCACTACGACAAACGCGACACTTTCTTGCGCTGGCGGCGAGCGAGAGACGCGAACTACTTCAGCGCCAGTGCGCGCATTCGCGTGGACGGATTTCGCAGCGATGTAGAGCGCTTGCCGGACCTGGGAGCGCTCCATGGGCGTACGCCCGTGACCCATTTGGCTGGGGTGCCGGTGCTCTACACGGGTTCCCTCGACGCGGCCTACTTGCGTCGCCGCGAGACGGACAGCCCCGTGGCCTCTCCCTTCGACCCGGTCTTTGATGACGTCTTTGGCGATCGCGACTACTTGCGAGCAGACACCCGCCAGCGACTTGAAGCACCCTTCGACACCGGCTTGGCGGGCATTCGGGTGACACCCTACAGCGCACTCGTGGGCACCACCTGGAGCGCAGGCGAGGATCCAAGTCAGGCGCCCTCGCGGGGCGCATGGTTGGCTGGCGTGGAGGCGCAAACGACGCTCTATCGCAGATGGAAGTACGGCGTGATCCATGACATCACCCCCACAGTGGGCGTGCGTGCGGACCTGGGAACCCTGGAGGCAGACGGCCTGCCTGTGCGGGTGGATGTTCTGGACGAGTCCATGCAGGGCCGATTCATCGACCTGGGACTGCGCTCGCGCTGGCGAGTACCAAGGAAGAATCGCAAGCTCGATATTGCCATCACCACCAGCCATGGCAGCCGCCGTGAAGAGGGAGCGCCGCAGGGTTGGCAGCCGTTGAATGTCCTGGCTGAGTTTTTTGCTGTGGCGGGCGACGTGCCCTTCGCCATGCGACACGACGGCCGCTACGACTTGGCCGGCGGCACGACGATGTTTTCGTACACGAGCCTGAGCGCTCTACCCTTCGAGAACCTGGGGTTAGAGTGGGCCAGCCACAACGCCCTCGACGATCAGGGCCAACGCTTCTTTGATGCCATGAGTATTGGGGTGCGCTGGGACGCCACGCCCAAGTGGCAAATCGAGGGGCGCCAAACCATCTCCCGCATCGACAAGGCCAATTTGGACAGCTCGCTGCTCGTGCGGCGCATGGGCCATGATTTCATTTTTGAAATTGAGTACGGCTATCGCGCCGGTGAAGGCAGCAGTTCCATAGGCTTCAGCCTGCGACCCGAGCTAGGCTGGAGACGGCCTGGCTTCGGCCTGATCAACACCCTCAAGACCCTGCGACTGTGATCCTATCCGCCCTCAGCTTCCAGCTCGCCCTCTTCGGCAATCTCGATTTGACCGAGATGCTGGTGATTCTCGTGTTTGCGATCATGATCTTCGGCCGCAACCTGCCGCGAGTAGCAGCTCAGGTCATGACCCAATTCACCCGCGCGCGTAGCGCCCTACGGGAAGTTTGGCGTGAGTCAGGAATCGGCGAAGAGATCCGCGAGGTCCAGCGCGAGCTCAATACCAGCGCGGAAAAACTGCGCGCCGCCGACCCCACCCGCGAGAGCCGAGAGACCTTCAAGAGCATTGAGGCCGAGGTGCGGCACTCGCTGCAGGGCGGTCAGGTTGCGGAATCAAGCCACGAGGATCTTCACGAGCCCGATCACGACGAATCCGCCGACCCGGATGCTGGGCGGGCAGCGGAGTCGGGCGAGCCGACGGGAGAACGCGACCGACGGCCGTCGTGGTATCCCGAGATCCAAGCGCCCGCGCCGGAAACCGCCGAGTCCAACGAGCCCGGCCCTAACCCTGGGGAACCTGAGTCCGCTGATTCAGAACCCAGTGAGGGCCACTGATGTTTCAGCTGGGCTTCAACACCAATGGCCTCGCACACCATCGCCTGGATGAGGCTCTCACGCTTGTGGCCGACCTCGGCTACCAGGCCCTGGCCCTGACTCCCGATGTGGGGCACCTTGACCCCTTCCGCTCCAGCCCAGCCGAGCGCCGTACCGTGCGCAACCAAGCGCGTGACCTGGGTCTCGCCCTGGTGATCGAAACCGGTGCGCGGTTCCTCCTAGACCCGCGCAAGAAACACTTTCCCACCCTGCTCGAAGACGAGGCCACGGACCGCACCCGGCGCTTGCAGTTCCTGTTGCGTTGCGCCGACCTGGCGGTTGATCTCGGGGCGCCCCTGGTTTCGATCTGGTCGGGGGCGGCGCCGACGGGGATCACTTCAGAAACGGACAGCGACGAAAGCGAGCGCTGTTGGGAGCGCTTGACCCGCGGCATCGAAGAACTCCTGGGAGAATTTGGTTCACGGGGAATCGCCCTCGCCTTCGAACCCGAGCCAGGGATGTTCATCGAACGCCCGGCGGGATTCTTTGAGTTGCGCGAGCGCCTCGGCGCCTGTGGGGACGGCCTGGGCCTGACCCTCGACCTCGGCCACCTCCTGTGCACCGAAGAGGGCCCGCCCGAATCCGCCATCCTGCAAGCTGGGCCCTGCCTCGCCAATGTGCACCTCGACGACATCCGCGACGGTGTTCACCGCCACCGTCTCTTCGGCGAGGGCGATATCGACCTCAAAAGTGCCCTAAAGGCCCTTGTGGAAACAGGTTACAGCGGAGTTGCCAGCGTGGAGCTCAGCCGCGACAGCCACCGTGGGGCCTGGGTGGCGGCCGAGGCCATGAAGCGCATTCGGCAGGCCCTGGGGAGCAGTTCTTGAACTCTTGAGGCCAGATCGGTCATCATCTGGGCCTCTCCTCTGCTTTCCAGAGCGGGCGGCGGGCCTCGTGCCCGAGGGCCCCCGATCTCCACAGTCTATCCCCGGCCACCCCGGGGACGCGGCTTTGGGCGGGTAGCCCAGCACCGCCCAGTCGGCACCCCTCGCGCGCACCAGAGCCCCATGGCCAACAAGGAAAACCAACTCCGCGTCTGCCCGACGCGCACCGACGGATCGCCGGTCCTGTTCACTCACCGCCTCGACACGGGTCGTTGTCAGGAACGCCAGCGCCAGCGCTATCACAAGTGCTTCACCTGCGCCTACAACAACAACTTCGTGTCCAAGAACGGCCTGCCCCTGGCAGAAGCCCTGGCCACAGCCAGCGAGACCCCGGCAGAACCCGTCAAGCATTCCACGGCTGCCAGCGAACCTACCCCGGCCACCCTCTAGGAACGGCTAGGCGCCTGTCCGAATAGCCTCCACCGCGTCGCTCCGGTTCATTCGCCAGACGGGGTAGGCGCCAGCGGCGAGAGTGATCCCCACGGCTGCGGCCACGGTGATCCAACCCCAGCCATCGGTACCACGCGCCACCAACTCGAGCCCCGAGAGGCTTCCGAGGGCGCGCACGATTATCGGCGCCAGCAAGCTGCCAAGGGCCACCCCCAAGAGCCCGCCGAACAGGCCCATGATGGCCGACTCGAGCCAGACCATGCCTGCGATCTGCATGCGCCGAGCACCCAGGGCACGCAAAATGCCCAACTCGCCGCTGCGCTCGAGAGCCGAGAGCAGTTGACCGTTGAGCACTCCGAGAGCGGCGAGCAGAGCGGAGAGGGCCAGGATCAGATCGAACAGGCGAAAGTCCTGACGGATGTCGAGCACCTGAAGGTTGCGCAGCTCCGTACCCAAGAGAAAGTTGGGTTGGCCGCGGCCTTCCAGAAACTCATGCACGCAGGCTTCCACAACCCCCACGTCGGCGCCGGGCTTTAAACGCACTCCAATGGCATCGGGGTGCTCGATGTCGATGCAGAAGAAGCGCTGCATGTAGCGATCGCTGACCACGCCGTAGAGGCGCTCGTCGGGATGAGGGAAGTAGCCGTACTCATCGGAGATGGCGATGATTTGGAACGAAACGACCTTGCCCGAGCTGGTGCGCACCGGCGTTTCGTCGCCGACTTCGTAACCGAGATTGTTGGCGGCGCGGCGCGAGAGAATCAGGCCGCGCTCATTCGCAAACTTGTTCTGCAACACAGGGTGGCCCTTGAGGGGGCCGTAAGCGTGGAGCTCTTTGGGCCGCAAGCCGATAAAAAGAAAGGGCGCGAAGCTGCGCGAACTTCCGGGTTCTACACCCAGGACTTCGGGCTGCCCATGGAGGGCTGCGGCCAGGGCTTCGAACTCCACATTAGGTAGGTCGCGCACCCAGACCTTGTGGCTCAGGGCGTCTTTGGCCCAATCACCCACTTCGCCGCGCAGGCTGGCAGTCATGCCCTTCAAGCCCACGAAGGCGGCGCACACCAGGGCAATGGCGGCGGTGGAGACGGCAATGCGCCGCGGGTTTGAGAGCATGGTGTGCGAGGCCATGGAGCCGGCAAAGGGAAACACATAGCCGAGGGGCCGGGCCAGCAGCTGGCAGAGCGAGGCGATCAAACCCGGAACGATCAAGGGCACAGCTAGCAATAGCCCCAGGACGCCAACCGCGAGCAAAACCGTGCCCACCAAGGCACCGCTGGCTGCGCCCACCACGGGCACAATTAGAAAGTAGAGTGCGGGCAGGAGCACCGCGATCAAGAGCGACGCGAAGAGGTGAAAGCCGCGACCCACCTCGCTTGACTCGAGGCCCTTCTCGCCGCGCAGAGCCTCTACCGTGCTGGCGCGGCGGGCACGCAGAAGTGGAAAAATCGACCCAAGCAAGGCTGTGCCGATTCCCAGGGCCACCAGGGGCCAGACGCCAACTGGGACCTCGAAGCCCGCGATGTGTTTACCCGTGCCCAGGGTTGTGATGCCGCGCTCTTGAAGCTCGCGCGCCAGGGCCAACCCACCGAAAAGCCCCAAGAGGCCACCCGCTCCGCTCAAGACCACCGCCTCCAAGAGGAAGATGCCCGCGACCTGCAGCCGCCGAGCACCCAGGGCGTGCAGCACGCCCACTTCGCGCAGGCGCTCGACGAGGGACATGGAGAGGGTGTGAAAAATGACATACAAGCCCAACATCAAGGCCAGCAGGGCGGCCATGTAGATCCCGTTGCGGTAGGCGCGCTCGTCGGCTTGTTGTCCGATCACCAAACTGCGGCCGACATCGTAGGCAAAGTTCCCAGCCAGGCGGGCTTGCAGGTCTTCGATGTTAACCACGGGATCGGGGCGCACCCAGAAGCGTTCGTTGGTGCGCGCTCCGCTGTAGATTTTCTGGCCCCAGGTGAGGTCCACGACCACAACTTGGCCGCGGGCGCGGCGACCGAGTTTTTCGGGGGCCATGAGCCCGACCACCTCGCAGTTTAGGCCCACCGGCGCCCGTGCTCGCGCGCGCTCGACTGCCACCATTTCCCCGTCGATACAAACCTTCGGCGCCGCCCGTCGGGGCCGCGAGAGTTCGAGCTTGTCGCCAAGCGTCAGGCCCAGGCTCTCCGCCAACGCCAAACCCAGGAGCAATTCTGGCGTTTTTGCAGCGGCGTCGATATGACGACCTTCGGCCAGGCTGTAGGCGTTCATGCGCGGCAGCACCTCGGCGTCTACGGCCAACATGCGCGCCCGATGGCTGCCACCCTTGTCGCCTCGGCCCGCTCGCTCGCCGACTGTCGCCGCCCTGCCTGGCAGGTTCAGCACGACCTCGTTTTGGAAGAATGCTGCCGCACCGGCAACGCCCTCGAGTTTTTCCAGGGTGCCCCGAGGGTCCTTCACACCAGGGCCGGGACTGACCTCGATTTCTGGGCTCCACTCGGCGCTATCGGGCCCCGCGTAGCGCTTTTGGAGGCCTTGAATCGTGTTGTAGTCGAGGGTGTAGACGCCGACCACAGTGGCAATACCCACGGCGATCCCCAGGATCGAAAAGAGCGTGCGCGCCGGCCGTTGCACGAGACTGCGCCGCGCGAGGGTGAAGGCCAGGCCCATTAGATGTGCAGCTTGGCGAGGGCGGCGTGAATCTCCTCTACATCCAGTCCCGGCCCGCGGAGTTCGACATCGGGAGCCAACTCGCCATCGACGAGAAAGAGCACTCGGTCTGCGAAGGTTGCGTCGCGGGGGTTGTGGGTGACGAGCAGGACCGAGCGCCCATCTTCGTCACAAAGCTTGCGCAGGAGTTGCATCACCTGCAGGCCGGCATTTTGGGCCAGGTTGCCCGTGGGTTCATCACACAGGAGCAGGGGTTGTTCGCCGATCAAGGCGCGAGCGATGGAGACGCGTTGCATTTCGCCGCCGGAGAGTTCGTGGGGAAAGGCCTCCTCGCGGCCGGCGAGGCCAAGCCCCTCGAGCACGGAGAGAATGCGCGTTTTTTGCGGGCCGAGTCGCAGGCCTTGAATGGAGAGCGGCACGGCCACATTCTCCATCACGGTCAAGTTCGGCAGCAGGTTGAAGAACTGGAAGACGTGCCCGATGGTCTCGCGCCGCAAGCGCGTGCGCACGCTCTCGGAGACCTCTTCGAGATTCTTGCCCGCCAGGGTGGCACGCCCTGCATCGGGGTGATCGAGGCCAGCGAGGACATGCAGCAGCGTGGACTTGCCTGAACCGCTGGGCCCCATAACGCAGACGAACTCCTCCCTGGAGATCTCCAGGGAGAGGCCCTTGAGGACGGCCACCTGTTCGCCGCCCTGGTCGAAGAAGCGGTACAACTCGTGGGCACTGGCCAGGGTAGACATGGGTTTCTCCTCCAACGCGTTCTTCAAATGGGCGAGCTCTTTGGCTCAGGCTTGAGGTGCCAACGCTCGACAGGTGAGCTGTTTTGCAGCTGTTGTTCTACAGCCGTTGTTCTCCAGCGAGAAGCGTGGCGGACAACAATCTGGCCCAGGCAGACCCCGGCTCCAGAAAACCAGCCGGCTGGCGGAACCAAGCGCTGGCCCAGGAACGGGCTCCCCAGCCCCCCACGCCTGAGCTCGTCGAAGAAGCCGTTAGGGAAAAGCAGCAAGCGCGACAAGGAAGAAGAAGAGCCGACGGGGGGGGGCAGCGACGATAACGGGCTAGCCTCCGACGGAGTCAGCGAGGATTTCCGGCAAGGGTCGCACACGGTAGTCGAGCTCTTCGGCGGCCTTGTTGCTGTTGAACCAGGAATACCAACCATATGAGCGGTAGATTTCCGGCGCCATGGGAGTGCGGCAGAGATGCAGGCGGTCGAGCAGGGTGGCCTTGCGCGTGAGCCAGCGTAGTTTCGAGAGCGACAGGTCCGCCTGCGGAACGCGCCCGCCTGCGGCGAGAGCGATGGCCTCGTAGAGTTTTCTCCAGGAGAGGTTGTGGCCGGCGAGGATGTAGCGTTCTGCCACGCGACCCTTCTCCAGGGCGGCGACAACCGCTGCGGCGACATCGCGGACATCGGTCACGGAGAAACCGCCCGGCGGCACCCACGGCAGGTTGCCTTGTGCCACACCAGTGATGAGGCCGGAAGGCCCGCGCCCATCCATACGGGGGCCCAAGAGCGCCGAGGGGTTAACTACCACCAAAGGCATGCCACCCCGTGCCGCGGCCATGGCGCGCTCTTCTGCCTGGCGCTTGGTGCGTGCGTAGTTCACTTCGAGTTGGCCCAGATTCCACAGGGCGCTTTCATCGAGAAGGGTTTCTTCGCGAGTGGCGCCCACGGCTGCTACCGATGAAACATGCACGATGCGTTGAATCCTGGTGAGGTGGGCCGCACGCAAGAGAGCTGTCGTGCCCTCGACATTGACCGCGCGCTGTTCTTCGTTTTGGCGCGACCTGTAGCCTGTTTTTGCCGCGCAGTGGACAAGCCCCTCGATGCCCCGGCAGGCTGCGTTTAGGCTGTGCTCGTCGCGGAGGTCGCCTTGGATATACTCGACCTTGAAGGGGGCTAAGTGCTTGCGCTCGGTCGTGCTGCGAACGAGTGCGCACACCTCGTGGCCTTGGCGACAGAGGAGTTGAACGATGTGGGCGCCGAGAAACCCGGAAGCGCCGCTGACCAGGACTTTCATGGGGAGTGTACGGACAACTTTCGGCAAGAAGAGGACCCCGGGAGGAGGGCTTCTTGGCCGATCAGGCAATGATCGAGATGTTCTTGTAACACAGGCTCTAGGCGCACGCCTAAGGTGGAAGTGACGGCTGAAACAAGGCAACGGGCGTGAAAAACAACAAACTCCGCGAATTCGTTCTGAGCAACACCCTGTTGCAGCGCACCTGGGTGCACCAGCGCGCCCGCAAACTGGCCAAGACGCACCCCGAGGGCTTGGCCCCCCCGATGCCGATGCGGGTCATCGTCGAGCCCACCAACGCTTGCAACCTCTCCTGTGCTTACTGCGGCAACAGCGAGATGGTGCGTCCCAAGACGAACATGGACCTCGGCATGTACGAAACACTCCTCGATCAAATGGTAGAGCTTGGGATCCCGCGCTTGACCTTGCACACCATCGGTGAGCCTACGCTGCACCCCAACATCGTGGAGATGTTGCAGATGGCGGCGGACCGCGAACGCTGCGTAACCATGAGCACCAACGGATCGCTTCTAAACGAGAAGACCGCCAGAGGCATCGTCAAGGCCCGGCCGGATGTGATCAACTTCTCCATCGATGGCGCCGACCAGGAAACCATAGACCTAACCCGCGGCGGCCTGAATTTTGAGCACTTCCTTGAGAATCTGCGCACGATGAGACGCATCCGGGACGACGAGGGCGTCATGACCGACAGCCCCTGGGGCCGTGTGCGCCTGCCAACCCTGACGATCACCTGTGTACTCACGCCGCACTTCACCCGCGAGGTGGAGCGCAAGTTTTTCGAGACATTTGGGCCCCTCGTGGACGACTTTCTATTTCACTGGCCCAACAGTCATGGTGACTACATTCCCGGCACGCCCCTGCACAAACCAGGGATTCTGCCCGGCAAGTGGCGCGAAGCCCTGTTCCGCCAGGTGCGCGAGCCCTGTCACTATCCGTGGGATGCCCTGTTCCTCTTGGCCAGCGGTAACATGTCGGTCTGCCGCTTCGATTTCGACGGACGTGTACAAGTTGGGCGTTTCCCGGAGAGCTCACTGCTCGAGCTTTGGAACAGCGAATCCATGCGTAGTTTGCGCCGGGCGCATATGTCCTTCGACTACAAAGGTTGGGAGCAGTGCCGAGATTGTACCGCGACCTTCTACGAGAATCGGCACGAGCACATGGTCACAAGCCGCAAGCTGATGAGGCGCAATGGCATCGAGCCGGCCCGCACGGCCTGGCTGGCAAGCGACCCTCGCAAGAAAATACCATCCCGAGCGAAGTAGGCTGCCAGAGGATCACCTTGCGCGCCTCAACAGTACCCCCAAAAAATTCCGCCGCGAGGCGGAACCGGGCAGGGCCTGGCGGGTTCCGGCCCGAACCCCAATAAGGCCACAAAAAAGTCATCCACATCCTCATGCTCAATTTCATTCTTGCCAGCGCCTTGACCCTCGGCGGCTCCCCCCAAGCGCCGACCCAGGAACCGGTTTCCAGTCCCCCTGCGCCTGAACTCGTCGAAGAGGCCGTCCAGGTCCTTACCCGGGCGTTCAAGCACGGCAAAACACCAGAACGCCTGGAGGCTCTGGACGAGTATGGCGCGGTCAACGACCCCGCAGTGGTGCGCCTAGTCACCCGCGGCCTCAGCGACAAGCAGGCCGAGGTCCAACTCGCCGCCGTGGAGTGTTTGCGCTGGCTCGATCACCCCGACGCCCTGGTGGGGCTTCACAAGGCCTACAAGAAGGACAAACAGATCAAGAAAAACGACGCCTTGTACGAGGCCTTCATCTGGGCCATCGGCCAGCACGGCAGCCTTTCATCGATCGAGATCTTGGTCGAGGGAGCCCAGGCTTCGGCGCCCCGCGCCGTGCAGGCGGCACGCATCTATAGTTTGGGCCACATCCCCCACAAAGACTCCTTGGAAGAGCTGCTGAGCAGTATGCAGAAAACCGGCCGCGGCAGGCGGCGCGGCAAGCAACCCTTGATGGCAGAGTTTGCCCTCTCTCTGGCGGTGCTCTCCGGCCAGGATTTCGGCAAGGACGAGGCCGCCTGGACCGAATGGTGGCGTGCGAACAAGAAGGGCTTCGAGGTTGTCGGCGCGGCCGAGACCCTTTCCAAGCGCCAGGCCAAGCAGTGGCAGCGGCTCTGGATTTCACCCAAAGAAAAGCCCGGCAAAACAGACCAGGAAAAGAACAAGAAACGCGACGAGGAAGAGGAAGAGCGGAATAATCGCAAGGGCAGCGAGCCCGCTCGCACGGCCAGGCTGGCCATGGCCCCCGGCAAACAGAGGGCTTCGCAGGCGAAATAGCCCGGCCGGGGCGTGATCGCGTACCATGACGCGCGATGAAGCTCCGCATCCCTCTCTTGGCCCTGGGCTTCTGCGCGCTGCTGCTTGGCGCCTTTGGGCAATCGGGTGTGGAGCAGGATCAAAAGGGAGAAGTTACGGACAAGGCTTCCGAGCCCGAGGTTCAAGTCAACTTTTGGGCAGACACCAGCGCGGTTGTTCCCGGAGGCGAGTTTCTCTTGGCGGCCTACTTCGAGTTACCCGAAGGCTGGCACATCTACTGGGAAAACGCAGGCCAGAGTGGCATGCCAACCACGGTCAAGGTCGCGGCTCCCGTGGGCTTCAAATTGGGCCCAGCGCGTTACCCCGGGCCCAAGAGCCTTGAATTGGGACTCGGGATCACCAGCTTCGTGTACGAAAAAGAGGTCGCGATCTTCGTGCCCATTACCGCACCCGCAGATCTTGGCGCGCGGAAGAGTTTTGAGTTCTCCCTGGAGGCTGAATGGTTGGTTTGCCGCGAGGTGTGCTTCTTGCAGAACGCCAAGCTCTCCTTGAGCCTTGAAGCCCACGGGGAAGAAGGCACGCCGAAGAAGGCGCACGCCAAGAAGCTCGATCCCCAGAAGCTGCTGCTACCCCGGCCCCAGGCCAATTTGAAGGGTTTGCGCTGGAACTGGCTTGCCTCGCCGCCGGAGTACCGCGCGCTGGTGGTGGTTGGCGGTGCCAGCGAACTTGACTTCTTCCCCACGCTTGAATCCAACTTGGCCCTTGGGGGCCTCGTGCATAACCCTGGGGGAAACGGCTACGAGCTGGCTGCCGACTTCTCCATGACACCAGGACAGGAAAGCGACGAACCGCGGGCTACGGGACTCTTGCGGGTCGTGCGTAAAGGCGTATTGCGTTTTTACACAGTCAACTTTTCCGGGGCGGCGCAGTAACGCCCCCAGCCCCCAAACTCCATGCTGATTCAATCCGTCGCCCTCGTCGCTGCGTTTCTTACCACGGGACCGATGCAGAAAGCACCCATAGCCCAAGCCGGACCCGAAGCGGAAAAACCTGCGCGCACCTGGCAAGCGAAACTCGGGCAAGCCGCGCCGGATTTCGAGTTACTGGACAGTAACGGCAAGTCCTGGCAGCTCTGTGCGCAGCGCGGCAAGCTGGTGGTGCTTGAGTGGTACAACCCCGAGTGCCCCGTGGTGCGCCGCGCCCACGCACCGGAGGGCCCCCTGGCCAATCTCGGAAACGAGGCCACCGATCGAGGTGTGGTCTGGCTGGCCATCAACTCCAGCGCACCCGGAGCGCAGGGCGCCAGCCTCGAGGCCAACCGAGAGGGAATCAAGCGCATGGGGATTCGCTACCCATTGCTGCTCGACAGCACGGGCTGGGTGGGCCGCATGTACGCAGCGACCAACACGCCGCAACTTTTCATCATCGACGCCGAGGGGCTCTTGGCATACAGCGGTGGCCACGAGGACAAGCAACCCGGCTCGCCCGTGGAGCGCGCCCTCGCCGAATTGGCCGATGGCCGCTCGGTCGCGACCCCGCGCACCAAGGCCGTCGGTTGTTCGGTCAAGTACAGCAACAAGGCCAAGCTCGGTCTTGTCGCGCCGACCTTCAAACTCAATGATCTCAAAGGCAAGCCCCACACCCTGTCCGACCTGCGGGGCTCCTTTGTGGTCCTGGAATGGTTCAATCCCCTTTGCCCGGTGGTCAAGCGCGCCCACAGCCGTGGCGGCGCCCTCGAGGCGGGCGCTGCGCGGCAACAGAAGCTGGGCGTGCAGTGGTTGGCAATCAACTCTGGAGCTCCCCAAAGACAAGGCACGCGCCTCGCAGATAACCTCGAGGCCCAGGAGCGCTGGCAGCTTTCCCATCCAATTCTGCTCGATGCCGAGGGCAAGGTCGGCCAGAGCTATGGCGCGAAGACCACACCTCAGATGGTTTTGATCGATCCTCGCGGAGTGATTGTGTACACGGGTGCTCACCAGGATCGAGCCGGCGAAGTGTTCTACATCGACCAGGCTTTGACAGAGCTACGCGCAGGTCAAGAAGTCAGCCAGGCCAGCACGCGCTCGTTTGGCTGTAGCGTGAAGTACGACAAGTAGGCCACGCAAGCATCAGGCAACCCATGCAAGAAGGCTCATTCGAGGAGCAACTCAAAGGTCCGGGAGGGTCGGCGCGGTGACTTCTCGCCTGGTCGCCTTCTATGGCTACGGCCGCTTTGGCGCCGCTTTTGGCGCGCGACTCGCAGACGCCGGCTTCACTGTGCGCGCCTGGGACCTGCACTCATCGCCACCCGCCGCCGTAGCGGCGGTCAGCCCCGAGGAGCTGGTAGCGGGCGCCGACCTGGTGGTGTTGGCCGTTCCGGTGGCGGCCATGCGATCGGCTTTGGCGCGGCTCCGCCCTTGCTTGTGCCCAGAGCACACTGTGCTCGATGTGGGCTCGGTCAAGAGTGGACCCGCGGCCGCCATGGGGGAGTTCCTCGGCAACCAGATTCCTTGGGTAGGCACCCACCCCTTGTTCGGGCCCACCAGCCTGGCCCGCGGCGAGCGGCCCTTGCGCGCGGTGGTCTGTGCCAACGCACAACACCCCGAGGCAGCCGAGGCTGTGCGCTCTCTCTACTCCGCCATCGGCTGCGAGCTGATCGAGCAGACCCCAGAAGAGCACGACCAGTTCATGGCCGAGGGACACGCCTTGGCCTACTTCGTGGCCAAGGGATTCATCGATGCCGAGATCGATTTGGATAGGCCCTTCGCGCCGCCCTCCGTGCAGGCCATTGCGCGCACGGTGGAGGCGGTACAAGCCGATGCAGCACACCTCTTCGCAAGCCTGCACCGCGAAAACCCCTATGCAAGAGATGCCCGGCGGCGTTTGCTCGAAGCTCTAGGCAAGACCGATGCCGCTCTCAACGAAGAGCCAAGAGAGGGTGAGGTGGCACACGCCGAACTCGGCGCGCTGCACATCGACGAGGCCCCGCTCGTTCCCGCGCCGCTCTTGGAGGCGCGCGCTTTGATCGACGACCTCGACGATTCCTTGATGGAGCTATTGGCGCGCCGCGCCGACTTGTCCCTCCGCGCCGCGCAGGCTAAGGCCATGGAGGGGCGCACAATTCGCGATCCAGCGCGGGAAAGAGCCCAACTTGCTGCCCGTAGACAGAGGGCCGCAGAGCTGGGCCTCGACGAAGAAACGGTGACCCAGGTTTTCGAAGCGGTCTTGCGGTTCTCCCGCAACCACCAGGGCTAGAGGGCAGCGGCTCCCAGGACCTCTTCTTCGGTCAGCAGCCGGGGCGTTTCCTTGGCCAGACGCAGGATGTTCTGGACGGCTTCGTCGGTGGGCTCAATGCCGCGCTTTTCCAAGAACCAGAGGACATTCGACTTGCCACTCATGGGGCCCACCATGATCTTTTGCTCGAGGCCGAAGAGGTCGGCGGGAACACCCGAGTAGACGCGGTTGGCGAGCCAGGTGTCGTTTTTGCGCAGGGCCTTGACCACCGCCGAGGCGTGCACGCCCGTGCCGGTTTCAAACGCATCGGGGCCGAAGACAGGGTAGTTAACGGGGAAGGGCATTCGAATCGCTTCGTGGGCCTTGCGGCAATATTCGCCCAAGCGCGTCAGGTCATTATTGATGACGCCGTTGAGGCGCAGATTGACTAGCAGGAGATCCATCTCGGTGTTGCCTGTGCGCTCGCCGACTCCCAAAGCCGTGGCATGCAGCCGCGTCGCACCCGCGTCGAGTGCGGCCAGGGTGTTGATCAACCCCAGCCCGCGATCACGGTGACCATGCCAGTCAATGCCGACCGAGGCACCCAGGCGGTCCACAAGATCCTTTACAAACCCAACCACGGCCCGCGCTCCAGAAGGCGTTGAGTGCCCGCAGGTGTCGCACACGCACAAGCGCTGGGCGCCGGCTTCGATGGCGGTCGTGTAGAGAGCGCTGACTTGATCGGGATTGGCCCGCGAGGTGTCCTCGGTGACGAACATCGAGGGCAGGTCGTGTTGCGTGCAGAACTCAATCGCATCGCGCGAGAGCTTGAGCATGTCATCAAAGTTCCAGTTCTCGGCGTACTGGCGGATTGGGCTCGAGCCGATGAAGGCGCAGACCTCGATGGCCACGCCAGTTTCTTGAACGATGTCCAGCACCGGTTCGATGTCGCTGATGACGGTGCGACAAGCCACATTGGGCGTAATCGAGAGGGTGGCCGTTTCGCGTACCAGTTGCGTGATGTGTTCTCGGGCCCGCGCTCCCGCTCCCGGCAAACCCACATCCACCGTGTGAATGCCGAGCTCATCCATCAAATGCACCAACTCGATCTTCTTGTCGAGATCGGGATCGGTCACCGAGGGACTCTGCAATCCATCGCGCAGGGTTTCGTCGTCGAACTGGACTTCGGCCTGCACTTTGGGATAAGGCATGTTCCAGTCGTGAATCAGCGACTCGCGGTTTGAATCGGTCATATAGACAAGGATAACGATCCTTGCCAAGGCGCACCACATCCCCTGGCCAGGGCAGGGGCTTCCAAGGGCCAGGCCTCCCATAAACCGAGCCTCTGGCCCATCAGGCCCGAGGGCCGGGCTCAGCGAAAGGTCTCAAATGGAGCGGCTACTCAAACCTTCGGCACCACTCGGTGTCGCAGTTTGGATCCCAGAGCGGCTCAATCATGCCAGGGTCTCCAGCCATGGTGTAGCCAAGTGCTGCGAGTTGGCTGATCATCTCTTCATCGTTGGTCAATTGGCCACCCAGGCCGCTGGAATCGGCATTGCCAAGCCATGCGACGAGCCGGGCCCTCAAAGCCCACGCCAGATCGAAATTCTCTTCAAGGATGTTGGAGGCGCACTGGGGGTCGGAGGCGAGGTTGTAGAGTTCGGTCTCTCCCTGTTCGAAGATGACTTCGGCAACTCCACCACTCTTGTGTTTGCACAGATGGAGAATCAAATGCCACTGCCTGTAGTTGAGAGATGCGCATTGCCCATGGGCCGACACTGCGAAGCGGGGCGCTTTCGCCTCTGGAGCCGGAGACATGGTGTGCTTGATAAGGTTTTCTCCGGGGAACCCGTCTGCGTCAATTCCAGCGAGTTCGAGGAGCGTGCGGCCAACATGAATCTGTTCGACGGGTGCCGAGATTCTGAAGTCCTTTGGGCTGTTTGGGTAGGCGATGATCAAGGGCACATGGATGCTCGAAGGATAGAGTCCCGCATGATCGCAATAGATTCCGTGGTGCCCTATGTTCTCGCCGTGATCTGCGGTGAAGGCAATGATTCCCTCTTTGAAGCGCGGAATCTCGAAGACGCGACGAAGCTGGGTGTCCAAGAAGGTGATCTCGCCGCGGTACTGGGCGGATTGGAAGACCACATCCTCAGCGCTTCCAACGAGGCCTGCATTCACCGGCGTAACAGGTCCCCTCTGGTCGCCGGGAGGGACGTTGAGAGCCCCCGGTGTCAGGGTCGTTGCCGTATCAGCGATGTACATCTGATCGTAGGGCTTCGGCGGATCGTACGGCGTGTGTGCGTCGAAAACATGCAGCCAGACGAAGACAGGCGTGCCCTCGTAGTCGCTGAGGTAGTACTCCAGCGCGCTGATGGACAGCCTGGAGTTGACCTGCGGCACCCTTGGTCTATACATGCGGTCGAAGCCCTGTCCGAGACCCGAGATCTCATGACCGAGGTGTTTGGCGCTAGTGGCCGCGAGCGTTGCATAGCCCGCTTCGCGGAACTTCTCCGCGAGAGTGTTGGCCGCTCCAAGTAGAGGGCGGTAGTTGTTCAGGATGGCCGTGTCGCGCGGGTGGATCGCAGTCATCAGCGCGATGTGCGAGGGGTTTGTGACATTTGTGGCCGTATAGCAGTTTTCGAAGAAGAGCCCGCGCTTCGCGAAGGCATCGAGATGGGGGGTCTGGATGTCCACGCGGTTACCAGAGGCGCCCAGGTGGTCTGCCCGGTGCGTATCCGAAGTGATGAGGAGGACGGAGGGCGCACCCTTGAACGGCTCGTGAACGCGAATATCCCCCAGGGCGCACAGGGCTTCGAATTGGCTGTCGGATTCAAGTCGGTAGCTCAGTTGAATTCTCTCGTCAGCAAAGCCCTCAAGGGGAATGCGCACCGACTTCCAGCGTGCCCCCCGGGGCATGGGGAAGGAACGCTCGATCTTCTTGCCCGAGCTACCTGTAAGGCCAAGAAACAAGGTGGGCTGGGGGGCCTTTCTCAGTGGATAACGCAGGGGCGCCGGGACGCCGAACGAGAAGGAGAGAAAGCCGCCGGGCTCCGGAGCCAGAAAATCTCCAGCCAGTGCGCGCAGACTTGAGAGACCAACACCTCGTCGCAGGTCATCACCAAGCGCGATGAGATCCGCGGGCTTGTCGGGATCGGGCAGCCACGAAGAAATGGGGCGCGAAAGGAGGGCTACATCATGAATGGCTATTTCTCCTCCACCGCCTTTGACCTGCACCTCAAGAGTGTCAAAGGGCTTGGCGTGGAGGCGGGACTGCGCCACGGGAAAAAGCAGAACCTGGGAAGTGGCGGCGCCCTCCAGCGCAATCCCCCTGGAACCGATGATTGGCTTGCCGTCCGTCAGAAACTGAATGCTGACCAACTCTTTCATGCGGACGGTGATTTCGAGGGCAACGACATTGAAGCTGGTGCCGAGGAAGCTGCCGGGGATATGAACCGTCTTGGGTGCCGTGCCAGACATAGCGAAGACGCTCTTCGGCTTGCCCGAGCCGCTTCCCGGGTGCACGAGGTGTATGTAGGGCTCGGAGCCCTCGGCTTCCCATTCTGAGGCTAGAGTGGGAATCGGAACCCTTGCTGATCTCTGCAGGACGGCCTGCTCGGCGCCCGACTGCGTGGGCGAGAGGGCAACAGCCCGTACGCGCTGCCGATCCGCAAGTCCCTGGCTCTCGGCATTTTCATGGAGGTTTCCACAACCATGCAGGCACCCGAGCGCAAGAGTGAAGGCGAGAGCCACATTGAAGTTGACGGTTGTGGTGCCGTGCCGGAAGTTGACCATCGGGAAGAAGAGCCTGCTGGAAGGGGGGAAGTCAGCGCCGCAGCCGCCAGAGAGTGGGGAGGGCTGGCTGGGGCTATCCGTGAGTGTAACTCTAGCCCTCGGCGCAGGCACCAGGAACTCCTGCGGGGGGGGCTCTGTCCAGTTCTACCCCAATCCGCCCAGGAGAGATCCGTCGAACAAGAGGCTGACATTCAAGCGCTGGGCCACGGGGGGGCTACTCCTCGCGCGCCCCAAAGCCTGGAATTGAGCCAGGGCGAAGCTCAAACAGGGACTCCACCCGTTCCCTACCGACGAGTTTGCCCAACTCGGCGAGGCGTTCGGGGAAGTACTCGGGCTCATCGTCGAGGAGGTAAACAGGACGCCCAGCATCGAGCGCGGAGCGGACCCTGGTCAGAAGGCTTTCCGCGGACAGGTGATCAATCCTGAAGAGCACCAGATCCTCACGCCAACCCTCGACTTTTTGGGCGTAGCGCAGGGGGCCTTGAGCCACGAAATCGCCAAGCACCAGGGAACCTTGAGGAAGCTCTCGCTCGAGATCTTCGAGGTAGCGCCGCGCGGAACGGTCATTCGCCTTCCAGGGCCTCAGGAAGAAGACAACTTCGTCGCGGTAGGGGGCATCGCGAACGATTCCATCTGTCGGCAAGAGGCGGGCGATTGGGGGAGCCACCAAGTAGCCGAGGATTGGCAGGCCGATGCAGGCGCAGAGCAGGGGGCGCAGGAGAGCGGGCCGGCTTGCTAAAATTGTCCGTGCACCCAGGGCGATGGGGTAGGACGCCGCCAGGTAGACCGGGATGACGATGAGGTAGGAGCGCTGAATCATCCAGCATCCAGCGAAGAGATAATGAGTTGCTAGCAGGAGCCCCACTCCGATGCATGTGGTGCGACTGAATTGGCGCAAGCCCATGCAGACGAGGACCAGGGCTGGCCCGGCGAGGTTGTAGAGGGCCAGGGCGCCGAGCAGGCTGAGGTTCTTGGCGAGGAGCTCGAGGTTGGCGTAGCGCTCGAAGGCTTCGGACCAGTTGAGCTGTTCCATTTTCGCGCTGGCCGTGAAGCCAACTATGGCGAGGGAGGGCAAGAGCCAGCCCAGAAGCACACCAAAGACGGCCTTTTCAGCACCCTTCTTGCCGCTATCGGAGTGCCACGAGAGCCACACAATCGCTGGCATGGAGAAGAGGCAGAGAGGGTTCGCCAGGGCTCCAAAACCGAGGACCAAACCCGCCAGGATCGGACGCTTGACCACCAGGAGCCAGGCTGTCAAGGAGAGGCAGAAGATGACCACGGGATAGCTCTCGTACATCGACGAGACCATCCAGACTGTGTGTGCCACCCCTGTAGCGGCGACACCTACGAGTGCCGGCCCACGCCCGGTTCCCAACCGAACGAGGGCTGAATAGAGAAAGCCCAGTCCGATCCCGCTCATGGCCGCCGAGAACAGATGCAGCCGTTGGGCGTAGGGCTCGATCGGAACCAGCGAGAATGGCCAAGAGAGGAGCAGGCTACCCGCGTGATTCCACTGCGATAGGGTGAAATTTAGATCATACACATAGATTGTCTGCTTGATCGATTCGCCCCAGACCACATCGCGCGCGCCTGCCGCTGCGTAGACAGCGATTGCCGCGAGGCTGACGACAACCGGCCACCAACGCCCGCTTGCCTCGCCGCCCACACCGGTTTCTTGTTTTGCACACATGTTGGCGGGAAAGCTACACCAGGGCAATGCCTGCGGCAAACCGGAATGTAGACTCCTTCTGGAGCGGCCGCCCAGAGCGCCATGCGCAGCTTGGGGCAAGGCCTCCGAAGAGCAGGCGCCTCGCGCCAAGATCCGCCCCCTCAGTTGAAGATGAGGGCATCGAGGCGGACAGGGATGGTGGCAGTTATTGGCTAGTCTTCTAGAGCGACTCGATGAAGGCCAAGAGGGCTTCGATGTCCGCGTCGGGGTTGGCGCTGCTGAGGGTCTGCTGGACCTTGGAGGCACCTTGGTGGAACTGCTCGTGGCCACGCACATCGTGGACATCGTTGTAGAGCTTGAACAGGGAAGGCAGGGGTGTCGAGCCCATACCGTAAGCCGGCGAGCCGTAGACCGCGCTGAACATCTGCGCGTCCGGGTCTAGCAGGCTGCGCAAGGACAGGGCAGCGTGGTCGTGGAAATAGGGACCGGTCGAGAAGACGCCCAGCTTGGTGGGGATCGAAAAGTGGGTCAAGGCTCGCGTGAAGAGCCGGAAGGGGTTCATCGGGTCACAGCCAGGGTCGACCGCCGGGTTGCAGGGGCAGGGATAGCTGTTGGGGTCATCACGACGGAAGTCGTCGTCGCTGTCGGGGTTCATGACCGCGTAGGACTCACGGTCGTCGTAGCCGTCGCCGTTGCGATCCGGGTCAGCGAGTCCGTTACCATCGATGTCGATGTCAGCGCCGGTGTTCACCGAGCGGATGTTGAGAGCCACGATGTTTTCCCGTAGCGAGAAACAGTCCGCGTCCACCACGCCCAACATTTCGCCACCGGAGAGCGTCGGGTGCACGAAGTCCACGGTGAAGAAACGCGGACCGGGGTTGGAGAGCGGGTCGGTCTCGGTGTTGTTGTGACATTCGAAACAGTTGGCCGTGCGCAGGGTCGGGTTGAGGCCCGTGTCGTTGGAGCCGAAGAACAGGTCGCGGCCAATCGCCGCCAGAGGAGTCAGAGCCCCCGAGGGGTCGAGGTTCGGACTGAGCGGGGGAGAGACGACTTCGTGATAGTCCACGAGGCCTTGTTGTTCGCTATTGGTGAGCACGCCGTGCCCACCGTTCTCACCGCCAAACATGGGACCGGTCTCGCCCATGTTGAGGCGCACACCCTTCCAAAGGATCAGGCCGGTGCCCAGGGTTCCGCCGTAGACGGGCATGGTCGAGCGGGGGCCAGCGGGCCTTTGCCAGACATTGCCATCACCACCGCCTTCGAAGTGACAGGAGGCGCAGGAATTGTTGAAGTTGCCCGAGGTTTGCGCTCGTGAGGCATCTTCGAAGATTTCCTGGCCGATGCGCTGGGAGAGGGTGAACACGTCAGTTCCCGCGTGGGTCGCGATCTGGCTCGCGATGCTCGTGATCGAGTTGGCCACGAAATCCACCCGCATGGCTGAAAGGGTGCGGTTGCCCTCGTTGATGACATAGACGAGAGCATCGTCGTTGTCGGTCGTGGGATCGTCAACCATCAAGAGACCGAGAGGCAGGTCGCCCAGGGGCGAGGCAGTGTCGAGAGCGACGCGCTCGGTGAATTTGATACGCTCGGGAAAGACCGTGGCCAAGGTCATGTTGGAACCGGCGACTTCGAACAGGAACAGGTCCTCGGAGCCGCGGTTAAGCATCAGGGCACGGTCACCCGCTGCGTTGTAGAGCACGCGCGAGGGCTGACCGGGGCGGTAGCCGAAGTTGTTCTGCGGCGCAACGCTGGAGCTGATGCGGAAACGCGTGGCGTTGGTCAGTCCGACTTCGGCGCTGACGCCATCGGTAACCACGGCTTGTGCGATCATCACCAAGCCGTCTAGGGCCGGGTTGTTGGGGATCGAAACTTGCAGGCGGTTACCCACCAAGGGAAAGGCGAAGCGCTGCTTGACATAGCTCGTTCCGGCGGCGCCGAGGAATTGGTTTATCTGGAAGTGTCCCAAGATAACCATGCCGCTGTCGCCAGGGTTCATGCCCTCGACGGTGAACTCGAGGGTGCCGCCCAGCGCGGGCGAGCCCAGGCCGCCGAGGATCAAGGGGTTTCCCGTGGCCATGGTGTGGGCATCGCCAAAAGCTGCAAAGCCCGCGGGCTCGAGGCTGTCGGAGAGCTCGTGGTGTACGCGACTCGAGTTGTCGCCGGTGGCACCAAAGGAGTTTGAGGAGGTGTCGATGACGGTCAGGCTCGGGTAGACCCGGTTGGCGAAGTCACCAGCGAGGCCGGGGAAGCTGTGGTTTACATCGTGGTTGATGTTGTGCAACACATGCGGAATCAGGGCCCGTGTGCCGTCGGGCGAGAGGGCAATGTCTTCCATGAAGCGCGGCAAGCCTTGGCTCTTCAGGTTCTGAACAGGCACGGGGTTGAAGATGATGTCAAAGGGGTAAACATTCAGGTCAATCTTGGTGTTGAGGCTGAGGCCCGTGGGCGTGCCCGTTCCGTCGAGCGCGATGTCGAGCACCGAGATGTAGGGCGAGCGGTTGTGCGTCACGAACATCTGCAGGTTGTTGTTTCTGATGACAAAACCGCGCGGTTCGCCGAGGTCGGCGATGCCGTCCTTGTTGGCGTCTGCATCGGCGGCCGTGAAGGGTGCTGGGATTTGGTTGAGGTTGTTCAGGTATTGCAGCGAGGCGATTTCAGCCAAGGTGTTGGTGTCGAAGAGCTTGACCGTGCCAGAGCGAAAGCCGGTTACCGCGAAAAACTTGCCGTTTGGGGAAACCGCAAGGCCGTAGGGCTCGACACCCACGCCGCCCAGGGTTGTGACTACGGATTGGGTGGTGGTGTCGATGACGGAGACCGTTCCACGCCGCGCCCCCACGGGGATACCCGTTGCGCTGTTTTGCGAGAGGGAAACATCCCCGCGCTGGTTGGCCACGAACAGTCGGCCCCCGCCCACCGACAAGGCAAGCGAGCGCGGGTTCACGCCCACCACGATCTCGGTCACGATCGAGCCGGTGCTCACATCGATCAAGGCCACGGTGTTGTTGTCCCGGTTGCAGGTCCAGACGCGGTCTTGGTTGCCAGGATCCACGGCGAGCGCGTTGACCTGGGCGTGCTGGGCCGCTGCGGGGAGCCCAAGAAGGCATGCGAAGAGGAGGGTGGCGGCGGATCGGTTAAGCATGATGAGAAATGTTGAAGTGCTGTTGTGGATGCGGATCAAACAAGCCTCAGGCGGCAGGCTTCCATGGTCTTGGCAAGGAGTTATGAGCCCCTGGTGGGGCAATTTCGAGCCCTCGCCCAGCCCCGAAGGTCAGACTCCTAAGAAGGGTCACGCATAGCATACCGCAGAGCCAGAAAAAGGGGACACATTCCAATCGGGATTTAGCGCGCACTAAGCGGCAAGTAATGCACCATATGTTGTCCATTTAGGCTAGATATGCGCCCTCATGGCTTCACCCTTCCAGGGCCTGGAAATCTCTTCCGCCCGGTGGCCGTCTTTTCATGCAAAGCGGGAACAGACTGCCTGCTCCAAGGAGGGCTCGGAATGGGCCGCCCATGCAGCAAACTGGCGCAAGCCATTATTGAACAGCTACTTATGGATTCGGCGAGCGCTTGGCACTGGCCTTGCTTACTCCACCGCCATGGGAAACGACTCTAGTCTCCCTTCCTTGGATAGTAGGGGGCGACCGTTCGGCACGGGACGGTCGCCCTTCCCTTCCTTCAGCCGCCAGGTTGTGTCTCAGCTCGAGACCGATGTGCCGGTCGAGCGCCTTTCGGGGTCGCGCGAAGCTGGAGGGGCCCGACGAGCCAGGAAGAACGCACAGCCCGGCACCCGCCGCGGCCGCCGTGGACAGCGCCCCGAAGAGGCTCGCGCTGCCCGCGAGGATCCGCCGTCGCGCCGCGCAAACGAGGCCCAGGCCCGGGCCCAGCGTTCGGAAAGAGCCCAACTATCGGGAACGGGAGCGAATAGCTTTCGGCCCGAGGCGTTGGACTCGCGCCAAGGCGCCGAGGCGAGAAACTTCCGCGCCCAATTGCAGGCTCGTGGTGAGAGCACAAAGCCCGCGCGCCATTTCGGCCCGCGAGGCCAATCCGAGGCCTCATCGGAAGCACCAACGCAAAAGGGGTCCGCAAGACCGACCCACCAGGGCCAACCTGGCTTCGCCCCCCTGGCGCCCCAGGCCTTCCCGGTGAATCAGCGCGCAGTCCTTGCGGGCGTGGGGCCCGCCCCTGAACCCAAACCTGCTGCCCTCCATGGCCAGCAAGCCCAGGCCATGGGATTGGCTTCTGCCTCGGCAACGGACAAGCCCTCCAGGGCTGCGACCCAAAGCGCGCCGCCCGAAGCGAGCGCGGCTTGGAGTGAGTCGGAGGCTGCCAACCGCGCATCGGCGGTCATGCGCCAGCTACGCGTGAGTATCAACCCCGCTCTGCGTTCGGCCACGATTCAACTTGCACCCGCCGACCTCGGCAGGCTCTCCATCAAATTGCGCGTGGACCAGGGCCGCGTGCACGCCACCGTGCGTGCCGAGAACGCCGAGACGCTCAAGATCCTCGAGCACCACCTACCCGAGCTGCAAGCAGCGCTGGGCCGCGAGGGACTTGATGCCGAAAGTTTCGACCTGGCCCTTGGCTTTGGCCAGGAGCAAGCCGGTGGCAGCAACCCAGAGGCTCATGCGCAAGACACCTCCAAGGACACTCCTCAAGTCTCCGGCGACGCCGGCGACATCCTTCTCGACAACTACCATCTGGCCCGCGCCATCGCGAGCCGCAGCGGATTGGACACCTACGCCTAGCCCGGCCCTCAACTCATGAACATCAACGGACTCACCGACAACTCAACTCCCAGCACCAGCGTGGGGCGCACGCCCGACCAGACCCTCGGCAAGGACGCCTTCATGAAACTGCTCGTGAGCCAGCTCCAAAACCAGGACCCCACCAACCCGCAATCAAACGAGGACTTCATCGCCCAGTTGGCGCAGTTCTCATCCCTCGAGCAAATGACGAAGTTGAACGACGCCATCCTCGGCCTGGCGGTCTTGCAGCAGAGCAACGCCTTGATGAGCCAACTCACGGACAGTAGCGCCTTGATCGGCCAGACCGTGAGCTACAACGATCCCAACACCGGCGCCCAGGCCACGGGAATGGTCGATTCGGTCAAGATCGAGGACGGCCTCGCCATGCTCAACATCGACGGCAACGATGTGCCGCTCTTGAATGTGACCGAAATTTTGGGAGCCGACGACAGCTCCAGCGATACCACCACGGAGAACTAGTCCATGTCCACAGCGCTCTTCACCGCTCTCTCTTCGCTCAAGGCTCACCAGGACTGGATCGATGTAATCGGTAACAACCTGGCAAACACCAACACTCCAGGCTTCAAGTCTTCGCGAGTCAGTTTCTCGGACAACTTCAGCCGGGCGCTCGGCTTTGCCCAAGGCCCCAACGGGGCTCTGGGGGGACGCAACCCTTCGCAGGTAGGCCAGGGCGTGAGCGTCGGCGCGATTTCACGCAGCTTGCAGCAAGGCGCCTTGACCGAAACGGGCCGCACTTTTGATGTCGCCATGCAGGGCCGCGGTTTCTTCGCCCTGACCAATGGGGCAATCGACCTCTTCACCCGCGTGGGCACATTTGGACTGGACGCTTCTAGCCAGTTGGTGGACCTCGCCACGGGTTATTCCGTGCTCGACCCCACGGGCTCGAAGATTCAAATAGACAGCGATTCGCTCTTCCCGCCCAAGGCCTCAGAGAATGTCGAGTTCTCCGGCAACCTGCCGGCGGAAGTGAACGGTCCCCTGGCCGAGGTTCTCACCGGCGCTTCGGGCATGAAACATGGCTTGCCCGCGATTCTCGCTGGCACGACAGGGGGCTCGATCACCATTCCTGCGGGCGAGACCTGGTCGATGGATGTCGCTATCAACGGTGGTGCGCCCCAGACCATCTTGATTCCAGGAGCCGCTGGTGGCGTGCCGGTGGGTACCATCGCAGCGGCCCTCAACTCTCTCACCGATGTCAACGCCACGGTCAACGCCGATGGCTTTGTCGAACTCTCTAGCGCCTTCACCGGCGCAGAAGTTACCCTCAAGGTCAACCCTGGCGAAGCGGGCAAGGACCTCGCTATCGCCTTGGGGATCCCCACGACCCTTGTGACCGGTTCCGATACGCCCCTGATCCCCGGCACCACGACCCTCAACGACCTACCGGCCAACCAGAGCGACTATGTCGAAGGCGATGTGATCAACATCACCGGAGTGGACAACGACGGCGGGCCGGTCAACGCGAGTTTCCGCTACGGATCGGTGGCCGCGGGCTTCGACGGCGAGACCGTGGACGAGTTCGTGACCTTCGCCAACGCCCTGTACACAGACGCCAATGTCTCGGTTAATGCCTCCGGGCAGCTCTTGGTCGAGGCCCAGACGGCGGGCGAGAGCGACCTGCTCTTGACCATCACCGACAATGTGGGCCAGGCTGGTCGCAGCGACTGGAATGCCTATGCCGTTTCGGTCACCACCCAGGGCACGGGACCAGACACGGTGGTCACCTCCACCGAGGTCTATGACCCCGCTGGCACGGCACACACCCTGACTTTGCAGTACGAGCGCCAGGAAGACATGACCTGGACCGTGATCCCGAGCTTGCTCGAAGGCGATGGCGTGGTCTTGAGTGGACCAATCACTGGTTTGCAGTTCGACGAAAACGGCGCACCCCTCGGTTTGGGTGCGGTGAACAACCAATTGGAGGTGCAGTTCGAAGGCGCTACCAACAGCCAGACCATGTCGCTGGACTTCGGTTTCGATGGAAAACTCAGTGGCTTGACCCAGTTCGGATCGGACGCGGAAGTCTATGTCTCGGGTCAAGACGGTTACAGTTCTGGTGAACTAGCTAGCGTCAATGTGCTCGGCACTGGAGTCATCAGCGGCTTCTATACCAACGGACAGTCCCGCGACTTGGGCGCGTTGGGGGTTGTGACCTTCGCCAACGACGAGGGTCTCGCCGAAGTGGGCGACAATCTCTGGGGCCAAACCCCCAACTCGGGGCAGATCGTCTTCGGCTCAGGCACCGTGGGAGCGGCTGGCAAGGTCGTCGGTGGCGCGCTCGAGAACTCCAATGTGGACACAGCCGAGCAGTTTGTGCGTCTGATCGAGGCCCAGCGGGGCTATCAAGCCAGCTCGCGGGTGATTTCCATTCAGGATGAGATCTTGGCCGAAGCGGTGAACTTGATCTAACCACAGAGCCTCTCTGGGGACAGCAGCCCGCCCGCGCCATCACGGCCTGGGCGGGCTGCTGTCTTGCTTGGGCTGTGCGCCCTGTTTATTTTGGAGCGGGTCCAAACCAAAGCAGGTCCAAACCAGAGCGGAAAAAATTTCCCAGTGTGGAATCGAGGGCCGCCGAAAATTGACCGCCAAGTCTGGGCAGGGGCCTATTTACCCCCCTGGGAGGGTTCCAGGCCGCTTGGCACCGACTTTGCAATTGGGAAGGCGTGAATATTGGACTCTATCACGGCGTCTCCGCCGCTCGATCCTCGCAACGCCGCATGGAGGCGACCACCTCCAACCTGGCGAACTTGCAGACCCCCGGCCACAAGCGCATGAGCCTGGGAACCCGAGCCTTTGAGGTGCCCGGAGGTCAGCCCGGGGAAACAGAACTGACGACCTTTTCCCAAATCGACTTCTCCCAGGGCCCCTTGCAGCCCTCGGCCAACCCCTACCACATGGCCCTCGAGGGATCGGGCTTCTTCGCGGTCGAAGGGCCCGAAGGCGAGCTCTACACCCGCAACGGCACTTTCCATGTGGACGAGCGCGGCATCTTGCAATCCAACGAAGGCTACCCCGTTGCTTGGGAGTCACGCGGCACACCGATAGACGCCACCGGCGAGGCGATCAGCGTCGACGGCAGCGGCCAGGTTCGACAGGGCCGGACCGAAATCGGCCGGCTGCGCTTGGTGGGCTTTACGGCCCCCGAGAAGCTTGCCCTGCTCGGAGCCGGCTACTTCCAAGCCCCCCGCAGTGCCGGCGAAGAAGCTCCTATAGCCATCGTGCGTCACAAGATGCTCGAGGGCTCCAATGTCCAGAGCATTGACGAACTCGTGGCCATGATCTCGATCCAACGCGAATTCGAGGCGGCTCGCAATGTCATGCAACTCATCGATCAATCCTACGGCCGGCTGACGAGCCGCTAAACGCACCCTCTCCCTCAGCACTTCCCATGATTCGAGCTCTCTTGACAGCGGCCTCCGGCATGAAGGCCCAGCAAAAGCAGGTTGACACGATCGCGAACAATATCGCCAATGTGAATACAGGCGGTTACAAGCGCAGTGACCTGACTTTTCGCTCGCTGCTCTACCAAACCTACAAGGAGCCCGGTGCTCCCACGGCGCAAAGCGCCATGAGCCCTACGGGGCTACAAATCGGTAGCGGTGTGGAGATCGCTGGCTCTTTACGCAGCTTTCGCCAGGGCGAGTTGATGCCCACCGATGGAGACTTCCACATGGGCATCAACGGCCAGGGCTTCTTCCAGGTGCAGTTGCCCAGCGGCGAGATGCACTACACCCGTGACGGCCACTTCCAACGCGATGGCAACGGCGATGTGGTCACCTCCGAGGGCTACAAGCTTCAGACCATGCCCACCATCGGCGCCGATGTAATCGAGGTGTCCATCGCCGAAGACGGCACGGTCACCACGCGCACCTCGGAAAGCGATGTGGGCACCGTTGCAGGCACCCTCAGCCTGTTCCGCTTTGCCAACCCCGAAGGCTTGAAGGCCCAGGGCAATAATCTCTACAGCGAAACCGCCAGCTCGGGTACACCGGGCTTGCAGACACCCGGACAAACCGGCACGGGCCGGGTCATTCACCGCCATGTGGAGCGCTCGAATGTCGAGGTTGTGGACGAGCTGGTGGGCCTGATCATGGCCCAGCGCAACTACGAAGTGAACAGCCGCGCCGTGCAGGCCGCGGATGAGATGCTTCAACAGACCAACCAGATGATCCGCTAAGGGAAAGCCAAGATGATTCTCCTCAACACGCTTTTACTTTGCACTCAGCTCGCGGGCACAACGGCGGACATCACCGTCTCGCTGTCTCTTGAAGCCACGGTGGACGGATCCGAAATTGTCCTTGCCGACATCGCAAGCATCGAGGGCGAAAACGACAAGGCCGTACAAATGGTGGGGGCGTTCGCCCTGGGCTACGCGCCCTCGCCGGGCTACAGCCGCGTGATTCAACGCTGGCGCGTGGAGCAGCGGCTGGCTGGGGAGTTCCCCGCACTCAAGCTGGCCTTCACCGGCCGCACTGCTTGCCGCGTCTGGCCGCGCACGGCCGATATTTCTGCTTTCGAGCTCGAGAACGCGGCCAGCGAAATCCTCGCCAGGGAATTGGGGGGCAAGGATGTGGAATACAAACTGCGTGGAGAACTATCGAGCGAGAAGGTGCCCGCCGGCCGCCTTTCACGGCGTCTGGAAGCGACCCTGACTCAAGGCGTCGTCAATTCCAGCACTGTCTCGGTACCGGTGGCGATTTTCATCGACGAGGTCAAGTGGCGCACCGTGTGGGTGGCCTTTGATGTGACCGTCTTTCACAAAATGCCCGTCCTGCTTCGACCGATCCCCCTCGGCAGCAAGATCAAAGCTGGCGACCTCGTCCTACAACGCATCCCCATGGAAGCTTCGTCGAACGTCCAGGCCTTGAGCGCCGCCATGCTCGTGGGCGCTACCGCTCGCCGCGACCTGGCGAGTCACAGCCAGGTCCTTGCCCGCGATGTCGTGCGCGAAAAGGCCGTCAAGGAGGGCGAGACACTGGCCCTCGAGATCTTCAACGGCCGCATCCGCGTCAAGACCAAGGTCATGGCCCTGGCGGATGGCTACATCGGCGATGTGGTCACAGTCCAGACCCTCAGCAATGGCAAGAAATTGACCGTCCGAGTCACCCAGAACGGCCGTGTACAGCTGCGCCTGGGAACCGATCAGATCCACTAGCCCGGGCTAGCCCGGCCAAGAAGCACACAAGAGAACAACATGAAAACACCTCAACTATGCCTCTGCATGGCGGCCCTTACGCTGCTCTCCAGCATGGCCCAAGCACAACTGCGCCGCGGCGCAATCTACGACGCAAGCCGCGGACCCTACGGCTTGATCGCCAACAAGACGGCCAGTCGCCCCGGCGATCTGGTCACCGTTCTGATCAGCGAGACGCAGGATGTAAAGGACGAGGAAAAGACCGACTTTAAGCGCCAGACCGACCTCAACTACCAGTTGAACAGCTTTGATATCAAGCCCAACACATTCAATGTGCTGCCCAGCCTCGGTGCTTCCTCGCAGGACGATTTCAAGGGCGAGGCCAAGCAGGAAAAGAAGGGGGCTTTCACCGCACGCCTGACAGCTGTGGTGGTTGATGCCCTGCCGAATGGCAACCTCGTGATTCGCGGCCGGCGCGAGATCCGCGTCGACAAGCAAGTCAAGACGATTGAGTTCTCTGGCCTCGTGCGTCGCTACGACATCAAACAGAACAATACGGTGGAGAGCGAATTGGTAGCCAACGCCAAGGTCTCCTACACCGGTAGCGGTCCAGCTACTGAAGCCACCAACCGATCGGGCTTGGGCGGGATGCTGCACAGCGCCCTCGTCTGGCTCTGGCCTTTCTAGCCCGAATTATTGAACACCATGCTCACCCTCCTCCTCAGCATGAGCCTTGCGCTCACCCCCGCCTCTTCCAGTCAGGCGCCTGCGAACGACGCCGGCGCTTCGGCCCAGGAAGGCGACGCCCCGATTGCCTGGCCGCTGGGCGGCATCGAAGCTCCCTCCCAACCCTCGGGCAGCTCTTCTTCGACCTACACCCGCACTCAGCGTTTTGTGCCCCGGCCGGCCATCGGCGGCTTGTCGGCCACCAGAACCCCAGTCAGCAGTTTGGTGGGTGTGCGCGGCATGGAATACAGCGATGTGATGGGCGTGGGCCTCGTCACCGGGCTCGCCGGCAGTGGCGACTCGGCGGCGGCGGCCAAACAACTGCTGCAAAACCTGCTTCTGACCCGCACGATCAACATCGACCTGCAAGCTCTCAGCAGCAAGAACATCGCCGTGGTACTCGTTGAAGCCGAGTTGTCCTCGGGCACCAAGCCCGGCCGCGCCATCGACGTGCGCGTCTCCACCATAGGTGACGCTTCAAGCCTGCTCGGCGGGACCTTGGTCATGACTGAACTGACCGACATGATGGGCCGCGATGTCTATGTGACGGCTTCGGGGCCGGTCACGGTGGGCGGATTTTCAGCCGGCGGCGAAGGCGCGAGCGCCACCAAGAACCATGTCACCGTGGGAACCCTACCCGGTGGCGGCAAGGTGCAACGGGAAGTACCGACATCAATCGTGAGCGAGCACGGCTTCATCTATCTTGATATCAAATCGGCCCACGACACCCTGGGCAACATCGTCAACATCGCCGCAGCCGTCAACGAGCTGTACCCGGGACTGGCGGAGACAACGGCCGACGGCAAGTCGGTGCGTATTGCAGTCCCCGACGATCTGCCGCCTTCAGCCCACGCTCATTTCGCGGCCTCCGTGCTGCGCCAGGAAGTTGTGGCGGAGAGCCTGGCTCGGGTGATCATCAACGAACGCTCCGGCGTGATCGTGATGGGTGGCGATGTGCGCCTACAGCCGGGGGTGATCGCCTACGGCAACTTGACCGTGACCATCGCCGAGACCCCCGAGACCAGCCAGCCTGGCCCGGTCTCGACGGGCAACACGGAAGTCCTCGAGCGCACCACCTTGACCATCGAGGAAGAGAACAACGCTCTTGTCCTGGCTCCCGGAGCGGCGACCCTGCAAGAAGTTGTCGATGTGCTCAATGTCCTTGGCACCACGCCGCGCGACATGATCACGATCCTGCAAGCCATGTCCCAAGCCGGCACCCTGTTGGCTGAAATCAAGCGTATGTGATGCAAATTGGCTCCAACGACATCCCCATCCGGACGCCCGAGACCAATCCGGCGACCCTTGAAGGTCTCTCCCCCGAAGAGCGCGACCTGAAGCACGCTCAGACAGCCAAGAAATTCGAAGAACTGATCGCAACCATGTTGATCAAGGAACTGCGCAAGGGGCTCTCCGAGGGTTTCTTCGGAGACGGTCCGGGCAGCGACACCTTCAATGGTTGGCTGGACGAGAATCTGGGCAGCAACTTGGCCTCGGGCTGGAACCTGGATATCGCCGGAATGGTCAAGACCGACCTCGGCCTGAAACAAGCGGCCTATGACCGCGCCGCCAAGCTGGAGAGCGAGTGATAGCCATGAACATCAGGAGCATCATCAACAGGCTAGAAGCCAATTTGCGCGAAGAGATCGAAGCCAAGCGCGAAGCCCTGCTCGTGATCAAATCCCAGGAGGAGGCTGTTACCAAGAGCGACGCCGATGCCTTTGACGAGGCCCATGGGCGGTCCATCGTATTGATCGAAGCCGAAGCTCGCCGCGCCGCCAAACGCACGAACTTGATGGGCAATCTGGCCCGCGAGTGGCAGGTCGCAGACGACGCCCTGACCCTCGGCAGCGTGGCCGTGCGCCTTGCAGCCGATGGCACACGACTCTGCGAGCTACGCCTTGAGTTGCGCGAAGTGGTTGCGCTTGTGATCAAGCGCAACCGTCGCCTATCGGCCTTGATCGGTATGCACCGCCGTCTCAACAGAGACATTCTAACCGTTGTGCTTGGCACCGAAGAAGGTGCCGACCCAGCCAGCATCGGCAGCCTGGTCAATGCCCAGGCCTGACCCGCTTTATCCATGAGCAGCATCGGACTACAAACGGGCCTCAAGGCCCTCCTCTCGGCTCAAGCCGCCCTGGACACGATTGGCCACAATGTGGCCAACGCGAACACCCCGGGCTACTCCCGCCAACGGTTGGAGGTCAGCTCGAGCCCGACCTTGATGATCCGCGGCCTGAACATCGGGGCGGGTGTCAACCCGGATGTGGTCACGCGCACCACGAACGCGCTGTTGCAAGCGCGCATGGTGAGACAGATCGGCTCCCTGAACCGTTTAGAGGCAGCTCTCGGCGGCATGAGCGAGATCGAGGCCCTGCTCGGCGAGCCCGGAGGATTTGGCCTTGGAGGCGGCATGAACGAGTTCTTTGGAGCGGTGTCCGAGCTTTCAACATCGACCGAAGACCTCGTCAAGCGCTCGGGCCTGGTTCAGAAAGCAACGGCTCTAACCACCCGTTTCAACCAACTCGCCAGCACCATGAGTTCCCTGCGTCTGGACACAGCCAATCAGGTCGGCATCCAGGTCAAGCAGGTCAACGCGCTCTCCGATCAACTCGTGATTTTGAATCTCGAAATAGCGCAGACCGAGGCCACGGGCGTACCAGCCAACGACTTGCGTGACCAACGCGACGAAAAGTTGCGGGTGCTCTCAGGCTATGTAGACATCGACTTTCACGAAGATGGGAACGGCGTCATCCGCGTCACCGCCGGAGGGCGGCTCTTGGTGGGCGCCAACCGTGCCTTTGAGATGAGTTCGATCACCAGCGAGGACGGATCTGTCGAGCTGTTCCTCGAGGGCAGCAAGGTTCCCCCGGTATTGAAAAGTGGTGCTATCGCCGGCCTGACCCATGTGGGCCAGAAGTTCACTCCCGAACTGATGAAGGACTTTGATGCACTGGCTGGAAACCTAATCTTCGAGATGAATCGTCTGCACAGTACCGGCACACCGTCGGCGGGTTTCTTCTCCACCCTGACTTCGGCCTACGCTTTTCAGGACAGCGATAACGATGGGCAAATTGAAGATGAATTGATCAGCAACTCGCAGTTGCCCTTCGATGTCCAAGAGGGACGGTTGAATGTCAATGTCACCCGCCAAACCACCGGTGAACTCAAGCAGCACCAAATCAATATTGACCCCGCCTCGACATCGGTGGGGGACTTTCTCGCCAGTTTGAACGAGATTGAAGGCATCAACGCCAACCTCAACAGCTTTGGGCGCCTGCAGGTTTTTGCCGACGCAGCCTTTGGCTTTGACTTCGCCGCAAAGCTCGACCCGCGCCCCGACAAGTCCGGCACCATGGGGGGCGGCCACGCCTCGCTAGGCACCGGAAGTGAAGGCCCCTATGCCCTCGCAGACGGCCATAGCCTCGATCTAACTGGACCGGTCAGCTCCTTTTCAGTGGCCTTCTCCGCGGCCGACTTCGTCGAGATTTCGAGTGCCACGGCCGAAGAGGTCGCCCTCGTGCTGAACGCCAACGCAGATGTTCAAGCGAACGGCCTGCGGGCCGTGACGGTGGACGGCCGGGTCTACATACAGACCGCCGCAACCGGGGCCAGCGCCGACTTTCAGGTCAGCGGCGGCAGTTCTATCGGCGCCTTCGAGTGGACTGCGGGCATGACAGTCACGGGCCACGACTTTGGCGTGGAGGTCGAGATCACCGGCGACTACATCGGTGAGTCCAACGGATCCTTCACCTTTATTCCCAGGGGCGACGGCATGGTGGGCACCACTCCGGGCCTAGAGGTGGATGTGTTCAGCTCTTCAGGGCAGCTCGTGGCCACCCTCGATGTGGGTGATTCTTACCAACCTGGAACGGCCCTCGAAGTCGACGCAGGTATCGAGGTTTCCTTTGGTTACGGCGATCTCTCAGCCACTCACAACGATTCCTTCCGGGCCGAGGTGATTGCGGATTCGGACACATCTGATGTTCTGGCCGCGATCGGATTGAATGCTATGTTCACTGGCACAGGCGCCGAGGACATCGCCATCCGCGAGGATCTCGATACCAACCCCGAGCGCCTGGCGGCCGGAGTCACCGGCGCCGTTGGTGACAACCAAGCCCTGCTCGCCATCCTCGACCTGCAAACCGCAGGAGTCGCAGGCCTCGGCGGTGAGAGCCTGGGCGACTTCTACGGCGATGTGGTCAGCGATGTGGGCTTTGAAATCTCGACGGCCAGCACGGCTCGCGATATCGAAGAGTTCTTGTTGCAAAACCTCGAACAACGCCGCGAGCAGATCTCCGGCGTCAGTATCGACGAAGAACTGGTCGAGATGATCCGCTTCGAGCAAAGTTTTGCAGCCGCCTCGCGCTACATCCAAGTTCTGAATGACCTATCCGCAGACATTCTGTCACTGATCTAAGCCATGCCTATTCGACCGACACAAACCAGCACTTTCAGTCTCGTTTCCCGGGGACTGACCTTCAACTTCGCGAAGCTCGCTTATGCCCAGGAAAGGGTGGCCACGGGCAAGGCGATTCTACGGCCTTCAGATGATGCTGTGGGAACTGCGAGGGCCCTGTCGATGCGGCGGCAGATCGGCCAACTCGACCGCTTTCGCGACAGCGTCAGCACGGGCCAACCGATTCTGGAAACCAGCACGGCAGCCCTCGAAGAAGCCTCTGGAATCCTGAGTGAAGCTCGCTCGCTCCTGGTAACGGCCATGAACGGCTCGATGAACCCCACGGACCGCGAAGCGATGGGGCTCCAAATCGAACTCATCCTCGAGAAGCTCGTCGATGTGGCCAACACCAAAATTGGTGACCGATTCGTTTTTGCCGGCACGGAAACCAGCGGACAGCCTTTCATCCTATCGCGCCAGGGCGAGTTGACCAGCGTTCAATACAACGGCAACGAAGAGGTGCAGGACATCTCCATCGGCTTTGGTACAGAGCTCGCTCTGAATGTGCCCGGGTCGGTGATCTTTGGCTCGCCGGCGGTGCTGGGTATCAGCTTTGCTGGCTTGAGCGGCGTGAAGTTGGGCACATCGGCCAGCCAGGGAAAGGGTTATGCCGCCATCGACTTTCGCCATGATGGCACCCTTGGCACCCCAGGCTCGGGGCTAGCGCTGGTAAGCGGCGGTGCGAATGACACGATCCTCGCTGATCATTCACTCGTCATCGACGCTGCAGCGAACACGGTCACCCTCGACAACGGGACTTCCCTCGTCATCCCTCAGCCGACCGACCCTAACTACACTGATTTCGTCATCAAGGACGAAAACGGCGCCGAGCTGCACCTCGACTTCACGGGCTACACGGGCACTGGCAGCACCAGCGTGCTGACCGGCGCGGGTTCGGCATCCCTGGATGGCACGGTGTACAAGCCGCTGACCTTCAACGAGACAGACTTGGAGTTGATCGACTCCGCGAACAACACCGTCCTGCACCTCGACATGACCGGCGTGCGTCGATCGGGCGAGGACGCGGTCAGTTTTGACGGGGCCACCGATATCTTCAGCGTCCTGGCGGAAACCGCCCGAGATCTGAGGAACAGCGACGGCATGGCGGCCAACGATGTTGTGGCCCGGGTGCAGTTGCGCTTTGGCGAACTGGAGCACAACTACGACAAGATCCTGAAGGGTCTCGGCACCCTCGGTGCGCACACCGAACGCTTGATATCGAGCGGCAACCGTCTCGAGGCCTTGAGCCTCAATGTCGAGAGTCTCCTGAGCCAGGTCGAAGACATCGACATCGCCCAGGTGGTGCTCGAAATGACCAAAGCGGAGCAGACCCTACAGGTGGCCCAGGCCACGGGCTCGCGCTTGATCCAGAACTCCCTGCTCAACTACTTGAGGTAAGCCATGGTAGACCCCAACCCGATTCAACGTCAGAGCGCCGCCTCGATTCGACCGGCCCAAGGTAATCTGGCGGACACGCGAGCGCCGAATGAACGGTCTAACGCCGGCCCGGCCTTCCAAGCTCTCCTGGAAAAACTGCAACTCCAAGCGCAAAAACTCCAGCACGACAGCGAAAGCGTGGTGCAACCTGACGAGCTCCAAGGCGCGGTGAACCGCGCTCACGACTCCCTCGAAAATGTCCTCTCCCTCAGCGAGCAACTCCTCGAGGCCTATCGAGAATCCCAACAGGTTTCGCGGTCGGCTGCGGCCGACGACTTGGCGTGAGACTTTCCGTCGCCGAACAGCCCGGGGCGGCGTTGGAACTGATGGAGCGCGTCCTGCGCGGCGGCGCACCCTTGGCGAGCGAGTACCCGTTGGTCTTTGATGAAGACCAAAAGGGGCGCTTTGTGATCGCCGAGGAAGCCGGCCAGGTTTCCTCGACTTGCGCCATCCTCGAACGCGAGTTGGTGTTTCCCGGCGGAAAATTGCGCGTGGGCCTGATCGGCTCCGTGTCTACGGCCGAGCCCATGCGTGGCCGAGGTCTGGCCAGCGCGGTGCTCGCACGAGCCGAAGCCGAACTGGCTGCCGGGGGGTGCGTCTGCTCCTTGTTGTGGGCCGAAGACGAGAGCTTCTACAGCCGGCGCGGGTATCGGGAATTCGGCTCCGAGGTTGATTATGGCCTGCCCCTGGAACTTGCGCCTCTCTTGCCGAAGACCGCCGGGGTGCGCCGGGCAAACCCGGCTGACTTTGCTGCCATGCACCGGCTCTACCTCAACCACGAGCGCCGTGTCGAACGCACAGGTGAGCAGAGCGCCCTTTTGTTTGCCATGCCGGGTATGGCGACTTGGGTCCATGAATGCGGGGGAGCGCTCGATGCCTACACCTGTTTTGAGCGCGGCGATGATCTTGCCAACACCATCCACGAGTGGGCCGGGGACGCCGACGCGACGCTTGCCTGCGTGCGTGGCGTGCTCGAAGCCCACGGTCCCGGGACCGAAGAGGGCCTCTTGTTCCTGATGGCTCCCGCGCCCTCCGGGGATCTCGGCGAGCGCCTCGAAACCCTTGGTGCGGTCTGGGCCCGGGGTATTCTGGGCTTGGGCAAGGTGCTCGACGCCGAGGCGTTGCTCGATCTATTGTGCAGCAGGGCATCGCTACCCTTGACCTTTGATGGAACCGGCCCCGACGTATGGCGCATCAAGGGGCCGAAGGGCGAGGCGCAGGTCGAATCCTCGCAGCTTCTGGGCCTCGTGTGTGCGCCGCGAGCCGAGCGAACGGCCCTTGTAGGCCTCGAAGAACAACTCGGTGTAGAGTTTATGCGCCTGCCCGAAACACCCTTCCTGTGGGGTTTGGATTCCATTTAGCGCCGACTTGCGCGGCCTGACCCGCAGACTATCTGCAAAGCACAACTGGGGAACAAGCCGCCCCGTGGAGCTCCTCTGATGCTCCACGGGGCGCGTTCATTTTTCTTTGAGATATCGAGGGACCGCCCCCTGGGTTTGTCGTCAATCGAGTATCTGCCGCACGGATACCGGCTGATCGACGATTGATTCCCTGGCGCCGCAGAACGAGCGCCTTGACTCGCGGAGGTCCACCCATGCTTGCCCTTTTCTCCATGCTTATGCTCGCCACGGCCAACCCCACGGGGACAGGCCCAGAGGCCCTCAACCACGAGGAGATTGCGGCCCGCTTTCTCATCGAACACGGTCTCGAGGGCGCGGATCCCGTGCGCGTCCAGCTCGACTCTGTGCTTGAGCGCGACTTCTTTCATGCCCGCCTGGGCTTGTTCGAGCTGTCTATCCCTGCGGCGGCTTTGGCAACGAAGGAAACAGCGCGGGACTTCCGCGACATCAGCGAGGGGCTTCTCGAAGCTCAAGAGCGCTGGGTTGGGTGGTTGGGTGAGAGTGCCCAGGGACAGGAACCCCTGCTCAAGAACTTGAAGACGGCTCGTGCTTGGGTCGCTGGCTGGAATATCTCCAAGCTCAGGAAGGCCGCTCGCGAGGAGGGGCGCGATGCTCTCCGAGGCGATGCCCTCAAGCTGTTCAATCCCTCGGATTCCGAGCGCGAGGCTCTCAGCGTTGCTGCGTCCGCCATGGCGTCCCGGCAACCCCTGGGCAGGTATTCATCGGCCATGTCTTCATCGGCAAAGGGCTCCGTACGCCTGGTGCTCATGCCTAGCCGTGCCCAGTTCGTGGAGTTTGCGACCTTTATCGGTGCCTTGGTGCCGCGACTGCGTTCAGTCTTCTGGGTCGACAGCGTGCGCAACTGGAGCGAGTTCCGCTTCAACGACTTGCAGGTGATCGCCATGCAGTACGCCGTTGCCTGCCCCCGGGGGGAGGACTACTCGGACTCCAGCAGCATGAAAATGCGCGCGTCCACCGGCCTGGAAGAACAGGTCGTGCAACTCGGCATGAACAAGCTCTTGACCTATGAGCACGGGGCACAGATGTCGCGCGGCCTGATTGGTGGGCTCTCGATCAACATGATCATCGAGCAGTACGGCGCCTGCCACACCAGCCTGGACGGCTGCACCGAAGCTCGTGTCACCAACGCTCGCTCGCAGTTCGTCCCGGGCGGCCTCTCCCAGGGCGGGGTACTGCCCCAGAATGTGGCCTTGAACCGCTGGCGCCGGGAGCATGGCAAGCACCACTATCTGCGCACTCTCAGGCGCGTTCAGAAGGCCGGCGCCAAGGCCACCCGGGGATCGAAGAAGATCCACTCGTTCCTGCTCATGGGCCCCGACGAGAGGGTGCGCGCCGTGGTCCAGGCTCCCTTCCTGGGCGGCGGCGTGGCTGCCTTCCAGGACCTGCCCCAGGCCACCCACTCCGACCAGGTCGAGTTCATCAGGGCCTACAAGACGGCCTTCCTGTTCTGGCTCAGGACCGAGGCGGGGGGCAAGCAGAGAGACTCTGCCAGGGCCTTCGGCAAGTTTCTGGGACGGCTCCAGGACTCTCCGGGGGTGGAGGGCGATCTGAAGAACCCCCTGGAGGGGGGCCTCAGCGAGTCCCTCGAGAGCGTCTACGGCCTGCCCCTTTCCTCGTCCGAGTTGGGTTCAAGCTCACTTGAGGGACGCTTTCTCAAGTGGCTCTCGAAGCGCTGAGCCATCAGCGCCGTGGTTAATGAAGGTGGAAAAACCACTCCCAGGGGTCTCAAAGGGTGTTTTGTCCAAGATAGCGCCGAACCCCGCTTGGGAGGTCCCCCCTGCATCGCAACCAATATGGAGTGAATACCCTACAGCGAGACACCCCTAGCCTGTGTCAAGATCCTCTCACGATGAGCGGATCAACTGTAATCACGAGGGAAAAGGGCGCGCTCCACCGTCTCGATGGCGATGTGGAGAACCTTGATATGCAGCTCTTGGATGCGGTCCGAGGTGCTGGCTCGGGGCACGACAATGGGGATATCGGCCAAGGCCAACGCCTCGCCACCTCCTTTCCCCAAGAGGGCCACGGTGGTAATACCCCGCTTCTTGGCCTCTTTAAGGGCGTTCAGGATGTTCGGGGAGGCACCGCTGGTGGAGAGCACAATAAGAAGATCTTTGGCTCCTCCATAGCTGGCGACGAGGCGTGCGAACACCTCATCAAAACCAAAGTCATTGGCGATACAGGTTATGTGACTCGGATCAGAGAATGCCAGAGCAGGGAGAGGGTTCCGATCGGAGCGAAAGCGCCCGGTCCATTCCTCCGCGAAGTGCATGGCATCACACATGCTTCCGCCGTTGCCGCAGGACATGAGCAACCCTCCTCTCTTGAGGGTGGTTTGCGCTGCGGCGGCGAAGCGGGCGATCCCCTCCATGCAGGTGGGGTCATCGCGAAACGCTTGCAGGGTCAGGGCCGCCTCTTCCAAGGCGGCCTCGATCGTGTGGGCACTCATATTACGGCGTATTCTGATGTGCGGGAGAGCTCGCTACAAGCGGGTTCGGCAAGTTGTAGCCAGCCCACATCAGAGTGCCTATTCCAGTACGCCCGGGATGGTTTTTCTCCCTTCGAGAAAGCTCGGAAGTACAATAGCCACAGGGGTTTGCGCCCCTTCAGCCAGGCTTGGCGCAGAGCTTCTGCACTCCAAACCGAAGCGAGGGCTGATTCAGACACTATCTCTAGTAGAGATGGTGCTTACCGATTAGGGGGTTTCTAATCATGATGCGACTTGGATCTGTTTTGAAGAATGCTCGCGGGAAAGAGTCCCGGGCCCAGTTCGCGCGCAAGCTCGAGCTTTCCTACACCTTCGTCCGTGCCATGGAGCACGGGCTGCGGTTTCCCTCGGACAAGGTTCTCTTGGACATTGCCGATCGCCTGGGCGAGAACGCGGATGAGCTCTTGCTAGCGGCCTACTGCGACCGCTCGCCACTCTTGGCTGAGGTCCTCGAGGCCCGGGGCGTGACTATCCCACCGGTGGGAGTCGAGCCTATCGTCACGATCGACCGGAATAGCCATGCCCTACAGGAGGCAATTCGCGACGAAGCCACGGAGATTCCGGCCACGAAGGCCATCACAATCCAGAGCCCCTTCTAGCCCGGACTATTTCACAGGTCTGTTGGGTCTTTGAGCCCCCAGGCACTTACGACCGCTGTTGCCAGGGATGCGCTTGCCGCGCCCTGAGCAACGGTTTTTTTTGTGCGTGGCTCGCGTCGCCTCAGCTCGAGCTCACGCTCCATCGCCGTTCCTTGCAGCGATGATCTCGTCCAGGGCACGCTGCATGGCCCCGAGGACCTCGTCGTAGCTGAAAGCTCCGAGGCTTTCAGGCCCGCGCTTCAAGTTGACCTTCTCCGGCCCGCACCACAGGCCCAGGTCAGCATCGTCCGTCTCGCCCGGGCCGTTGACCCGGCAACCCATGACCGCGATGGTCAGATTGTGTTTGGCGAGATCCCGTGTGACGCGCTTGACCTCCTGGGCGAGTTCGACGAAGCGCCCGTTCTCTACCCGCGAACACGACGGGCAGGCGATGATATTCAGACCGTCGAAGAAATTGGGTGGCACCGAGCGCATGCGCCCGGCCTCGATGTCGGCAATCAACTCACTCCCGACCTCGATTTCGCGCCCCTTTTCCTGAAAGGGCACCGTCAGTGAGACCCGCAGGGTGTCGCCCAAGCCCCGAGATAACAGCTGCTCAAAGGCGATTCGCGTCTTGATGATGCCGTCCGGCGGCATGCCGGCTTCGGTCACTCCGAGGTGCAGGGGGACATCGGGGCGCACCGCCGCGAAACGCACATTGGCCTCCACCACAAGGCGCGGGTCGGAATCCTTGATCGAGACCAGATAGCGGTCGAAGCCCAGGGCATCGACCATGGCGCAGTGCTCCAGGGCGCATTGCACGAGGGCCTCGATAGGGTCTCCTTCGAATCGCTGTTCGTACTCGGGGGCCAGCGAGCCCGCGTTGACACCGATGCGCAGAGCGCAGTCGTGGGTTCGCGCCGTCTCCACCAGAAAGGCCACCTTGTCAGCCACGGGCAGCTTTTTTTCCAGGTGGTGCAGGTGACCGGGGTTGTAGCGAATCTTTTCGACGAGGGGCGCCACATCAGCTGCCAGCCGGTAATTTTCTTGCAGATCCACCGAGAGCCGGGCACCCGTCTCTGCGCGAATTTCCGCCAGGGCCTGCACATCCTTCTTGCTGTCCACGGCGATGCGTATGATGGCGGCCCCGGCCTCTTCGAGTAGACGCACCTGGGCCAAGGTTGCGTCCAGGTCGCTGGTGGGCGTGGCCACCATGCTCTGAATGGCAATGGGCGCAGCGCCCCCAAGGGCCAGGTCGCCGATGGTGATGCTGCGGGTTTTGCGGGTGGGGATCATTGGGGTTGCCGGTGCTCTTGCCACGCCTCTTGCACCACCTGCAACTGTGGCGGCGCGAGATGAGGGCTGCTGAATCGGCGCAGAGATCCTACCCAGCCAGCATGCTAGCCATGCAGTCGGGCTGCACAGATTCGCCGCCCGTTGTGCGTTCGCTGCATGCAGATCGCGATGAAGCGGCCCGGGGGAGGTCTCAGCCCTCTTTTCCAGCACTAAACAGGCCAAGACGGCAGAATAGGCCCTCTGGGTTCGGGGCCCCTCAGGGTCAGGGCCTGTGCCCCCCCCCCACACAGAAGAGCCGCAGAGGAAGCAGCATGAAAGCCAGGATCGTGATCATCGGCGGCGGAGTGATGGGAATCTCCATCGCGGCGCAGCTTGCCAGGCAGACCGATGCCTTGAAAGAGCCCATCATGCTGCTCGAGCGGGGTTCCGTGGGGGGTGGCACCTCGGGCCGTTCCTCGACGATCCTGCGCCAATTCAACGAATCGCGCTGCATCGCCAGCATGGCCCGCGATTCGCTCCGGTTCTACTCGCGCTTTGAGGACAAGATCGGGCGCTCGATCGGTTTTCTGCGCACAGGCGTGCTGACCCTGGCCAAGTCGCAAGACCCCGCCGACATCGAACAGCTGGAGGAGCTCGTGGCCATGCAGGCGACCATGGGTATCGACATCACCCGAGTTTCAGCCCGCGAGATCCGCAATCTGATCCCTGGAGCGGAAGTCGAGGCTGGCACCGTGGGCGCATGGGAATGCAGCGCTGGCTGCGTTGACTCCACGCGCACCCTGGAGGCCTTCTCGTGTTTGGCCCGCAACAAGGGTGCGATCCTGCGCCCCGGAACCACGGTTGAAAAAATCCTGGTGAAGGCGGGCCGCGTTTGCGGCGTGCGTACCGCAGAAGGCGACATTCAGTGCGAAGATGTCGTCGTGGCCGCAGGACCCTGGACTCGAGGACTGCTCCTCGGCCTGGGTCTCGACTACCCCTTGAACATCACCCGCACCGAACACCTGCATGTCACCAACAGCAGCCTGAAGGAAGCCGAAGCCCACAGCGACCCGGAATTCGGCATGCACGGCCCGGAGAGTTCGGGCGCGACTTCTTGGATCTCGCGGGACATACTTGATGCAGCCCTTGCGGATGAAGCAGGAGAGGGCACCAAGCTCGGGAGTTGCTCAGAAGCCAGCGTCTTGCACCCCACCTTGATCGATCCCCAACTCGGGTTCTACGCCCGCTGCGATCCGCTGCATGCGCGGGCGCGGGTCGGCCGTTGTAGCGCAGGCCAAGCCACCCCTGTGGCCGATCCCGACCACCTCGACGAGCGCATTGACGACGAGTTCCGCGACTGGGTTCGCGCAACGCTGTCGCGGCGGTTGCCCGCCTACGAAGACGCGGAGGAGGTGGGCGCCGAGGTCCGGATGTGCACTGAAACCAAAGACTCAAGAGCCCTCATCGGCCCGACCCCTGAGATCAAGGGCCTCTACCTGGTCAGCGGTTTTTCGGGTTGCGGCTTCAAACTTGCCCCCTCGGTGGGGGAGGGCGTTGCCCAAATGCTGCTTGGCCAGCCCGTCAGCGCCTTTGAACCTGAGTACTTTGCGCCTGCGCGCTTCTCAGCCCTGCGCGTGCCGGGCTAGAGCACTTCAGAGATTCGCACGGCGTACTTCTCTTCGATCGTGACGACTTCGCCGCGGGCGACGAGTTTGCCGTTGACCACGATGTCGGCGGGCTCGTGAGCTTCGCGGTCGAGTACCACCAGTGAACCGGGACCGAGCTCGACGAGTTTCGCCAGAGTCATGCGTGCGCTACCGACGCGGACCGTGACTTCGACCGGAACGGCCAGGACGCCTGCGAGGCCAATGGGCGTTCCAGAGGCTTCACTTTCGTCCAGGTCATTCAGTTCATTGGCCTGCACGGCGACTCGTTCGGCGGCCTCGTCGATGTTCTTCTCGATGTTCCCCTCGATGGTGTTTTCGATGTCGGCTGCTTCTTCTTGGATTTCTTCGGTCATGAGCTTTTCTGGTGATTGGGACTTAGTTGTTCAATGCGTACCGCCACCTGGCCGTTCAGGTTGCCCCAAGAGGCTGTTCCCGCGAATTCTCCTTCCACAACGAGATCGATGCAGCTGTCGCTGGCTTTGGCGAGGGGAATCACATCGCCGACCTCCAGCTCCATCAAGTCGTCGAGGGCGATTTCCGCTCGACCCAGCTCGGCGCTGAGTTCGATAGGCACTTGGTTTAGATGGCTGGGGAGAGCGGGGGGCGGTGTGCTTTGGGTTGGAGCGTCGCTCAAGACGCCGGGAAGGTACAAGCGCAAGGTGCTCGGCCCACCAGGTCCTTCGAGGATGAGATGCAAGTAGAGCCGTTGCGGGTCACCATTAGCGTCCGTGTCGAGTTGCGAAAGGAACTCACGCACCGTTTGACTCAAAGGGCCGCGCGTGGCGCGTAGTCCGACGGAGCTGGCGATGGCTTCGGTGAGGCTCATCAGTAGATCCCCAACTAGCCCGGATTCGAGAGGCGTCAAGGCGCGGGGTTTTGCGTCATCTTCAAGCTCGCAACTCATGGCCACCGTGGCAGCAGCGATGGCGGCGGTATTTTCCCACACAACCCAGCCCGCAGCTCCGTTGACCTCGATGCTGTTGACGACGATCGGGTCCTCCAGGGCTTCGAACAGGCCCTGCGAACTGGTTTCGCCGATCTCGCTGACTTCGACTGCGTAATCGCCTTGCAACCATGTGCGTAAGCTGCTCTCCAAGTCCGGCGCAATGCGATTCAGATCAGCTCGAATCGTGCGTTTCTGGGCGAGGCTCAAGCGCCGAGGCTGCTTGAAGTTCCGTGGCGAGACAATTCCTAACTCGGGCGTTCCATCGCTCTCGAGTAGGGCTTTGACTTCTTCGGGGCTGACTTCACTCATCAGGTTTTCTTTGAGCGGCTGTGTGGCCTACTGGATGAGGAAGTCCAGAGGGAGGATGCGCAGGATGCGTCCCTTGACACCAATGGTCACTTCGCCAACGAAGCCCTCGACCAGTCCGGAAACATCTACGAAGAGTGTGCTGCCATCGACATCGATGACACGCACATCCGGGTCGAGCGGTTTGAAGGAACTCAGCGGCCCAGCGTCGATTTGGAGTGTTCCTTGGGGTCCATCGACATGCAGGCTGTGGTAGTGGAAGTTGCCACGGAAGTTTGTTTTGTCGGCTGAGAGGCCAGGGCGCAGGCCAGAAGCTTCGTCGATATCCCAGGGCAGGGCACCTTCACCGATGTGGACCGGGAACAGAATGGGTCCCAGGGTGTCGGCTAGCTCTTCCATGAAGCCATCCTGGTTGACCTCGCCAAAGAGGTCGTCCATCGACTTGTTGGAAGCCACCCGAAACACGGCGTTTTTCATCTCCGGGTGGTAGAGGGGGTCGAGCAAGCGCGTCGCGAGGTAATTCTCGTCAAAGGCCTGAAAAATGACCTCGGGCTTCATCTGTAGGTAGTGCGAGCGCTCGACGATGTTGCAGTTGAACTGCTCCTCATCGAGAGGCACCGAGAAAGGCCCCTTGAAGCGCGGCTGGATTTTTACCGAAGGCACAGCCACCATGGCGGCAATTGCCCCTGCGGCCAGGGCACCAAACAGGCCACCCACGGAGAGCATTTTCATTTTCCTTGAAGCGGCTGCGTTGTCGGTTGCCGCTTCGGTTTCTTCTTTTTGGTCTGCCATAGGGTTACCTCTGTCACTTCTTGCTGGCGGGGGTCACCAGTCGGATGTCCACGAATCGGTTAGCGTTGGGTTTGCCCTCCAACTCCAAAAACCAGGCACGGGCATGCACTCGGTTCTCAGAAAACCCAAACCGCTCCAGGAGAAAGCCGCGCACGCTGTTGGCGCGGGCAATGCTGAGGGCGTGGTTGTTGCCGTTGTGGTTGGGGCCAGCATCATTGGCGTGGCCCTCAATCACGAGGAGTTGGTTGTGTTTGGGTAGCAGCGATGGGGCCAGGCGTTCCAGGTAGGACTTGCCGGCCAGGCTGAGCTCGCTCGAATCGGTGGCGAAGCTAGCAACCTGGGGGTAGGTCAACTCGTCGTGGGGGGCGAGCGAATTCAGTTGCTTGGCCTTGATTAGCTCGAGAGTGCTGGCTTCGGTGTGATCCTCAGCGCGTCGCTCTGGGTCTTCTTCTGGCGGCAGGTTGAACTTGCGGCGCGTGTGGTCGAAGACTTCCTGCTTCTCAACGCCCGAAAGGATGCCGTTCAAGCCATGGGATTTGACGGCCACAATGAAAGACCCCACGCCTTCCGCGAGCAAACCGGCCTGCTGCTCCTTGGACATGGAGACAAGCAGGATGAAGAAAGTCAGAATCAGCGTCATCATGTCGCAAAAGGACACCATGTACGCCGGAGGCGCCTGCTTGGGAGCGGGTTTGAACTTACCCATTGGTGTTCTCCGATGCCTGGGCGGGCGCGTTTTTGAGGGCGGCGGCGCGCACCAGGCTCAAGGACACGATGCGGATCTCGACGCGGCGGTTCTTGCGGCGATTCAGAGGCGTGTTGTTGTCCACCAAGGGGCGCATCGAGCCCACGGCGCCGAGTTGAACCTGAAGAGGACTCAGTCCGCTGGCTTCGAGCATGGTCTGCGCCACACTTGCCGCGCGATCGGCAGAGAGGGCGAACTCGTCAGCGTAGGCTTCCGTGGCCAGAAAGTGATCATCGGTGTGGCCTTCGATGACCAGCGTGTACGGATAGTTCTCGAGCGTGCGTGCGAGTTCGATCACGGCGCCGCGCAGGTACTCCGACAGTTTGGCGGAACCCGGCATAAAAGCCGCGCGCTTGTCGTAGACGATGCTGATGCCATCCTTGAGGGCCCCGAGTGAAATCTCCACATGCTCGTCATCGTCCTTCTGGCCCATCGCTTCCATGTTCTCGAGCAACTCTTCGGCCGGACGGCTATGGGGCACGGCCGCGCCACGGACAGCATCCATGGCGTTGATGCGATCCTGAGCGGGTGGTTTGACAGCGGTGGGACCCTTTGAAGAAGTCAAGGTGCCAGCTGTCCCCAAGAGGTTCGCGTCGGCCTGAAAGGCCTCCAGGGCATCCATGCTGGAGAAGGTCATCAGCAGGATGAAGAAGGTCACCAGTAGCGAAATCATGTCCGCAAAGGTGACTATCCAGTCGGGTGCGCCGGGCGGCTGGTCGGGTTCGTTCTTGGAGCTCACAGGGACACTCGCGGAAACTCAGAGTTCCACGGCCTCCCGCAGGGTCGGAGCCAGGAAGCCCTTGAGCTTCTCCTTGATCAGGGCGGGCTTTTCGCCGGACTGGATCGCGACGATGCCTTCGATCATCAGGTCGCGCAATAGACTCTCGTTGCCAGCCAGGATTTCCAACTTACCACTGAGGGGCAAGAAGACCATGTTTGACAACATGGCGCCGTAGAGCGTGGTCAACAGCGCGGTCGCCATACCGACACCAATCATCGATGGGTCGGAGAGGTTTTGGAGCATCTGCACCAGACCGACAAGGGTTCCAATCATTCCGAAAGCCGGAGCGAAGGCACCCATTTGGTCCATGATTTTTTTGCCAACGCCGTGTCGTTGGCGTTGCCAGTCCGCTTCGAGCTCCATGATGTCGCGCACAGTGTCGGCACCAAAGCCGTCGATGACGAGTTGGATGCCTTTGGCGAAGAAGGAGTCGTCGACTTCTTGTAGCTTGCTCTCTAAAGCCAAGAGACCTTCCTTGCGAGCGAGGTTTGCGTACTCGACGATGCGCTCGATTTCTTCAGAAGGAGTGCCGGTCTTGTTGAAGGCCGTGATCATCATGACCCTTGCGATCGACTTCACCTCAGACAAGGGGAAGTTGACCATGGTCACTGCAAATGTGCCGCCGAAAACGATCACGAGCGAGGGCACATTGATGAAGATTGCAACCCCACCAGGGCCGGTGGCCATGGCGAAGATCACCAGGCCGAAGGCCATGATGGTGCCGAGGATTGTCGCGAGGTCCATGAGGGTGCTTGTGGGCGCTTGTGGTGCTGCCGCCAGATCTTTCTATCGGCAGTCTGGGGTCTGGGCTTGATCCCCCAATTTTGGGTGAGCCAAGCGTAAGCCGTGCTTTATCAGATAGTTACAGCGACGGGGTAGCTCTCAGAGTGTCTCGCTCACCCTGCGGTAGGCATCCATGAAGGCCTTGCGTAATTCCGGGGGCTCCAGCAGGCGCAGGATCTCACCTGCTGCAGTGGGGCCCAGGGCCCGCATCAAGAGCGCAGCATCCTCGGGCGTCTCGTTGGCCAGCATGCTGGCGTTGATCTCGGGCTCGCCGCCCTTGTAGAGTTCGGCTTGGGCTTCCCAGCCGGCCAATTCGCGGCTCCTTTCGGCGGCTTCGTCACGCTCCAATTCGGCGTAGCGCAACTCCAGGTCGCCTTCCATGTCTTCGAGTTTGGTTCGGATGTCGGCCAACTCGTTGTATTTCTCCTGCAAGGTCTTCTCCCACTCATCGAGCTCTAGCTCGCGGGCGCGCAGGGTGCCGAGAAGCTCGCGGTTTTCCTGGAACTTCGCCTTCAGTTCATCCTGCAGAGAGCGCAGCTCGGTGCCCGTAAATGGTGAAGGCACCATCCAAGCTCCGAGTAGCCCAGCTTGGCGCTCGAGGGCGTCTTGGCCACTGATGGCGGGCTCTTCGTTGGCAACTCGAGGCTCTTCAGAAGTTCTTGTTGTTCCAGGAGCCACGGCGGGCGCGTCAAAGAAGGCGCCGATTCCGGCTACCTGGTGCATGGGTGTTCCAGAAAGAGCAGCAATTCCCGTGAAGGAGCCAAGGAACAGTGAAAAGCCACCGAGGCCAAAGAGGCCGTACTTGAGGATCTTGTGCATGAGAAATCCGTGTTAGTCGGGAGTCGTGCGAGAAAAACCAACCCGCAAAAAGTCTTGTCCTCCGCGCGCTGCGCGCTCGGAGGCGATCTGATCCATTTGTTGTGCTTCGGAGCGTTCAAGGTTGAGTCGGTGGCGCTGGCGCGCCTTGGTCTCCAGGCGCCCAAGCCCCTCCAATTCGACGCGCAGAGCCTGCCAGGGCTCTCGCTTGGCTTCTGCTTCGTTGCGCCGCTCCGCAACCCGCAAGCAGACAGCTTTCAGGTATTCAGCCAGGCTCGCGATCGTGTCACAGATGCTCAAGATCTTGAGCGGCTCCAGGCGCGTTTCGGATTGCGCGCGCCCCAAGAGCAAATAGGCCTGGTCAATGTCTTGTTCCGCCATGAGGCGTTGCTGTTCCGCCAGGCGAACTTCGTGTTCGGCTGCTGCCCACTCAGCTTGAGCTGCTCGTTCTTCAACGCGCCGCACCCGGGCGAGACGCTCGAGATTGAATTCAAAGCGTTTCAACCGACTGCCCCCGGACCACGGGCCACGAGGTCAAGCATGGCCAGGGTCTCATCGAGAGTCGATAGCTCGTCGGCGTGCTGACGCAGGAAGAGCTCGATGGCGGGCATGCGCTGGATGGCAGCATCCAGTTTTTGGTTGGTTCCCGGCTTGTAGGCGCCGATCTCGACGAGGTCGCGTCCGTCCTTCCAAGCCGCCAACAATTGGCGCAGCTCTTGAGCCGAGTGCCGGTGCTCTTCCGAGGTCAACACAGCCATCAAGCGCGAGAGGCTGCCGAGCACATCGACCGCTGGAAAGTGGCCGGCTTGCGCAAGTTCGCGGGATAGGAAAATGTGCCCGTCGAGTAGGCCTCGCAGGGTGTCGGCCACGGGCTCGTTGGGGTCGTCACCATCTAGCAAAATGGTGAGCATGCCGGTGATGCTGCCTTTTTCCGTGCGTCCCATGCGCTCGACGAGTTTTGGGACCGTGGCGAAGAAGCTGGGCGGATAGCCACGCACCGTGGGCGGTTCACCAGCAGCCAGGCCGATCTCGCGACAGGCGGCGGCAAAACGAGTGACCGAATCCATCACCATCAGCACGCTCTTTCCCTGATCACGGAAGTGTTCAGCGACAGTCATGGCAACAAAAGGAGCCAAGAAGCGCTCGATGGGAGCCCGGTCCGAGGTGGCCACGACCAAGACGGACTTTGAGCGGCCGTTTTCGCCGAGAACATCTTCCACGAAGGAGCGAACCTCACGGCCGCGCTCACCCACGAGCGCAACCACAACCACGTCGGCGTCGGTGCCGCGGGTGATTTGACCGAGGAGCGAGGACTTGCCCACGCCGGAGCCCGAGAAGATTCCCATTCTCTGGCCGCGACCCACGGTGTTCAGGGCGTCGATGACTCGCACACCGGTTTGTAATGGTTCACAAATGCTGGGCCGTTGCAACGGATCGGGGGCTGCCTGACGAACAGGGCGGGTTTCTTCGGCGCGGATTTTGGGACCACCGTCGATAGGCAGGCCGAAACCGTCGATCACGCGGCCGAGAAGTTCGTTACTGACCGAAATTGAGAAAGGGCGGCCCAGGGCCGTGACAACATTCATGGGCGCGATGCCTTCGAGGTCGCCATGGGGCATGAGCAGGGTGCTGCTGCCGCGGAAGCCGACGACTTCAGCATCGATGGCGCCGTGCTTATCGCGCTCGATGCGGCACATTTCGCCCAGGGCAGCGGGCACGCCCGCAGCCTCGACCAGGACGCCAGAGACGATGTCTACCAAGCCACGGTAGACGGGCAGCGATCCCTTGCGAAAGTGGTCGCGACAACGGTCGAGGCTCAACAAGAGGAAACCTCGGCGAGTATGCGTTCGCGAATAGCTGCGGCGCAGGCGTCCATGTCACGAACGAGGAGCCCTCCGCTTGTGTGCAGTTGAACGTCACCGCGACGCACTGTGGGGTCAGCCTCAATGGTGGTTCCCGTGCGAAAGGGGACGCTCTCGAGTTGGATGGCGTCATCGGGGTGCACATGCAAGGCCATGGCGCCTGGAGCGTGACCAGCTTCAGCGATGGTGGTGCGCACGATGGCGGTGATGTCGTAGTTTTTCGCCACGAGCTCGACTCGCAACAACTCTTGCAGCACTTCAACGGAAAGTAGCGCGGCCGTTTCAGCTAACCGCTCGCTCATCTCGGCACGCATCTCCTCGAGCGCCGCCGTGGCCTGGTCCAGGGCCTTGGCTGAGAATTGACCGGCGTCGAAGAGGCCCTTGGCATAGGCCGCTTCTTTGAGGGCGGTCTCACGATTGCTTTCGAGGAGGACCCCAAACTCCTCAAGGGAGCCTTCCACAGCACGCACCCGAGTGGGCTGCTGGGCGAGCTTGACGGCTGCTTTCCTCAAGAAACCAACTCCTCCCCACCGCGCGAGGGTGAGAATTCTCCGGAGTCAATCAGGGCATGAACCGCTCTGAGCAGTTCTCCTCGGGCGGCCATAACTTCGGACATGGGCACTGCGCCAGCGAGCTCACGCTCTTCTTCCACCATGGCCTTGACCCGAGTGGAGAGGTTGTTCTTGATGCTGTCTTCCACCTCGGAAGAACAGGCCTTGAGCGAAACAGCCAGGGTGCGCGTGTCGATCGAAGCCAGAATCTTCTGCATCGAACGGTTATCAACATCGGCGAGATCGGTCCAGGTGAACATGAACTCCCGAATCTCGGTGACCATGTCCTCATTCTCCTTTTCCAAGCTCTCGAGAACACTGCGCTCGAGATCAGAGGCGGTGAAGTTCAGCATCTCGGCGATGCTCTTCAGGCGCGCCGACGGATCTGGCGCGACAGGACCCAGGGCAATCTGTGAGATTCTCTCTTCGAGGTTCTTGGCGATACTCTTCAGGGTGCCGATGGGCGGGGCGTTCAAGGTGGCCATCTTGGTTACCGCAGCGAGGGCGAAATCGGTATCGAGAACGGCCACGATGCTGGCCGAAACGCCGGGATCGAGGTGGCTCAAGACGATGGCTGCCGTTGAGGGTGTTTCCTCGGAGAGTGCGCGGGCGATGGACTCGGGTAGATGGTCTTCAACGCCTGCGAATGGCTGTTCTTGGGCTCGCCGCTCACGAATGCCAGCGATCAGCTCGTTGGCTCGTTCGGCCCCGAAGGCTCCGTCGAGCAAGACATACAACTGGGAAGGGTCGGGGGCCGTGACCTTGGGAGGTGTGTTGACGGCAACGGCCAGGTCCGAGTAGAGGCGGTCCACGGCCTCGGAGTCCGCGAAGTCCTCGCCGATCTCGGTCATTGCGGCAGCAACATCGGAGACGATGTCCTCATCGAGATGGCGCATCACTTCCAGAGCAGCTTCGCGCTCCAAGCTGAGCAAGAATGCAGCAACGCGGTGTGCGCCTCCTGTGGCCCTTGAATCGGTCACTTGTTGGCTCCAGTGGTTGCAGTTTCTTCGGCGGCCCACTGGGCCAGAATCTCGCTCACGCGCTCGGGTTTGGTGCGCACCAGTTCTTCGATCTGAACACGAGCGAGGAGTTCGAGCTCTGTCTCGCTCAGGTGTTCGCTCTCGCCATCAGGCCCAAATCCTCCGAGGTTTCCTTCTTGGGCGGCGCCGCCATCCTGCTTGTTTGAAGTGCTACGCAGGGTCTTGAGTAGCACGAACACGAAAGCCAGGCCAGCGAAGAGCTCGACTCCGTGGGTCAAGAGCAGCTCCACATACTCGTTGGGCGCCGCGACTGGTTCGAGCACCACAAGTGGAACTGGGTTGCCCTCGGTGTCGCGTTCCACAGAAGCCAGGGCAATTTGCAACGAATGGTATACGTCTCGATCGGAGACAAAGCCAACAGCCGCCTTGACCATCTTGTTGAGGTCTTCAAGTTTGTCAGCAGGCACACTCTGGTCGACAACCAGGGCCACGCTCAAGCGTTGGATCTTGGGTGCTCGACTGATGCGGTGTTCTGTTTCGCGGCCGACCTCGGAGCGCGTGACCGTGCTGGACGATTTCTTGGCTGTCGGGCTGGAGTTGGCTCCACCTCCCACACCAGCGTTCTTGACGCCAAAGTCTTGGGTTACATTGGAGGAAACGCCCGCCGCACCGCCGACGCCTGCTCCGTTGGGCAATTTGGTTTCCTCGGTGGTCTTGCTGTTGTAGGTCGGCTGGCCAGACAGAGCACCTTCCTTGATTGATTCGGTTTCGTCAAAGATCCAATCAGAACTGACCGTCACCGAGGCCAGTCCCGGGCCGAGAGCCAAGCGCAGTTGTTGATTGGCCTTGCGCTCGGCTTCGTTTTCAAACCTGCGCTTCTGCTCGAAGAGATCACCGGTATTGGGGCCGTTGGTCATGCTGTCGCCATCGTGAAGAAGAACCCCACTTTCATCGAGAATGGTGATGTTCTCGATGGGTACATTGAAGCGACTGCGGACGAGGGTAGCGACATTGCGTGCTTCAGAGGAATTGAGCGTGGTGCCGTAGCGCAAACCCAGAGTCACCGAAATTGTGGGCGGCGTGTCCCGCCGAAAGGGCGAGCGCTGTCGTTTGGATCCAACCACCGTGGCGCGTTCCACCGAGTCGAGGGTTTCGAGCAGCTTTTCGCATTCCTGCCACTCGCGCTTGCTCATCATCAACTCGCGCTCGCCAGCCGAGAGGAAAGCGCTCTGGGCGCCACCCGAGGAAGTTTGAATGCCCTTGTTTTCAAGTTGGTAGCCGCCGCGGGCGACCTGCGCCTCAGCCGCGATAGCGTCGGATGAGTCCACCCAGATGCTGTACGGCGCAGGGGGCGGGGATGACTTGAAAGGGATGCCTGCTTCGGCGAGTGCGGTCTTGTAAGAGGCTGACTGGGCAGCCGAGAGTCCCGAGAAATGCTCGACAAAGTCGGGTCGATTGGCATACCAGCCGGAGACGCCAACGACCGCGAGGATCATGGTCATTGACAGCACGAGGGTGATCTTCGTCGAAGCGGTGGCCGCCAGGAATTGATCCAGGAGTTGTGTGAATCGTTCTTTCATCAGCTTGAATCAGACGCTCATCCGCATGATTTCGCGGTAGGCGTCGACGAACTTGTTACGGACAGCGAGGGAAAACTTAAAGCTGAGATCGGCTTGCTTGATTTGTGCCGCAACCTCATGGAATTCGGTGATTTTTCCAGATGTGATTCCATCAACGAGCTTGTCGCTGAGTTGAACCTGGTGGTTGATCTGCTCAAGGCCTTGATTGAGCTTGGAACCAAAACCGGTCCCGTCGACAGCAGCCTCTTCGGCACCTGAGTTGATGCGAGACTGTGCTTCGCTAAGGCGCTGGGCAGCCTCGGCTTGGCGCTGAAGGGCGGCCTTGATGCCGTCCATCGCGCTGCCGCCTCCTGATCCAATTCCGCCAACCATGATGAAACCTCTGGAAAGGAGTGTGGGTTACTGAGCCAGGCGCAGGGCACGCTCGGCCATTTGAACGAAGATGTCTTGCGCCTTGAGGTTGGCCTCATAGGCGCGCACGGCTGTCATCAGGTCGGCCATCTCTTTCATCGTGTTGACATTTGGCAGGCGCACGATTCCGTCAGCGTTGGCATCGGGATGAGTTGGATCGGAAATCTCCTCAAAGGGAGTTTTGAAGTCTCCTTCGATCTTGGAGACGCGAACACCCTCGGACACCGAAGCGCCGTTGGACAACTCGCGCAGAATCGGCTCGAAGTGAACTACCTGGCGTCGGTAGGGCTGGGGCTCCACCGAGCCCGGCATGCGCGTGGTGTTGGCGTTGGCGATGTTCTTCGAAATTGTATCGATGCGTGCGCGCTCGGCCGAGAGACCCGATGCCGTGGCACGAAAACCAGAGAACAAGTTGCGGATAGAACTCATGGTCTATCGACCTCCTTGAATGGCGCTGCGCATAAGTTCCATGCGGCCGGCGAGGATTGTGGAGTAGAGCTCGTACTGCAGACGGTTTTGCATGAGGCCGGTCATCTCGAGCTCCATGTTCACATTGTTCCCGTCGGCGCTCTTGGGCGTTAGAATGTCATCGAGCACTACGGGCTCGACTGACAGGAGGTCCGGTGTCTCGGAGCGGAATTCAGCGGCCAGAATGTCTTCAAATTCCACCGTCTGGCGTGTGTAGCCCGGCGTGTTCTGGTTGACCAGGTTTCCAGTCAGGACCTGATTGCGCCGCACAGCAGCGGACATCAGGTTGACCAAAAGTTGGTCTCTTGAGTTGTTGATGTTCATTGGTGACTCCTCAGGCGACGAGGCCAGCGCTCTTCCAGATTTTCAGTTTGTTGCTCAGCGTGCGGGCCGTTAGCCCAAGCCGGCGGGCGGCCTCGGTCTTGTTCCCGCCCGTACAGGCGAGGGTGGCCAAGATCGCCATGCGTTCAATGTCTGCCATCTGCAAGTTGGCCAGCCGGTCGCCAAGCTCCTGCTCTTCGTCGAAATCTCCATCGAGTTCGCCCTCAGGAGTCGTGGTGGTTGCGGTGAAAGACTTGGGTCCAAACGAGAGGTCCGAGCATTTGACCGTGTCGCCCTGCAATAGAATCACAGCTCGTTGAATGACATTTTCGAGCTCGCGCACATTGCCGGGCCAGCGCCAACTCATCAGTTGTTGCTGTGCGGAAGCGTCGAGCTTGGGTGTTGCTAGACCATTGCGTTGGGCGTAAAGTGCGAGGAAGTGCTCGGCCAGAGGCATGACGTCCTCGGTTCGGTCGCGCAGGGGCGGCATGTGGATCGGCAGAACATGCAGGCGGTAGTAGAGGTCCTCGCGAAAACTGCCCTTGGCGATTTCTTCGGGCAGGTCTCGGTTTGTCGTGGCGATCACACGCACATCGACGCGAAGCGTGGAGTTGCCGCCCACTCGTTCAAACTCCTCTTCTTCGAGTACGCGCAAGAGCTTGGCCTGCAGGGCGGGTGAGATCTCACCCAACTCGTCGAGCAGGAGCGAACCGCCGTCTGCCAGTTCAAAACGACCAGGACGAGTGCGGTGAGCGCCGGTGAAGGCCCCCCGCTCATGGCCAAAGAGTTCGGACTCCAGAAGGTTTTCTGAGAGCGCAGCGCAGTTGACCCGAATAAAGGGCCCGCCAGCTCGCGGCGAATTTTGGTGAATGTACTGAGCCACGCGCTCCTTGCCGGTTCCGCTTTCACCTGTGATGAGCACGGTGCCATTGGAGTTTGCGATGCGCCCAGACGAACGCAAGAGCTCTAGTGTTAGGGGACTCTTGGCGATGAACATGGGTGCTTCCCGGCCCACCAGTTCCGAGCGCAGGTATTCGTTTTCCAGCTCGAGGCGTTGAGTGTGACCGATGCGCCGAAAGACGAGTTCGATGGTGTCGGGCGAGACGGGCTTGAGCAGAAAATCCTCGGCGCCGAGGCGTAGTGCTTCCACTGCGGCTTCGACGGAGCCGTGTGCGGTCACTATCACCGTCGGCAAACCAGGGAACTCTTGCTGCAAGGCCTCAATCAACTGCACGCCATCCATGTCGGGCATGCGCAGGTCGGTGAGCACCAGGTCCGGTTGGATCTTGCGCACACATTCGAGAGCTTCGGAAGCGCTGGAAACACCTTGCGGCTGGTAGCCGAGAGAAGAAACGGCTTCGATCAAGAACTCCCGCGAAAGCGGGTCATCATCGACAATTAGGATGCGTTGAATCGACATGATCGTGTGGTCAGCGGACTTCTGGTAGAGGGGATCGAGAACTGGAACGAGGCTCCGCCGAGGGGCGATGCATCGCACGAAATGTGAAGGGCTCCGCCGTGCAGTGCAGCGATAGAGTGCACCAGGGAGAGGCCCAAACCCGTGCCTGAGGCGCGAGTCGTGAAGAACGGGTCGGCCAGGCGCGAAGCGAGGCTTACGGGCACGCCAGGGCCTGCGTCTTGCACTTCGAAGGTGTGTGATCCGTCGGATTGGGCGGCTACGATGTGGAGCGCACCGCCTTGCGGCTGAACCTCCATGGCATTCGAAATCAGGTTGCGCAGAGCTTGGCGTAGCTTTATGTGGTCGCAGCGCAGAGCTCCAGCTGAACAATCCTGCGTGAATTGCCAGTCTCTTGGGTCGCGCTGTCCGGGTGTGCGTTGCAACGCGGCGGCCAAGGCCCCGTCCACAATGTCCTGGGCTTCAATGGTCTCGAGCCTCAGTTTTTCCGGTTGCGAGAACGAGAGCAGGCTAGAGATGATCGCTTCGATTTCCACCACTCCGCTCAAGATCAGCGAGGACCAGCGATGATCGCGAGTGTCGGGCTGCATGGATTTCTTGAAGAGTTCCGCGAAACCCTTGACGGCGTTCAGGGGGTTTCTAATCTCGTGGGCGATGCCGGCGGCCATATTTCCCAGGGCGGCCATCTTGTCCATTTGGCGCACGCGCTCCTCAAGCTGCACCATCTCGGTCTGGTCATCGAAAATCTCGACACGACCAGCCTGGTCGTCATCCGTGTTGACGATTTTGGCGCTACGGCGCGTCAGAATCCGGGTTTGCCCGTCGGCCGAGGAGAGGCTGAAGGGCTCTCCGGGCTCTTCGGGGCCGGGCAGACAATCCTGAGCAGCCATTCCCACGAGCTCACCTTTCCCGGTCGCTAAAATGTGGGCCAGGGTTTCATTAACCCGCAGCACCGTTCCCTCCGCGTCTAGAACGGCAACACCTACCGGCAGGGCCTGCAAGATTGCTTCGACCTCGGCAACCTGGTTTTCCAGGTCGGTATTGGCGCGGCAGAGCTCTTGCTCCATGCGCGTGGCGTGGCCACGCAACTTTTCATAGCTCTCAAGCAAGTCGCCAGAGATGTTGGCCAGGGAACCCATCATCTGCTCGAGATCCGAGTTCGAAGGAGCCTGGGAGGAGGGCTGGTCAACGCTCACTCCGCGCCTCCCTGGGTCGTACGCACATCCTTGATCTTGCGATCAAAGTCCACTAGCCACTGCAAAAATTCGGCGTCGCGCCGGGCGCGGTCTACTTGAGTTGCCGAGGATTGGGCGTTGTTCAAGACCGCGTTGTAAGCGGTCAGAGCTTCGCGGGTGTTTCCTTGGCGCTCAAAGCAACGGCCCATCCAGTAATCCGCAGCCGGACTACCAACGCGCGTGCGCAGGAGGGTCAATGCCTCTCCGTATCGGCCGGCCCGATAGTAGGCGCGGCCCTGAAGTACGGCATCGACGGTAAAGCCAGGCTCTTCGAAGACCAGGCGGTCATCGGTGCTGCGCTTTACCTGAGTCGCAGTGCCGGGCACGGGAGGCCAGATAGCCCCCAAATCGTTGCGAGCTTCTTCGCTGAGCCCCGTTGTTGGCGCTTTGATGGCGTCTGCGTTGATGCTGGAGAGGTTGGCTGTGGGGTCTTCGCGCAGGTGGGGCAAAAGGGGTGATGCGTCGATGCGTTCGACCTGTGCTCCAAGTTTGCCAATCTCATGACGCAACTGGTCGAGCAGCTCATCGCGCTCGCGCTCGGCACCCAAAGGTGCCTCGGTGGCGGCCATGGCTAGCCGGACAGCCGCGTAGTCCCTGACCGCAAGTTTTTCCTCAATGGCCGAGAGCTGCTCGAGGCCTTGCTCGGTGGCCAGTATCGATTTCTCGATAGCGCGGACACCCGTCAACTCTTGTTTGATTGAGGGAAGAATCAGCGCTCCGGCGAGGCCGAAGTTGATCAAGTTGGTGAATTTGAGCATCAGAGTTTTCCTCCATAGGCTTCTGCGGCTTCTTCAAAGCGCGCGTGTCGTTCGAGGATTTCTGCTGCCAGCAAGTAGACTCTTGAGCGGTTTTCGACGGACTCCAGAGAGAGTGCGAGATTGCGCAGAAATTCGATGCTGGCGTCCGCGCTCTCTTGTTGTTCCAGGAGCGGCGCATAGGCCATGCCGTAGCGCATGCGCTCGGCTGTGCTGAGGGTCCAAATCTCTTGCTGGAGGGCGCGGAAGACCCTCAGGGCTTGGTCGCTTGATCCTGATGCAAGCAATTGTTCGCCCCGGTCTAGGCGGATCGAAGGTGTGCTGTTTTCGAAGGATTTGGCGTCGAGGCCCAAGCGCGAGCGCGCCTCGGCGCTGTAGGGTTCGATCACATCCCCAAGGCCCTCTTTATCTGCGTGCTTCTGCAGGAACAGAACGGCCAACTCTTCACCTTCCACCGAGAGCGCGAGCTGAGCCGCGCGGGCCAGCGCCTTGCGCTTGGTTGTGATGGGCTGTGTTCGGCTAAAGTGCAGCCATGCGAGAGAGCCTTCGATGGGCTCTCCGGCCAACACCAGGCCTCGCGCTCGCAGGTCCATACCTTCGAATTCGCTGATGATGCCCTGGCCCAAATTCAAGGCTCTGTCCAAGAAGCGCAAGCCCCGTTCGTGTTGACCCAAGTCGAGCAGGGCACGGGCCATCAAGAGCCAGCGCTGGGCGCGGTCGTTGTCGTCAACAGGGGGAATGACCTGTTCCAGCCCTTGCAACATGAAACGCGCGCGGCGAGGCTCGCCGCGCATCAAGATGCAGCGCGCCAACTCTCGTCGCGCCTCGGCCAGAATCGGCACGAACCTCTGCGCCGTGCTTTCGTCGAGCTCGACATTGGCGACCACAGCAAAGTGTGGCAATGCCTGGGTCCAGAGCTCCAGTTCAACAAGCAGTCTGCCCACTGCCATGTGTGACTCCTGCGCGGAATCGTCATCGGGAAAGTCCTCGATCAAGAGCTCGTAGTGACGCACAGCCTTCTGCAACTGGCCGCCGTCGAGGGCCAACTCCGCCAGGTCCTGGCGGGCACGGACGGCTCCCGGTCCGGTGGGGAAGCGGCGTAGGGCCGCCAGGTAGCGCACCTCGGCAGCGTTGCGAGCGGCCTCTCCATCAGGGAAGGGGGGCAACTCGCCGCGCACATCAATGCTTTGGAGGGAAACCGTCGCAGTCAATCCAGCCGACCCCAGGATGTATTGCACTGCTTGGTTCAGGGGTCGGCCATTGAGGTGGATATCCACCCGCGGTGATTGGTCGACATCCTCGAAGCCAGTGACTTGGCGGTCGGCCTTGCGTCCCAACTGGGCCATCAAGAGGTGGGCTTGGACATCCCTGGCCTGAACATTGCAAAGGGCCTCACCATCCTCTTGCCAAACGGAGATCGTGATGGAGGATTGAGCTAGAGGGAAGAGGGCTAATAGGCTGAGGGCAATCATCGTGCTTTTTCCTCCAGGTGTCGGGCTTCCAGGAGGAAGCTGCGGGCGACGAGTAGTTCCATGCTCTGCAAGGCGACCTCGCGTTCGCTTTGGGGGATGGACCCGGCCAGAGCCAGATCGCGAAATAGCATGCGCCGCGCACCAACAAAGTCGGCAGCATCGAGCAGGGACTGTGCCGCCATCAAGGTCACTTCGGAGCGCGTCTTGGGTTGCGCCGGAGAAACCACTCGCGCCATTCCGCTGCCCGGGAAGGCGCCCGTGCCTGCCGCGCCAGCGAGGCTCATCTCCTTGATTCGGGCTTCGAGTTGATCGATGCGTTGCTGTTGTGCGTTGCTTTGGCTGCGACCAGCCTGTGAGTTTGCAGCGACATCGCTGCGCAGGCCATCAACGGAGTTGCTGAAGCTCGAAGTGAAGTTCCCGAAAAGGGCCAGGGAGCCGAGCATGAACACGATCAGCACGCCCACCAGAGCCCATTGGACTGCAGGTGTGGCGCCAAGGCCGAGGCGCGCGGCGGCTCGGGATCCATCAGGTGCCTGCGCGAAGGGAGTTTGGGCTGGGTGGGCTTGGGGCGCCTGGGGGGATCGACGGGCTGCTTGTTCTTGTTGCTCGCGGCGCAGTTGATCTTGATGGTGATCTTGGACCATCTCGCCCAGGTCATCATCCAGGAGATCGTTGACCGCTTGCGTGGCGTTCTCGATGTCGCCTTCCAGGCCGGCGGCATGCGGGTCTTGTTCCGGAGCGTTACCTTCCAGGGCTGGAAAACCAAAGAGGTCAAGATCGAGATCGGGATCGATGCCGGTGTAACCACCGCGGGTCACTGGCAGCGGCTCTGGCTCTGGCTCTGGCGCGGCAGTCGGCTGTGCTTTTGCAGGCGAGGCCGCTTCCAGGGCGGGGAAGTCGAAGAGGTCCTCGTCCAGCCCCGGAGCATCAGTGGCGGCCTTTAGATCGCCGGAGGAAAAATCATCCATGGACATTTAGCGTCAACTCCGCAAGGCCTGGGCTGCGATTCGGGAGGGATCAGGGCCACACAACAGGCGTCCGATGACGACTGCCTGGGCGGGCGAGACCTGGAAGATGCTCTCGACTCCATCGACTTCCAGGGTCCGCAGCAGTTGCTCGGACGTGTCCGGTGTAAAGAAGTCCAGCTCGGAGAGATCGATGTTGTCGTCCGTGTCGTAGTCGACGAGGCAGGCGCCAAAACGCAGGATGATGGTGGCTCCTTGCCCCACGCAACTCTCGAGCTCAATGCGCTCCGCCAGAGCAGCGGCGCGGGCTAGGCCGTTGTGGCGCGTGCTGGCGAGGTGCTCACCGGCGACTTTCGCGCTGTCGAAACCGATTCCGTCATCGTGTACGCGCACCACCATTTCTCGTTCGTCCACGGTGGCGTCGATCCATATTTCGCCCATGCGGCAGGGGTAGGCGTGCTCCACAGAATTTTGAATGAGTTCGGCCACAGCGGTAGCCATGCGTGCGCGGCAGGTTGGCCCTACGCGCTGACGCAAGGCGAAGGCCAAGAGGTCCCGGGGCGCGATCTGTTGGCTCTCGCGGTTTGCGGTGTAGCTCGCATGGAAGTGTGCTTCTCTCACTGCGCCGGCCTGTTCCACAGCTTGAACAAGTTCCTTCAAGCGGAACGGTTTGGCGAGGAACTCTGCGGCTCCCTTGTGAAAGGCCTCGCGGCAGCCTTCCAGGGTCGGATCCGAGGCGATGAACACGGTGTGGGGTTGGCCGCCTTGCAGTCGGTACTCGCTCAGGAGATCCAGGCCGTCAGGGCCGCACAGTTGCCATTCGGCGACCAACACCTCGGGCAAGGGGTGGACCAGGGCTTGTTCTGCCGAGTTCACGATCACCACCGCATGGCCCCTCGTTTGGAGGGCGCTGGCCATGGCTTCGGCGATCACGAGTTCGCTTTCGACAATCAGGATGTCCATGCTAGCAGCCCCCTTCGGTGTCACGAGGGAGGCGCACTACGATGCGCGTGGATGCCGAGGGCAGGAGGGTCGTTTCGAGACTGCCGCCCATGCGCGTGATTTCGCGCTCCACAAGGGCCAGGATCAGGTGTTCGTCGTCTGGCGCGAGGGTGCGTTTGGCCTCATCTTCGAAAGTGTCCAGATTTCCGCGTGGCTGCACGAGCAGGGTGATCTTGAGCCACTCGGCCTGGGCGGAGGCGTGCAGCACGGCTTCGTCGCCCACATCCACTGCGACGGACAAGAGTTGAGCCAAGCTGCGCGTAAAGAGAGGGCCATCAACCCGGGTCTGCGCCTGGCCGTCTTCGCAGGCGACGCGAATGACTGCGGCGACGGGGGCGTCGAGCAATCCATGGGAGCAGCGCGTGAGTTCCTCGAGAGTGCAGGTCAGGTTGTGCAGCGGAAGCGGCACGGCGTAGTCCACCAGGGCTTGGATGCTGCGGCCGAGGCGTACGATTTGATCCACAGCACCGTTCAGCACTGTCTCGCGAGGGTCCTGGTTCTCGAAGTCTTTGGCGAGGGATTCCATCGAGGCGCGTAAGACGGCCAGGGGCGTGGCGACGTCGCGACGAATCGTCGCGCGCATGTCGATCGGAGATGCAGAGCCGGTGCCACTTCCCTGGGGGACAGCTTCCGTATTGTGGATGTAGGGGTGCATGGCGAGGTTTGGCTTCTCCTTCTGGGCCACCGACAAAACCCGGTGGCAGCCAAGCCTTTCGGCCAACTCGTTCGATTCCCCTTAGCTCGCGCTGCCCAGATAGGGCACTTTTTTCCGACTCCCGGGTTCGGGGCATCGTGAGGGCGCGATTTTTTCCAATTCGGGACGCCCGGGGGGTGTCGATATTTTCAACACCAGACACCGTCTGGCCAGAATAGTGGAAGGAAAGGTCGCCCATTTCTTGGGACGGCCTGGCCTCCACCCATACGGTCTAGCTCTCGATACCGTAGGTGCGCAGCTTGTTGTAGAGGGTCGTGCGATTGACCCCCAACATGCGGGCCGTTTCGCTGCGGTTGCCCTCGGCGGCCTTGAGGGCTCGGCGAATCAGCCCTTCTTCCATGGTCTTCAGGCGATAGTCGTCGCTGGACTGTGGTGCCGTGCTGCCAGAGATCGGGGCGGGGGCATCAAAACCCAGCTGCGACGCCCGAATGGGCCCATCGGGCGCGAGCAGGGCAGCTCGCTCCACAACATTGCGCAACTCGCGAATGTTGCCACGCCATTCCCGGGAGCGCAGGGCAGCCAGGGCGTCTGGCGCGAATCCGGCGTATTCACGGCCAAATTCGCTAGCGAAGCCCTTCAGGAAATGGGCGCTGAGTGCGGCGATGTCCTCCTTGCGCTCGCGCAGAGGCGGTACCTCGATGGAGAGCACATTGAGCCGGTAGAACAGGTCTTCGCGGAATCTACCCGTTTCCACCATGGCGGCGAGATCGCGGTTGGTGGAGGCAACGATACGAACATCGGAGCTGCTGTCCTCCGAGGCCCCCACCCGGCGGAAGACCCGTTCTTGCAGGACTCGCAAGAGCTTGGCCTGTAGTTCGGGGATCAACTCGCCGATTTCGTCGAGGAACAAGGTGCCGCCCTCGGCCGCGGCGAAGAGGCCTTCGTGGCCTTTGGGGCTCGCGCCGCTGAACGCTCCACCGACATAGCCGAAGAGCTCCGCTTCGAGCAGATTCTCAGCCAGTGCGGCGCAGTTGAGAGCCACGAAAGGGCCCTGGGCTCGAGCGGAAGCCTCGTGAATGGCGCGGGCCACCAATTCCTTGCCCGTACCCGATTCACCGGTGACGAGCACCGTGGTGCGCGGCGTCGAGGCGACCTTGCCTAGCTGGTCGTGTACCCGTTCGATGGCGCGTGATTGCCCCACGATGGGGCCAGAACGCAGACGGGCCACCTCATTGCGCAGTTGGTCGCGTTCGCGGGTCAGGGCCCGCTTGCGCAGAACGCGCTCAAAGAGATTCTCGATCAAATCACGGTTGATGGGCTTTTCGAGAAAGTCCACGGCGCCGGCTTTCATGGCTTCCACGGCGACATGGATGTCGCCTACTCCGGTGACCATCACAACCTGGGGCGAGGAATCCTGGGCCACGAGTTGGGGCAGGATCTCGAGGCCCGTGCCGTCAGGCATCTCGATGTCGAGCAAGACCACATCGGGGTGTACGCGCCGCGCGACCTCGAGGGTCTCGCGGCCCGAGCCGGCCTCAAAGGTGCGGTGGCCGAGGGTTTCACAGAGCACCACCAGGCTCTCGCGAACTCGGCGGTCGTCGTCGGCAACCAGGATGCGGGTGGACATGAAACTCAGATTCGTTGGTTGGTTTGGCGGAAGGCTGCGCGCCGATTCTGCACTTCGACAGGGGCCGGGTCGAACCCCAAGGGGGCCCTGCCCCAAGACCTCAAGAATCCCCGGAAACGGGATCGCTGTGGGAAATACAGCCCCGATGGCCTGTCCTGAGTCCCTTGTGCCCTGGGCAGACAGAAGCAGACATAAGAATAGGTCAACCCGGGGCTCGAAGGCCCCCTCGCCCTGACCGGAGAGGGCGAAAGTCGGGGAACTGACTCAGGCGGGCGAGGCTCCCTCCGAGAACCCAATCGTCACCCAAGGTGGAACCCCACCGATGGAGACAACCTCAACAAGCGACTTTTACCTAGAGACCAACCCCCAATTAGGAGCCATAACCATGGGCCTCAGAGTCAATACCAATATTGCGTCCTTGACGGCGCAACGCAATCTCTCGCGGGTCACCACCCGCTTGCAAGGCAACTTTTCCCGCCTGTCTTCAGGCCTGCGAATTGCCACGGCGGCTGACGATGCTGCGGGTCTTGCCATCTCCGAACGCATGCGTTCGCAGATTCGTTCCCTCGGAGCTGCGACCCGCAACGCCCAGGACGGCATCTCGCTGGTCCAGACAGCGGAGGGCGCCCTGAATGAAGTCAGCAACATCCTATCCAGGATGCGCGAGCTGGCCGTGCAGGCGTCCAACGGCACCCTGAGCACCGCCGACCACACCACGATCAACACCGAGGTCGTTGCCCTGCAGTCGGAAATCGACCGCATCGCTGTCACGGCAGAATTCAACGGCATTCCGCTGCTCAACTCTGCGACCACCGTGAACATCCAAGTCGGCATCAACACCGGTGAGGTCATCGGTGTCAACACGGCTGATATTCAGACAGTGGCTCTGGGTATCGACGCAGCCAATGTGAACACTACGGATGTTACCGCTGCCTCCGCGTCTCTCGCCGCACTCGACACAGCCATCGGTTCGATCAACTCGATTCGAGGCAACATGGGTGCTTCTCAGAACCGCTTGCAAAGTGCTGTCTCTTCAATCATGAACAGCAAGGAGAACCTCTCCGCTGCGGAAAGCCGCATCCGGGATGTCGATGTCGCCTTCGAGACGGCCGACCTCACGAGAAACTCGATTCTTCAGCAGGCTGCTACCTCGGTCCTCCAGCAGGCCAACACGCAACCTCAAATCGCACTGTCCTTGCTCCAAGGATAAGTGGAGTCGGCCTCTAGCGCCGAATCGCTGAGGGGGAGGGTCGTCGCAAGGCGGCTCTCCCATTCCAGTGCTCGCCAGAGGCCAGGAAAAACAGACAGGCGACACGCCTGACCCTTGAGGGACCACCCGTTTCGCCGTGCCAGCGAAGGGTTGGGTCCAAAGCTCTTTCAAACAAACCATACAGTCGCTCAAGGCGCTCCTTCCATGGATCCGCATGAGCGGCAGCAGCTTACCTGCCCGGCCTGCGCTGGGAGGGCCTCCTGCACCAACGCAAATCCTGCGTGCCAATCCAGGACTGCGAGGGAGGCTTCTTTCAGAGCGATGGAGCGAGACCGACCGGCGGGGAACGGTGACACTATTCTACCTAAACCATTTCCAAGGAACCAATACTAATGGGACTAAGAGTCAATACCAATATTGCGTCGCTGACATCGCAGCGCAATCTGTCTGCGATTACATCGCGCTTGCAAGGCAACTTTGCCCGCCTGTCTTCTGGTCTTCGCATTGCGACTGCCGCTGACGACGCTGCTGGCCTCGGCATTTCCGAGAAGATGCGATCACAGATTCGCAGTTTCGGAGCCGCGGGTCGCAACGCTCAAGACGGCATTTCGCTCGTTCAAACCGCCGAGGGCGCGATGAACGAAGTCAGCAACATCCTGGGCCGCATGCGTGAGCTGTCGGTTCAGGCCGCCAACGGCACGCTGAGCACCGCTGATCGTTCCACGATCAACACGGAGTTCACTGCCCTGACCTCGGAAGTCGATCGTATCGCCGCCGAGACGGCCTTCAACGGCATCAACCTGTTGGACGGATCGGCTGCCACGGCAACGATTCAGGTCGGCATCAACACTGGTGAGACGATCGGCGTGACCTTGACCGACTCCGACGCGACGGCCCTGGCCATCAATGGCCTGGACACGCTGACCGCTGCCAACTCCAGCACGGCCATGGCTGCCCTCGACACCGCGATCGGTACAATCAATACCGCGCGTGGATCCTTGGGTGCTGACCAGAACCGCCTCCAGAGTGCCTACGCCTCGATCCAAAATGTTTCGGAGAACCTCTCGGCCGCCGAGAGTCGTATCCGCGATGTGGATGTGGCCTTCGAAACCGCTGACCTGGCCAGGAACTCGATCCTGCAGCAGGCCGCCACTTCGGTGCTCGCCCAGGCGAACCAGCAGCCGCAGCTCGCCCTGAGCTTGCTCGGCTAATCCCATGGGCCGTAGGGCGTGCAATATCACGCGTTGCGGCTCCCGGAACAAACGAAAGGGGGCTGTGCTTCGGCGCAGCCCCCTTTCCCCTTTGTTAGGAGCGGGGAACGTGGCCACCCCCAGGCCGTCGCTGCCCCGAGGCGAGGTGGAAAATAGTTCCAGATTCGATGGAGGTCGTCCCAGCCCCGACCCTTCCCCGAGCAGTGCGCGGTGATTGATTGCCCTCGGGGCTAACGCGGTAGCACCACGAACCCGATAACCGGAGTACTCGCTGGTCTTGAGCCGAGGATGTTGCCCCTGAGGCGACACCACATCAGCGCCTATCGCCGACCACGCAGAGACAACCCCCGGAACACCAGAGACACGTCAGGACAGGACCATGATCAGCTTCGGAGGACTCGCCAGCGGTTTGGACACTTCAGCCATCATCAACGCACTCTTGGGCGTTGAGCGGCTACCGCTTTTGCATCTAGAAAAGCAAAAGGAGACCGAGAACGACAAGCTGGACTTGATCAGTACCCTCAAGGACCACCTCAAGGGTCTACAGACCCTCGCTGATGATCTCAAGACGGTGGGCAACTTTCTCGACTTCAGCATCTCGGCCAGCGTCGAGAATGTTGCGGCCTTCACCGCCACCGGAGAGGCGCAGACGGGAGCCCATACCCTGGAGGTCCTCTCCCTGGCGCAAGCCGACCGGTGGGCCTTCGACGGCGTGGCCGACCCCAGTCTGGATCTCGCCGGAGCCGATGGCGAGCAGATCGACTTCACGGTCAACGGCACGAGCTACTCGGTTGCTCTCCTTCAGGCCGGCTCGAGCCTGAATGGGATCGCCGGCGCCATCAATGACCTCGCGGGAGACGATGTCACCGCCTCGGTGGTCAATGTGGGTACCGCATCCAATCCCAGCTATCAACTCGTTCTGGGAGCGGACGAAACAGGGGAAGACTACCGCATCACAGGCGTCTCCAGCACGGTCGCTGGCCTTGCTATCGACGGAACGGTGCCCGATGGCTCGGGCAATGCCCTGAGCTCCAACAACATCACCGTGGGCAGCAACGCCCTTGCGGTCATCGACGGGCTGCAAGTCGAGCGCTCGGGCAACGAGTTCAACGGCGTCGTGGCTGGCGTCGACCTCACGGTGCTCTCCGCGAATGTTGGAACTGAAATCACCTTCTCAATCGAAGCCGACAAGGACTCAATCAAGGAGAAGATGCAGGAATTCGTTGACGCGTACAACAATGTAATCGAGTTCGCGAACAAGCAGAACACCTACAGCGAAGAAGATGGTGCCGGAGGCGAGCTGTTCGGCGATTCGATCTTGCGCAGTGTGCGTTCATCGATCGGCGCCGCGCTCTTCAATGTGGACATTGCCACCGTCACCAATGACACCGAGGGCTATTCGACCTTGAGCCTGGTAGGCATCAAGACTGCGAGCGATGGAACCCTGTCCATTGACGACACGGTGTTTGACGCAAAGCTCTCCGCCAACCTCGACGCTCTCGCCGACCTCTTCGCCGATTCTGACGGCTTTGACAACGCTGGTGCTGTGGCTGGAACGGCCGAGTTCTATGTTGACACCACCGCGGATTCTGGACTGGCAGATAAGCTCTCGCGAGCCATCGACATGATGTTCGGCTCGATCAGCGGGCCCAGCGGAAGCGTCAAGGCGCTCTTTGACGCCCGCGAGGAGGCCATTGATTCCAGAATCAAGTCGCTCTCCAATTCGATCGAACAGAAGGAGCGCTACCTCGAAATCTTCGAGCAGAACCTGATCACTCGCTTTGCCGCCCTTGAAGACCTGATGGGGGGCTTGAACGCTCAGGGCGAGGCCCTGAACAGCGCTTTGGCGAGTTTGAACAAATCCTAACCCGACCCCATGATGAAGAGCACCAACGCTGCAGCGGCCTACCGTACTGCCACCTTCGACAACGCCCCCCCGATCAAGATTTTGCGCATGCTCTTCGAGGGCGCGATCCGGTTCTTGAAGTATGCCGAGGACCTGGAACCGGGGACCGACGACTATCGCAACCAGATTCGCAAGACCGACAAGATTCTCGGCGAATTGCGCGCGACCCTCGATCACCAACCGTCCCCGGAGATCGCGGCCAACCTCGAGAACCTCTATCTCTTCGCTCAAGAGGAGCTCGCCTCCGCTTTCTTGAACGGCGAGCGGGAGCGCATCGGGCCGGTGCGTGAAGTGCTGGAAACCCTGCTCGACGGTTGGAACCAAGCTCAGGTCCAGTTGAGCCGCCAGAATGGTGCAGCCTGAACTCAAGGCGCTGGAGCTCACCATGGGTGAGCTTCTATCGGTCCTGCAGAGCGGCGAGGCCACATCCGAAGACATCGCGGCTTCGTGGATCCGCTGCCAAACCACGGGGGAGGCAGTCACCACTGCCCTCGAACGCTCCCGGTCAAGCGCTGCCGCCGACAAGACTCTGGTGGAAGCTCTGGAGCGGTTGGTGCAACTCAACGCTATCGCCCGTCAAGCTGTAGCTAAGGAGCAAGCTGCTCTCACGGGACGCTTGCGCCATTCCCGCAGGTCCGTGGCTCAGGTGCGCGGCTACACCCCCGGCGCCCCCGCCTCGGGCCGCAAGTGCGATCTGGCGGGCTAGCTTCGGCTCGCCAACTCCGCTCGCGAGGCGCGCACCAGAGCTGTCAGGTCGTCGGCACCAGCGAGGATGGATTCCAGAGCGCGTTCGGGTTCGAGCGGACTCGATTCGTCAAGGGCCACCTCACCGGCGCAGACCACCAGGCTGAGGAAGTTGTTCACCGCGTGAATCAGCTCGCGGGGGGATGAGGCGGTGGTTTGTAGGGAGGGCATGGAGGCGTTCTCTTCTGTGTTCTCTTCTGGGGACTTGGAAAGGTTGGCAGGAACTTCTTTCGAGCCTTGCTCGCCATTGCTGGAGGGGCTGTACAGAATCACAACAGGGTGTTGAATAATTCAACAGTTCCGGCGCGGCGGCGGGGGACTGGGCAGGCCGGAAAGGGGAAGGAAGGGGGTTTTTGGGCTTGGCACAGGCCTTGCGATAGGGGCGTCGCCACAGGACCCATGCGGTCCCGGCCCTGCCCCTTCATGCTGTACCCCCTCTGCACCTTATCCCTCGCTCTGGCTGAAGCCGATACCGCGAGCCGCTTCGGCGGCACCGCGGGCCCCGACCTCACCCGCTATTTCGTCGTCTGCGCCATCTTGATCGTGGTCACAGGCCTCGTTGCCTGGGGCTTCAAGCGGCTGCTCTCGGGCAACCTCTCCTCGCGAGCCGCCAAGCGCTCGTTGCAGACCTTGGATGTCCTGCCCCTGGGTGGCAAACGCAAGCTCGCCGTGGTGCGCTGCTACGACCGCACCTTCGTGCTCGGCCTGGGTGATCACGAGATCACGCCCATCGCAGAGCTCGATGCCGCCGATACTGCCGATTCCTTGGTTCCTGTTCCGAGCAAGGCCAGCGGCGCTGCCTTTGCCACGGCCCTCGAGGTGGTGCGCAACGCTGCCGCGGGCGGGCCTGGTCCGCGGGCCCAAGAGGCGATGGTGGACGCGCAAGAGGCTGGGCACGACAACTCCCAACCTGCAAAGCGAATTGTGCGGCGCAAGGTCAAGAAGAACGGCGCGCCGAAGGTTGCCAAGCAGGTTCAGGCCGCAAGTGTCGCCGCCGCCGCGCAGCAGATCGTTCTGGAAAAACAGCGCGAGAGAAAGAGCCGCGAGCATCAGCAGACGATACCCGCCCAGCCCCCGCGAACAGAGGCCGCTGAGCCTCGCGAGTTCCCGCGCCTTGATGGAGTGCTTGGATGAATTTCAGCCGCTACTTACAGCTTGTGGTTCTGGCCCTCGTCTCTGGCGCATTTCTTGCCCCGGAGGCTGTTGCCTTTCAATTTGCCGAAGCCTTGGAGGGTGTGGGCGAGAGCGCCCGCGGTCTGGTGGGCCCCGAACAAGCTCAGGAGGTTTCCAAGGAGCGCATGACCTCGGCGGTCGAGATTGCGGTCTTGCTGACCGCGCTTTCGCTTCTACCGGCGATTTTGATCACGATCACCAGCTTCACACGCATCGTGATTGTGCTCTCCTTCGTGCGTCGAGCACTCTCGGTCAACGAACTGCCGCCAAACCCGGTTCTGATCGGTCTGGCGCTGTTCTTGACTTCATTCGTCATGGCGCCGGTTGCCGAGCGCATGTACGAAAAGGCCTGGCTGCCCTACGACGCGGGCGAGGTCGAGGCCGCGCAGGCCACTGAGTTGGCCTGGACGGAGCTACGAGGATTCCTCGTGGCCAACACCCGCGAAGCCGAGATCGAACTCTTCGTCGAGATGAGCGGCTATGACGATGAGGTCGGAGAAGAGGGGTTCTCCGGCGCCGATGATCTGCCCCTGACCGTGATCATCCCGTCGTTCATTCTCAGCGAACTCAAGACGGCCTTCCAAATGGGCTTCCTCCTGTTCCTGCCATTCCTCGTCATCGACCTCGTGGTGTCCAGCATCTTGCTCTCCATGGGCATGTTCATGTTGCCGCCAGTGATGATTTCAACCCCGTTCAAGATCCTCATCTTTGTGCTTGTCGATGGCTGGCACATCGTCTGCGAGTCGGTCGTGACCTCATTCATCACCAGCTAGCGAAGCCATGCCCGAACTCGACCTGCAAATCACCGACCTGGCGCGCGAACTGCTGCTGACCGCGCTGATGTTGGCTGCACCGGTGCTCTTGATCGGCCTGATCGTGGGCCTCGCCGTCAGCCTGTTCCAAGCGCTGACCAGCGTGCAGGAACAGACCATGAGCCTGATCCCAAAGATGTTCGCAGTGATGCTTGTGACTCTGCTGCTGCTCGCTCCAGCTCTGCAAATCATGCGTGACTACACCTTTCGCGTTCTCGAACAACTGCAGTCCTTCGGCCTCTCCTGAGGAACGCATCAGTGCCCATCACGATTACTATGTTGGAAGCCTTCGGGCTCTACCTGGTGCGCACCAGCGTTCTGGTTCTGGGTACGCCCATCCTGGGTTCGGGTACAGGCTTTGCCGGCTACAAGATCGCGTTGATCATGGCTGTGACCACTGTGCTCTTTATCAGTGGCGGTATGGACGCTGCCGAGCCCTTGGGCGTAGGCGGATTCGGCTACGGACTTTTGTGCTTTCGCGAAGTTCTGATCGGGCTCTTCCTGGCCTTTGTCTTGCAAGTTGTCGTACTTGCCGTGCGCGTGGGAGGTGAGTTGATAGGCACCGAGATGGCGTTCAACATGGCCAGCTTGGTGGACCCGGGAACGGGCGTGCGCACGCCCCTGATCACCCAATTCTACGAAGCCTTGTTCTTCCTTGGGCTGCTCTCCGTCAACGGACACCACTGGGTTTTGGGCGCCCTAGCCAATTCTTTTGAGCGCGCCCCGATTGGCAACTTGCACATCGGCGACGGCGCTCCGGCCCTGATGCGCGATCTCTTTGGACACATGTTCGCAGCGGGCTTTGTCTTTGCGGCGCCGGTGCTCGTGCTCTTGATGCTGGTCTCCGTCTTGATCGGCTTGATGGCACGAGTTGTACCTCAGGTCAATGTGCTCGAAATGGGTTTCACCCTGCGCGTCGGTATTGGGCTCGTGGGCATGTTTGTTTTTTCACCCCTGATTGCGCCGGCGATGGATGTGCTCTTCAAAAACCTCATGGGTGGCCTTGATGGCTGCCTGGACGCCATCGGCGGCTAACCCGATACCCCTCCATAGATGGCAAAGGAAGGCGAAAGCGGCGAACGCACGGAAGACGCAACCCCACGGAGGCGTGAGGAAGCGCGTGAGAAGGGCCAGGTGGCCCTCTCGAGTGAACTCGTGTCCGCACTGAGCCTGGGCGCCGCATTGGGCATCTTCCTCTTTCTCGGTGGGCCCATGTTAGGAGCCCTGGGCGGATTGCTGCGTAAGTCACTTGTGGAATTGGGCGCCCTGGGCGTGCTTGAGATGGACCTCGTCTCTGCCAAGAACATCCTGCGTGGTGCTGGCAATGAAGGCGCGCAGGTCCTGCTGCTTTTTGCGACTCCACTGTTCATCGTGGCTGCCCTCGTGGGGTTTGGCCAGGTTGGATTCCACATCAGCCCCAAGGCGATCGAGGTGGACCTGAACAAACTCAATCCGGTCAAGGGCCTGACCCGCATGTTCTCGATCAAGTCGGTGGTGCGCACCCTGATGGCTTCCGCGAAACTGGCCGTGATAGGCGGAACGATTGCCTATGCCGTTGTGAACGAGATCGGGCGGGTCTCCAGCATGGATTCCGAGAACCTTGGCCCTGTCCTGGTGGTGGTGGGCCAGATCGTCTTGAAAGCCGTGATAGGTGGACTCCTGGCCATCCTGGCGATCGGCCTGATCGACCTCATCTATCAGCGCTGGCAGCACGATCAGGAACTCTTGATGACCAAACAAGAGGTCAAAGAGGAGTTCAAAAACATCGACGGAGACCCACACATCAAGGCTCGCATTCGCGCGGTCCAACGCGAGATGGCGAGTAAACGCATGATGAGCGAAGTTCCCGATGCGACCGTGGTTGTGACAAACCCGACGCACTACGCCGTAGCCCTCAGGTACGACCGTGAGGAGGCTGGCGGACGAGCCCCTTTCGTCGTGGCCAAGGGTGTCGATTTTGTGGCTCAGAAAATCAAGAGCATCGCCGCCAAGAATGGCGTCCTGCAACTCGAGAATGTTCCCCTGGCCCGCGCCCTGCACGCTCAATGCGAAATTGGCGACCAGGTTCCCGAAGACCTCTTCGAGGCGGTGGCCGGAGTGCTGGCCTATGTCTACCGCGTGCAAGGAGACGCCGTGCCCGCTTGAGGCAGATGACATTCCATGAGTGAACAACAAACAACTTCGGCCCAGGGCGCCCAGAGCTTTGGGCGCTTCCTGCGCAACTATGCCGATTGGGTCATGGGCATTGGCGTTTTGGGGTTGATGGTGACCTTGATCACGCCCCTTTCACCGGGCGTGCTCGACATTTTGCTGGCGACCAACATCACCATCTCGCTCTTGCTCCTGATGGTGACGATGAACGCGGGCGCTTCGACCGAGTTGTCCACCTTCCCGACGATACTCCTGTTCGCCACTCTGTTTCGGCTGGGGCTGAATGTGGCTTCCACGCGTTTGATCCTCACCGGCGGCGGGGCCGGCAGCATCATCACGGCCTTTGGCAACTATGTAGCTGGCGAGAATCTGACAGTGGGGATGGTGGTCTTCTTGATTTTGATCATCATCCAGTTTGTGGTCATCACCAAGGGCTCGGGACGCATCAGCGAGGTCTCGGCACGCTTTGTGCTCGACGCCATGCCCGGCAAGCAAATGGCCATCGACGCCGATCTCAATGCCGGCTTGATCGACTCCACTGAGGCCAAGGAGCGCCGGGCCGAAATCGCCACCGAAGCCGAGTTCTACGGGTCCATGGACGGCGCCTCGAAGTTCGTCCGCGGTGACGCTATCGCCGGTTTGATCATCACGGCCTTGAACCTCATTGGCGGGATCACCATCGGTTCCTTGGGCGGCATGGGCCTGGCCGAGGCGGGTGAGCGTTTCTCCAAGTTGACCATCGGCGATGGCCTGGTGAGTCAAATCCCGGCCCTCTTCATCTCGACTTCGGCCGCCGTGCTGGTGACCAAGAACAGCGGCAAGGGCAGTCTGAGCCAGAGCCTCTTCGCCCAGGTGGGCGGCAAGCCAAAGGCTACGATCATCGCGGCTGGCATGATGTTTTTCATGGGCCTTTTGCCCGGTATGCCGCGGTTGCCGTTCTTTGTGTTGGCCACGGCGCTGGTCCTGCTTTGGCGTTCCACGCGCTCGGTGGTCGCTGTTTCTGACTTACTCGTGGCCGCTGAGGGAGGCGCTGCCGAAATAGACACCGAGACAGAAGAGAGTGCCAGCGAACAGCGGGAAGAGCGCGTTGAGGAGTTGTTGCAAGTCGACCGCGTCTCGCTTGAAATCGGCTATCGCCTGATTCCCTTGGTGCAGGACGAGAACGGCGATGGAATTCTCGATCACATCGCCCAACTGCGTCGGCGCTTTGCCACCAACGACGGCATCGTCCTTCCGCCCGTGCGAATCAAGGACAACATCCGCCTGGCGCCCGGCGCTTATCGCGTCCTGGTCGGTGGTGAAGAGGTGGCCTCGGGTGAAATCGAGCCCAGCTATTTCCTGGCCATGGACGGTGGCACTGCCAGCGGACCAATTCAGGGCAAGGAAACCCGCGACCCGGCCTTTGGCCTGCCCGCCTGGTGGATTGCCGAAGAGCAGCGCGATGAGGCTGAGCTCTTGGGATACACCGTGATCGATCCGACCAGTGTGCTCGTGACCCATCTGTCCGAGACCATTCGACGCGATGTCGCCGATGTGCTCACAAGGGACGATGTAAAGGAGCTTGTGGAGTCGGTCAAGAGGACTTCTCCCACGGTGGTCGAAGAGTTGATCCCCGAACGCATGGGCTATGGCGAAGTGCAGTGCGTGCTGCGCAATCTGTTGCGTGAGAGCGTGCCAATTCGCAACATGCCAGCGATTCTCGAAGTCTTGGCTGACAATGTGCGCCGAACCCAGGACCCCGAAGCCCTGACGGAGCTCGTGCGCCAGCGCCTCGGCCGTTCCTTGTGCGAACAACACACAGGCCCAGATGGGACCTTGCATGCTGTAACCCTCGACCCGGAGGTCGAGGCCCGCATTGCCAATGCCGTGGGCACGGGAAATCAAATCGATGTCGGCGCCATCAGCCCGGCTTACTTGCAACGCCTCATGGAGCGCATGGGTGAAGCAATCGCTCAAGCCACACGGGGTGGAAATGATGTCGTGCTGCTCGTTCGTTCGAGCGTGCGGCGCTTCTTGAATGAGCTTGTGCGCTCATCGCTGCCGAAGGTTTCGGTGCTCTCCTATAACGAAGTCGTCCCCGCGCGTGCGGTTGAGACGGCGGCCGTCATCAAGATGGAGGAATGAAATGCAGATCCATAGAGTTCGAGGAAATGACTTGAAAGATGCGCTTCAACGCGCTCGCCGCAACTTTGGAGAAGGAGCTCTCGTGATCAGTCACGAGCGCACAAGCGATGGTGGTGTGACTGTAGCAGTCGCTCAACGACCGGCGCAAGCTGGCATGCAAGCAAGCACCACCAGCAGCGGCGCCGAGCCAGCCAAGCAAGAAGTTGACATCACGGCTTACGACGAAGTTCGCCAGCGCTTGGCGCAGACCGGTTTCGACGCCGAGTGGATCGAGTCCAATTTGAGGCGCGCGGCTCATGCCGCCCGGCATGGTGAACATCCCATGGATCGCTTCGGCGTCTTCATCGGAAGCGAATTCCGAATTGCTCACCTGCCCAATACTCCCGGCGTAACGCGTTTGGTGGCCTTCATTGGAAACACCGGCGTGGGCAAGACCACCGGACTCGTCAAGCTCGGCGCCCGATTTGTGCAGGCCAAGCGCAAGGTGGGTATGGCTACCCTTGATTCCCAGCGGGTAGGTGCAGTGGATCAGTACCGCGGCTACGCCGAGATGCTCGGAGCGCCCATGCGGGCCCTGCATGCCGACGAAACGCTCACCACCCAGACCCTCGGAGCCCACGGCAAGGATGTGGTGCTGCTCGATACAAAGGGTTGCGCAGAAAGCGATGCGCCCCAGCTGAAAGCCCTGCACCGGACGCTCTACGATCAAACCGCTGGCGCAGAATTGGACACCTTCCTGGTCTTCTCCGCCAGTGCGAGCCGCTCGGCTCTACGCGAAGTGACCGAGGCCTTCAGCGACTTGCGCCTGGCGGGTTGTGTGATCACAAAAATCGATGAGACGCGTCAACCGGCGGCGGTTCTCGAGCACATATTGGAACTAGGCTTACCCGTTGCCTTTGTCAGCGATGGCCAGGACTTGGGGCTCAACTTCAGGCGCGCCACGCCGGAATTGCTGGCTGACCTCGTGCTGCTTGGGAGAGTCGAATGAACTCCAGCTCGTTGCAAATGCAGGCGGCTCTGGACGCGCGGGCCGGCCAAACAACGGCTCCCTTCCTGTTGTTCACAGGAGGCAAGGGGGGCGTGGGTAAGACCACCGTCACCGCCGATTTGGGTGTGGCTCTTTCCAGGGCGGGAAAGCGAGTGCTCATGGTCGATCTCGACCTGGGCCTCGCCAACCTTGACATCGTGCTCGGTGTGCAGGCTGGCCTTACGATCGAGGATGCCCTGGCGGGCCGCTGCGACTTTGAGGACTGCCTCGTGCGTGGACCGTCTGGCGTTTTCCTCTTGCCTGCTGGATCTGGCAGCGCCGAGATGGGCTTGCCCGATCATGAGCGGCGCCAGCTCCTGCTTGCGTCGGTCAAGCGTCTTTCTCTCGACTTCGATGTGGTTCTCGGCGACAGCGCGGCGGGCATCGGTCACGATGTGCTGGCCTTCGCCGCTGCGGCCGACCATGTCTTCGTCATCACAACGCCGGCGGCCACTGCGCTCACAGATGCCTATGGCCTGATCAAGGCCTTGGACACCTGGGGGCGTGAGAACGGTTCCGAAGTGCCTACCCCGGAACTGGTGCTCAACCAGGTGGATGGCCTCGATGACGCCGAATCCACGGCCAAGAAACTGCGCCGCGTGTGCGAGCGGTTTCTCTGCCGGCGCCCCCACAGCGCCGGTTGGTTGCCCCAGACAGGGACACTACGGGGCTCCAACCGAACGCCCATGACAGAACATAACACGCTGTATAGCAACTGCTTACAGAGATTGTCTAGCCGTGTCTCGCGGCTTCTAAAGGGGTCCGAGGAGTGCCCCGGAACCTAAGGCTTCTCTTCAATATGGCCGATATCAGCCCTAACACCACTCTTCTCGAGTCGACCTGGCGGTCGCTGGCGCGAGCCCTGGCTGCGGGAGGTGGCGCCTTGACGGCGCTGATCTCCCTCTTCGCCGGGGTACCCCTTGCCACGGCCTGTGCCCGCGGAGCTCTGGCGCTCTTCGGTGTGCTCCTCGTGGCACGCCTGGGCGCCCTGGCCCTGGAGCGAACCTGCCGCCAGACGACTCCATTTGGAGCCGATGCCAACCCAGTCGACGATCTGTGAAGCAACCCATGAACCAGCGCAAGAGACAGCCTTTGTTCCAGGAAAGCGCCGCACCGAGCGGTGCCCGGGGAGGTGCGTGTGGCTGAGTTCGTCGACTACGCAGCGGGTGCGGAGAACGACCGCGACAAGTTGATTCTGGAGCACATCCCGCTCCTGCGTCACATCGTAGGACGCATGTGCTTCGATGTTCCCGGCGGCATGGACCGTGACGACCTCTATGGCTTCGGCATGTTGGGTCTGATCGCGGCCGCGGATTCGTGGGAAGCAGCCCGCGGTCTGAAATTCTCGACCTACGCTTACACCAAAATCCGGGGCGCCATTCTCGATGAATTGCGGCGCATGGACTTCTTGCCCCGTGGACGCAGAGAAAATGTGCGCGATCTGGACAAGACCGTGCGTGCTATGGAGCAGAAGAACGGTACACCGCCCGCGCCCGAGGACATCGCAACAGAGATGGGCATCAGCGTGGATGAGGTGGACCAGATCTTCCTGCAAGCTAAATCCAGCTCCGAAGCCTCCCTCGATGAGGGCACCATCGGTCCCCTGGCGGATCTGCTTTCCGACCCGCATTGCGAAGAGCCGATCGGCAGCCTTGAGCGCGAGGAAATGACCGAGTTGCTCGCTCGTGTCGTCGGCAATCTTCCCGAACAAGAGCAATCCGTCATCAACCTGTACTACGCCGAGGAACTCCTGCTGAAGGAGATTGGCGAGGTGCTCGGCGTGACCGAGTCCCGAGTAAGTCAAATCCACAGCCGGGCCTTGTATCGCCTGAACAAAGCTCTGGCACCGCTGATCGGACAGTCCTGAACCACCCAGTACTCGCAGAACCCACCCGCGTCCTGAAAAAACAGGAGGTCTCCCTTGGACTCGAACACACGGATTGCAAGAGCACAGCTGATTCCCCGCAGCCCTTCGGTGCGCAAGCGTCGTGGCAAAGGGCAAGGACAACCTCAAGAGCCCTTCAACCTCGGCGACGAGAGTGTCAAGACGCTTCCAGATGCCAACTATCAAGACGCGACATCCGAGCAAAAAAACTTCGATCGCAGCGTAACCCCTATCGAACCCGACGAAGCCGGCAGCCAAATCGACATCACCGCCTGACCCTCTCTCATGACTCACAGAATCATCAAGCACGATTGCGTGCAACTCGCAACGAGTTCCGCTCCAGGTGCAGACCGTTCGCTATCGGCCTCCACGCCGGGCCAGCGCATTCAAGCCAGCCAAAAAGGCGTGCGCTTGATCCACAAGGATCAGGATGTGCGCGCCATCGAAATCACCTGTGCTTGCGGCGGAGTGACTGTCATTGAACTTCAATACCCTGCGGACCCCGCGCAGTAATCCACACACATAATCATGAAGCTCACCCTACTTACCTGTTGTCTGCTGTTCAGCGCAAGTTGCGCGCTTCCCCGCGTGAAGTCGGTCTATTCGGAAACCCGCAAGCCGCCCACTGCGGTAGAAACGCCACTTGCTCAGCCAGAGACCCGGGCCACCGAGAAGATCAGTGAGCCTCGGCTGTATGCCCGTGATGGCACGCCGGTCAGCCCTCAAGAGGTGGGCACCATCGAGGTTGCGTCACAGAGTGGACGCGCCTTCGATACCGAGGAGGGCAGCCGCTGGACCCTGCTCGAGAAGTATCAGGAGGCCGTGGCTGCTCGGGACAACTACGAGATTGAAGTCGAGGCTCTCGGAATGGCCCTCGATCAGGCCGCTCTCGCTGCGACTTCGGCCCGTCAGGCCAAAGCCGAGCTTCTAAGGCAGGTATCTGACTTGCAACAGCGTGTGGTCGCTTTGGAAGGAGAGAACATCGAGCTCGCCGGTCGTCTCACCACAGCCCAGGTTCGTCGTCTGCAATCAGAAAAGCTGCTGCTCGAAGCCAAGCTTGACTGGAGCCGCATTCAAGCCACCCTGAACAAGCCAGCGCAGGCCTCGCCAGAAAGCACAGCAGCCACCCAGGCAGCGGCTTCCCAGAAAGCTGCCAGCACTCCTCAAGGGCCCCAGTAGTCGTGAAGCAACAACTCTCAATGGGCCTGGCCCTACTGACGCTTGCGAGCTGCTTTTCTGCTCCCAGAGAAGTGGAGACCTTGGCCCGCGCCCGAGTTGCGCCGGACTTTGCTACTTACAACATCGAGCGTGTTGGGCTGATGCCCATCGTGGGTTCCACTCTCAACGCCCACCAAAGCAGCGTTCTTGAGGGCGCTCTCTTCACCGAATTCAGCAGCGGCACCGACCTTGAAGTTGTGCCCCTGGACAGCAAGGACCTTGAGGAACTCAACCTAGGAACCTCCTACCTGCGCGGAACCTATGAGCCCGCGGCCATCATCGGCGCCGCCCGGCGCTTTCGCCTCGACGCGACTTTGGTCGTGACCGTGACCGAATACCAGTTCTATACGCCCCAGCGGTTGTCCCTACAGATCGATCTCGTGGCCTCCGAAACCGGCGCAGTCATTTGGTCCTCGTCGCTGCACCTCGATGCGACCACCGAGCGCGTACAGCGTGCGGTAGAAGCCTTCTATTCCAACAGCGGCTCGATGGACAATGTCAGCGGCAATGGTTGGGAGATCGCCCTGCTCTCTCCGCGCCTTTTCGCTCAGTTTGCCGCCTGGCAACTGGCGCGGCTGCTCTAGCCCGAATTATTCATGCAAACGGGCTCCAAACACAGCAACTCGTTTCCTGGCGACGCTTTGCGAAGCTTGGTGCGCGCTTGATTGAATAACGCGCTTGATTGAATAATCCGGGCTAGAAGTCCGCGCAACGACGATCATCTCGCACCCCAAGAAGAAGGCGCCGTCAGATCCGTGATCGGGATCTGACGGCGCCTTGTTGTATCCGGAGAGGTCTTCTTCTGGTTCGGCTACTCGCCGCCGAGCAAGCTGGCCGCGCTGGCTTGGGCGCGCAGAGGTGTATTCAGTGTGCCACTCTTGTGGGCTCGGGTGAGCTCCTCGATGCGCGCCTCGCGGGCTTCGGCGGACTCGGAAGCTCCACGGGGGCCGGGCAACTCGCCTGCCGCCAGACGGCGGCTCTCGGAGGAGAGCTCGACGCTCTCGCGAGAGAGGTTGCCGCGCTGGGCTTCTGTCTGGCGCTGGGCTGTTTGGGTCCGGGTCTCGCGCACGCGCTCCTGGCTGGCGCTGGAGGTCTTCTCAATCCCCTCGCGGTTGGCGCGCGTCAGATCGAGATCTAGGCTCTTGTCTTTGGGGTCGTTCGGCTTGGGGCCGGACGGGTGGTTGTTTCCGATTTGCATCTTTCGTCTATCTCCGCTTGTGGCAGTCTAGGTCTGCATCGAGGTTATCGGCGGCCCCTGGGTGGGGCTTAGTGGTTTTCGGCGACGATTGCAGCATTCGGGACAGGGGCTCTACCGAGGCTGGGCAGCGAGGGGCATACGGTCCCAAACTGTGCAATATCAAGGGGTTACAAAAAGATCAGTGTCTGAGGGATCAGGGCCCTTCGAAGGCCCCCCCACCCAGTACCCAGCCAGGGGCTCCTGACCAGAGCAAATCATTCGTCACAAACCCCTTACAGGCAACACTTTACGAGCATGGGCCTTGCCCCGGACGGGCTCGCAGCGCATCATGGTCGCGATCCTCGTAATTGCCCACGGAGCCTTCCTTTCTAGCGACCCCCCATGACACCGAGACAAGCGAGTTTGCTGCTCCTCCTGGGGCTGACTGTGGCCGGGCCGGTCCTGGCTCAGGCGCCCGCCGCAGCACCGTCCCACCAGGGCAATCGCGTCGATTACCGCATCGGGGCGCGCTACAACGGCGAGACCCACCGACTCGAGGGCCAGGAGACGATCACCTGGACCAACGGCAGAGGTGTGGCCACTTCCGAATTGTGGTTCCACCTGTACCTGAATGCCTTCTCCAACAACCGCTCGACCTTCGCCATCGAGGGCAGCGCGGCCCATGAGGACGACGAGTGGGGCTGGTCCCGCATCAAGGCCATCAAAGTCAACGGCCAGGATGTTTTTGGGACATTCGAATACACACAACCCGACACCCACGGCGCTGCGGGCTATGAGCTCCTGGGCAAAGGCTCCAAGGCCTTTCTCGCCGAGGATGACCGCACAGTGTTCAAGGTCAGCCTTGAGAGTCCTATCGAGCCTGGCCAAACCGCTGAAGTGCGCTTGAGTTGGACCTCGGCGATTCCCCGCGTGCGGCGGCGCACGGGCTACAAGGACGAGTTTCTCTTGATGGCCCAGTGGTTCCCGAAGCTCGGCGTGTTCGAGGGCGAAGCCGGCTGGAACTGCCACCAGTTCCATCCCAGCACCGAATTTTTCTCGGACTACGGCAGCTACCATGTGACCCTGAACTTGCCCGAGGAGTACAGCGGCAAGGTGGGTGGCTCGGGCGTCATGGTGACGAGCCGCACCAAGAATGACGACCGCATCGAGGTCGAGTTCGAAGCACCTTCGCCTAATGACCAAAAGCGGGTGGACATGTTTGGCAAGCTGCCCGTGGTGCATGACTTCACATGGACCGCCGACCCCAAGTACCGCGTCGAGGAATTCCAGTTCACCTGGGACGATTGGAAGGCAAAGAGTCCCGCCCACGAAGACGAGGTCAAGCGCGTGCGCAAGGCCCTGGGTCCCGACGCGCGCATCGCCCTGCGCGATGTCAAGGTCACGGTGATGATCCATCCCGAGCGCCTCGGCCAGGCTCGCCGACATTTCGAAGCCACAGCCAACGCACTGTTCTTCTACGGGCTCTGGTTCGGCGAATACCCCTACGAACACATCACTGTGGTCGATCCTGTGTGGGGCGACAATCGTGCCGGGGGTATGGAATACCCCACACTCTTCACAGCCGGGACGGGGCTCTTCACTTCCCCCGATGAGTATCGCCCCGAGAGCGTCACGGTGCACGAGTGCGGCCACCAGTTCTGGTATGGGCTGGTGGGCAACAACGAGTTCGAGTCGGCCTGGCTCGACGAGGGTTTCAATTCCTTCGCCGATTCCGAGGCTCTGCTGCGCGCTTACGGGCCGCGGCGCAGCACAACGCGCTACTCGCGACTGCCCTTTGATGGCGTGCGTTCCGCAAGCCTTCCCTCGGGCGGGCGCTTGGGCGACGTTCTCAACGCTCGCGAGTGGAAGTGGGATTTCGATTTGCTCGATGGCTTGCCCGTGATTGAAAAAATTGCCCACGGCGTCGTCCGCCCCCTGCCCTCGAGCGGCATGGTGGACTGGTGGCGCGATCAGCCCTTCTCCACCCTTTCAAGCCAATGGAGCGATCCGCGCTGGGGTGATCGCTCGGGCTACTTGTCGAGCGCCGACGAAGACCCCATCGACATGGACGCCTGGACCTATGTCAGTCGCCGCAGCTACCGCGCCAACAGCTATCCGCGGCCGGCGGTGGCCTTGCGATCCATGATCGGGCTCGTGGGCTATGACGCCTTCTTGCGCGGTATGCGGCACTACTCACGGATGGCCCGCTACGGGCACCCCGTGCCCGAAGACTTCTTCGATGCTTTCAACGAAGGCGCTGGCGTGGACCTCTCCTGGTACTTCAAGGACGCTTTCCAGAGCACCAAAACCATCGACTGGAGTGTGACGGTCCACCAAGAGCGGGCCGAGAAGCGCGAGGGCTGGTTCCAAACAGACGGCGGTCGCTTCCGCGAAATCGAGGACATCGAAAAGCAGGCAGCCGAGGAGGCCGCCGAAGCTGAAGCCGAGGCCGTGCTTCCCGGTACAGAAGGAACCGGCGAAGGCCAGGATGTGCTTGCAGATTCAATCTCCGACGATCTGGCCGCCGCGGCGGCTGCCGAGCCTGCAGAACCTGAGGCAGCGGGCGACTCCGACGAAGACACAGATGAAAACGACGAACCCAAGACACCCTGGCTGATCCAGGTAACCTTGCAGCGCCGCGGCGAACTTTGCCTGCCGCTTCCTTGGCGTATCGAGTTCGAAAACGGGGACCCCGAAGAGGGCGTCTGGACCCGGGACCAGCAACTCAAAAAACCCTGGGTGCGTCTACGGCTTGAAGATGATCGCAAGCTGAAAAGCGTCGTGCTCGATCCCAAGCGCCGCTACTACTTCGACGGCGACATGTCGGACAACCAGTGGTATGCGGACGGGGACGAGGTGGCCCCCCTGCGCTGGGCGGAACGCGTCCTCAACCAATACGGCCACCTGCTTCACTGGTACGGCGGCATCGGAGGCTGATTTGGACGCTCCCCTGGAAAACCGCAGACAAGAGATTGAAGAGAGCGGCGTGTTGAGTTTGCGCAGCCTGTATTCGGCCGCGGGCCGGGTTCCCGTGTGGATCGTGACCTGGGGCTCGCTCTTTGGCTTGTCTCTCATCGTGGCCCTGCCTTGGTATGCCTGGTTCGAGGGCCAGGTGGGCTCGCGCTACGCTCCGGGCGAAGCCACGGGGTTCTTGAGCGCAGTCTTCCGCTACGACCATGCTTCAAGTCTGGAGGCGCTTAACCTCGGGAGCGCGCAAAGCGGCGCGATCGTCGCCTTCCTGGCTATCTTGCTGGGCGTCTTCTTCGCCGGCGGCTGGCTACAGGTGATCCTTGAACGCACACGCGGTCATTCGCTGCGGCGATTTTTCTACGGCGGCTCGCGCTACTTCTGGCGTTTCTTCCGGGTACTGCTCTTGACCCTAGTTGTCCTGGCCTTCTTTGGTTGGCTGATCTACGGCTCGCCTTTTGAGAAGTGGATCCTCGGCGCTTGGATGGAGGTTCCCGAGAAGGACTGGTCCAAGCTCGAATCGTTGGATTCGGAGAGTTCGCTCTTCAATTTGCGGGCCACTCAGTCGGGCTTGTTCGCCCTGGTGTTTGGCTTCACCTTGACCTGGGCTGATTACACGCGCACCCGTTTGGCTTTGCAAAACACCCATTCATCAGTTTGGGGTGGTCTAACGACGCTAATCACAATGTTGCGCCATCCGGTTCTTTGCTTGCGGCCCATGCTGGTCCTGCTTCTCGCGGAAGCCCTGGTGTTGTTCGCCATGGCTTGGTTGGTGCAGAGAATCGAGGGCGGTCTCGTGCCTGATGGCCAGGGCGAAATCGCGGGAACGGGCACGGTTTGGTTGCTCTTTGTGTTGAGCCAACTGGCCCTGATCTGGCGCGCAGTCATTCGTGGCGCCCGTTACCACGCGACAGCAGCCGTCTCTCAGTCCATCGTGCGGCCCTTGAGCCGCCCCGATCCCTGGAAGGAATCCATCGGCGGCCCCGGCGGCCCGCGCTATCCCCTCGAGGAAGGCGACGAGTACGGCGTGGCGTTGTGAGGAGCTAGCCCGGCGGCAGGTGCAGGTCGAGTTGCGAGTCGAGCTGCATGGAATCGGGCTCCACGCGCACGCTGTAGACCAAGGGTTCGACCCCCAAGGCGACGGCTTCCCGCAGACCTACGCCGTAGGCCGGGTCGATAGCGTCAGCGGGTTCAAAGCTGCGCGCATCGTCGCGACCCACCAGAAAAAAAATCACGGCCCGTTGCCCTTTCTTGGCAACCTCCGAGAGTTCACGCAGATGTTTTAGGCCACGGGCCGTGACGGCGTCTGGAAACTTGGCAACGCCGTCCTCCAATAGGGTGGTGGACTTCACTTCGACGAAGCAGTCCTCCACCCCCGGGCTCTCGAGCAAAATGTCTATGCGGCTGTTTGTGCCGTAGGGCACCTCGCGTCGCAGGCGCTCAAAGCCCAGGAGCTGTTCGATACTGCCAGCCTCGATGCATGACTCGACAAAGGGGTTGGCGAGGTGTGTGTCCAGGTTGACCCATGTCTGCTCGACTCGAATCGCTTGTAGGGTCCAGCGCAGCTTGCGCTTTGGGTTCTGGCTGTCGCGCAGCACGACCTCCGAACCTGCTTCCTGAACACCAATCATGCGCCCCGGGTTGGGGCAATGGACCGTGAGGGTTTCTCCCGACTCGAGCTCTACATCCGCCAAGAAGCGTTTGTAGCGGCGCAGGAGGCGCGCCTTCTGGAGGGGGGCTTCGATAAGCAAGGATTCTGCGGGGCAGGGGCCGGGACAGGATGGGTGGAGCGGTATTGTAGCTCTATGTACCTACCCCCCTTGACCCCGGTCTTGTTTCTGTCGCTCGTTGCAACGCCTGCCATCGCAGCCCAAGCGCCCGCTGGTGCGCATTGCGGGTTGGGAGCGGAATTCCACGCTGGCCGCCGAGCGGCACTCTTGGCCTCGGTCGAAGAAGGCGTTTTCGTTTTTCGTGGCCTGCCCGAGACCCGCGACTACACACCCTTCTATCAGGACAAGGTCTTCTGGTATTTGACGGGAGTGGAGAGCCCCGGAGCTGCCCTGGTCCTCGACAAGGCCACGGGTCGCGAAGTGCTCTTCCTACCCCAGGTCACACAGAACTTCGAGGCCTGGAACGGTGAGCAGTGGGATGTCGCTGACCCCTGGGTGGCGGATTTGACCGGGTTCAGCGAGGTGCGGCCGGCTTCAGAGTTGATAGGCGTTCTGAAAGAGTTGACCGACGAGAAAACAGTGCTCTGGACTTCACGCCATCCCCATGTGGCCCTGGCGGGTTGTTTTGACCGTGCGCGCTCCTTCAATCGGCGCCAGGAAGGTGATCCCCTCGATGGCCGCACGAGCCGTGAGAAGGCCCTGACCCTGAAGCTAGAAGAGTTCCTGGGGCTCAAGGCGCGCAACTGCACCCCGCAGCTCTCGGAATTGCGGCGAGTCAAACAGCCGGAGGAGATCGAGGCCTTGCGGCGTTCGGCCCACGCCGGGGTCGAGGCCATGAAAGAGGCCATGCGTTCGACGCGTCCTGACATCGGCGAGTGGCAGCTTGAGGCTGTGATGAGTTTCATCCACCGTCGCCTGGGAGCCACCGGTCCCGCCTACCACGCCATCGTGGGCGGCGGCGCCAATTCCCTTGTGCTGCACTACTCAGCGAGCAATCGCCGAGTGCTGGACGGCGAGGTTGTGCTGATCGACTACGCCCCGGAGTTCGACCACTACTTGATGGACATCACCCGCACCTGGCCGGTCTCCGGTCAATTCAACCAGCGGCAAGCCGAGATCTACGACGCCGTGCTCGCCGCTCAGAAGGCCGGTATTGCCGCCGCCCGACCCGGCGCCAAGATTTCTGATGTGGAGCGCGCCTGTTCCCAGGTTCTCAAAGAGCGCGGTTTCGGCGGTCTGATCCGCCATGCGTCTTGCCACTACATCGGCCTTGAGGTCCACGATGTTGGCCGCTCGAGCAAGGTCCTGACTCCCGGCGTGGCCTTCACTATCGAGCCGGGGCTCTACGAACAGTCAAGTGGCATCGGTGTGCGCATCGAGGACGTGGTCCTGATCACGGAGTCGGGCTGTGAGAACCTCTCTGCCGGCGCGCCGCGTGAACGAGCCGCCGTCGAGGCCATGATGGCCGAGCCGGGAATCCTAAGCGCCGAGGTCCCCGTAGCGCCGCGCTAGCCCGTTTGGACCGATTCGTGTGCTCAATCGGGGAGAGTCCCGGCTAGAATCCCGGCCATCATGGCCAACCTCAAGGAACTGCACGACAACGCCCAAGCCCTTCTCCGCCAGCTCGAACAGCTCAAGGAGAGTCTTTGACTACGCTGGTCAACAGCAGCGACTGAGCGAGATAGCGGATGCGGAGACACGGCCCGATTTCTGGACGGACCAGGAGCGGGCGCAAAAGATGATGGGGGACCGCAGCGCCGCCAAGGGAGTGGTCGACCCCATCGACGAAGTGCAGGGCGCAATCGAGGAGCTTGACCTGCTCGTGGAGATGGCCACGGACGAAGACGAAGAACTGGTCCTCGACGACGCTCGCCTGGCCATGCAGACCATTCTGAAGGGCATTGCCGCCCTGGACTTTCGGGTCATGTTGGGCGGCCCCCAGGACAAGACCAATGCCTTCATCGCCATCTCAGCGGGGGCGGGGGGTGTGGACGCTTGCGACTGGGCCTCGATTCTGATGCGCATGTACATCCGCTGGGCCGAGCGCCAGGGCTTTGATGTGGTCGAGATGGAGCGTACCGACGAACCCGAGGCGGGCATTCGCTCGGTGCAGCTCAAGATCACGGGCTCCTTCGCTTTTGGGCGCTTGAAGGCTGAAACCGGCGTCCATCGACTGATCCGCATCAGCCCTTTTGACAGCCAGGCCCGTCGCCAGACGGCCTTTGCTTCGGTGGATGTGACCCCTGAGGTTGAAGATGATGCGGAACTGGAACTGGCCGAGTCCGACATCAAGATCGACACCATGCGCGCAGGCGGCGCCGGTGGCCAGCATGTGAACAAGACCGAATCCGCCGTGCGCATGACGCACATTCCCACCGGCATTGTGGTGCGCTGCCAGAACGAGCGCAGCCAGCACAAGAACCGCGCCATGGCCCTGCAACTCTTGAAGGCCAAGATCTTGCAGGTTCAAGCCGCCGCCCGGGACAAGGAACTCGCGGCACTCTACGGAGCCAAGGGCGAGATCGCCTTTGGCAGCCAGATCCGCACCTACTGGATGCACCCCAACCAACTGGTCAAGGACCACCGCACCAAGTTCGAGCGTGGCAATTTGCAGGCCGTGCTCGATGGGGACATCGACGACTTCATCGAGGAGTACCTGCGCTCCCGCGGGGTTCGGAAGTAGCGGTTGACCACACAAGAAAAAGCGGCGGCGGAGCTGATCGCTCCGCCGCCGCTTTTTTTGGGACCTCTGCCGGGCCTAGAGGTCGCCGTTCAACTGGTCACAGTCGCCGAAGGGTAGATCGGCAGCATGGCGGCCGCCATCGGTTTGCTCGATCAGAAGGCCGTAGAAAGCGGGGTCGATAATTGCTGGTCCGCCCGGGCTGTTGGCCACATTGCCATCCATCCAGAACCAACCCGCCTCCTTGCTGGTATCCCCCAGGATCTCCTCGGGGTCGCTGCTGTTCTGCTGCAGGAAGCCTTGGTCGAAGAAGCCCGTGATTGACAGGAGGTCCACCTTGTCCCAACAGTTGAAGTCGTATTGGGTGCTGAAGGCTTCCTCGTTGTCGTTGAAGAGCAGGAAGTCGAGGTGGGTCTCGTGAGCGGGGCCTCCAGAGAGGGCGATCAGGATCAGTTGGCTCGAGAGGTCGGTTGTCTGGCCGAAGAAACGCGGGATCAGGATGCGGTCGGGTACCGGGCTGTACTCGATGGCGTCGAAGTTGCGTTTGCCGTCGCCATTCACATCGGTGAGCGCCAGGCCGTTGCAGATCGAGCCTGCCCCCTCGCCGATGCCCTCAAAGCCTATGGCGTTGACCGAGTGCGAGAGCTCGAAGAGGCCGTCGACGACCAAGAGCTGGCCGATCAGGTAGTTGAAGACCACCGGCTGGCCGTTGCACTTCGCGTAGACATAGACATAACCCCGGTCCAGGCTCGGGTTGTGGGCATTGGTGACCAGGGTCAGGGTGTCGTTGGCGGTCAGGGATTCGGTGCGATCAAACTTGCTGCAGTCCTCACCGTTCACGTACTCAAACTTGACATCAATGTCTTGTGTGTGGGATGTGTTGGTAACGGTCAAGATCGAGACGATGCCTTCGCGGTTGTCGTACTCAGGGTAGAGCAGGAGGCTCGCGGGCCGCCGCAGGTTGGTGGGTTCGCAGTTGCGGCGCACATTGACGATCACGCGGGCTTCGGAGCAACAGACAACTTGACCTGTGGCCGGGTTACGGTCACAGACGGTATAGCGGAACTCGCAGAGCCCCTGGAAGCCGGTCTTGGGAACGAAGAGGAAGTTTCCCAGGCCGTCCGGCGCGGGCGCCACCTCAGCGCAGGCGGGGTCCCAGGAACCGGGGACGAGCGCCACCGTGGTGCAGTCGAGAGGGAAGCCGCAGCTTCCGCCAAAGGGGTCGTCCACATCGATATCGTTGTTGCAGACCGGCACCAGAACGGGGATGTCCATGAAGGTTTCTACATGGTCATCGCTAGCCACCGGGCAGTCATTGACTCCATCAATAGTGACGGTCACCCGGGCGGTGTTGGACTCGCAGCACCCGGTGCCGCAGGCGTTGGGGCGGGGGTTGGAGTCCGAGACGGTATATTCGAAGATCGCTACACCGCAGTAGTTCGGCGCCGGGGTGAAAGTGATCGAGCCGTTGGGGTGGACAATAGGCTGTCCGTCTGAAGAGAGAGGATCCCAACTGGTGACGGTCACCGTGCTCGGGTCGAGGGTGCAGCCGCAGGGCTTGGCGAGCAGGCCATCGTTGTCGAAGTCATTCATGAGGACATCGATGGTGATCGGTGTGTCCTCACTCGTGGAGGCGGAGTCAGGCACAGCCACGGGGCAGTCGTTCCTGGGTCGTACCTCGACCTCGACCACGCAGTTCACGCAAGCCGGCGGGCCGTTGGCCTCGCAGGCTTTGTTGGGTCCGAAGTCACAGGCCATGAACGAGACCATGGCGGGCCCGCAGTAGTCGTCGGGCGGGCTAAAGCGATAGCGCCCCAGCCCCAAGGACTGAAAGGTCCCGCCGATGTCCGAGGTTGGCATGCCGATGGAGTTGCAGTTGATGCCGAGGGACACCCCGCAGCTCGAGGAGCCGTCGGGGTCGTCCACGAATTCGCAGAGCTGGAGGACCACGCTTTGGTCCTCGCAGACCGGCCGCACAAGCGGATCGACGATGCAGAAGGGTGGGTCGTTGGTGGGCTGTACCGTGGCATTCACCTGACACTGCACGCTGGCGCTCTGGGTGTCGCTGGCGGAGAAGGTGATCACGCAAGGCCCGCAGTAGTTGGCCGGTGGCAGGTACCTATAGATGCCCGAGGAGACAAACTGGAAGCTGCCGCCAATGTCCGCCACGGGGGACGGGATCGAGGAGCAGTCGATGCCAAAGCCCGAGTTGCAGGCGTCGCTATCGTCAATGTCGTTGACCAAGTTGCAGAAGTTGATCGGCGCGCTGAGGACATCCTCACAGAAGTTCGGCGAAAAGCCACCCACAGCGCACTGAGGCGCGTCGTTCACCGGCAGGACGGTGATACGGACCGGGCAGCCGATTGTCGTGATCAAACCGTCATCGTCGCGAACCTTGAATCCGAAAATGTCGCTCCCGCAGTAGTTTGTGTCGGGGGTGTAGGTGACAGGGAATGTGCCGCAGCCGTTGGGGGCGCAGGGCGTATAGGAAGAAGTCGGGTTGGGCGTCAGCGTGCCGTGCATGGGCTGCAGCACGATTTCAAAGGAATCGCAGTCGATGAAGCCATCGAGGTCCTGGACATAGTTCAAGAGGTCGATGGACACACCCGAGGGATCGTCTTCGTTCACGATCACATTGGTCACCTGCACGCACTCCGGGGGTGCGTTGGGGATGTACTCGTAGGTGATCTCGACGCGGACTCGGCCTTTGTTGGTATGCGACGACAAGCCGGAATCCTGAAACTGAACGCCAAGAGAAGATTGGCCAATCAGGCCAAAGCTCACTTTTTGGCCAGACCCACACTGCGACCAAGCTGTGAGCCCTGTTGCCTTCATACAGGTCGGGAAATCGCTTACAATAAGCGGGCTTTCGAAGACATGGTCTGGATTGGGCGAGCAACTACCTGTAGGAGGCAGACCCTGCTCTCCAACAACACAATCCACTACTGAGTCAAAACCTCCCAGCAGGGGAGAACTTCCTCCTGTTATGGGCAGCTGGAGCGCGCCGCAGTTGGTAGCTGGTCCTTGGCCAGTCAGCACAAATACAAAGCTGTAATTGATCACCGCTGTTTGGCATCGGCCAACCAGGAGATTCTCAACGCAGTAGGCGGGGTTTGCTGTGCCCTCAGCTCGGACCTCTACGCCCACCAGAGTTCCCAGGGACAAGCTGAACTTCTCAACATCGATGGAAATGTTTTGCGCAGGGGTCCACGGCAAGTTCGCGAGATCGTCGCTATCACCATCGGAGTTCCCGTCGTACCAACCCATCTCGGTAACGAACATATTCCCCGGCCCCAAAGCCAACTGCCCGCCCCCTTGGTTTGTCACCGTGGTGATGGACTTGGCCGCTTGACCCTGGGGAGCTTGCGGTACCTGCGGCCCTTGCTGGGTCGTGGAGAAAGCCACGGGCACCAGGGTGGCGAAAAGTAGGGCACTCGCCACAACGGTTCCGCCTCGCGTCACCAGGCTGCGCGGCCACGTGAGGCCTCGGGTGGGGCGGCCGTCTTGGCCAGAGTCATCACGGGGGCAGGCGGGCGCGGGCAAGGGGGCTCTGCTACTCATGCCAGGTTCTCTCCTCATTTCTCTTCCGGGTTGTTCAAGCTTGGTGTTTTCGCTCTTGGCAAATCACGCCAAAATGGAGCTCTCGCGGCGTTTTCGACGATTGATTGCGAGTCGACGTCGCACCAGACAAAACTAGCCAATCGCACACCCAACAGGAAACAGCGATTGGCTATTCCCGCTCATCCAGGATTGTGCAAATGCCCGGGCAAGTCACCGAGCTACCCTTCTTTCATAGGAAGGTTCAATGGCGACTCAGGGACCCTTCCAAGCCCTCGCTCGTTCCCCAAATCAGGGCTGATTCCTGCGAGAATCCCGCCCCATTGCGAGCCGATACAAATTCGCAGCGACTACCAGGGCAGCCTCTCCAAGGAACCTGCAAAATCCTTCAAGGCCCTTTCTCGGCGCAGCTCTTTTTTGCCCTCAGTATCCCAAGGCCGACAGCTTGGCTTGGGTGGCGGCAGCCCGCTCGCCGGGCCCCGTGCTGTCCTGCGCGAGCCGGCGCAGGATTTTCTGCCAGTCTTTGCGCAAGTGACCTTGGTGGGCGAAGACATTGTCCAGTTCCAGGGGGTCCGGTCCCAGGGCATAGAGCTCAAAGCTCTCGGTCAGGGGCGTGAAGATGAGTTTGTAGCTCTCATCCCGAACGCAGAAGAGCGCCCGCGGTGCTTCGGGCGGATGGGTCTCAGCGAAGAGCAGTCGCGGCGCGGCCTCGAAGAGCGTCCTGCCCGCGGGGTTTGGCAGGCCGGCCAGGTTGAGTTCGTCGAGGATCGTGGGCACCAGATCTACATGGCGCACCACGCTCTCGCTCATGGCCGACAGTCTGGAATCCCGCCTGCTTTGGGGCAGGCGCATGACCAGGGGCACTTGCAGGAGCTCGTCGAAGAGCGAAACCACATGGCCGACGGTGTCGTGTTCACCCAGGGCCTCGCCGTGGTCCGAGGTGACTACGATTAGGGTGTTCTCGTACAAGCCGCGATGCTTGAGCTCTTCCAGGAGCAGCCCGATGGCTCGATCAGCCCGCGAGACTTCAGCCCGATAGCGTCGGCGGATTTCTTGCAGGGACGGGTGATCGTTTATCCAGGCGCGCAAGCGGACGATCTTGCCGCCATCGCTGCGATTGCCGAGTCGAGCGGTTGCGCGCCGGCCGGCTTGCAGAGGCGCGCCCTCGATCCATTGCAAGGCGAACGGTTCACCCCCGCAGGTCGCCGTGAGCCTACGCAGCACAAAGGCATCGTCCGACTCAAAACTAACTTCGTGCTCTCCCGGTGGCAGCTCGAGATCGAACTCCCAGTAGCTCATGGGTGAAGTGGATAGGGTGCACAGAACTCGTCCGTCAACACTCACCCGAGCCTTGCGCTCTGGGCCGCTGTCTGCGTTGTAGGGCTCGTGGGGGTCGGCGAGGTGGGCGAAGAGGAAGAAGGGCCTTTCGGTGCCGAGGCCGTCGAGGGCCGCAAGAAGCCGCGGCGTGGTAGAGCTGGCTGGCGAGACATCGAGTCGTCCGCGGTCGTAGTGTTCGAAACCACGTTCGAGGTCGCCGTCGCTCACCTCTGGCCAGAGGGTTGCGAGGCTCAGGACCGCGCCGGTGGCATAGCCTTCCTCGGCTAGCCGCCCCGCGAGCAGGGGCAGGGAGTCGGGCACGCGCATGCCGTTGTTGAGCACGCCGGTCTGGGAGGGGTGGCGGCCCGTGAAGAGCGCCGTGTGGGCCGGCAGGGTCATGGGCGCGTGGGAGAAGGCCCGCGAGAAGCGCTGGCCTTCGGCGGCCAGGGCGGCCAGGTGGGGCGTCTTGTCGTTTCCGGGGACGAACGAGACCGCATCGGCCCGCAGGGTGTCCACCACGATCAGCACCAGGTTCGGCTGGGGCCTGGGCCAAAGCCCACCCAGGAGCACCAGGGCCAGTCCCACCGAAACACCCACGAGCCAAGGGGTCTTGCTCCTTGTGAAGGGCGCACCTAGGGGGCTGAAGAGACTCATGAGAGGCTCTATCGACGCCCGCGAGAGCAAGCCTGAAGGCTGGCTCTCCCTGGGTGGAATCTGCCGTGGTGAGGGCTATTTCCCGGTGTAACCGATCTGTTCCAGCATCCTGGCGAAGTCCCGGGCGGCCTGGCTGTCGCCGCTCTGGCCCTCGGGGCTGTGGGGCCGCTCGGCCAGGAGGTCCTCGATGATTCGGCGCAGGGTTTCGGTCAGCTCGCTGTGATCCGCCGCCACATCGTTCCACTCCTTTGGATCCCGGCGCAGGTCGTAGAGTTCATCGGGCCCCTCCGGTCGCAGGTAGAACTTCCAATCACCGGTGGTCAGGGCGAACTTGAGCCCATCGCAGTCCGTCGCCGTTTCCCAGTCGCGTACGCGCACCGAGCGTTGCGAGAAGGCAAAGTTGCGCAGAAAACCGGGGTCGAGGGCGTCGGCTCCGGAGAGTTGCCTGGCGAAGGGGCTGCCCGCCAGGCTCGGCAGAAACTTCAAGAGGGTCGGCGCGAGGTCCACGGCCGAGACCACCCGGCCCTTGCGTCCGGCGGCCACATGATTTGCTCCGGGTGGCCGCAGCACGAAGGGCACATGCAGGTTTTCGCCCTGGATGCGGCCGTGTTCGAGCCAGTCGTGCTGGCCCAGAGCCTGGCCGTGGTCCGCGGTGAAGACGATGAGGGCTTCTTCGTAGAGTCCCTTGCCGCGCAGGCAGTCGAGTACGCGCCCGAAGGAAGCGTCGGTGGCGAGGACATCTCCGTCGTAGGCGTTGAGCAGCTCGCGGATCTGGGCCCGCCCGATGGCGGGTAGGTCGACATCTTCGCCAGCGTGCAGGGCGGGATAGAGTTCGGGTGCGAAGAGCCGCGCGAGTTCCTTCTGTGAAAAGAGCTGCGCGAGTCGTTCGGGCTTGATGCGCCGTTCGTCGATCAAAGCCTCGAGTTGGGCGTCGCTCTTGAAGGCCGAGGCGTAAGGTTCGGCGGGGATATTTGGTTCGTGGGGATCCCAGTAGTGGACCCAGAGGAAGAAGGGCTGGCTTGGCTCGCTCTCCAGCCACTGAATTGCCGCGTCGGTTGTTTCTCTGCTGCGGCGCGAGGTGTCCGCGAGGGTCTTGGGGTCGGGGTGTGCGTGTTCATCGAAGTGCGCAAAGCCCGTATTCAGCCCCGTGGCCCGCGAAACCGTGGGTCCCGAGACGAAGGCGGCTGTGTTGTAGCCCGTGGCGCGAAGGGCTTCGGCCAGGGTCTCTCGGCCTTCCGACGACCGAAAACTTCCCTTCATTGCGCCATGGTTGGCCACGAATCCATGCTGGTGGGGGTAGAGCCCGGTCATGATCGAGAGGTGCGAGGGCAGGGTGGTGCCCATGACCGCATAGGCTCTTTCAAAAACAACCCCTTCCGCCGCCAACTCATCCAGCCTCGGCGAGGTCTCGCGAAAGTGCCCGTAACAGGAGAGGTGATCCGCCCTCAAGGTGTCCACCGTCACCAACACCAAGTTCGGCCGCAACACCTCCCCCGATCCGCACCCCACCAGCAACACCAGTACCCCAAAAGCTCGCATGCCGACACCCTACACTACAACTTGGGTCAAGACATCGAGCCTGGCACGCTTGACCCAAGTTGTAGTGTAGGGTGGCGGCATGAAAGTGAAGATCAGGCGGGCGCTGATTAGCGTTTCGGACAAGGAAGGGATCGAGAATTTTGCTCGGGCCCTGGTGGAGATGGGGGTGGAGTTGCTCTCAACCGGGGGGACCTTTGCGGCTATCGAGGCGGGGGGTGTGGCGGTGACGGAGGTCGCTGAGTACACGGGCTTTCCCGAGATGATGGGGGGGCGGGTCAAGACGCTGCATCCAAAGGTCCACGGCGGAATTCTGGCCCTACGCGACGAGACGGAACACACGCAAGCCATGGCGGCACACGGGATCGAGGGCATCGATCTGGTCGTGGTAAATCTCTACCCCTTCGAGAAAACCGTGGCGAAGCCCGGGGTTAAACGGGCGGCGGCGATTGAGGAGATCGATATCGGCGGACCCTCGATGGTGCGCTCGGCGGCCAAGAATCACCGCTTCGTGGGCATCGTCACCGAACCTACGGACTACGGGCGCGTGCTCGATGAGATGCAACGCAAAGACAGTTCGATTGGCGAAGACCTGCGCCGCGAGTTGGCCTGCAAAGCCTTTGCCCTGACCGCGCGCTACGACGCTGCGATCAGTCGCTGGATGGCCGAACAGGAAATCAGCGACGGAAAAACTTGCCAGGCCTTTCCAGAGAGCTTTGCGGTAGCGGGGGTCAAGACCCTCGATTTACGCTACGGAGAAAATCCCCACCAACAAGCCGCCTTCTACAAGACCAGTGCCACCGACGAAGCCAGCGTGGCCTCCGCGGAGGTTCTGAATGGCAAAGCGCTCTCGTTCAACAACCTCGTGGACCTCGACGCGGCACACGCCCTGGCCAAGGAATTTGTCGAACCCTTCGTTGCCGTCACCAAGCACAACAACCCCTGCGGAGCCGCCTCGGCGGCGACCATCGAGGAGGCCCTGGAAGCGGCTTGGGCCGGCGATCCGCTCTCGGCTTTTGGTTCGGTGCTGGCCTTCACCCGGCCGGTCAATCTGGCCTGCGCCAGCTTCCTCGTCGAGGGCAACCGCTTCGTGGAAGCCATCATCGCGCCCTCTTTTGACACGGACGCTTTTGCACTTCTGACCGATAAACCACGCTGGGGCAAAAATGTGCGCCTTTTGGCCTGCGGCGAGTACGGACCGGATTCGCGCCGACCCCTCGATATCGAACTCAAGAAACTGGTGGGAGGCTTTCTCTTGCAGGGCCGCGACCTCGCAGCCACGGGCCTCGAGAACCTCAACTGCGTGACCCAGACCAGAGCCTCAGACCAGGAGATCTCGGCCCTGCTCTTCGCCGAACGCATCGCCAAACATGTAAAGTCCAACGCCATCGTCCTGGCTCGCGGCACCCGCGTCCTGGGTGTGGGCGCGGGACAGATGAGCCGCGTGGACGCCGTACGCCTCGCGATCCACAAAGCAGGCGACGATGTCGCCGGAGCCGTGCTCGCCTCCGATGCCTTCTTCCCCTTTCCCGACGGAGTCGAAACCGCCATTGCCGCGGGCGTTGGCGCGATCCTGCAACCAGGCGGGTCCATGCGCGATAACCTCGTCATAGCCGCCTGCGATCAACATAAAACAGCGATGGTGTTCACCGGGGAGAGGCATTTCAGGCACTAAGCCGCACCAAGCCGCACGACCCAAACCGCCTGATGCCCGGCTGCCGCTGTTTCGAGTCAACCCCAAGATCTCCAGAGTCAACCCCGTAGAGAACCTGGGCCAAGGATTCTGCAAACCAGCCCAGGCCTCTCTCTTGCGGGTGCTCTTCTACGCAAAGGTCCCCATGGCTTCCTCGGGGCATAGGTGAGACCCTTCCCGATATACGCCGCACCATCTTCGGCCCGCCGAAGCCACCCCATCCCAATCCCAAGAGAGCAACCATCATGGACACAGCTTTCAGTCCTCGGCTCCAGTGCGGATCAACACTCGCGTGCAGCCTGCTCCTCGGCAGCTTCGCCCTCGCCTTTCCCAACGGTAACGAGGCCCCCGAGATCGATCCCTCCGCCCTTCCCAGCCTGCTTCAAGGCGACGCCCCCGCCAGCGGTAGTCTCGAGGAAGCTCTCAAGGGCGGTCGCTTTTGGATGAACTTCCGCTATCGCTACGAGGGCGTCGACCAAAAAGGTCTGCCCAGGGATGCCCATGCCTCCACCCTGCGCACTCGCCTGGGCTACGAGTCAGCCGAGTACAAAAACTGGACCGGTTTAATCGAGTTCTCCGATGTCAGCACCGTCGGCGGCGGCGCCACCGACTACAACGATACGATCAACGGCAAGACGGATCGCCCGGTGATTGCCGATCCGCGCGGAAGCGTCGTCAACCAGGTCTACCTTACCCATGGCGATATGTTTGGAGGTTCGGCCAAGATCGGCCGCCAGCGCATCAAACTCGACAACGGCCGCTTCATTGGCAATGTCGGTTGGCGACAAACTGAGCAAACCTACGACGCGCTCTCCTGGTCTAGCTCAAGCCTTGCAGGGCTTTCGGTTGATTACGCCTACATTGATCACATCAACCTCCCCTTTGGCCCCAGGTCCGCAAACAGCGGCCGGGACTCGAACAGCCATGTGCTTCATGCCACCAGAGCCTTTGATGGCTTGGGGAGCTTGAGTGCCTACGGCTACTACCTCGACCTTCCTGAAGCCAAGGCTCTCAACACCTTCACCTACGGCCTGCGTTTCGTGGGCGATCGTGAGCTTGGCGAGTGGACCTTGCTTTACACGGCAGAACTCGCTCATCAGAACGATGTGGCCAGCAACCCCAATGATGTCAGCGCGGGCTACATGCACGGAGTGCTCGGCGGCAAGTTAGGCCACACAGCCCTCGATTTTGGCTACCAAGTACTCGACGGCGCGAACAACGCTGGCGGACAGTTTTCCACTCCTCTCGCTACCGCCCACGCCCACAACGGCTGGGCCGACAAGTTCCTGGCCACACCCCAGGACGGCCTCGAGGACATCTACATGTCTCTCAGCCACAAGCACGGAGCGACGAAGTTGGCTGCCGTCTACCACGACTTTAGCGCCGAAGGCAACAGTGGCGACTACGGCACGGAGCTCGACTTGCTCGTGACCCACAAGCTCGACATGGGCCTCGACTTGGGGGTCAAGTACGCCGACTACGACGCAAAGAATTTTGCCACGAACACCCAGAAGTTCTGGGTTTGGCTGTCCTGCTCGTTCTAGTCGGGCCTATTCGGGTGCTTGGGCATGAATAGACCGAGCTAGAGGTCCGGCCGACAGAACGATCTGGAGCGGCAGACGCTGTGCGCCTCAAGAACCCCGCCCGCCTCAACAGAACCGAAGAAAGAGAGACCCGTCGGCGCGTCATGCGTCGGCGGGTCTCTTGTGTTTCCTGAACACCTTCGAGCTTGTGGCGTGTGGGTCTCAGTCAGCAATCAGGTGACCATGACCCACCGACTCCAACCAGTCGTAGATGACCGACAGCGGCGTCACGAGTCCCATGTGCGGAATCACCGTGGGGCGCAAGTTGCCGTGGGTATAGATTTTCGAGAAGATCCCCAAGAGTTCATGGCTGTCCGCATCGAAGATGCCTCCGCCTGAGTTGCCGATGTAGGTCGGCGCACTGATCATCCAGTAGCGCTCTCCATCAACGCGGTGGTGGACATCGGCGATTTCGCCGCGGGTGGGAATTGGATCATTCCCGAGGGGACACCCCACGGCGTAGATCTCCTCGAACATATGCACAGCTCCGAGCCGCTTGCGTGCTGCCAGAGCGGCGCCGAAGTCGAAACGCTCCGCCGTGTTCATGACCAGTAGGGCCGCATCGATCTTGGAATCGTGAACCACCAGGAGAGCCGTCTCTTCGTCATAGCCACCACTCTCGCGATAGATGTGCACCGGCACCGGCTGCTCGAGATCCATCGGGTTGTCGAGGATGTCGCGCACCACATGCCAAGCGGTAAGAAGGTAGGTGAGCCAGGTGCCGTCGGCTTGGCGCTCCGAGCGCAAAAGCACGCCGCTGCCCACGGTGGACTCGTCGGTCAGTTGCACCGTAGGTCCCATTAATTCCCGCCAGCGGTTCTGATCGACCTCGGCTTCAGATGTCCGGTCATCGATCGAGCGCGAAAGGTCCTGCAACGAGATTTGGCTGTCTGCCGCAAGACGGGCCGTGGCCTCGAGGGTGCGGTTGACATCTTCCCAACGACGATCGAGGTTCTTGTTGAGGTCTTCCCAGCGCGCGCCAAGGGCTTCGGCCAGGAGTTGCTCGTACTCATCGTCCCCTCTCTTGAGGTTTTCGATACGGTCTTCGAAGGTTCCCCGGGCCGAAACGAGTTCAGCCTCCAACTGGTCGAGACGCAGGCCAAAGCGGGCCGCCACGGCGCGGTCAAGCCTGTAGCGCTCCAGGCGCTCCTCGGAGAGCCGCAATTCCACACGCACCCGGTCCAGCTGGCTCGCGAGGCGCACAACATGGGCCGGTGGCACTTCTGAATCGCTTTCCAGGGCCTGCAGGCGCCCGCCAAATCGATCGATATCTACAAAGGTCAGACCCACGCTGCCGAAAAGCGCGAGCAGGACCGCAAAGAGGAGCCACTTGCTCATAGTGCCAACAGGGTTCAATTGAGGAGACGAATAGGCGCACGGCTGTGGGGGAGCCGGCCGCTTCCCTAGTTATCGGCAGTGGGCCATTTCGAGTGGAGGCGACCGCTTGTGCACAGCCTGTGCGGGCCTTGTGGATAGTCATAAAGGTGTGCGCCAGAAGAACTTACAGCGATTTCAAGCAACTTATCCACAGCCCTTTCCTGGGCCTCTTGGCCTTTTCCACGCCCCAAAGGGGGCGCAGGGCAAAATACAATTTCCTGCGGGGCTACTTTTTGGCCCGTGGGCCACGGGGCACCACGGCCAGGATCTTGTCGCCAACCTCGATGGCTGCCAGCACCTCCCGGCCACTCTTCAGTTGTCCGAAGAGCGTGTAGCGCCCATCGAGGTGGGGTGTGGGTCGGTGGGTTACGAAGAACTGGCTGCCCCCGCTGTCGGGGTCGGCGTTGCGCGGCATACCCAGGGAGCCCAGGACGAATTTCTCCCTGGAAAACTCCGCCCGTAGGGGCTCGCCGCGCCAGGAGCGCGCTCCGTTGCCATCGCCGCGGTGGTCGCCACCCTGGATCACGAAGTCGCCCACGACGCGGTGGAAGTCGAGGCCATCGTAGGCACCGCGTGCGGCCAAGGAGAGGAAGTTGTGCACGTGCAGCGGAGCGGCTTCCGGCGCGAGCTCGAAGACTAGGCTGCCGGCGGTGGTGCGAATTTCCACCAAGGGCGCGATTCGAAGGCCCATGACCTCGGGCAATGCGCCGTGCCGCTCTGGTAGGGGGCTTGCCGCAGGCAAGGTCGAGGCGGGGAAGTGCTCCTCGAAAAGAGCGCGGGCCACCACCCGCGTATAGGCCTTGCTGGAAGCGAGACCCAGGAACAGCAACTCAAGAGCGCGGTCGTCGTCAATGCTGGCTGCGCAGGTGAGGATCTCGTACTCGAGTTCACCCTTCAGGTCGCCCGATGCCTCGCGATAGGCGCCGAGGAGCGGCGCGAGGTCGGAGACATTGGGGCTCTCTTGCAACGCCAGAACGGCTCCCAGCCGCAAGCCGTTGTCCTGGTTCTTGAGCAACTCGTGGGCCCGCTCACGGCCTCCGGCAGAGAGCACGGCACCCAGGCCGAGAGCGGCCTCGAAGGACACGCTGCCCACGGGGTCACGGGTCAAACGAGTCAAAATGGAAAACGCCAGGGGCTGCGAGAGGTGCCGACAGCTCTGGGCCACCGCGCGCCGCAAGCGCGGGTCGCCGTCGAGGGAACGCAGTTCGAGTTCAGCGGCACCCCCGTCTCCCATGAGCTTGGCAGTCGCCACGGTGGCGGCTGCGCGGACTGCCGTCGATGTGTCCACCAGAGGCTTTTCGAGCAGTTTACGGGCGTTTTCCCGGTGATCTTCAAATTCGCCCAAGGCGCTGGCCGCGGCCCCTCGCAGGGCGCTGGAGGAGGCCCGGGTGGCGCGTTTCAGGGCATCGAGAGAAGCCGCATTTGGAAAGCGGCCCAACCCCCGAGCCGCTTCGAGGGCCACTCGAGCATCGCTGTCAGCGATGCTCTCGCGCAGGATTTCGAGTCCTCGTGGGTCGCTTGTCGCAAGGGCGCCAATGCCGCGCACGGCGAAGATGCGTGCATTCACCGACTCTGGCGCGCGAGCCCAGAGGTAAAAAACTTCGCGACCGCGCTCAGCCTTGCGCCGGGCGAGGCTGAACAGGGCGCGCCAAACGACTTCGATATCCTCGGGTTCCGTCTTCAGCTCGGGGTCCAGCTCGATACCCCAGCGCTCGCGCAGGAGTTTGGCGGGTGCCGCCGATGCCATACCTACAAGAGCGCTGTCAACCAAAGCGGAGTTGGCGTCATCCGAGCTCCAACGGTGGGGCGCGAGGGCGGCTTCGGCGCGCACGAGGGGTGAGGGGTCGGAGCTGGCGTATAGCAACTCCTCCCGCATGCCCGGGTTATCAAAACGACTGGCGGCTTCCACGGCGCGGGCGCGAACTTCTGCGCTTGGGTCGGAGAGGGCGGAGAGGAGATTTCCGGCGGTGGCGGGGTCGGCGCGCAGCCCCAGGCCAAAAGCCGCTATTGCCCTCGCCTTGGTGCGCTTGTCCGAGAGGGCGCGCACGAGGGCCGCGCTCACTCCACCAGTCAACTCGGGAAAGGGCATGCGGCCCAGGGCCAGCAGGGCGCGCTCTTGGACTTCGGGCTCGCTGGACGCGGCCAGGATCTCAAGCTCGCCGCCTCCGTCGCTGCGGCGATCCTCCAGGAAAGCGATGCGCGCAAGGACGCGCAGGTGTGCATCCTCGGCGGCTTCGAGAGGCGCCGGCTCGGGCCGGAGTTCGGGGCGAGAATCACAGGCCGCGAGCGCGGCGAGAGTGACTAGGATCCAGGTCGGGCGGGGCATGGAGCGGTGCATCGGGCTTGAGAGAGAAGCGCGCGGGCCTCCGAATGAGTGCTTTTCAGCGGGGTTCGGCGCTCTTCGCCGCTGCCCTGGGTATCTATAATGGCCGGGCCATAATGGCCGGGCTATAATGGTGGGCGTGGGCCCCTGGCCTGAATTATTGCCGGACTCTTTGGCGGAACCCTATCAGATGGGGCCCATAAATCAGCCGGGGCCCGCAAAGCAGACGACCACGAGAAGACCAACGATGCCGATCGCCGAAATACCCGCCATCCTCGACGAGCTCAAAGCTGGCCGAATGATCATCCTGGTGGACGATCCCGACCGCGAAAACGAGGGAGATCTGGCCTTATTGGCCGAATTCGCCACTCCCGAGGCGATCAACTTCATGGCCTCCCTGGGCCGTGGCTTGATCTGCATGCCCATGACCGAGGAGTTGTGCGACCGCCTCGAACTGCCCCCCCAGGCAGCAGAGAACACCAGCAAGATGGGCACAGGATTCACCGTGTCCATCGAAGCCGCCAAGGGAGTCACCACGGGCATCTCCGCCAAGGACCGCGCCCACACGATCCTCACCGCCGCAAAACCCGGAGCTCAGGCCGACGACCTCGCCCGCCCCGGACACATCTTCCCCCTGCGCGCGCGCAATGGGGGTGTTTTGGTGCGCGGCGGCCAGACTGAAGGCATCGTCGATCTCGCGAACCTGTGCGGCGCCCGCCCGGCCGGGGTCATCTGCGAGGTCATGAATGATGATGGCAGCATGGCGCGCATGGGCGACCTCGAAGTCTTCGCCGAGAAGCACCAACTCAAGATCTGCACCATCGAGTCAATCATCGCCTGGCGTCGCCAGAACGAGCGTCTGGTTGTGCCCCTTCAAACCGCAGTGCCCCTGCCCACCCGTTTCGGCAACTTCAACTCGCACCTGTTCAAGTCCGAGCTCGACGGTAAGGAGCACCTCGTGCTCTCACGCGGATTGAGCGGACCTGGCCTCGACGGGCCCTGGAAGGCTTGCGATGAACCCGTCATGGTGCGTGTTCACTCGGAGTGCTTGACCGGCGATGTTTTTCACTCCCTGCGCTGCGATTGCGGGCCGCAACTCGACCGTGCCCTGGAAATTCTGGGCGGCCAGGAGCGCGCCGTGCTGGTCTACATGCGCCAGGAGGGTCGCGGGATCGGTCTCGAGAACAAGCTCAAGGCCTACCAGCTCCAGGACCAAGGCCTCGACACCGTGGAGGCCAACGAGAAGCTGGGTTTCAAAGCCGACCTGCGCGAGTACGGCCTCGGAGCCCAGATGCTGGTTTACCTTGGCGTGCGCCGCATGCGACTCTTGACCAACAACCCCAAGAAGATCGCCGGCCTCAAGGGCTATGGCCTCGAGGTGCTCGAGCAGTTGCCCCTTTCCATCGAGCCCTCGCCGGAAAACATCAAGTACCTGCGCACCAAGCGCGACAAACTCGGCCACAGCCTCGGCGAGGCCCTGGGCGACTGACGAGCGCGGCCTCCAAACTGGTTCCCAAAAAGGACTTAGCGCAATACTTGGTGATTGAAGTCGGCCTTTACCCTGAATCGGCCGAAGAGCCTTCTAGCCTCCTGTGACCGCCTTGGACGGGTTGGTTCGCAAAGAGGAGCTCGCTCCTGGGAATAGGCCCGGAGCCTCGGCGTCCCTCTCCCCACGATGGGGATTCTGAAGATGAATACGGCTCGAAAGGAAGACGCCAACCTGGTCAGGAACACCCTGGAGGGTGATTCTGATGCTTTTCAGGCCTTGGTGGAGCGCTACGAGGTGAGGCTCTTCGCCATGGTGCGCCATTACACGCGCAACACCATGGAGATCGAGGACATCGTCCAGGACACCTTCTTGAAGGCTTACCGGCGCCTCGACAGCTTCGATCACCGCTCGTCCTTCTACACCTGGATCTACCGCATCGCCACGAACACCGTGCTCGATGTGCTCAAGCGTCGTGGCCGCTCGCCGGTCCAGGCGGCTCCGGACCCCGAGCTCTTGGCCGAGGTTGCACCTTGCGATGTGCCCTCGCCCTCACGGGACATCGAAGCCTCCGAATTGCGCGAGATCACCCACGAAGTCCTGACCCACCTGCCGGATATCTTTCGCACCACCCTGATCATGCGCGAGTTTGATGAAATGACCTATCAGGAGATTGCTGACACCCTTGGCATATCCATCGGTACCGTCGAGTCGCGACTCTTCCGCGCCCGCGCTCGCTTCAAGGACAAGCTCCTTTCGCTCTACCCCGAATTCGGGGATCAGTGAGGGGTTGAGGTTGAAACCATGATGAACTGCAAAGAATGCCTACCCCTGGTCGCCGGTTACCTCGACGAGGAACTGAGTGAGCTCCAAGCTGCGCCCTTGCGCCAGCACTTCCTCGACTGCCGGTCGTGCCGCTGTGCCCTGGCTGCCGAAAAGTCACTTCGGCGTTGGTTCTCCTTCGAGAACAGTCTCGATGTTGTGGTACCCGAAGGCTTTGCTCGACGGGTTGCCCGGCGCGCTTTTGCCGGGGACACCGGGTCTTCCGATGAGATCCCCTTCCTGGTTCCCGCCGCCAGCCCTCGAGCCGCCGCAGTCGAGCCGGGAGTGAGAGACTTCCTCCTGCACGCCACAGCGGCGGCCGCCGTGTTGCTCTTGGTCTTCTCGGCCTGGATGCGCTCGACGCAGCTGCCCGCCAGCGATAACTTGAGCGCCACCGAACAGGGCGCTACCCTGGAACAACTGCTCGAGCGCGCGGACGAACTCAATGCCGCCGACGCTCGACGGCAAGACGCGCAGGCTGACGAAGACGAGGACAAAGACAACTGATGGGCACACGCGCCTGGATCCTGATCCTGGCTCTGGTTTGCTTCCTGGCGGGACTCGCCGCGGGGCTGGCCGGAGCCGAGTTCCATGCAGAGAGGGCTCCCGCCCGCAGCGCCTTCGGCGCCTACGAATTGGGCCTAGTCGAGCGCTTTGACCTCGACCCCGAGCGCCAGCGGCTCCTGGTGGGGTTGGTCGACCACTACAATCTCGAGATCGAGGAGATAAGGAACCGCCATACGGCGGAGTTTCAACGCGAGATGGAGCCGGAATTGCGCCGCATCGGCCTCGAATACCGGACCCTGCTCCGCGACCGACTGCTGCCTCCGGCAAAGCGCGCAGAATTCGACCGCCTGACAGCAGACTTTCAGGACATTTTCTAGCAGACTCCCCCCATGCCCAACGCTTGTGGATTGAGGATTGGCTCACGCCGCTTCGAGCTATTCGTGCTCGAAGGAAGCTCCAAGAACCCGAAGATCGTCACCAGCCTCGCTGGGGAGATCCCCGGGTCCGCGGAAGACCTCTGCGCCCTGGCCGCCAAGGCCCTGCGCGACGCTATTGAGAGGCACAAGATCCCCATCGAGAATGTCTCGGTGGCCATGGATGCAGGAGTCGCGGCCTTCCGCCACCTGAGCCTACCCATCACCGACGACACCACAATCAACACGGTGATCAAGTTCGAGGTGGAGTCGCAGTTGCCGCAGTTCAACATCGACGAGGTGATCGTCGATTTCTACAAGCAAGAGGTTCAAGGCGATTCGTCGAGCTTGATCGTGACCGCTGTTCTCAAAGAGGACATCCAGGCCACCATCGACATCTGCGCCAAGGCTGGTATCGAGCCTTTGGAGATAGAAACCGAGGCGACTGCCTTGGTGAACGCCGCCGCGGGCGCTGGATTCTGCACCGTGGATACGGCCCAGGTCCTGGTGCATGTAGGCGAAGTGTCCACTGCAGTCGCGATCGTGGACGGCGGCCGCGTCCGTGACATGCGTGTCATTCAGGTTGGCGCCCTCAGTCATACCGAGAACACCGCGACCGCGGTTGCTGATGACGACGCGCAAGAGGCGGGACTCGGCATCCCCGAAGATCATGCCCCCAGAGAGACAGACCTGGAGGACGATGGCTCGCAAGAGCCCGAAGCGCCCCAATCAGCCGCACCTGCCCCCACAATTGAGCGCTGCGACGAGGTCGTGACCCGTTTACGTCGCGAGCTGTCTCGCACCGTTTCCGCGGCGCGCACGGCCAATGAGCTCGAGGCCGTCTACTTCTCGGGTTTCGAGCTACCCGGCCTGGTTGGTGAGGACATCTTGGGGATCGAAGCGCTCTCTTTTGGCGGCTTTGAGGTTGAGGTCCAGGAGGGCAGCCTGCACTCCGAATACCGCTCCTGCGCCGTGGCTTATGGCTCCGCCCTGCGCCAGTTGGGCGGCGGCATCATGCCCGCCAGCTTGCGCCGCGAGGAACTCAAGTTCACTGGTGCCTTCGAGCGCTTGGAATTGCCCTTGGCCGTGATGTGCTTGCTCTTGGCCACCTTGCTCGGCGTCTGGAACATCTTTCTGCGCCACGAGCTGTCCTACATCAACAACGACCTGAGCTGGATGTTGAAGTCGACGGTCAACTTCATGATTGGCGACCCCAAGGCGGGCAAGCAGGGCAACCTGGTTTACCCGCCGGAGATCTTGACCAACTACATCAAGGGCACCGCCAGCGTCGAGCCCGGCAGCAACCCGGAGGTCTATCGAAGCGACTCCATGCGCAACCGCTACGAGCAGTTGACCCACATTCGCAAGCTTCTCAACGACGAGAAGAAGCGACTCTCCAAGGAACTCGGCCAGGACACCGAGATCGCCCAGCCGCAGTCGGCCTTCAAGGGCATGACCCTGGTGCTCGACACCCTCTTCGATGAGGGCAAGGACACCTTTGGCCGCATCTCTCTGCGGAAAGTTGATGCGACCTATCGCACCAAGGGCAAGGAGGATCGGGTCGTAGTCAACGTCGCCGTCGTCTTCTATTCCGACAACGATTCGACCACCGAGGCCACCAAGAACTACGAGGCCTTCTACGCCAAGTTGCGAGCACAGCCGTGGTTTATCGAGGACAAGCGCGGCGCGAGTGAAACCGTCAAGGGCGTAGAAACCGGCATCTACCTCCCCAGCCTCTCGGTCACCATCGATGTCTCCAAGGCACCCCAGGTGAGATCATGAAGTTCATCAAGAGCCTGAACCTGGCGCGCCTGATCATCATCGCATCGCTTGTGGCTGCGTGCCTCTTGGGCTGGAGCGGTAGCGCTGCCAAGGGAGAGCGGGACGCCCTCTCAGGCGTCTTTGCCAAGGACGTTCCCAGGGTTTGCCGCGAAATCCAGGAACTCTCGTTGCTCAACACGAAGCTCATGGGCGAGGTCAAGGGCGACAAGTTGCTCAGCCAAGCAAGCCCCGAGTCCTACATCCGTGGCTGCGCTGATCACCCCAGCGTGCAGATAGGCGAGGTGGACATGGGATCCCGCAACAAGCACGGCCAAGCCGGCATCGTGGACAGGATTTCTTCGATCCGCCCCTTCGAACAGGGCCGCGGTCGGCGGGAGTTTTCGCACTACAAGATCGCGCAGTTTCTCTATCGCCTCGAAGCCGATTCACGGCAGATCAAGGTCACGAACATCCGCATGGATCTCGTGGGCAGCTCGCGGGACCTCGACAAGATTCCGGGCGACACCTGGACCTTTGACATCGAGGTCACCAATCGCGTCAAGGAAAGCAGCGCCGCGGGCCAGTAGATTCTCAGCCGTTGTGTGGCAGCGCTGCGTGGTATTCCTGCAAGGGAGCCACTTCGAAATCGGCTTCGTGCAAGGCAGTTAAGGCGCTGACTGTGGCCGAGATGCCCGCCAGGGTCGTGATACAGGGGATCGAAGCCATGACCGCCACCGAGCGAATGCTCGAGTCGTCGACGCGCTGCTGTTTGCCATAGGGCGTGTTGAGGATCAGCTCGATCTCGCGGTTCTTGATCATGTCCACGATGTGCGGACGGCCCTCGTGGACCTTGTTGACCCGCTGCACCTCGATACCGGCGGTCTTGAGCGTGCGGTAGGTGCCATCGGTGGCGATCAGGGTGTAACCGAGGGTGGCGAGGGTGCGGGCCTCGGCGATGATGGCGCGCTTGTGGGGGTTGCGAACCGAGAGAAACACCGAGCCGCTCTTGGGCAGCTTGATGCCGGCGGCAAGGTAGGCCTTGACGAAGGCGTAGCCGAGTTTCTTGTCGATACCCATGACCTCGCCAGTCGAGCGCATCTCGGGGCTCAAGATGATGTCCACACCTGGGAATCGGTTGAAGGGAAAGACCGGTGCCTTGACCGAGAAGTAGGGTGGCGTGACTTCTTCGGTGAAGCCCAGACTCTCGAGGGTCTCGCCGCACATGATCTTGGCTGCCAGGTTGGCCAAAGGCACGCCGATGGCTTTTGACACGAAGGGCACTGTGCGCGAGGCGCGCGGATTGACCTCGATTACGAAGAGGCGCTCGTCCTTCACGGCGTACTGCACATTCATCAAGCCGATGACGCCCAGTTCGAGGGCCATAGAGCGCGTTGCAGAGCGAATCTCATCGAGGATTTCGCGGCCCAGGGTGTGGGGGGGCAAGACACAGGTGGAGTCGCCCGAGTGGATGCCAGCCTCCTCGATGTGCTCCATGATGGCGCCGATCACCACGAGTTTGCCGTCGCAGATCGCGTCGACATCGATCTCAATGGCGTCCTCGAGGAAGCGGTCCACAAGAATCGGGCGATCGGGTGAGGCCTTCACCGCGTTCTGCATGTAGGTGTCGAGATCGTCATCGTCGTAGACGATCTCCATGGCTCGGCCTCCGAGCACGAAGCTCGGGCGCACCAGGACCGGATAGCCGATGTTGCGGGCGATCTCAAAGGCCTCGGCCACGGTCCTTGCCAGTCCGTTCTCTGGCTGGCGGATGCCGAGCTTGCTCAAAAACTTTGAGAACTGCTCGCGGTCCTCGGCGCGCTCAATCGATTCAGGGGTGGTGCCGATGAGGGGTGCGCCGGCTTGCTTGAGTTTGCTGGCCAGGTTGAGCGGAGTCTGGCCTCCAAATTGCACGATGACGCCCTCGGGTTCGACCACGCGAACGATGTTCATCACATCTTCGTGGGTCAGAGGCTCGAAGAACAAATCATTTGAGGTGTCGTAGTCGGTGGAAACGGTCTCGGGATTGGAGTTGACCATGACCGCCTCGGCACCGAGTTCCTGGACCGCGAGAGCAGCGTGCACGCAGCAGTAGTCGAACTCGATTCCCTGGCCGATGCGATTGGGGCCGCCGCCCAGGATCATGAACTTGCGTTTCTGGGATGGTTCGTACTCGCTCTCGTCTTCCCAGGTTGAATAGTAGTAAGGCGTGACTGCGGCGAACTCGGCGGCGCAGGTGTCTACCAGTTTGTAGACCGCGTGCAGGCCAAAATCTTCACGCAGAGCGGCCACGGCTTCGGGGGTTGTGCCTACCGCAAGGGCAATCTGCACATCGGAGTAGCCCCACTGCTTGGCCTTCATCAAGAGCTCGGAGGTGAGCAGCGCGCCACCCAGTTCTTGCTCGAACTGAACCAGCTCGTGGATGTTGCGCAGGAACCAACGGTCGATGCTTGTCGCTTCGTGAATTTCCTCCTCAGTCCAGCCGGCGCACATGGCGGAGTGCACGGCCAGCAAGCGGTGTTCATTAGGCACACGCAGAGCCCGGGTCAGAAGCTCACGGTCTGCGGCCAGGAGTGCAGTGGGATCGTGGGGGTCGAGACCCATGCCGGGTCGCTTGGTCTCCAGGCCGCGCAGGGCTTTTTGCAGGGACTCCTTGAACGTGCGGCCGATGGACATGGTTTCGCCGACACTCTTCATCTGGGTCGTGAGCGTCGTGTCGGCGCCGGGGAACTTCTCAAAGGCAAAACGCGGCATCTTGGTCACGACATAGTCGATCGTTGGTTCGAAACAGGCTGGTGTTTCGCGGGTGATGTCGTTTTGCAGTTCGTCCAGGGTGTAGCCAACCGCCAACTTGGCGGCGAACTTGGCGATGGGAAAACCGGTGGCCTTCGAAGCCAGGGCCGACGAGCGCGAAACCCGCGGGTTCATCTCGATCACGATGATGCGGCCATCGTCGGGGTTGATCGCGAACTGGCAGTTGGAGCCACCGCATTCGACGCCGATTTCGCGCATGATTGCCAGCGAAGCGTTGCGCAGCGCCTGATACTCGCGATCCGTGAGGGTTTGGGCCGGAGCCACGGTGATCGAGTCACCGGTGTGGACACCCATTGGGTCGATGTTCTCGATCGAACAAACGATCACGACATTGTCAGCCTTGTCGCGCATGACCTCCATCTCGAACTCTTTCCAGCCGAGCAGGCTCTCCTCCACAAGAACCTCGGTGTTGAGTGAGGCATTCAGGCCGCGTTCAACGATCTCCTCGAACTCGTCGACATTGTAGGCGATGCCGCCGCCCGTTCCTCCCATGGTGAAGCCCGGTCGGATCACGCAGGGCAATCCAATCTCAGCCAGGGCGAGTTGTGCGTCGCTCATGGTGTGGGCTACTCGCGAGCGCGCACTCTCGAGGCCGCAGCGTTCCATGGCGGCGCGGAAGAGGTCGCGCTCTTCGGCCTTGCGGATGACCTGGGCCGTGGCGCCGATCATTTCGACCTCGTACTCGTCGAGTACGCCGGTGTCGAACAACTCGAGCGCCGTGTTGAGCCCGGTCTGTCCGCCGAGGGTGGGCAGGATTGCATCGGGCCGTTCGCGGGCGATGATCTTGGTCACGGCCTCGAGGGTGATGGGCTCGATGTAGGTGGCATCGGCCATCTCCGGATCGGTCATGATCGTGGCCGGGTTCGAGTTGACCAACACAACTCGATAGCCCTCCTCGCGCAGGGCCTTGCAGGCTTGCGCTCCGGAGTAGTCGAACTCGCAAGCCTGCCCAATAACAATGGGGCCGCTACCGATAATCAGGATCGACTCGAGGTCGCTGCGACGCGGCATGTAGGGGGCGCGCACCCCGAAGGGTGGGCTTTGTTTGTGAACGAGGGCCGTGGGGAGGGCTGCCCTGAGGCCTGTATCAGCCAGCAGCAAATCAGGCCGAGTTTGCCACAACGGGCCCGATAAATCGAGCCAAGAGGGTCCGCGACCGGGCTAGAGGTCTTCGATTCGCGCCGGGCTCTGGCTGAGCCCCGCTGGAGGGCCCGCGAGGGTATCGAGCACCACTCGCCGGCCTTCGCTTTGGGCTGTGCGTACAAGACTCGCGAGGGCATCGCCCGTGACTTCAAGCACCTCGATATTCCAGCGCTCGCTCAAGAGGTAGGCGTGTTCTGCTCTCCGAACGAGGACCAAGTCATCGGGCTCGAGCACGGCTTGTGCCCGGGCGCGCCAGGCACCTTCGGGGTCATGGTTTGAGATCCATTTGAGGGCCAGAAAGAGCGGCAAGAGGGCCCCGAGGACGCACGCGGGGCGCACCCATGCAGCCAGGGAATCTTCGTTGCGGCCCACGAGATCCAGACCCCCCAGGGCGGCGAGGGGCAAGAGGTGTAAAACCGAAAGCGACGGTCCAGCGCTGAAGAGCAGCGCGGCCGCCAGGGGCAGCAGGGCCCAGAGCGCCAACCACACCGGTGGCGCCTGTTCCGATTCTCCGCGGCGCAACGCCACCAGGGCCGCCAGCCCCAAGAGCGTCAAGGCCAGGGAGCCGCCGAAGAGGGCCAGGGTCTTGAGCAAGGAGAGCTGCGCAGGATCGCAGTAGCCGCCCAGGGCTGGCGCCTCGGCGGGGAGGAATTCGAAGAGCAGGATGCAGAGGGCGAGGCTGGCGAGTGCTGCAATCACCTTTAGAACACTCCCGCGGCGGGAACTCACAAGTTCCGGCGGCCCGCCGAAGAGTCCCAAGACGACAGCTGGCAAGGTGAACAGCAGCCCACTCGACGCGCCCACCGCCGCCACGAAGAGCAGGGCCACAAGCACCAGGTGCAATCCGTTCGGGGGCACCTCACGGCTCTGCCACAAGGCGCGCAACAAGAGCACTCCCATGAGAAGGGCCAAAGCCTCCGGTCCGGGCGTGGTGGCCGCGACCCAGGCGAGGGGCGAGAAAAGCACCAGCGCCGCCACAGAGAGGGCGCTCCCCCGGGAGACCCCGAGGAGTCGTCCAAGGCTCGCCAGGGCCGGCAATGTGGCTCCATAGCAGAGGGCGCTGAGGAGGAGAGCCGCGGGTTCCCAGCGCCAATCCAAGCACTCGCTCAAGCCGCGCACGAATAGACTCCAGGTGACACCGCCGGAGAACAACTCGCCTTCGCACCAGGCCGCGAGGCTCGCCGGTCCCCTGCCCACCAGCGCTGCTTGCGGCAGGGCCAGGGCGAACAGCGCCAGCCCCGCGCCCATGAGCCAGGTGCCCAAGAGGCTTCTGCCCGGGCGATCCAGCTCGTCCGCACTAATCAGGTCGCGAGTCAGGTGGCGTGGAAAGCCGCCCAGAATTTCCTCCGCGCTGTCGAGGCCTCCCTCGGGTGCTTGCTCCGAAGAGCTGACGGGGTTCACGGGTGGACCTTTTTTCGTGGCTCCATTGGTCGTGATCCCATGTTAGTGACCCCACGAACGCAGGTAGCGGAAGTCGTGGTTGAGTGTGCGGTTCGAGAGCTTGGGGATGATTGGTGGCAGGCGCTTGTACTGGTTCTGGGCGATGCGGTGCGCGATGTCCAGCACGAAGGCCTCCTCGAAGCCCATGGCCAGCAGCTCTTCCACGCTGCGTCGTTCATCGACCATGGCGAATAGCAGTGCGTCGGCTTCAGCGTAGGAAAAGCCGAGTTCTGCCTCGTCGGTTTGGCCCATGAAGAGGTCGGCCGAGGGTTCCTTGTCGAGCACGGCGTCTGGTAATCCCAGGTGCTTGGCGAGTTGAAATACTTGGTGTTTGTACAGGTCGCCCAGGGGATTGAGCGCGCTTGCGCTGTCGCCGAACTGGGTTGAATAGCCCAACAAGGCCTCTGTCTTGTTGCTCGTGCCGAGCACCAGTCCAGCAAACTCCACCGATTCGTCGTAGAGCACGATCATACGGCAACGCGCCATCACATTGCCTCGTCTCAACGGATCGCTGACATTCGCGGCGTCGAGGTAGCCATCGGCCATGGCGCTGATGTCGATGCGCTTGGATTCAATGCCCAGGGCCTCGATCACCAGCCGCGCATCGCCTTCGGAGTCGGGGTTCGAGGTGCGGTAGGGCAGCATCACCCCGAGCACATTCTGCGCTCCGAAGGCGCGCGCGGCCAAGGCCGCCGCCAGGGCTGAATCAACTCCGCCCGAGAGCCCCAGGAGCACCCGCGAGAAACCGAATTTGCCGGTTTCCTTGCGCAGAAAGCGCAAGAGCAGGTCCTCGACCAACTCGACCTGGATGTCGAGCGGACTCATCGCCTGTTCGCTTCGATGCGTTGAAGTTCCGCCAGCACCATCCAGGGTTTTTCGTCCCGTCGCAGAGGCGCTTGCATGCGCGCGCGTTCGTTTTCGCCGCAGTCGATCCGGCAGGTGAGGTGTCCAGGGTCCAATCCTTCCAGGACGGCAACTTCGCGGCCTTGGGGGTTGGCGATGCGGCTGGCCCCACCGAAGATCACTCCGTCTTCGACGCCAGTGCGATTGACATAAAGCGACCAGGTTTGGTAGAGGGTCGAGGCGTTCGCGAGCAGTGCGCGCCAGGTCTCTACCGAGGCCAAGCCAGGGTCGCTCGCTGCCACTCCGCGGCCGGGGCCTGCGCTCGGCACCAGGAGCATGTCGACGCCAGCGAGGAAGTAGAGCCAGGCGCCAGCTGCGTGCCACATGTCCTCGCAGATCAATACTCCCAGGTGGCCGTGGCGAGACTCGACGACACAGAATTGGTCACCAGCAGCCAGGTCGCGGCTCTCTTCGAACATGCCGTAGGTCACCAGGTGAACCTTGCGGTGCACATGCAGCAGCTCGCCGTCTTCGAAGATTGCGTAGGCGTTGTAGAGGCGGCCATCGGGCGCTCGTTCCACAAATCCCAAGCCCAGGGTGAGTCCTCCCGAAGCCTCGCGCAAGACCTCCAACTCGGCTCCATCGCGGGCCAAGGCGACTTCGGGCGTTTGATCCTTGAGGTAATAGCCGGTCAGCGAGAGCTCGGGAAACAAGAGCATCTCGGACCCCGCTGCCCGCGCAGCCTTGATCTCGCTCTGGTGCAGGGCGAGGTTGGCGTCGAGGTTGCCGAGGGTCGGCTCAATCTGGGCCAGGGAGACCTGGAACGGGGCGGGAGTCTTCAAGGGCCACAGGATAACAGCCGCTCTGCCCCGGGGGGAGCCTAGCCCGATAGCGCTGCCAGGCGCTCGAATAGAAAGCGCATCTCGCGGCCAATGACCTCAGCGGCGGCGTCATAGGCAGCCTGTTCGGTGGGCTGGCCGTCGAAAGTGCCCGGATCGTCGTAGAGGATTGAGGCGCGGCCCAGGGCGCCATCTGGGGAAGGGCACTCGTGGTCCGCTGCGGAGCAGGTGACCACGGCGAAGTAGTCGCTGGCAGGGTTTTCGAGGTGCCCCAAGAGTTTCGAGAAGCAGCGCTCTGGCTTTGTGCCTTGAGCGTCGGACACCAGGTAGATTGGGTTCTCTTCGTGGCCCGCCGGTGCTCCCTCGGTCTCTCGATCTGTTTCTCGGGTGGCGTCTCGGACGATAGAGTAGCCCGCTCGTCGCAGGGCTTTGATGGTGGCGGGGTGTACGGCGCTAACGGCGGTGCCCGCCGAGTAGGTCGCGATGCCCGTGAGTCCGGCGCGCCGCGCGGCGGTCTGGGCCAACACCTGGGCAAGTTGGCTGCGGCGCGAATTGTGCGTGCAGAGGAAGACGATCGCCAAGGCGCCTCCCCGGCTCGCAGCAGCCAAGGCTCGGGCCAAATCTACCAGGGCCTCTTGCCGCGCGGGCTCGATGGTTTCGTCAGCGTTGGTCAGGGTCATCTTCTTCGGGGTGCAGTTGGGCCCTTGAAGAGGTCCCAAGCAGACCCGGCTCCGCGCCCGACTCTCCGGGCGTGTCGGGCGCTCAGGCCTTCTTTGCCACTTCGAGAGCTTCGAGCACCAATTCGTCGGTGGTGATGGCCGAGGCTTCGCCTTCGTAGTTGAGGATCAGGCGGTGGCGCAGAGCGCTTTTCGCGAGGGCTTCGAAGTCTTGCGTCTGAACATGCAACCGGCCCTGGACCAGGGCGCGGGCCTTGGCCGAGAGGAGCAGGGCTTGTCCGCCCCGCGGGCTGGCGCCATGGCGCACAAAGCGCCGTACGCCTTCGGGCGCGCTCTCGTCGCTGGGGTGCGTGGCGCGCACCAGGCGAGCGGCCAGGCTGACCATGTCTGAACTCGCGGGGACTTCCCGCACCAGGCGCAGCATCTCGAGCAGCTCCTCGCCACGGACCATGGGTCCGACAGGTTCGCGCACTTTCCCGGTTGTTTCGTCCAAGATCGTAATCAAGTTCTCGAGGGGTGGCGATTCGACCTGGATTTTCAAGAGGAAGCGATCGAGTTGGGCTTCGGGCAGGGGGTAGGTGCCTTCCATCTCGATAGGGTTCTGGGTCGCGATCACCATGAAGGGCTCGTCTAGTACGCAGGTCTCGCCGAAGACGGTGACCTGTTTTTCGCCCATGGCTTCGAGCAACGCTGATTGGGTGCGTGGCGTGGCGCGGTTGATCTCGTCAGCCAGAACCACATTGGAAAAAATCGGACCGCGTTGGAACTCAAACTCGCGCTTGCCCGTAGACGATTCGGTCAAGATGCGCATGCCGATCACATCGGCCGGCATCAGGTCGGGCGTGAACTGGATGCGGCTGAATTCGAGATCCAAGACCTGAGCCAAGGTGCGCACCAGAGTCGTCTTGCCCAATCCCGGCGCTCCTTCGAGCAGGGCATGGCCTCCGGCGAGGATGGTGAGCAGCAATTCCTCCACGACATCGTGTTGACCGAGGAAAATCGTCTCGATCGCCCCTTCGAGAGCCTTGAAGCGTTCGAAGAGCTGCGCGATGCGCGCTTGGGATGTTTCTTGCATCGTCATGAATAGTCCAGGCTATCAGGTTCCACCAAGCTGCGAAAAGAAAAGGGCGGTCGGCCAAGAACGCAGCGCCCACGATACGGTTCAGGGGCAGCATCATTGCAGGGGCAATAGGGGCGGAGAATGCGTCCTGCTGACCCACACCCAAAATCAGCCTCAGAGTTTCTTCGCTCGCTTCTTGCTGGCCCCTTCGGAGAGGCTTGCTTCGTAGAACTTCACGAACTTCTTTGCCGTCATGCGCTTGATAGCTCGGCCGATGGCGTCGAGGGGCACCTGATCCAACTTCTTCACGCGCACGCAGGACTTGCCCATGTCCAGGCGACAGCCCGTTGTCTTCCATTCCGAGACGAAACGCTCCCGGTGCGATGGATCGAAGTAGAGGCAGAAGAGATAGATGCCTACATGGCTCTTTTGCGAGGCCACCGAGGCAAAGGGCAGCGGTTCCTCCGGCTTGCAGTGATAACCAGCCGGATAATCCGAGTGCGGCAGAAACCAGGCTGGCATCCCGTACTGCATGCCGGCCTCGAAGCGCGGATCCATGTTGGCTGTCATCACTTCACGGATTGCCTGCACGAGCTCTCGACGCTCGGGCGTGAGCTCCTTGAGGTAGGCGAGGATTGCCTTGTTTGTCGTGACCATGGGAGTGTGGGTTTGCTCAGCCCAAGGGCGGCCTTTGCGTAGGGGTTGCTGGAATTAGGGCTCGCTTGTCAGGATACTTGAACCCGCCTGGGTCAGGATCCAGAGCCGAGGAAAACGCAGCTTGGGGCCCACCAAGCAGAGCAGCGGTCCTTGGCGCGCTGCGAAACACAGCCCGCTTTTCTCGGGTGGCGGAGGCCCGTGGTATCCTGCGTCCGCAGCATCACTTCGGCGCTCAACATGGCCAACTCGTCCTTGCTACAAGACTCAAATCCAGCGCATGGCGCACCCGCGTCCCTGGAGGCCTGCCCCCTGTGCTCGGGGAGCCAGCTGCGGTGGTTCGACCTCGACTACCGCGGCACGCCCATCTTCTCTTGCGGGACTTGCGAGATGCGCTTCGTCAACCCGCAGCCCTCCCTGGAAGCGCTGCATCAACTCTACGCCGATTACGACGGTACCCAGGGGCCGGATGCCGGAGCGCACCGGACCCCGCGCCAGGAGCGCCGCCGCCAACGCAACCAGAAGCGGTTCCCGGGGGAACTCAAGCATGCGTACAACTTCCAGTTGATCGAACGCTACGCTGCCCCCGGGCGATTGCTCTCCATCGGATGCGGCAGCGGAACTGACCTCAAGGTGGCTCGGGCACGGGGCTGGCAGGTCGAAGGTCTCGAGATCGACCCAGGGCTTGCGCGCCAAACCACCGAACAGACAGGTTGCCAGGTGTCCCACGGGAACCTGCTGGACTTCGCGACCGAGGGCGCGCTCTACGATTGTGTCTACATGAATCATGTCCTCGAGCACGCCTTGGCTCCGGGGGATTGGCTCAGGAAGGTGCACAGTCTCTTGAGCCCCTCGGGTGTCATGTGGATCGCATGCCCAAACATCGACTCGCTCTCGAACAGGACCAAGACTCTCATGGGACGCCTTTCGCTCAAGGCGTATCGGGGCAAGCACTACGCTTCCTGGCACCATCTGTTCTTCTTCTCGCCGCGGCATCTAGCGCGGCTCTTGGAAAAGCAGTACGGCTTCAGCGTCATCCACGCCCAAGGCGAGCTGAGGCCCTCTCAGCACGGAGCCATGGGCGTGCGCGAGCGAGCCTACCAGGCTCTTCCAAACTTAAAATCCTGCTTCCAGCTCATCGCGCGGAAGGCGTAAGCCCTCCCCGTTGGCTTCCCGGCTCAGGTTCGGCAGAGTGTTTGGTATGTGAGCCATGATGGCTGCGGACATTACGGCTGCAAGTATCGAAAAGCACCCCGTGCGCGCCTCGCCCAACTGGAAGCCAACCTGCGTGTGGCTTCACACTCCCTGGCCCAGAGCCAGAGCGAGTTGGCCACCCTGGTGGGCCATGACCGGCATCGCTCTCGACAAACTCAGTTCCCAGAAGGCCATCGAAGCTTCGCTGTTCTCGGTGTCGGACGACACCCAGACCGGTCTAGTGACTCTCAATGTGGGCCGCGCCGGTCAACATGAGGCTGTTGGGGAATTGGGTGGTCTCTGAAGCTTTGGGAGCGTTGGTCATGGTCATAGGAAAACGGGAACTTCGCGGGGCTTTCAACGCAAGACTCACAGCTCACTCTCGAGCGGGTCAGCTGCTTCCTTTTCGGACCAACTGCGCCAATTCGCGGGCTGTGGCGGGACCGTGGCCGGCGTAGTGGTTGTTGGCGTAGGCGAACGATTCGGTCACGCCGTTCGAAAGAGAGCACAGTAGCGTGGCCCACTCCTCGAGGCTTTCCCTCCGATCGAGGACGATGGCGTCAAAGGTTTTCGTCTTGGCATCGACGGCTTTGCGATCACCGATCAGGCGTGCGTAGACGAAGTCGGCGGTGATGAGATCGAATTCCTTGGCGAGGCGCGCGGGATGGGGCATGTAGGCCATGTCCACCAAGACCAGGGCCACGCCGCGGGCGCGTAATAAGCCAAGTAACTCGTCGTCGACCCAATTTTTGTTGCGCACTTCGACGGCGTAGCGGATGCCCCCAGGCAGTTTTTCCAAGTACCGCTCCAGCCGTTCAAGGAAGGGTCCTCTTGAGGGAAACACCTGGCGGTTGAAGTAGGGGAACTGCAAAACGAGGGGCCCGAGCTTGGCGCCCATGAGTGACATGTTCTCGATAAAAACCTCGGTGTCCCGCTGCACGCGCTCGGGGACCAGCACCGCATCGGGGTCGGGCCGCGGGCCCTCGCCGCCGTGGACGATTCCGCGCGGGAACTTGGCGGAGAGAGTGAAGCCCTCGGGGGTCTTCTGTTGCCAACCCTCCACCATGGAACGGCTCGGAACGCGGTAGTAGGTGACATCCGCCTCGAGGGTGTCGAATTGGGTGGCGTAGTAAGCGAGGAACTCCGCCGGACGCATCCCCGCGGGGTAGAAGCTCCCGACCCAGCCGGGCGACGACCAACTGGAGGTACCATGGCGTAGCTTGCCCATGAAGCAGAGGATAGCCCCGCGACCGGCGGGCAGCTGGCCTATTGCTGATCCATGGGTCGCAGTCTTCCTAGAGCCGCACTTGGAGCCCGATCGCCCAACCCGAGCCTTCCAGTCCTGCGGACTTCTCGAAGCCGCTGTAGCGGTACTCAAGGAGCACCCAGAGATGTTTCGTGGCTTTCAGATTTAGCTGTGGTTCGATCACCCACGTGCCGTCGCCGTTGTCATTTAAATTCAGGTCGCAAAACCCCGTGAGGATGAGCCTATCGAAGAGCGGCTGGGAGTAGATCAGGCTCAATTGACCGCCGTCGCCGTCGGTCTCCACGGGGAACACTCGCCACTGCAACCAGCCCCCGTCACCTTCTTCCGATTCGCTTCCCGTAGTGGACCGCACCAGGCTGGCCAGGGAGAAATCGTGGCGGAAGGTCATGCCAAAGCGCAAGAGGCTCTTGTCGGCTGGTGTCGACAGGTTGTATTCCGCCTGAACCCCGAGACCCGCGACGCCCAGTGCCTTGCCCAAGTGGCCGCTTGAGAGCCGGTACTCAGAAAATGAGCGCCGCAATTTGCCCAGGCCATAGCCCCCGTCTTCGAACCCGTGGAAATCGCTAAAACCCCACAGGGAGAGTTTGCCTGGCAGCTTGGCGGCTACTCCCACGCTGAGGGTGGTGAAATCGCGCTCATCGAGGTACGCGCTGGCCGACAGGGCCGACAGTTCCAGCTCGCGGGACTCCGGCGCGGCGCAGCCGACAAAGACGGCGAGAGCCAGGGCGAGAGCCGCTCGCTCTGTTGCGCGCTGCAAGGATTTGCCAGAGCTTCGTTCGCGCCTCGTTGGACTCTCTTCGAGGGCTACTTGGTCCGGCTTCGTTCCGTGTTTTGTCGTGGGCATGGTCTCGCGAAGGGTGTGGCGGGCAGACTGAAGGTCGAGCCCTGGCCCTCCTCGCTTGTTATTCGAGCTTGCTTGCTGCTCGAACCGTGCCACCGAGGAGAAAAATGTGCGGATCAACGGTATAGAGCCCCAGCCCCGTGCCGTCAATGCCGCCGTCTCCGAGTTCCGGATGCGGCGGCCTGGACCAGGTCCAGCGCATCGGCGACATCTTCGACATCACGGGACACATGCGCGTCTTCGGACGCGCCGAAGCGTCGGGCCGTGCCGCGTGCTTTCCAGATCCCATGGCATCAACGCCAAACACCACGGCCCCATGGAGTGTTCTTCAGGGCCCGAAGAAGGCACCATCTTCGCGATCTAGCTGTCGAGCGACCCCGCATCTTCTTCGGAAGAACACGAGCCAAAAGCCGGGGAATATTACAGAATCCCAGGAGGTGAAAGACCGTGCGTAAGCTCCTGATCGATTTGTGTGCCCTTTGCAGCGAGACCTCCCGCGTCCCGGGCGTGGCCATTCGCCTGCGCGCCAAAGGCAACGAAGGACGCATGGGTTTGTGGCGCTTTTCCGCTCGATCAGGCCTCGACGACCTGCCCCAGGAAAGCACCGCGGGGATGCCCAACGCCGGTGGCAATCTCGTTCTTGGCGCAACGGGAAAATACCAAAGGGATGGCGGTTCTGGTGTCCTGGGTTTCTTTGAGAGCCTAGGTGGTGCCCCCTTCCCCCCCAGTGTTCAGCTCGTCGAAGATGAACAAGTTTGCCGCGAACTCGGGGGCGAGATTCTCGAAGAACTGAACCTCGGGTTCGACGAGGCCGAGGAGCTGAGGTGCGATTCCCCTGAGCAGAAGTTTGGCCTCCTCGGCCTGGCTCTGCTCTGCTTTGGCCTCGTCTGCGAGGGCTGCGAAGCGCCCGCCCAGGTGGAGCCCAGGGTCGCCGCCGAAGCCGCCGCTCTAAAGGGCAACCACCGTCTGGCGGCGGAGTTGTGGTACGAGATCTACCGCACCGAGGACCCCAAGACGCCCCGGCCCTTCATGGAAACCGCGGGAGCCCTCTTCGCCAGCGGAGACGAGGAGAGCGCCTGCGCCATGCTCGACCGCGGTCTAATTGTCTTTCCAGGCCACGGCCCGCTGCTCCTCGCCAAGGCCAGGCTGCTTCTGGAGTGCGGTTTCCAACGCGCCGCCGAGGCGGTTTTTTTGGAGCTCGTGGCAGTTGACCCAGAGAGCCGCGACGGATTGGCGGCCCTCGGTCGCTTGCGGCTGGCGCTCGGCAATGAACGGGCGGCCATGGAACCCCTCAAGCGCCTTGTGGAGCTCGGCCTGGCCGATGCCGTTACCCACGCCGGCCTGGGCCGGATCCACGCCGTCCGCGGCCAGCCTCTCTTGGCTCTAAGGCACTATTCTCGGGCGATCGAGTTGGGCAGCGACGAACCCGCGATTTTGATCGCCGCTGCGCGCCTAGCCGCGGATTCACCCGGCGCGGCAGCCATGGCCCTCGACTGGCTCGAACGCTTTGTTGCGGCCTGCCCCCAGGATTCGGGGGGCCACTTCCTGCGAGGCGAGTTGCTCATCGAGGCCGAGCGTCCCGAGGAGGCCCTGGTCTGCTTGCGCCGAGCCGTGGAGACCGACCCAGGCCACATGTTGGCGGTACTCAAGCTCGCCCGACTCCTCGCCGCTCTGGGCGATGGCTCAGCCGCGCGGTCCATGGCACAGCACGGCCTCGCTCAGAGCCCGGACCCGGCGCAGCGCGCCATCCTCGAAGCGCTCCTCGCCGAGTAGCTCGGCCAATTCAAGCAAGCTTTGCGATTAACGCATCGAGTTTGATCGTGACTTCTTCGGCGAGCTCCTCACCGAAGTCCATGGCGATCACATCGATCTCCTCGAAGGTGTAGCGCCCGGAGCCGCGGCTGAAGGGAATGCCATATTCCCAGCGGTTGCCATCGGTGGAGGTGATCACCAGCTCGACCTGGTCGTCACCTTCGACCTCGTTGACTTCCCATGTTTCTACTTCGTATTCGGTCATATTCTCTGGTCGGGACGGTTCAAGCGGGGTTGTTCATGAGAGGGCTCATCAGCGAGCTCAAGCAGGTTCCTTGTCGTGTGATTCCTCGACGCTTTGGCGCGCGCGGTGCATTTCGCTGGCGAGTTTGTGCTCAGAATCTCCCTTGTAGTCCGCTGGCCGCATCACCAGGCGCGAGAGGTCGAACTCCAGGCCGTAGCAAAGCAGCTTGTCCTCTTGTTCGAGGCGCGTGTCGGCCCCAGGCGTAGCCAGGGCCACGCCGCCCTCGCGCACGATGTTGAGCACCAGCACACCCTCGTCGGTCAGACGCAGCGAGCGCAGGCTGCGGTTCGCCATCCAACTCTTGCGCTCCACCGTGATGTAGGAGATCGAATAACCCTTGTCCACCCGCAGGAGTTCCTCGTAGTCGCGTACTTGCACCGCGCCGGATTTCTTCAAGGCGTACTTGAGCATCTGTGTCAAGCCGTTGCGCACCCTGCCCAGGCTGACAAGGGCGAACATGCTGATGATCAGGCCCAGGAGCCAGATCGCAATCTCGCCCCAGGGGTGTTCTTGCTCGGATGAAATGGCCGCCATGACGCTGGCGAAGACCGAGGCCATGGCCACATACCCGATCAGCATCACGATTCGAATTACGCGCCGCCGAACTGGATGGACCACCACCGATTCCGACTCGGCTGTGGTGAACCCCACTCCCATGAAGGCCGACTGGGCTTGAAAGCTGGCCGCCTCGGCGGAGAGTCCGGTCAACATCAAGGCCACTGCCCCCGCCCGCACCACCACATAGCTGATGGTGATGATGATCAGAAGAGAGATCAGGGCGGGCATGGAAGGTTGTGGCTAGAAATCCTGGCTACACGTCGAGAAAGAAATAGTAGAGCTGGCCTTCCGCCTTGAGGGCTCCGGCGCGGGCCTCGGCGGTGTCCCCAAAACCGAAGTAAATATCTGCCCGGCCGGCGGTGCGAATCGCGCCGCCGGTGTCTTGATCGAGCATGAACTGAGCCGGGCCGTCGCCACCCTTGCCGCGGGCGTCGCAGAAGACCAAGGCGCCGCGGGGAAAGATTGTCTTGTCCGTGGCCAGGCTGTGCCCGGCCGTGACTTCGAGGTTCAAGCTGCCCCGAGGATTGCCTTCGATGGTGGTGAAGAACACGAAACGGTCATTGCGTTCAAGAAAGCTCGTCACCCTCTCGGGGTGTCTGCGCGCCCAGGCGCGAATCGCCGCCAGGTTCGACTCGTCGGCCGCGAGTTCACCAGCTGCCACGAGTTCCCGGGCGAGGCTCGTGTAGTCGTGGCCGTTGTTGCCCGCGTAACCAAAGCGCGCCAGCTCGCCGTTTTCCAGGCGCACGAAGGCCGAGCCGTTGACATGGGCGATGAAGGCGTCGAGGGGCGAGGCGAGCCAGACCAACTCGAGTCCCCGTCCCGCCAGCGAGCCCGAAGCCTCGATGGTTCGCCGCGTGGGATAGTTTTCGATGCCGGTGGCCGTGCGGCGACCCAGGATGGTGCCGCCCGAGCCCTTGACGAGATCCTCGGGGAGCGCGTAGAGCGGCTCGGGAAATTCTGGCGAGGATGCGAGCCTGCCATCGAGGATTGGCGTGTAGTACCCGGTGAAGAGCACGCCGCCGCCGCGGCCATCCCAGCCTGCACTCTTGTAGGCCGCGAATTCGGCCTTAAATGTCCGTTCGAACTCCTCCGCGGAAGTCGATTCGGTGAGCAGCTTGTAGAAGCGCTCGAGGCTGGCGAGGGCTTGGGCGTGACCGATGCCTTCGATGGGAAAGAAGGCCTCGGATTGGCGCCTTGAGGTCCAACGAATCGAGGCTTCGAGAGCCGGCAGCAACTCTTCGCGGTCGCGCCAGCCCGAACGCACCGCTGGCCATTCATTCTTGTCGAGGACCCGCAAGAGCGCCGGCGAACTCGGCGCCAGGGGCGTGTTGAAGTCCTTGGCGGCGGGGGGAGCGGCGCAGGCGCAAAGCAGAGCGATGAAAACAGGGAGAGGCCCCAGCCGGGGCATGTGAAGAGGCATGAGGTTCATGCGGCGAGCATAGACCCATCGCTCCCGGGGTTCACGCTCTGTCCTGCTCGAGCTCCAGGAGTCGGCGCTTGCGCCAGACGCCCCCGGCATAGCCCGAAAGTCCGCCGTCCGCCCGCAGCACTCTGTGGCATGGCAGCACAATCGCCAAGCGGTTGTCTCCGTTCGCGCTCCCCACGGCCCGCGACGCTCCGGGGAATCCGACCCGCGCAGCGAGGGCGCCATAGCTCTCGGTCTGGCCCCAGGGGATCTCGGCCAGGCCATGCCAGACGGCCCGCTGAAAGTCGCTGCCGCGGAGTTGCAAGGGCACTTCGAAGGCCTTGCGAGGGCCATTGAAGTACTCCTCCAATTCGATCTGCAACTGATCCAGAATGGGGTGATCGCCCCTCTCGAATCCGCCGCCCATGTCCCTGGCGAGGCGCGCCAAGAGACTCTCCAGGTTGGGCTGGTCCGCAAAGGCAAGGAGTCCGAGGCCCTCATCGCTAGCCCCGGCCAGCATGGCCCCCAGGGGCGTTTCGAGGGGTCGCAGGCACCTGCTGTGGTGGCCTCCCTTCGTGCCTGGGTTGCGTCGGCGTACGGCTATGTGCGGTTCGAGAGCGCTCTGCATGGTAGCTCCTTGGCGTAGAGCTGGAACAATCAGGAGTCACAGGGCCAGAGCCTACTCCATTTCTTGCGAGTCCGGGTTAGAATGACCCGTCAACCCGTTTCGTCTGTCATCCCTCGCTCAGGCGGGGGGAGGAATACTCAATGCTCATCCAGGTTCACTTTGATGAAGTCCAAAAGACCGATGCCCTTGACCAGTTCATCAACGATCAGGTCCAACACCATCTGGCTCATGTGGCCAGTCGCATCACTCGCATCGAAGTTCATGTCCACGATGAGAACAGTCCCTCGAAAGCTGCTGCGAACGACAAGCGCTGCACCATGGAAGCCCGCCCCGCCGGTCGCCAGCCCCTCGCTGTCGAGCATCGCGGCGACAATGTGCAGAAGGTGATCTCAGAAACCGCCGGCAAGCTCGAACGGGCTCTCAAGCGCATGTTCGACAAGGCCCGCTAGGGGCTGCAAATGGGGGGGGCTGCGGCAAGGTTTCTTGCTAGTTCCTATCGGGTTGCCTGTGGGAGAGTACAATGAGCGGTCTTGCCGCGGATCTATCCTTGCCCATCTTGCCCAAATTGGCTCTGTCCTGCCTCCTGGCCCCTCTGGGCCTCAGCGCAGGGCTCCAGGCCTCTAGTCAGCTTCCCGCCCTGCACCAGGTCACGGGCGATGGGGCAGGTGATTGGTTTGGCGCGGCCATAGCCCCCGCTGGCGACCTGGACGGAGACCTGGTGCCCGACTTCATGGTCGGCGCGCATCAGAACCTGAACAGCGGGCACTCCCTCAATCCCGGCTACGCACGGGTCTACTCGGGGCTCGACGGCCACTTGATCCATTCCTTTGTCGGTGATGGTACGGCCTGGATCGACGGCCCTGACGATCACTTTGGCTACGCCCTCTCTGCCCTTGGCGACCTCGATGGCGACGCTGTTCCCGAGATCATCATCGGCGCCTTCAAGGACGATAATGTCGCTCACAATGTGGGCATGCTGCGTATCTTCTCCGGAGCCAGCGGTGCGCTCTTGCACCAAGACGACGGCGAGACCAACGGCGACCGCATGGGCGTCTCCGTGGCGAAGATCGCCGACTTGAATGGTGACGGCGTCGATGACTACATGACCGGGGTCTACAAGGACGACAACCTCGTCTTCAACGGCGGCAGCACGCGGGTCTTCTCCGGTGCTGACCATGCCCTGCTCTTCACCATCGACGGACCTGCCACTCTTTCGGGCCTGGGCTGGTCAGCCAGCTCGGCCGGAGATGTGAACGCCGATGGCTTTGCTGACATCATCAGCGGAGCACCCCACGATCCCACCTCGGGCCCGTTCGGCGGCATGGCTTGTGTCCACTCGGGAGCCGATGGATCCCTGCTCTACACCTGGTATGGCGATGCTGCGGGCGACTACTTTGGCCATGTGGTGGACGGCGCCGGAGATGTCAACGCCGACGGCCATGCCGACTTGCTCGTGGCAGCGATCCAGTCCACATTCACTGGAGTAGCCACCGGACCTGGTTTCGTACGCATTTTTTCTGGGGCTGATGGCAGCGTGCTGTATGAGCTCTCAGGGGATGAAGTTTTGGACCAGTTTGGTTTCAGCGCCCACGGCGTGGGCGATGTCACCGGCGACGGCTACGACGATTTCCTGATAGGTGCGCCCCAGGCGGTCACCCTGGGGCTCGTGACCACGGGCAAGCCCGGTTACGGGCGGCTCTTTTCAGGTCGCGACGGGAACCTCGTGTACACCTTTGTTGGAGCCGGCGCCAACGATCAGTTTGGTGCGGCGGTGGATGTGGTGGCCGACATGGATGGTGACGGACACCCCGAGTTTCTGTTTGGCGCCAGTCAGGACGATGCGACGCAATCCCGTCCCGGGTACGCGCTAGTCATCTCGGGTGGGCTCGTGCTGATGGACCGCTACTGCACAGCCGCGCCCAATTCCGCTGGCGCCGGCGCCCAGCTTGACCACAGCGGCTCGCTAAGCGTTTCGGCAAACGATGTCGTTCTGCGGGCGACGGACTGCCCGCCGCAACACTTCGGGCTGTTTTACTACGGCAGCAATGCGATATCGGTGCCCTTCGGCGATGGCTTCCGTTGCGTCGGTGGCCAGACCTTTCGCTTGGGCGTGGCGAGCACAGGGTTTTCGGGGACGGCGACCCTGGCTCTCGACCTTGCCAACCAGCCTCAAGCTGGCGCCCAGATCAACCCCGGATCGCGTTGGAACTTTCAGTTCTGGTACCGCGACATCCCCGCCGCCCAAAGCGGCTTCAACCTGTCGAACGCGGTAAGCGCCGCCTTCGCGCCCTGATCCTGCCGCCGGCTCACAAAGCTCAGCCCGGATGCCCCAGGAGTCGCAAGCGCTTGTCGCGGTTCTCGGCAAAGGTCTCGATGCCGGCCAGGACACTGGCGGCGTCGATTTGGGCTTCTTGCTTGACCTCGTCGTAATTGCCCCCGGTGCGCCAACGGTTGTCGCGGTCGGAGCTCATGGCGTAATGCTCGGCGACCTTGTGGGGCAACCAGTCGTGCATCAATCGGCGCGCGCCATTGGTCAAGACCGTGGAGTCGAGCCAGTCGTGGCGCGATAAGACCCTGTCGCGCCACTCGCGATCCTGTAGTTGGAAGAGTTCCCACGAGATCGCGGCCACGATCCTCACATTCGGCGCGCTGCCATCCTCAAAGCGCGGCAAGAGTTCGAAGATCGAATCGGTGGTGCTCGTGCCCTGGACGATGATGGTGCCTTGCTTGGGCCGCTTGGGGTCAGCTTCGCGGATGACATAGGCACCGCGAGCCGCCTCGAAGTGGCTGGGCACGCCCAGTCTCTGGCGATCGGGAATCTTGATTCCGGGCCGGGTCAAGTGCAGACAGATGATGGGCACATCGGTTCTCAGCGCTGCGCAGAGGGCGGGAGCGACCTCGTTGTGCTCCCAGGGGTAGAGGTTGATGACGCTGCCCTCGGGGAAGAGTTGGGTCACGCCTGGCGAGAAGACGCCGAAGTGGGTGCGGCTGTCTTCGCAGGTTTCCGGCCCCGAGTGACCCGCAACCCAGATCACCTTGCCGACTTCTAGCGGACAGTCCTGGGCGAGTTGGCTGAAGAGCCGCATCATCCCGTACTTGAGGTAGGAGAATGATCCGTAAGTCGAACAGGCGCCCCAGAAACCCTCGAAGGTTTCTTCGGGAGTGGCGGACATGTTCACCGTGGCCGCGCCCACCACCAATCCTGAGTTGGTGAACTCGGTGATCTGCTGGGGCATCAGTGCGCCCTCGACATTCTTATTGCGGTCGTACCAGCCGGGGCCTGGGGCACCCTCGAAGTCGGCGGCGAAACCGCTGATGGCGGTGGAGTCGGCGAGGTCAGCCGAGCAGGCGAGGACCAACGGGCGGCCCATCTCGGCCTTGGCCCGGGAGTTCACCCAGGCACCGAACTTCTGAAAGCCGTCCTTGTTGGCGGCCTTTTCTCCCGGCTTGAGGAAGAGACCCCTCGGCAGTTGATCGAGGGCCAGCCAGGAGCGGTCCTGGGCCATGTTGGTGCCTGTGATCGTGCGCTGTTTTTTCGGTGCCCTGGGCACCGAATCGCCCACCTCGACCAAGCGGTCGGCAAGGTACTGCACCAAATCAGGATCGTCGCGCAGGACGCCGAGGACGGTTTGCAGCCAACTGCGGGTCATCTCGCGGGTGGCCTCCTCACCGGGATCGTTCGTGTCGCCAAAGCCATCGAATTCGACGCCATAGATGTCCTGGAAGTCCTTGCGGCACTGCCAAAACCCTTCCGAGTTGCGGCCGTGGGACTTGCCGTGGCTGAGGGCGTCATAGATGTAGTAGCCGCGGCCCTTGCGGGTCTTGGCCCACACCATGCCGGGGCGTTTTTCGGTGGAAGGGTCAGCCACCACAGCGAGCAGGGCACGCGTGAGCTCTTCGTAATTCTCACCATCTTCGGTGCCAGCGATGCGCCAACCATAGGGCGCAAACCACTCGGCGGGTCCGCCACACGAGACTTCGCTGTTGGCGAACTTGTCGATGCCGTGGTCGTTCCAGTCCATGAGGTAGATCAAGTTGTCGAGACCCAGGCCATAGGCCGAGTTCTTGACCTCGTGGTGACAGCCAGCGGTGTGGCCGCCTTCGCCTTCCATGGCGAAGACGCGCACATCTCCCGCGCCGGCGTGGGCCAAAGCCAGGGCTTCGCCCAGGGCAGCCGGCGCGCCGTGACCCGAGGGCCCTGTGTTGAACTTGAAGAAGAGCGTCTTGCCTTCCATCTCCGCATGTCCGGGCAAACCGCCCCGGTGACGCAGGGTTAGCAGATCCTCCCAGACCAGTTGGCGTTCGCCCGCGTTGGGCACGAGATACTTCTCGTCACCGGTCTGTTCAAAGCGAATGCGCAGGGCTTCGTTGTAGACCGCCAGCATGGCGTAGACCGCCGGATTGGCGTGGCCCGCCACCAAGACGAAGCGATCGCCATAGGCCAGTTCCGGCCGACGCACATCCCAGCGCATGACGCCCAGGGTGGTGGCTACCAGCATGGGCACTTTCGAGCGCGAGCCGCCAGGGTGGCCGCTCTGGCGCAGATTGAGCATCAAATCGATGCACTGGTCGATCAGATGGCCGGTCTTTGTCCAGTGGGCGAAGTGGGCCGAAAGTGTTTCGTAGTCGGGCGTGGCGCTGAGGGTCTGCATGGTGCCCGCAGTATAACCGCTTTGGGGTCTCGGAGGCTCGTGGAGCGGTCTGACCCGGCGCGCGCTACTCCTCCCAGAATCGATTCAAGCGGTCCAGGGCAGCTTGGGTGTCGTAGCGCCGACTGCCGTAGCGATAGGCGCGATAGAGGGTGCGCAGAGCCTTCGTTTCCTCGTCGCTCTCGAGCACCGTGTCGCGCAGTACCGGGTTGACCGTGCGCCACATCCAACCCTCCTGGCGCCGGCGCAGTTGGCGTTGGCCCGCCGTGGCCAGGGCGTTGACCGCCAGGGCGGCACGCACCTCGGGATCTTCCTCGTGACGCAATGCCCGGGTCAGCATGGTCAAAGCCGGGCTCGAGTGCAGTTTCCAGGTGCCGCGGGCCGCCGCCAGGCGCACCGCTGGATCGTCGTTCTGAAGGCGCGCCAGCCAATCCAAGGGCGTTTCCTCGAGCAAAGTTCGGGTCAACCTGCGGCGCGCTTCTGCGAGGGGATCGGTGGCTTCACGAAAGCGTCCGAGGAGCAATTTCCAGTCGAGGGAACCGACTTCGCGATACAGATCGAAAACGATGGCCCAGCCGAGGAAGTGCACCAGCACATTGTCCTTGACCGAGTGGTTGGCCGTGGCCGTGACCCGTAAGAGGTGCGCAATGTCTTCATCTGTGAGGGGCTCTTCGCGCAACTTGCGCCAGGGCCAGCAGGCCAAGCCATCATGTTGCCAACGGCCAGCGCGCATAGCTCCGTCACCCATGATCATGGCAAAGCCCTCCTCGAACCACAGCGGTAGGCGCTCCTTGCGTTCGGCGAAGTGGGCGTGGACGAGTTCGTGCACCGCCGTGCCCGTGTCGGCCGTGCCCACGAAGACTCCCGAGACTCCGAACAGGCCACCGCCGCTGCGCGAATGGAAAGCCCGCACCCGCGCCGGCCCGATGCCCTCGATCTCCACGGCAAAATTGTCCGGATCGCCATGAATCACGCCACGCGTGCCGCCACTCATATCCACCCCGCCGTTCCAGGCGTGTACAGATACCCTCTCGTCGAAGGGGCCGAGTTGCCGCTCGACGGCATCGAAGGCCGGCTGCACCGCGGAATAGAATTCGTCGACCTCGAGGGTTTCCCCAGACTGGACATAGAGTGTCCAACCTTCGAACTCCTGCGTCGGCTGCCAGGTCGTGCAGCTGGCGCAGGTGAGCGCCAAAACAGGGAGTAGGTGTGAGATTCTGCTCATTGGAAGAGGCGCCGAGGCTTGCGGCAACGCTTGGTGCGTATCATGGTCTGCTGCGCTATCATAGTCAGCTACTGGATTCGCGAGCACCCCTGCCCTGCACAGTTTTACAAACCCAGATCGTCCTCTGGCTTCAGAGGCCACCCAAGACCATTCAGATGTCCAATTACCGCCTCGAGCTTGACGCCCCGAACAACATCGTCATGGTCATGGTGATCGAAGAGGACGGGAGCGAACACGACTACCAGTTCGACTTCGACCCGCGTACCGGCCGCTGGGAGTTTGCCGAGCGCGATTTGCTCGAGCGCGACTTCGGCGAAGACTGGGTCGAAACCTTCGAGACAAAGATTGAGGCCATGATTCAGGGCGCCCTCAAAAAATAGTCGGTTCTATCCGCGCACCATGGCCTCAACACTCAAACGCGTTTTCGTGCTCGTGCTTGATTCCCTGGGAGTTGGCGCTCTGCCCGATGCTGGCGAGTTCGGCGATCTCGGCGCGCACACTCTCGACCACATCGTGGAGAGCGCCGGGCCCCTCGATGCGCCGCGACTGTTGGCCTTGGGTCTGGGGAATGTGCCCGGCGTGACGTCCCTGCCGCCCTCGCCGCAACCCATCGCAGCCTTTGGCCGCTGCGCCGAAATCTCGCCGGGCAAGGACACCTCCACCGGCCACTGGGAGATGATGGGCTGCCCCTTGGAGCACGCCTTCCCCGTCTTTGAAGAGGGCTTTCCCGAGGAAATCATCGCCGAATTCGTCGAGCGCGCCGGTTTGCCAGGGATTCTCGCCAACTACGCCGCATCGGGCACGGCCATTATCGACGATTTGGCTGAGGAGCACCAAAGCAGCGGGAAACCTATTGTCTACACCAGTGCCGACTCGGTCTTTCAGATTGCGGCCCACGAAGAGCACTTCGGCCTCGAACGCCTCTACGAAATTTCGCGCATCGCTCGCGAGATCTTGCTACCGCTGGGCGTCGGGCGAGTGATCGCGAGGCCCTTTGTGGGCGAGCCGGGAGCCTACCAGCGCACTTACAACCGCAAGGACTATTCCCTCGAGCCACCCCAGGCCACCGCACTCGACTTGATCCATGCTGCGGGCCTACCAGTCTTTGGCGTGGGTAAGATCTCCGACATCTTCGCCGGCCGCGGCGTGACCGTGAACCACCACACCGAGGGAAATCGTGACGGCATGCGCGTCACCATCGAATTGGCAAGGCGCGAGAAGGAGGGGTTGATTTTTTTGAACCTGGTGGACTTCGACATGCTCTTTGGCCACCGCCGCGACCCGCTCGGGTACAAGTGTGCCCTCGAAGAGTTCGACGAAGACTATTTCGCCCTCGAAGCGCAATTGCGCGAAGGCGATCTCGTCATCCTGACCGCAGACCACGGCAACGATCCAACCAAGACCGAAACCACCGATCACACCCGCGAATTCGTGCCGCTGCTGGCCTGTGGGCCTGGATTGCGCCAAGGCGTGGATTTGGGCACGCGCAGTTCCTTTGCCGATATTGGCGCCACGGTAACCGAAGCCCTGGGCGTAGCTGCGCCGGCAGCGGGTGAGTCGTTCTTGAGTCAACTCGTTGATTGATGGATGTCCGCGACATCATTGCCACCAAGCGCGACGGCGGCAGTCTGTCGGTAGCAGAGATCGACGCCTTCATCAGCGGCTACACTGCGGGCAGCATCGAGGACTACCACGCCTCTGCGCTCCTGATGGGGATCTTTCTCAACGGCATGCAGCCCGAGGAATTGGGCCATTGGACCGCTGCCATGATGAATTCAGGGCGCGTGATGCGATTCGAGAACCTTGGACGGCCCGCAGCGGACAAGCACTCCACCGGCGGCGTTGGAGACAAGGCCTCGATTCCCTTGGCGCCGGCGGTGGCGGCTTGCGGCGTGGCGGTGCCCATGATTTCTGGCCGTGGTCTGGGTCACACCGGCGGCACCCTCGACAAGCTCGAGTCGATCCCCGGTTTCTGCACGGAACTCGACGGCGCGCAGTTTGAGCGCGCCTTGAGCCGAGTTGGTGCGGTTTTCGGCGCCCAGACCAGCGACCTCGTGCCCGCTGATCGCAAACTCTACGCCTTGCGCAATGCCACAGGCCTGGTGCCTTCCATGCCCTTGATTGCGTCTTCGATCATGTCGAAGAAGCTCGCCGAGGGAGCCGAGAGCCTGGTGCTCGATGTCAAATTTGGCAGCGGTGCGTTTCTACCCGATCCCGAGAAGGGTGCCGAGTTGGGCCGCCAGATGATTCTTCTCGCAAAGGGCCTCAAAGTGCCGACGCGAGTTCTCTTGACGGCCATGGACCGTCCCTTGGGGCTCATGGTGGGTCACACGAGAGAAATTCTCGAAAGTGTCGCCTGCCTGGAAGGCGCCGGTCCGCCAGACCTACGCAGCTTGGTATGTGCCCTCGGTGGTGAGATGTTGCACCTCGCTGGAATTGCGGACAGCACCTGTGCAGGCGAGTCGCGTATCGCCGCCAGCCTCGACGACGGCAGCGCCTTGACAGCTTTCGAGAACATTTGCGCCCAACAGGGTGCAACACCCGGAGTGTACTTCGATGAACGGGGCGACCCAAAAAACCTTGACCACGAACCCTTCTTGGCCGAGCAAGGGGGGCACCTTTGCTTTCGAGATGTATGCGAAGTCGGCTTGGCCCTCGCCGATCTAGGCGGCGGTCGTTTGAGCGAGGATCAGACCATCGACCCGGGCGTGGCCATCGAATGGCATTGCGTAGCGGGCGACTCCGTGAGTCGAGGCGAGCCCCTTTGCACGATCCACCACCGCCAAGGCGCCGGCCTCGAAAGCGCCCGCGTCCGTCTCCGCCAGGCCATCAATATCGGCCCGAACCCCTCCCTGCCGCCGCTAATCCTCGACCGCTTTGGCTAGTTGGTCATTTCTTGCCAGGCTCAAGATCACCAACTAGCCCATGACACCCTTGATGGGGAAGGCCTCGACGACGCCGGTCAGCTTGCGATCGAGGCCGCCGTTGTAGAAGGTCAGGCGCGTGTGGTCGATACCGCACAGGTGGAGGATGGTGGCGTGTAGGTCCCGCAGGTGGTGTTTGTTCACGGCGGCCTCGGCGCCGAGTTCGTCTGTCTCTCCGTAGGAGCCGGGCCGCACGCCGCCGCCCGCGAGCCAGATCGTGTTGGCCTTGGGGTTGTGGTCGCGGCCTGCCGAGGATGCGATCTGTCCGGCGCCAGCGACCTGGCTCACCGGTTGGCGACCAAACTCGCCGCCCCAGATGACCAGGGTCTCTTCGAGCAACCCTCGCCGCTCCAAGTCGGTCAAGAGGCCAGCGATGGGGCGGTCCACCTCGGGGCAGTGGATGGCGAGGTTTTCCTCGACGCCGTGGTGGGCATCCCAGGTCTGCTGTTGGTGACCACCGCCGTGGTAGATCTGCACGCAGCGTACGCCGCGCTCGATCAACCGGCGCGTGATCAAGCACTGGCGGCCAAAGAGCGATGTGGGCAGGGCCAGGCGGTGACTGGGAGCCGGCTCGTTCAAGCCGTACATCTCAAGGGTGGCCTCGTCCTCCCCGCTCAAGTCCAGGGCCTCGGGGGCGGTCTCCTGCATGCGGTAGGCGAGATCGTAGGTGGCATTTCGTGCGGCGAGCACGCTGTGTCCGGCGCGGGCGGCTTGGTGACGCGCATTGAGTTCGCCAATTGCGTCGATCTGCTCGCGCTCCATGGCGCGGTTCATGCTGGAGCGGAACGAATTGGTGTGGGCGCTGAGGTTCAATAGCGGGTCACCGGTGGAACGGAAGAGCGTGCCCTGATAACTGGCAGGCATGTATCCGCTGGTCCAGTTGGCGGGACCCGAGATCGGACCGCCGCGAGGATCGTGCATGACCACAAAACCAGGCAAGGCATCGTTCTCGCTGCCGAGGCCGTAGGCCAGCCAGGCACCCAGGGCCGGATGCCCTTGAAAAGTCTGTCCGCTGTTGAGCTGCAAGACAGCCGAACCGTGGGCGAAGGAGTCGGTTTGTAGACTCTTGATTATCGCCAACTTGTCCATGTGCTCGGGGATGTAGCGCAGAGCGTCGGAACACCATTGCCCCGTGTCCCCGTACTGTCGGAACTTGCGTTGCGAACCCAAGAGAACCATTTCCTGGGTGTCTCCGCGGCGCTTCTCGATACTGATCGTCTTGCCAGAGTTCTCTTGCAACAACGGCTTGTAGTCAAACAGATCCATCTGCGAGGGACCGCCGAACATGAACAGGAAGATCACCCGCTTGGCCTTGGCTGGGAAGTGCGGGGCTTTGGGCGCGAGGGGCCTGCCGTCCGCCAGTTGCGCCACGAGCGACGAGGCATCAAAAAGCGGCAAGCCTGCGAGGGCCGCTGTGCTTTTTAGAAAAGCGCGGCGGGAGTTGGATGAAGGTGCCATCAGTCGATGTAGATGAATTCGTTCAGGTTCAAGAGCACCAGGGCGAAGGATGCCAGGGCTTTCTGTTCCGCACTCATGGCCTCGTGCACGGGGATGATCCGGTCGTTGACTACTAAGCCGCGCACTTCGCAGCCAGCTCCCCAGGTGCGCAGGCCAAGGCCTCCGGTGGTGTCAGGAGCCAAGCCTTCGTACTCGATCACGAGATGCTCGTCGACCCAGGCGCGCAGGGTGCTGTCCTCGAGTCGCACGATCAGGTCAAGATCCCGGCTCTCATCAATAGCCAGCGGTGCCCGAGCCAGATAGGTGGGCGTGCCAGCGGGCGTTCTGTGTTCGAGGAGCGATATTTCTCCGGCTTCGCGGTCCAAGAAAAGCTGCAGCCCCGCAAACCCGGACTGCTCTGACCGAGCGCGCAAGAGGAGCCCCACGAAGGGCGTTCCCTTGAGGAAGGAAAGGCGCAAACTGACTTCGCCCGCGGAAAAACGCGATTCATCCAAGAGGGCTGCCGGGCCGCTCAAGCGGTCGAATTGCTCGGTTTGGTTGTAACGCAGACCCCATTGCCCACGCACAAAGGACCAGCCTTGATCCGGTCCAAAGAAGAGGTCCTCTGGAGCGAGCAGTCGGAGGTATTCGAGTTCGAGGCGGTCGGGAACGCTGGCGCGGAAGACCAAGGCTGCCTCGCCTGCCGCAAAGGCCTGGGTCTGGGAGGCAATGAAGTCACGGGCCAGTTGCAGTTCATCAACATGGGGTGTGCGCGCCACGGTCAGCCCGTACAAGCGCCCGAGTTGGGCCTCAAGTTGGCCAGGAAACTCAGCGCGCACGCGCTCGGCAAGGGAGGTCGCACTGCGACCGAGCAGGCGACTGTTGAGCAGGCTCAAGGCCTGGCTGGCAACGGTCGTCTCGGCGCGCGAACCGCTGGGGAGTGAGGGGTTGCAGAGGTCGAAGACTTCCAGCAAGGGGTCGAGTTGTCCACGCTTGGCGTAGGTGTACACAGCGCGCCGATTGCGTTGCTCGAGCGAACTCTTTTCCCAGCCCAAACCGGGTTTCGAGCCGCCAGCGAGGGCCTCGCGGGAGAGGGCGGGGAAGAAGCCGCGGCCGCCGCGAGCCTTGTTGAGCGAGCCCGCCACAGCGAGGCAGCTGTCGCGCAGGGACTCCGCGTCCAGCCGACGCAGGTTCTGCCGCCACAAGAGGCGGTTTGCCGGGTCGAGCGCCGCTCCAGGCGGCGTCACCCGTGAGCTCTGCATGGTGTAGGTGTGGGAGTTCAGGATTAGCCGGTGCATCGCTTTTATGCTCCAGCCTGATTCGAGGAACCTGAGCGCCAGCCAGTCGAGGAGTTGCGGGTGCGAGGGCCTCGCGCCGGTGACGCCAAAATCGTTGGGTGTTTCGCACAGGCCCGCACCGAAGTGTCCCTGCCACAGCCGGTTGACCATCACCCGAGCGGTCAAGGGGTGGCGCGGGTCGGTGATCCACTCGGCCAGAGCGGTGCGGCGGCCGCTCGAAGACTCTCTTGGACGGATGTTGCTCGGCAGCGCCTCTCCGTCAGATGCGCACAGTACCGGTGGAAAGACCGGCAGGACTTCTTTCACAGGCGAGTCGCTTCTGCCCCGCCGCAAAACATGCGTGGCAGCAGTTTCCGGTCCGGGCTCGATGGCGGCCAGAGCCCAGGTCAAGTTCCCCTGAAACGAGTCCTCAAGTCCTGCTGCTTCTGTCTTCAGAATGTACAACTGCAGCCGATCGTCGTTGCTCAGGCGCTTTTGGAAGCTCTTCTTCGATACGAAACTAATGCGCGCCGCGGGTTCCTTGGGTGCTTGGCCAGCCTCTGGGTGGCGCTCGAGGAGTTCCACGGCAAAGCGATCTACAACTCCTTGGGCATGGGCTTGGCTGTTCTCTCGCATGTCCTCTCGCTGTTTTCGATGTTTGGGTGTTGCATCGAGGGCTCTGAGCACCAGCGAGTCGAAGGAAAACTTCGGCTTGCGGTAGGGTGCGACATTCTGCACAAAGGCCAGCAGCGAATAGTAGTCCTCCTGGCGAATGGGATCGGTGCGATGGTCGTGGCAGCGCGCGCAACCGATGGTGAGCGCCAGCATGCCCTCGCTGATCGTGCGCAAAACATCGTCGTGGATGTCGAGGTCGGCTTGCGCGCGGTCATCGGGTTCGCTGTCCCAGGTGCCCAGCCGATAGAACCCGGTGGCGATGATGTCGGCTTGGGTGGGGTTCTCGAATTCATCCCCGGCCAACTGCTGACGCAGAAACTGGTCGTAGGGCTTGTCGTCGTGAAAAGAGCGAATGACATAGTCCCTATAGCGCCAGGCCATGGGCTTCTCCGCATCTCTTTCGTAGCCGCTGGTTTGGGCAAAGCGCACTACATCGAGCCAGGATCGAGCCTGGCGTTCGGCGTACTCGACCTTCGCGAGCAATTCATCAACGAGTTGTGCCCACTTGTCGGGGTCAGAGCTTGCGGCGTAGTCGCGCGCGCGTTCAGGCGACGGCGGCAAGCCCAGGAGGTCAAAGTGCAAGCGACGCACAAGTTGAGCATCGTTGGCACGGACAGCAGGGGAGATGTTCTCGGCTTCGAGGCGCGCGAAAATGAACGAGTCGATCTCGTTTTTGACCAGGGCCCTGGAAGCAGGCGAGAGGAGAGTGGGAGCTTCAGGTTCGGCGGGCGGCCGGAACGACCACCACTGGCGGCCGGCATCGAGGTCGATGTCGCGAACATCACGCAAGAGCTCTTCGCCGCCAGGCCAAGGTGCGCCGAGCCCAATCCATTTTTCGAGCAGCGCCAATTCGCTCCTGTCGAGTTGTCCCTTGGGTGGCATGCGAAACTCCTCGTCAGCTTCGAGCACAAGTTCGATCAAGAGGCTCGCGTCGGGATCGCCGGGGACGATGGCCGCACCGCTGTCGCCGCCCTCAATGAGAGAGTCGTGGCTACTCATCATGAGCCCGCCGCGCAGGCGCTTGGCGTGGGGGCCATGGCACTTGAAGCAGCGCTCTTCCAGAAGGGGCAGGACCTCCTCCAGGAACAGATCATCGCCAGGGGAAGGGGAAATAGAGACCTGGGCCTCTGAAATCGAGGTTCCCAGAAGGCACCCAGAGAGGACCAGCAGCCGGGGGAGGAGTCTCATGGAGGGAGGCTAGCAGAAGCACCGAACAATAGTGGCCTGGACCCTCTTCCAGGCGGGTTTTGCCCCAGGCCGGCCTCTTTTGGGACGGGCAGCCACCAGCGTAGCGCTTCCCAGGGCTGCGCCTGGGGGGGCTGAAGGCTGGCCACCCCACACTCATCCCGTACAGCTTCTCCGCCAGCGGGGTCGATATTCCAGGCACTCCAACAGTTTTCAGCCCAGCGCTGGACCTTCCACCGCAAGTTGCCGCCATGGCCCACTCTACCCAGACCCTCACCTCTCCCCGCTCCCTCTGGCTTGTGGGTTCGCCCCAACTGCCGGAGCTTGTCGCCTTGCGCGAAGAGCTCGAAGCCGTGGGCTACAGAGTCACCCTCTCGGCGCCCACGCCCCAGCCTGACGCGCTTTGGGATCGCACTCCTCCGTCCTTGGTCTTGATCGACCTGAAAGATGATCCTGCCTTGGCCGTGGAACTGTGTGGCAACCTGCACGCCGATGACAACTGGCAAGGCACCCCCATCTTGATGCTCCACGACGGCCAGGATTCGGGCGCTCTCCGTCGCGCCAGCGAAGCAGGCGCGCAGGAGTTCCTTGAGCGACCCTTCCTGCCAGCCCTGCTCGAGCATCGCCTCGATGGCGCGATCGAACGAACCTTGCGAATCTTGCAGGAACTGCCCGCTAGCGAGACGGCGAGCATTCTTGGAGGGACTGACATGGAAGCTTTTGAAGAGCGCGTTGAGCGTGCCCTTGAGGCTGTCAAGAAAAGCGACCTCTGCGTCGCCGTGCTAGCCGTCGCCACCAGCGCCGATGGCGACCTGGGAATCGCGCCGACGCTGGCCCAAGTCTTGCGTCGGGCCCTGGCGAGTTTCGAGAATGAAGGCCCGATCAGTCACCCCAAGGGCGATGTGTTCTTTGGCCGTGGTGATGACGGTACGCACTATCTGTGCATGCCTGACATGGCTCGCTTGCAGGACGCTGCGCGACTCGGATACGCACTTCAGGGTGAGTTGCGACAGATCAAAGATCCCTCGGGCACGGGCGAAGCAATCGATGTCTGCGTGGGCGTGGCTAATTCTCCAGGTGACGGAACCGGCGCCCTCGAACTGCATGAGGCGGCCCGCGGAGCAGCGCACGCCGCGAGCCAAGCAGGCGATAGTCACCTCAAGTTTCACAACCAAGCCACGGACCGGTGGGTCTTCGAGCGCTTGACCCTTGAACGCAGCCTGCGTCGGGCCCTCGAAGACCGCCAGTTCGTGCTCTACTACCAACCGAAGGTCGATACAGCCAGCCGTGCAATCGTCGGCTTCGAAGCACTCCTGCGCTGGCAACACCCCGAACTGGGCATGGTTTCGCCGGCTCAATTCATTCCTTTGGCCGAGGAAACGGGCTTGATCGTTCCCATCGGCGAATGGGTGCTCGAAACAGCCTGTCGCCAGAACAAGGCCTGGCAGGATGCAGGCTTTTCTCCCGTGCGTATGTCGGTCAATCTCTCGCCCGAGCAATTCCGCCTGGTTGAACTGTCCGAGACGGTCGATACCGTTCTGAAGAGCACCGGATTGGCTCCCGAGTACCTCGAACTCGAAGTGACCGAGAGCATGTTGATGCACGACATCCAGGACACGATCAGAACCCTGACGCGGTTCAAGGACGCCGGCGTGTACCTCTCCATCGATGATTTCGGAACGGGCTACTCATCGCTCAGTTACCTCAAGGGCTTTCCGATTGACGCGCTCAAGATCGACCGTTCCTTCATCAGTGACATCACCTCCAACACCGACGATGCCGCCATCGCGACATCGATCATCTTGATGGGCCGCAGCCTCAACCTGCAAGTCATCGCAGAGGGCGTCGAAACCGAGAGCCAGTTGGCCTTCTTGCAGGTCCTGCAGTGCAACGAGATCCAGGGCTACTTGATCAGCCCGCCGGTTCCGGCAACCGAAGCCGAGACCTTTCTTGATCGACCCGAGGATTGATCCTCGGCTCTACGCTGCGCGCGAGCCTTCTTCTCTGCCGATCTCGAGGCTCAAGCAGAACATGCTGCCGCCGTCCTTTGCACTGCGCGCGGTCAAGTCTCCACCGAGTTGGGCCACGAGGCGCTTGGCCAGGGCCAGGCCAAAACCGTATCCGTTGCGCGTCGCATCGGACTCGCTCCGAGCTCGCGGTTCGAAGAGTGTGCCGAGTTGCTCGCGATCGATACCACAACCCGTATCGGTCACGCTGATCATCATGCGCGGACGCTGCCAGGAGGCGCTGCTGAGCAGGCTGGCCTTGATGCTGATTGAGCCATTCGAGGTATAGCGCACCGCGTTGTCCACAAGCGTCGAGAGCAGTTTCTTGAGTTGGCGCGCTTCGGTGTGGATGGTATCCGGCAGGGAGTCTTCGACCTCGAAGGAGAGGCTCAAACCCTTGTCGTAGGCGGCGTCGAAGAACTCGTCGAGGACCGACTCGATCATTTCGGACGGGCTGCAGCGGTCGATATCGAGGGTTGCCTCGCCGGTTTCCAGGCGGGTCACATCCAGGATCTCGCCCACTGTGCGCATCAGGTGAAAGCCGATGTCGAGTACGGCTTGGAGGGAGTGCTGCAGTTTGTCGGTGCTGGAGAACTCCTGCTCCTTTGAGTCAGGGCATGCACCCTCCTGGGCCAGGAGTTCCTGTTCGGCGAGACTGGTGATACTGGCCAGCACTTCCTCGAGCTTGCTGCTGACTTCACTGGTGAGCTGCACCAAAAATTCAGTCTGCATGTCCGCCGTCATGTCAGCGGCGGCCTTGGCGGTCACGAGTGAGCGATTGACGGTTTCGAGGGAAGCCGCGTAAGAGCGCGCTTCCAGTTCAGCGCTGCGTACATCAGCGAGCAATTCAGCGGCTTGCCGCTCAGCGTTCCATTTTTCGGTGAGAGCCGTGGCGAGCTGCGAGACTTCGATGGCATCGAAGGGTTTTTTCAGAATGAGAAGCCGGTCCGACTGGCCGAGTTCGGCGATCATTTCCTCCCAGGTGTAATCCGAGAAGGCCGTGCAGATGACGACTTGCAGGCTCGGATCGCGCTCCCAGAGCTTGGCGATGGTCTGCACACCGTCGAGTCCCGGAGGCATACGCATGTCGACGAAGGCGAGGGCGAACTCTTCACCCCGGTCACAGGCAGCTGCGTGCAGGTCGATGCCCTCTTGGCCCTGCATGGCCGACATCAGGCTGAACTCGATCTCCGTCCTGGCCGTGGAGGCGCCAGCCGTCTGGTCATCATCCGTGCCCAAGAAGGCCGCACGAGCAGTGTTCAAGTTCGAGGAATCGGCCCGTGGGCTGGCGAGAATCTTCTCGAAGTCCTTGTGAATGGATGCGTTGTCATCGATCAGCAGGATGCGGCGATTATTTGCGGAGGTCATGCGGGTTCAACAGGCTCGGAGTGAGGCTGGGTGGGGAGTTCGAGTACGAAAGTGGCACCGCAGCCGGTGCCGTCGCTGAGAGCTGTCAATTGCGCGCCCATCTCGCCCGCAGCGTTTGCCGACGAGTGCAGGCCGAAGCCGTTGCCACCGCGCTTGGTGGTGTAGCCGTGGTCGAAGACATGTCGTAGCCCTTCCGCGTCGATGCCGCAGCCGGTGTCGCTGACCTCAATTTTGACGCGCCTTTCGGAGCAGGCCTTGAGCGAGATGGAGAGCCGCCGGGGAGTGTCCGATGCGCTTTCCATTGCTTGCCTGGAGTTCTGAATCAGGTTGATCAGAATTTCGAGCAGGCGGTGACGGTCCACCGCCACCCTGGGCAAGTCCTGGAAGTCGAGGGCGATCTCGAGTTCAGAATCAAAGGGCTGGACGCGCTCGCTCAACTTGAGGGCCTTGTGGACCTGTTCGTCGAGGGAGACTTCTTCGACGACGACCGTGCGCCGCACGAACTCCTGCTGGGAGTTGACCATGCGCCTGATGCGCTCAATGCCCTCGGTCATGGCTGCGACTTCTTCCGTGATGGCATGACGGCTCGCCTTGATTTCGCCTGCGAGGGCTTCCAGAAAGGGAGCGAACTGCTTGCCGCGGGGATCACAGGTCAAGAAGTGGGGGAGGTCGTCGGCATGGCTGGCGATGATCTCGTTCAAGGATTCGAGGTCACCGGCGGCGATCTCGCTGGCGCGCTGGGCCAGGATGCCCGAGGAGACATTCACGCTGTTCAGCACATTGCCGACATTGTGGAGGATCCCGCTGGCGATTTCGGACTGGCCCGCCTGTCGCGCGGAGTCCACTTGGGCCGCACGCGAGAGGGCCAATTGCCCCAGCATGTGATTGAACTCACGGGCCAGGACGCCGATCTCGTCCTTGCGATGCAAGTCGAAGCTAACCTGTTGAATCTCGCCTCGGCCGACCTTGAGGGCGCTGCGTGTGAGGATCGTGAGCGGCGCCACCACCGTTTTTTGCAAGATGGCGAGCAATGCCAGCAAGAGAAACAGCGAGGCCGCGAGCATGGATACCAGGGCGTAGCGTGTGGCCAGCGCGCCAGAGCGCGTGATGTGGCGCTCGACTGACGCACTGATGATCAGAGGCGCAGGATCGACGCGGGCATCCACCACATGGTAAATCTTCAGCCAGCGGTCATCGATTGTCTGGATGCGTGGCTCGCCCGAATCGGTAGCCACGAACTCGTTGAACTCAGGCTGAGCGTTCGCGGGATCGTGGAACCAGGCCCGGAAACCACGAGCCTCGGTGCGATCGCGAATCTCGTCGGCGAAGGCGTAGCTCAGGAAGCGACCTAGCACGACCTTGCCCACTACCATGTGCCTGTTGAGACCGCCGCTGACGGGTTTGGAGCTGACCAGGAGAGGCCCTTGTTCGGTGTTCAAGAAGCCATCTATGGGTAGCAAGATGCCCCGCGCGCGGTCTTCCGTGCGCCAGCCGGTGAGCAGCAGATCGGATAGTGATCCCTGGCCGGCATCTGGGAAGGCAGCGAGGTCGAAGGGTGCTGGCAACTGGCCCGTGCGCGGATCGCGGACGAGGCCCCAGACGACCTTTCCCTCGGCGTCGCAGAAGTAAAGCAAGTCGATGCCTTGGGCTTCGAGCAGGTTAGGGCTCAGGCGGTCGGCGGAAAACTCTGGCTGCGTACCGTTCAGGTAGGCAAACACGCCGGCGTTCTTGGCCCAGTCATTGGCTCGAGCACCGAGCAATTGCAGTTGCTGATCGATGGAATCCTTGACTCGCACCGTGGTCTTCTCGGCTTGTGCTGCTTCGAGATCTGAGAACAACCCGGTGACGAGTTTGCGCTGGATGAAGAAGTCGCCAAGCGCATACAGCCCGATCACCACGGACAGAATAACAAGGATTTTTGACCTGATGGGCATGGTGTATCGTGGGTCAAGCGGCTTTGCGCTCACTTTGGATGCTGGGTGACGAGAGCGCTTCGCGCTTCTCTTCAGGAAGTTGTGCCACCAGACTTTCAATGGCCTCGTTCATCACGCAGCAGAGTTCTTCGAGTTTGTCTCCCTCGCGAATTCGGCAAGGGCCCTTGTACTTGCCTTCCTTGATGTCGCGCAGGTACGTTTCCATGCGGTAAGCGGGTCCCGCGATACGGAAGGTCAATAGGATGCCCACCACGAGAGTCAGGGGCAGGAAGACCAAGGCTGACAGGAGGAAAATCTCTGTCATGGTCTCGCTCATCACGCTCATCAAGAGCGATCCATCATTGGGCAGGGTAAACGACAGTTCGCTGAGCTTTTCCATGAAGAGCAGCGATTGCATCACCAAGCCAATGGTCGTCAAGCCGACAAAAGTCAGCGAAAGTTGCAGCTGCAACCGGGGCTTGATGAGCTTCTTTCTGCGCTTGAACTTGGCCATGGGAACAGGTGCTGTGGCGGGGGTAGGGGACGCGCGTTGGGGGGGGGGATGAATGCCGTAGGCGTAGCGCCGTAGAGGGAACGCCGATTGGGGAGAATCGACCATTGCAGGGTGCTAGCCTTAGCTTCAGCGGGAATTGTGGGGGCGGACTTCGGCTTGGGCCCAGGCCTCTGGGTTCGGAGGCAGATCGCGGCCCGTGAGGGCCTTGAGGGCCTCCCAGGCGGCCAAAGGGGCGCTTTTCGAGTCGTGGAGAAGGGCTTGGCGTAGGGGCTCGAGGGCCACCGGCGAGCGCAAGGCGCAGAGGGCCGCGCAGGCTTGGGCCACGAGAAAACCCTCCTCGCAGTTGAGTACAAGGGCGATCTCCTCGGAGATAGCGTGGCGGAAGTGGTTGTGCCCCGAGAGTTGGCGCAGGCCGCGCGAAATCTCGGTTGGGTCGCTGCTGCGCAGAGCCTCGAAGGCCGTGCGCGCTTCAAGGCTCCACCAGGCTAGCTCGCGCCGGTGCCAGCGGCTCCAGCGCTCCGGTCCCGAGCCGAGGCGTTCATTGGTGATGCGTTCCAGGGCCCAGAGGGCGTTGTCTGCCACGCCACCATTCTCATCACTCAAGAGGCCGATCAGACGCGGAACGCTGTTGAATAGCTCCAACCGGCCTGCGACCAAAGCGGCTTCGCGCCGCAGGGCGGATCGAGTCGACGAGAGGAAGCTGTCCACGCGCCGCTCGAGTTCAATTGTAGGCTGCGAGCCACTCGTGATTGTCACGCGGCCAAGCTCAGCGAGGATCAGAAGATCCAGCTCGGGTTTCTCACTCAGGACCCACAAGAGAAAGTCGAGGGTCTCCGTCGAAGGCGCCCTGCCTGCGGCTCGAACGATGCTCTGGACAAGCCCCGGGTGACCATCAGTGACGTGTTCTTCCAGGCTCAACGCTTCATTTGGGTGGGCTCGCAGGCGCGCCGAGAGGGTTTGCTCGAGGGCTTTGACTGCCGCTCGATGGGGTCGTTGCTCCTTGGACTTGGGGCTGGCTAGCCGCGCGGCCCGACTGCATCCGTCGCTACCGGGCGCGGTTTCAAGAATCTCCAGGCCCAACTTCAGGTGCAGGATGTCTTGACGCGAAAGCTCTGTGATGGGATTCACATGTTCCGAGACCCACTCGGGAATCTCGTCCAGGGCCCGCGCGATGGCGCGAGCCTTGGATCTATCGAGGACGGTGCCCTCCAAAGCGCTGCCCTCCAAAGCGCTGCCCTCCAAAGCGTAGTCGGCGAGCTCTTCCTGGAGTTCGGCAAGGGCTTGTGGTCCGCTGCGCACGAGAGCCGCGAGCAGAGTCTCGGCAGAGATCCTGGGCGCATCTTCAAGTTCGAAGAGCACGCGCTCCATGCCAACCTGGAAATTGGATTCCGGGTCATCAGCCAGAGCTCCGCTCAGGAGAGCGAGGCAGCCCGTGAGACTCCAAGCCACTCGTCGTAGTTGGGAGACAGCCGTGGCTAGCCTGGGTATCGGGATGGGTTGGATCACCGGGGATGTCAGTCCTTGTGATCTCTGCCATTGTCGTCGTGGCCACCGTGACCCCTTCGGCGTCGACGCCGTTTGCGGCCATGTCCTTCCTCATTCGCATCCTTGTGTTTGCCGTTCTTCTTGGCCTTCCCCTGAGAGCTCTTGGATGGCTTTTTTTTGACGCGCGCCTTCTTGAGCGTCGCTGGAGCGAACCACTCCTGGCCCTCGTCGCCGATCGAGGCGTCGTCATCCCAAATCACACCGACCACGCTCTGCGCTTCACTCCAATCAAAATCAGAGCTCAGGCCACTAAAGTCACGAACTTCGCCCTGGGCGTCAAAGTACTTGACCTTGACATGCGTGTCTTTTGAAGCCACGGCACTGGGAGTTGGTGTGATGCCGTCGTTAGAGAGTGTGCGTAGCGGATCCCGGCGGATCTTGACCAAGTCGTTGTCTGGCAGCTCCACGATGCGCCAGGCGACCAGTTCAGGCAGGCTGGCAGAGGTGACTTCGCTGTGCTCAAGAGCCCGGTCAAAGGTCAGGTGGCCGCCAGCCTCCAAGGTCAGGCTGGAGGCCGCCAGGCCACCAATCATGTGCAACTCAGAGCGCAATACGATGTCGCTACCAGGCGCATAGAGGTAGCCGAAAAATTGGCCCTCGGCATCGAAAACTACGGGCGGATCGGGGATCTGGTCGCCATCGCGGTCCAGCCACTCTGTGCCGTTTGCGAAGAGCACAAAGCCCGTGGGGTCTTCGTCCAGGTTTTCCAGCCAACTGCCTTGAGCTAATTCGAGGTACTCTTCGACAAACACGACCACCTGACCGTCGCTCGAATCCACACGCAAACGCGCGCCGTCCTTGAAGCGCAGGTCATCGAAGACCAGTACCGCCGGCCCTTCGAGGTGCAAGACGCCACCGCTTGCGATTTCGGCGGCCTCGAAACGGGCTTCACCAGGCGGCAGGGCGCCACCTTGGGGGCCGAACTGCCAGTCGCGGAGCTCGATATTCTCGGGCGGGTCCACGGCGGGCAGGGAGACCTGCTGTGCCAGGGGTCTTGTCGATCCCGTGATGGTCACATCGGCTGACTGGGAAACCACGCCGTTGGGCCCCGGTTGCACATCACCAAAAATTTGGGTGCCCGGATCCGATCCTTTTTTCGGAGCGCCAAAAGTGCCTTCGAGCGAAACATCCCCGCCGGCGCTGAGGCGAGCGCCGCTGCCCGTGGTATCGCCCGCGAGTTGCAGGTCCCGTTGTTCGCTCAAGGCGCCGAGACTCGAGTCGTAGCCGTCGATGACGGCCCCCTGGCCCACGGTCAAGTTGCCTGCGGCATAGAAGCCGAGACTGCCCAGCTGATCCACTTGGCGGTTCAGAACCAACGACAGCGCGAAGCGCCCGGTGCCGCACAGGCCAGTGCTGACGAGGCTCACGGAATCGTCTTCAGCGGGAGTGGCCTGCACCCAATAGACGCCATTGGCGTACTGGGCGGGCTGTTCTTCGCTGCCCACATTGCCACTCCTCCCTTGGGCCAGACAGAAGAAGGCTTCGGATAGACCGGCTTCGGCGATGTAGAGCGCGCGCTTGTTGTCGGTGGCCTGAAGCTGGCGCCGCGACTGGGCCGTGTGCATTTGCAGCATCACCATGCCCATGCTGGCCACGATCAGTACAAAGAAGACCGAGATTAGGAGCAGGCTGCCCCGCCGGCTGGCTCGTGCTTGAAGCCGCTTGCTGCTGGTCAAGAGCTGGTTCATCAGTTTCTACAGGTGACTCTGCGGCTGCGCGTCCGCGTGTATTCGGTGCCCTGACCGTCCGTACGCCGGAGAGTCAGTCGCACCGTGATCTGGTTGGCGCTCCTGTCAAAGGCCAGGCCTTCTTCATCGGCAATGCCATTGCCGTTGTCATCGAGGCCGTTGGCGAGTTCGCCTTCGAGTAATTTGGGCACATGGCGTGTCCAGATGGCCTGCATCTCCTCGGGCGTGTCCGGGTCTCGTTTCCAGATCACCAGACCTTCGGGCAGGTCAAATTCAATGCGTTCGGGCGTTCCCATGATGGGTTCGCCAGCCACCGCATCGATCACAATCTCGTAGTCGATAGAGGACACGAAGCTCGGTGCCATCAAGACCTCGTCCAAACGGTCAACGCTGGTGGACATGATCGCCAGCGCGATGCGGTCCATGGTTCGGTCCGCCCGGTCTTCGAGGGTTGTGGAGAAGATGCTCGACTCATAGGCACCCGTGGTTGCGCGCTGCACCATGGCGATGTTGCCGAGCAGCATGGCTGTGACCGTCAAGGCGATCACGACTTCCAGCAAGCTGGAACCTGTCTTGGCACCAAACCCAACACGACTCACTTGCCCCTCCGGATGTCTGCCAACATCGTGTCGAGCTTGAACTCAGAGCGCCCTCCGGTTCCCTGCCAGCGAATCCGGACCTGCACGGGCAAGACGAGATAGTCGCCGCTGTGGTCGCTGTCATCGATGCGTAGATCACCGTTGAGATCGCGCGGTAAACCGAGGTTCGTATCGCGTTCGTTCTCAAGCAGCAGGGTGGCGCTGCCCGGCATCAAAACCTCACCGACAAAACCGTCAGTGTCGTCACCGAGAGGCCTCAGACCTTCCACGGCGAAGTGTGCGCCAGGCGCCAGGGGGCCTCCTTCGTGGTCGTCTTCTTCGCTGTCGTTAAACATCCAAAAGACATCACGAAAGTCCACATTGTGCAGATCCTCAAGAATCGCCCGGGCAGCCTCCACGGCCACCTGGCGTTCGCGTTTGATGCGATTGTGCTGCATTGTCGCAGAGATCGTGCTGGTCAACATGCCGCAGCAAATTGTCAGGATGACCATGGAGATCATGGTCTCGAGCATGGTCATGCCGCACTTCTGTGAGGAAATACCTCTTGCGGGGCAAGAGCCCAAAGCGCGCAGCTTTGGCTTCCCGGAAAGGCCCCAGGGCCGATTTCCATGGCGTGCTATAGATAGGAATACTCGCATGGCTCGAGGACGCACTTTTCGTTGCGGCAAGGCAGGGGATACTGCTCCCGCATTCGTGTTAGCCCGATACCTTTTCGCCCGCCCCCGTTAGGTTCCTTGAACCCGCGCGGGGAAAATATTTCCAGATGCGGGCTAGGGCCCGGTAAAGCCCACATCGAGGTGCATTTCTCCAGCACGCTTGGGCAAGACGAGGAGCACCTGACCGCCAGAGTTCTTCTTATCGCTGGCCATGGCCGCGAATAGATCGGGAGCCGAAAGCGTCAAGCCGTAGCGGCTCTCGAGGTCTGCGAGAGAACTCGGCAGGCCGAGGGCTTGGGCGAGCTGGGCCACTCTTTCGGGCAGGTCGGCATCTTCGAGCAGGCTGCTTTCAGCGGCCTGTCGCAAAGCCATGGCGATACCTGCCGCCACCGCCACGCCGTGGGGCACGCGGCCATAACCAGCGCAGAGTTCGATGGCATGGCCGAAGGTGTGACCGAGGTTGAGCTGTTTGCGCGGCCCCTGTTCGAGGGGGTCCGCTGCGACGACTCGAGCCTTGAGGGCCGCCGATCGAAGAACCACCTGTTCGGTGGCCTCGGGCTCGCGCGCACGCAGCTTGGAGGCGAGGGCTTCGAGGGCCGCGAGGTCCCCTTCGCCGGAGAGCAGTGCGCTTTTTAAAACTTCGCCGAGGCCAGAAACGAACTCCTGTTCGGGCAAGGTCTCCAGGGTCGCCATATCGGCGAAGACAGCCCTCGGTTGATGGAACGCACCGGCCAGATTCTTGCCGCTCTTGAGGTTGACTGCGGTCTTGCCGCCCACCGAGGCATCAACCTGGGCCAAGAGCGTTGTGGGGCACTGCACGAAGTCGATACCGCGCTTGTAGAGGGCCGCCGCGAGGCCGGTCAAGTCGCCCAGAACACCGCCGCCGAGGGCCACGAGGCAGCCTTCGCGATCCAGTTGCAAACGCGCGAGGTCCTCGAGGACTCGTTCGAGGGTGGCAAAGGATTTGGAAGCCTCGCCGGGCTGGATCGATATTACCGGTGCCTCTGCCAGCGCCCCCAGGCGCTCGAGATGCAGGGCTTCCACCGTGGCATCGACGAGCACCACCACCTTCGAGTAGCAGTCCGTGTGTCCAGCCACTTCGGACAACACACCCGCACCCACATGTACCAGATAGGCCGGATCTGTCTCGACGCGCAGGGAGCGGGTCATCCTTGCGGTTCTTGAGCCGCCTCGGCGCTCACGCGGCGGCGTTCTTGTTTCCGGCGCACGAGATCGCGTTGCAGGGCCACGGATTTTTTCTTGTCCCGCAGGAGCAGGACGGGGAAAAGCGCCAGGAGGAGCAAGGTGATTCCCATCACACCGTACATCAGGTTCTGAGCCGTGTGGTTTTCCACAGGGATGAACGCTTCGAGTTCGCTGAGCACAAAATAGGGCGCCTGGCGCGTGCCACCATCGCGCGGCTCGTAGTTGAAGTTCTTCAGGAAGAAGCCCTTGGCCGTCAGGAGCTCGACCTTCTCGAAACTCTCCATGTTGGCCGGCATGATGAACTTGATTACGCCGGCCTGGTTGGCCCAGGACCAGTTGCCGATCCAGCCCGTGGTGACGCGACCGAGGCGCAAGGGGTTCTCGCCGGGGCTTTCGGTCCAGATACCCATGTTTTTGCTGATCGGGATGCGGATTGGACGGCCGCGGTAGGCCGCACCGTTCTTGATCAGCTTGACCATCAAATCATTGTCGAGTTCGAGGGTCTCTTCGTCGTCCCAGGCGATGTTTTTTGCCTCGGCCGCCGCGTAGTTCATGAGCAGCCACTGAGCATCGAACACCGCACCATCGAGGCCACTAGACTGCCTGGCGCTGTCATCGGTGATTAGCGCCAGGCGCCCCGCCAGCATCGCGGAATCATGGGGTTCGCTGGGCGGATAGGAGCGCACGCCGCGGGAGCCGACAAAGAGCGGGCCTTCGGCCCATTCGCCATCTGTGCCTTCCCGGGAGAAGAGTTTGAGGAACAGGCCATCGATGCGCAGAAAGTTGTCGAGGGCCGGTTCGCCCGCCATCTCGCTCACGATGAAGTGCGCGATCTCGCCGGTGGGCGCCACCAGCCAACCTCGGTACTCGGAGCTGCCGTCCTTGCGCTTGCGTTTCTTGATGTCTCCCAGGTAGCCACGGATGCGGAAGGGCACGGCGCGGAAACCCTCCGGGCATTCATCGATGTAGCCGCGTCGCTTGAGGGTCAGGTCCTCTACGCCCAGGGCTTCGAATTGGGCGTCACTGAGCCCACGGGTGTAGGCGATGTAGGGGTCGAGTACCTCGGCTGGCAAAAGCACGCGGTCTTCGGGCCGCGTGTCGAGGATTTTGGCGGCGATTTTCTCGGCGGCCGGAAACTCGGGTACGACGATCGTTTCGGTGAACTCCGGCTCCACCTCGATGCTCCCTTGCTGAGCGTCATCGTGTTTCTGCTTCTGGAACTCGGCTGTGACAAAGGCGCCCACCACCATGGCGAGCAAGATGCCCATGGCGATCATCTTGTTGCGTTCGTTCCCGTGCAGTCCAGCAGACGGAGGCTCGGGCGGAGAAAATTGGACATCTTTCATGGATGAATTGCCGGCGTGGGGGACGCCTGGGCGGCACGTGCCGCTGCGGCTGAGACCAGGCCGCGGAAGAGCCCCGCGTGGGGACTCATCGCGGTGGATAGTTCGGGATGCCACTGACAGCCGATGGCGAAGGGGTGCTCATCGCGTTCGATGGCCTCGATCAGTCCCTCTGCATCCCGGGCGCAAACGCGCCAGGGGGCGGCCACGGATGAGAGTGCCTGGTGGTGTCGTGAGACGACCATGAGGCTTTCTACCCCGAGGGCGGCCTCCAGTTTCGTACCAGCTTCGACCTGTACGGGGTGTTCAGCGTCGCAACCGTGCTCCTGGCAACCTGGGCGGTCCTCTGTGATGTGTTGGTACAGGCTGGCGCCTTCCGCGAGGCCCAGGAGTTGCATGCCGTAGCAGATCCCAAGCACCGGCAAGCCGACCTCGAGGGCAGCCGCGGCGAGGGCAAAGTCCCAGTCCTGTTTGGCGGGCGGGGTCAGGGTGGCAGCCGGGTGTGACGGGCCGCGGCCGATGCGGCTGGTATCGAAATCGTCACCGCCGCCGAGCAACAGACCGTCCACGCGATCGAGCAGGGTGCGCAGGTCGCGCGCTCTACCCACTGGCGTGAGGGCCATGGACAGGCCGCCTGCCGTGTGGATAGATTCGGCGTAGCGCGTGCGCAATTCGAGCTTGGGCTGCTCGTCGCTAGTGAGGCAACCGTTGATCGCGATCAGGGGCAGGCGGCGTGAGGTCATCGGCTGCATCCTAAGCGCGCTCCCATGACCAGTCACCCGTTCGGCCAGGGATCCCACGGTTTATGCCCTCCAAGAAGGGGTTGGGGCGGTTCTTCGGGCTATGATTCGCGCCAATGACCTTGGTGATCGATCTCTCTGCCCTTCTGCTGGGCTTCTTTTTCCTGGCCAGAGGTTCGGGCTGGCTCGTGGCTGGCGCCTCGGAAATCGCCGGGCACCTCGGCGTGCGGCCTTTGGTCTTGGGCTTGACCGTGGTGGCTTGGGGCACCTCGCTGCCGGAGGTCTTGGTCTCCGGCCTCGCCGCCGTCGAAGGCCAGGCGGGCATTGCCCTGGGCAATGTCCTCGGCAGCAATGCGGCCAACATCGGTTTGGTGCTCGGGGCCTGTTCCCTGATCCTGCCTGGCGTCTTGCACAAACGCCTGGACAGCCGCGAGAGCCTCTGGTTGCTCGCCGCTCTGGGCCTCTTTTGGTGGTGCGCGAAGGATGGCGGATTCTCGCGGGTGGACGGTGCTTTTCTCCTTTCAGCTCTGTTGATCTACAACTTGCAACTCTTTTGGGAAGCGCGCGAGGCGGCCCTGGGCACCAAGGCACAAGAGCCTCGCCGCGACACCTGGTTGCAGCGGCACCCGAAGTACGCCGTGGCGATCGGTGGAATCACCCTCGCGCTGGCAGCCCAGGCGGTGATGGTCGGCGCCGTGGGCCTCGCTCAACGGGCGGGGCTTTCGGATCTAGTCATTGGCCTGACCGTCGTCGCCATCGGAACCTCGCTGCCCGAGCTCGCCGCTGGCTTGTCAGCGGCGCTTAGGGGCCACGGAGAGCTCTTGATCGGCAATGTCGTGGGCAGCAATGTCTTCAATGTGCTGGGCGTGATCGGCATCGTGGCCTTGATCCACCCCCTGGGCGGCGCTGCCGACCCCAAGACCGAGGCGATGATCGAGATCAGCTTGGGGCAGGACTTGCCCGTGGTGCTGGCCTTCAGTTTGGCCGCTATTTTTCTGCCCCTGCTCGCCCCTGGGCGTGGCGGCCGAGCCAAGGGTGCTGTCTTGCTCGGGGGGTGGCTGACCTACACCTTGAGCTTGGTCTGCGGCTGATGAGGAGACCATCTTGATGTCCAACTCCGATCCCGGTCTCTTGCGCGCTGAAGTGCCCCAAGGCCTGGCGGGCAAGCGGTTTGACCGAGCCTTGCTCGAACTTTTCGATGGGCTATCGGGCGCTGAACTCCAACGCTGCGTGCGCCGTGGGCGAGTCAAGGTTGATGGCGAAAAGATCTTTCGCTCCAACTTCAAACTTCGTGGCGGTGAGAACATCAGTGTGCGCATCGCGCCGCCTCCGGCGCTGCGGCCCCTGCCCCTGGAGTTGCTCCACGAGGAAGCGAGTTTTGTGGTGGTCAACAAGCCTCCGGGCATGCTGGTCCACGGCAACGAAAAACAACAGGGCGGCACAGTGTCGGACCTGGCGGTCGAGCGCTTTGGAGCCCTGCCCAGCGTCGAGGGCGATGCGCGGCCAGGCATCGTGCACCGACTCGATCGTGAAACGAGCGGCGTTATGGTGATCGCTCGCACGCGAACGGCCCTAAAGGAGCTGCGCCGGCAGTTCATGCAGCGCGAGGTAAGAAAAACCTATCTGGCCTTGGTCCACAGCCAGCCCGTGGATGACGAGTTCAAGATCGACCTGGCCCTGGGCCCGGTGCCTGGCGAGATTGACCTGCAAGGCATTGACTCCAACGGCAAGGCGGCCCAAACGGCCTTTCGCGTGGTGCAGCGGTTCGGCGCTCACGCTCTCGTCGAGTGCCGACCCACTACCGGCAGGCGGCACCAGATTCGCGTACACCTTGTCCATGTGGGCTGTTGCGTGGTGGGCGACAAGCTCTACGGGAGAGCCGCCGGGTTGAAAATTCAAAAGGGCGCCAAGCACCACATGTTGCACGCCCAGTCCCTGGAGTTTCACGATCCCGACCAGGGCCGGCGCGTGATCTTCGAAGCTGTGCCACCGACGAGCTTCCTGGACATGCAGGACGCCCTGGAGGGTCGGCCCTAATAGGCTAAGGCCGGGCTCTGCGCGCCAGCGCCAGGCCAATCAAGCGATAGAGCAGCCGCGCGCCAACCATCGCGTCCCAGGAATCCTCCTCGGGACCGTCGCTTTGGCCGGGCGAGACTTCGCAGAGATCAAAGCCCACGATCTCCTTTTGCGACTCGGCCAGGACGGTCAGCCACAACGAGGCCTCATCCCAGGTCAAGCCTCCAGGCACTGGCGTGCCGGTGCTGGGGCACAGGCTCGGGTCGAGGCCGTCGATGTCGAAGCTGATCCAGATCTTCTCAGGTAGGCTTTGGATGTGTTCCAAAACTAGAGCCTTGAGGTCGGCGCGGCTCTGGCGCCAGGCGGCCCATTCGTGGCTGTGGATGGCTCGCAGCCGACCACCAGATTCGGCGATGGTGCGCGCTTCCTTCTGACCCAAATCGCGTAAGCCCACCGAGAGCACAGCCTCGACTTGAGGTAGGCGCTCTCTGACATTGGCGAAGATAGAGGCGTGGGACCAACGCAAGCCGCCGTAGGCCGGGCGCAGGTCGGCGTGGGCGTCAAAGTGCAGGATGCCAATAGCGCCGTGGTGCGCGCTAGCGGCCTCGAAGGCGCCGAAAGGGACCGAGTGATCGCCACCCACGATACCCACCACGGCCCCCTTCACCAGGGCTTCGGCGGTCCAGCAGCGCACGCGCCCGTTGACCTCGCCGCCGATTTCGTTGACTCGCGCAAGCAGGCCGGCGCGTTTTTGCGGCGAGTCTGCTTGTTGGTCACTCGCCATGAGCGACCGAGCGAGGGGCGCGGCCTCGGCGTTCAAGTTCGCGATGTAAGCGTCGATTTCGAGGGCGATCCCCGCTTGCCAGGGGCGGCCCTCGCTCCCGGGCCAGGAAGCCATCAAGGCGTCGAAGAGATCAACCTGGTGGCTCGCCTTCAGGATTGCCTGGGGTGCTCGTGCCGCACCCTGGCGGTATGAGGTCGTGGCGTCGAAGGGGGCTCCGAGCAGTCGCACGCCCGCTTCGGACGACGAGTCATTGAGGCCAAACACACCGCTCTCTGGCGTTGCGGCGTCATCGGGATCAAAGGCGGTCATGGAGGCTCGCGGTGCAGGCTGTTTCGAGGGCTTGGAATTGGATGCCTGGACCAAGCGACAGGAGCATACGCAATCGGCTCGGCGAGGATCGGTTAGAATCACCGACCGCGATCCAGCCCTCGCCGCCCCTGCCATGAGAGATCCCCTGTAACGCGTTCCCGTGCGCTACAAGCTGCCGCTGATGTTCATTGGCGTTTGCCTCTTGGCTTTTGGCGTGGGCGCCTACCTGGTCTCCGGATCGGCGCGCGAAGCCCTGGAAGTCGAAATCTTGGCCAGACTCGAATTCCAGTCGCGGGCCCACGCCACGGCCCTCGAAGGTTGCCTGCAGACTTTGACCCGTCGCACCGAGGATTTTGCTTCCGATGGATTCATCCGTGAATACACCGAGGAGCTTCTGGGGAGCAGCGCAGACGCCGATACAAGCCAACTCAAGGGCGACCTTCTCAGTCACCCGGTGGAGAACAAACTGCCCCTGGAAGCAGCCTTCATCGAGCTGTACCTCGTGGATGCGAGTGGAACCGTACTCGTTTCGACCAACGAACAATGTGTGGCGGTCCTGCCCGAAGCCATCAGCACGGCCGCCCTCGACGCGCCTTCGCGAATCAGCGATTTTCTTCCCTGCCAGGCCGGCCAGCAAGAGCGAGATCGGTCCGGTGGTGGGGGCCTTGGCCTTCTTCTTCTGGTGCACCCTGCGCAGCCTGTCTAAAGCGCCGGTGGTGCCCGTGGGTGACCCCCCACCTGCAAGCAAGCCTCACTCATCACGCCTGAGGGAGTGGCGCCGAGCATTGGCCTGGGGCCTGGCACCAAGGAAATAGGCCTTTTGGGGTGAATACCTTTTTTCTGGCGCGAATGGAGGCTCCCGGCTTTTTGGGGAAGACCCGCAGTTTCCCTATCCCTGGCCACTACCATGGGCAAGCGACCCATGGGCAAGCGACCCTGTGCAGTCGAGCGGCCCTTGGCAATCGAGGCCCTCTTCCCTCGAGCCGGGACCTCAGTTCACAAGGCCCAAGGCCAGATCTCAAAAACCCCCCCCAGGATCCAAGGTATGAGAACCATAGACATGGACGACACAAATTCGTCGTCGGACGGCGGAAGCCGACCGGAAAAGCGCCCGCGCAGAAGCACGGGCGGAGGCCGCCGAATTTCTGCTAGCTCGGTCCTGACGGGCATCGCAGCACTCTTCGCGGTCTTTCTCTTCGCCGGCTTAGGAGCGTCGGGCAACCTGGGCTTCGTGACCGTGACCGACAGCGAAGTGGCGGTCAAGTTGAACTACATGACCGGCACACGCGAGGTCATCACAACTCCGGGCATCAAGACCTACATTCCCTTCTTGCAAGCGGTCTTCAAGGTAAATCGCGAGCCTCAGCGCTACATGATGGAGGGCAACAAAATGCGGGGCGACAGCCACGCGCCATTCCTTACCGTGCGCGCCAGGGACGGCTCGAATTTCTGGTTCGAGTCCCTCGAGATCCAGTACATGATCCTGCCCAGCAAGGCAGGCGAGATTATCGATGACTCGGGCCTCGACGATGGTTTCAAGCGCGACTGGGTGCGGGCCTTTGCTCGTTCCATTTTGCGTGACGAGTTTGGCCGCTTCTCTGCCGTCGAGGTGGCCGACCCCAGCAGCTATCGCGCCGCCCGCGTGAGAAGCACCGAGCGCATGAACGAGTACCTCAATCCCCATGGTGTCAATGTGCTTCAAATCATCACCCCCAAACCGCGTTTCGATCCCAAGTATGAACAAGCCATCGAGGACCGCAAGGAGGCCGACCAGGATGTCGAACGCTTGAAGGAGCTCGAGAATCAGTTGACAGAAGAGCGCGGCCAGCAACTCGCCCTGGTGGAAAAGGAAAAGGAAATCGAATGGCAGGGACTGCAAGGCGATCTCGTCCGAGAGCGCAAGGAGGCCGAACGAGAGTCGATACTCGTCATGAAGGGAGCCGACCGCTACAGGGTCACCCGTGAGGCCGACGGCAAGGCCGAGCGCGACCGTTTTACGGCCCAGGCTGAAGGCCTGACGGCCAAGTACACCAAGGAGGCCGAGGGCATCCGCGCGCGGGCCGCGGCCCTCGAACAGAGGGGTTCGGTGGTGGTGCGTGAGGCGCTGATCGACAAGCTCTCGAGCATTCGCTTCACCCTCGTTCCCTACAGCCGCGACCCATCGCCCAAGCGCCTCGAGCACCTGGACGGCAATCAGCAACAGCGCGCCTCCTCTGGCGATCTGAAGGGAGGCAACTGATGAAGATTCTCCAAGGTTTAGTGGCCCTGGTGGGCCTGATCGGTCTGGCCTTGTTCGCCATGTCCGTCCTTTATGAACGCATCGAGCCGGGCCAGATTGGCGTGCGCCAGAGCATGTGGGGTTCGGGTGGAGTCCTCGCTGAAGACTTCCAGCCCGGTTTTCATTGGGGCGTGACAGGAATGCACAAGTGGCACCTGCTCGACCGGCGCACGCACTTTTTGACTTTTTCCGAGCCCCGGGGCCAAAGTGGTTATTCCCGCGCCCACCGCAACGCCCAGGAGGAGTTGCCGCTCGAGATTCGTACCAGCGATAACAACCCCGTTAGCGTCGATGTGACCGTGATCTATCGCCTCGTTCCTGGCGAGGCCCATCTGATCGTAGCCGAAGGCCAGAAGATGACCTACATGGAACGGGTGGCGTCCACCGTTCGCGGCGTTCTGCGTGAAGAACTCGCCAAGCTGGTCCCCGAGGATTTTGTCGACACGCAGATCCGTCTGGATCTCGCTGATGCAGCCTTGCCGATCCTCGAAGAGGCCCTGGCCAGCTACCATGTAAAACCCGATGTGATTCTGATTCGCGCCGTGCGTTTCCTGGATAGCTACGAGAAGAAGTTGCAAGCCAAGCAGCTCACTCAACAGCTCTCCGAATTGGCCAAGAGCAAGCGCAAGGTCGAGGATGAACTCAAGGTCACGGGCACCATCGAGAAGATCACCGAGGCCATGGAAAAGGAAACCCGCGCCGAGTGGGACAAGAAGCTCCAGACGGCCAGTTCAGGGAACCAGGTCGTGGTGGCCGGGATTTTGGCCGAGGCCAAAATTTACGACAACCAGGTGCGGCCCCGGGCCGATGCCTACTACGAGATCAACGTAGCCGAAGGCAAACTGGCCCTCGACCAGGCCGAGGCCTTGCGTGACAGGTTGCGCAACGAGGCTCTCGATACCGCGGGTGGACGCATCTTGCAGGCCCGAACTGCGGCCGAGAACCTGCAATTTGATAGCGTCACGCTGAACTCCAATGACCCCTCGGTCCCGAGCGTGATCGAGATTGACAAGTTGGTCAAACTGCTGATTGGTGGGACAGGCTCCGAATAGGACCTCCCCCCCCGGATGGGTACAGGAGCCACACTTCGCCGAAACGGAGTGTGGCTCTTTCCATGCTCCAGAGCCCAGGAATCAGCCCTGCTGGACCTCCTGTCAAAAAAAGAGCAAGCAGGCCCAAGAGACATCGAGCACTCGCCGTTGCTTCCGTAAGAGGGCCCGCCCCCTTTCACATTTGCCCAAGCTCATGACCCCTCCCTCCCTTGCCTGAGCGCACCGATGCACAACTGCTCAATGCCTGGCAAGCCGGTGAGCCCAGGGCCTTCGCCCTCTTGGTCGAGCGCTACCAGGGACCGCTCTTGAGCCACTCCCGGGCAACCCTTCGAGGATGTGGTCCAGGAGGTCTTCATGAAGTTGGCACAGGTGCGCCCGACTTTTCTTTCCGAGGCCCCCGGTGCTGAGCCGCCGCGCCTCGCAGCCTGGCTTCACAAGGTCACGAGGAATGCTTGCATGGACACGATTCGATCCGAAACTCGCAGATAACGGCACGAACAGGCCGTCGCGAGTCGCGAGGCCACCGGGGGTGGTTTGCAACTTGGGGTGGTTTGCAACTTGTGGAACAGAACGAAGCCCGCGCGGCCGTGGAAGCCCAGCTCGCCAAGTTGCCTGGTGACCAACGCGAGGCCCTCGACTTGCGTTTGCTTGCCGAGCGCAGTTACAGCGAGATCGCCGAGATCACCGGCAAGAAGATCGGCACGGTGGGTTGGCTGATCTCCGAAGGGCTCAATGCCTTGAGTCTCAATACTCGAGGCCTTGTTCCACGGGTTTCAATCTCAGCTGCGGCGTCGAGGTGGCCTTTACGCCCTGAGTCCGATTGTCGGCGCGAGCCGCCCTCGCCCGAGCGCGGCGGTCGCGACTCCAGTTTGATACTCTGCCCGCCATGGAATCGAGATCGCGTTGGATACTCGCCGCCCTCGTGGTTGGATTGATGGGTGCATGTGGCGCAGCCCTGTGGGTGGCGGGGCAGGAGCGTGGGGACCAAGTGCCCGAACTCGCGCCCCTCAGCCCCCAGGCGGCTTTGGAGCCCGGCGCGGAACCTCTGGCGGCGACGCAGACCGGCGCTGTTTTGGAAGAGCCGGCGGCAGACGCCCGGGAAGTGGCGGTGAATGTGATTTCCCGTGGCACTTTTTCAATCACGGGGGGGGTCGGCGATTCTGTGGGCCAGCCGGCTGCACATGTCAGGGTCTTCATCCGCGAACTCGAGGGCCAGGGAGAAACGCCGCCGGATGAGAGGGCCTTTAGCGCCAACACGCACACGGACCAGGCCGGTAAGTTTGGCCTGGGCGTCGACCGGCCGGGCAAGTTCCTCGTTTGGTCGACCCAACCCCAGGCCTGGAGCCAGGTGGCCCAGGTGCAACTCGACCACGCATCGCCAACCGCCGAGGTGCAACTCAGTCTGGTTCCCTCGAGCTACATCGAGGGGCGCATTCTCGACGCGGACATGGATCCCGTCGTGGGCGTCGATGTGGTCTGCTTTGTCGACATGGAGCGACTGGGCCTTGAACTGCCCTCCGGTACTACGAGTGTGGAAATCCATGGCCGTGCCCAGGCCAAGACACGCAATGATGGAACCTTTAGGTTGTATCCCGTACGCGCTGGAGGCCAGCCCTTTGTCGTGCAGGCCTCCAAGCACATGACTGTGCTCAGAACGCAAAACACGGTCAATGGTCCCCGCGCCGTGACTGCCCGCGAGTTGCACACTGTGGAGCAGACCAATGTGCATCCGGGCATGAAGGCCATCACCCTGGTCTTGCGCGAACCCAACTTGTTGGCTCCCAGTTTCCGACTGCAAGTCACAGCCGATGGCGGAGGCAGTCTGCCGGATGTCTTCCAGGGACGCTTGCGTCGCATCGGTCCAGAGGGCGGGCTCTACATGGAAATCTCGCAGGTGATTGTCCTGGATGCCAGACATCAGAGCGTTGTCCAGGGTCTTGTGGAGGGCGCGCGCTACCAGCTCGAGGTCTATTGGAGCGGATCTGCCTTCACCCACACCACCGATCCGCTCGTGGCCACGCCGGGCGAACAGCTTGTTCAGATTGCCATTCCCGGCCAGTTCAAGGCCTCCATTCAAGTAGGCAAGAAGGGCGCCAGGCTGAACGATGATCTTGCCATGGCTGTCATTCATGTCTCCGACGCGGGAGTACGCCGCTCGGCCATGCGCGCCGCCGTGGGACTTGGTGTTCCTTCGGTCGAGCTTCTCTTGACCCGCGGTCGCTATGAACTGCGCGTCTACAATAGCGATCGTTCCGTTCCGCGCAGGGACCGTGTATTTGCCGAGAAGACGATTGAGATGCCCGGACACGACTCGAGCTTCACCATCGAATTGCCCTGACGCCCCGGACCCTTTCATGAAGTGGATTGCTGTCGGCGCCTTTTCGGGAGCCATCACCGTAGCTCTGGGCGCCTTGGGTGCTCACTCTCTCAAGCCAACCCTCGGCGCCGAGGGCTTGGAACTTTGGCACACGGCGGCGCATTACCAGGGGCTGCACGCCCTGGCCCTCGTGGCCTGGGGCATGTACCGCCGCTCAAACGGCGGCGGCAACGGGGTGGGTTGGGCCTTTGCCCTCGGGAGTCTCTTCTTCTGCGGCTCGATCTACGGCTTGGCCTTGGGATACCCGGGCCAGATTCTTGGGCCCCTGACTCCCCTTGGTGGGGTCTTCTTCCTCGTGGGCTGGCTCTGGTGGGGCCTCGCTGCCGCCCGCGCGAGCCGCGCCGGTTCCTGAATCACACCAAGAGCTAGCATGGCGTATCATGCCGCCCTCTGGCCTTGCGGCCTCGTCACCATGAAGCAGCTCCTCCTCATCTTTATCGTCCTTGTAGGTGCTTGTCGCTCGACGACCAAGAACCATGAGCCCGTTTCCTACCCGCCCCTGGTCCCCGACGAATTTGGTTCGATGCACAATGTTTCCTGCGCGGGACCAATCTGGATCGGTGGGATGCCGAGCTCTGATGACCTCGAGCTGGCTCAACGCCGCGGAGTCGAGTTGGTCATCGATCTTTCAGTGCCCTCAGAAGAGAGCACCTGCGAAGTGCGCACCCAGTGCCGGCTCTTCGGTTTGACCTACGCCAGTGCGGGGCTCGAGAACGAGGACCAACTCACCAGTGAGTCGGTGGATCTGGTGCTCGCCAACCTGCGCTCCGCGGACCTGCCGCCGACTCTGATGTTTTGCGGGACCGGCAGTCGCAGCGCGGCGTACCTCGCTATCTATCGAGTCACCGAGCTCGGCGTGCCCCTGGAAGATGCGCTCGTGGAAGCCCGGCGGGCGGGTATGCAGGTCGGCGCAGCCGCAGCCTTCGTGTGCGCAGAATCCGAACGCATTCTCCGGCTGGCGGGCCAGGCTCAGGCGCGGTTCGTGGCGCAGTAGCGCACCAGGTCCGCCATCACATCGGCGATTCTGTCAGCTTGATCGTCGCTCGTGCTGGACGGCGGCAGGCAGTAGAGCACTTGGCCGAGAGGTCGCAGCAAGACCCCCTGGTCCAGGGCGAGGGCGCGCAGCACCGGTTGCCACTCCGAGAGATAACCCGCCGCTCCACCGGGGGGAGGAGAGAGGTCGAGGGCCACGATGCCTCCGGTGCGGCGCAGGCTCTTCAAGGTGCGTCCTTCCAGCGCCCTCTTCAAGCGCGCTTCGATGCGCGCCCCAAGGCGATCCAGTTTCTTTGGCGTTTCCTCTTTGCGGCAAATCTCCAACGAAGCCAGGGCCACCGCGCAGCCCACGGGGTTGCCGCTGAAGGTATGGCCGTGGAAAAAGGCCCGCGAGCGATCCTGGGACAGGAAGGCTTCGAAGAAACGCTCGCCAGCCAAGGTGGCTGAGAGGGGGAAGTTGCCTCCGGTGAGGCCTTTGGCTAGACACAAGATGTCGGGCGACACTCCCGCTTTGGAACAGGCGAATAGGTCTCCCGTGCGCCCGAAGCCGGTCATGACTTCATCCGCGATCCAGGGCAGTCGAAACTCGTCGCACAACTCGCGTACTTCGCGCAGGAACTCTTCTCCGTGCATGAGCATGCCCGCTGCCCCCTGCACCAAGGGCTCACAGATAAATCCGGCGCAACGGTCTCCAAGCTCCTCGAAAACTTCTCGCAGGGCGTCAGCTTGGGGGGGCACGCGGCGGGCGTCGAACAAGAGCGGCTTGAAGGGCAAGAAGAACGGGTCGGGGTCGCCAACGGCCATGGCGCCAAAGGTGTCTCCGTGATAGGCGCCCTCGAGACCAACGAAAACGCGCCGCCGCTCTTGGCCCTCATGAACCCACACCTGGCGCACCATTTTCAAGGCGATCTCCACGGCGGTCGATCCGTTGTCGCTATAGAAGACGCGCTCGAGCCCTGGCGGAACGAGGCTCAAGAGTTCTTCGGCTAGGGCCACTGCTGGTTCGTGGGTCGCACCGGCGAAGAGCACATGGTCCAACTGTTCCACCTGGGCGGCCATGGCCTGGACGATGCGTGGGTGCCCATGGCCATGCAGGCAAGCCCACCAGGATGAGATCCCGTCGATCAATTCGCTGCCATCTTCCAGAGTCAGAATCGAACCTTCCGCGCGCACCACAGCCAGGGGCCGCGCTTCGGTGGCGTGTTGAGTGTAGGGATGCCAGATCACCCGGGCATCGCGACCGGCCAACTCTTCTGCGCGCCTTTTCATGCGTCGAAGACTCCGGCCAGGTTGCTAAAGGCCAGCCACTCGTCGAGGGCTTCTTTCGAGAGGGGATCAAAGAAGGGCACTTCGAAGACTTGACGCACTCCGCCCATGCGCCGCAAGGTCGAGCTGTTCGAGGGGTGTTCGTCGCCCACCAAAACCAGGGCCAGGGGTTCGAGCTTGCGGGCACGCAAGGCTTCGAGGGTCAAGAGTGTGTGGTTCAGGGTTCCCAGTCCAGCCCGTGCCACGAGCACAATTCGAGGCTGTTGTCTCGCCAGAAAATCGGCCTGGGTTTCGCGTTCGTCGTAGGGCACACACAAGCCGCCGGCGAGTTCGACGACCACTTCGCCTTCGAAAGATTCCTGCAAGGCGGATAAGTCCTCCTCGAGCGCGCCAGGAAGAATGTGCGCTCCGGCATCCTCTGCAGCCTCGTGGGGCGATGCGGGCAGCGGAAAACTGTAGTGCGGATCCTTGAAGACCGCGCCGCTATCTGCGCACAGGCGGCGCACGGTTTCGGTGTCGCTGTCACTGCCGGTCTGCACTGGCTTCCAATAACAAACTTCGCCAATGCTTGCGGCCGCGCGCACGAAGAGGGCGCTGACCACGGTTTTGCCGATGTCCGTATCGGTGCCCACTACCACCAAGGGCTTGCGCGAGGGAGTCTTGGGCTGCGCCTGGCTCGCATGGCTTGCTCCGATGTGTTGCGCCAGACGGGCGACTTCTGTGCGGGAATTGAAGGCGTGCAGCACGATGCGCAGGCGGGCGGATCCCGCGGGCACGGTTGGTGGGCGCACGGCGCGAACTTCAAAGCCGGCGGCTTGCGCCTTCTCGGCGAGGTCCAGGGCAGCCGCGCTCTCGCCCACCAGGATGGGCAGGATGGCCGCGGCTGGCGCCTCAAGACCGACAGCCTGAGCCAGTTCTCTAGCCCGGGCGTGCAAAGCCTCGCGCTGCCCATCGGCGTCCCGCGCCAATGCGATGGCTGCGACCAGGGCGCCCGAAATGGCTGGCGCAACACCGGTGCTGAAAACAAAACTGCGCGCCGTCGTGAGCAACACTTCGATGAGGGCGCGGCTACCCGCAACAAATCCCCCTTGGGCTCCAAGAGCCTTGCCGCAAGGCACCGTGCGTGCCACGAGAACCGAAGCCTCGGCACCCTCTGCCAGCGCCGCCGCCCAGGCTCCGGCTCCCGCCGGTCCCACGACCCCCGCAGCGTGGGCTTCGTCCACCAGAAGCCCGGCGTCGTATTTTTTGCAGAGGCGTGAGATCTCCACCAGCGGGGCGAGGTCGCCATCCATGGAGAAGACGCCTTCGCTGACAACCCAGCGCCGCCGCGCAGCGCTGGCCCCGGCCAGGCGGGCTTCGAGATCCTGACAATCGTTGTGGGCGAAGACCACACAACGGCCGCCAGCGAGTCGTGCCGCATCGATCAAGGAGGCGTGGTTGAGTTGGTCCGAGAAGAGCACATCGCCTCGCTGTACCAGGGCCGTCAAGAGTCCCAGGTTGGCCTGAAACCCCGTGGCAAAGAGCAGCGCGGCTTCGGCGCCGAGCCAATCCGCCAGGGCTTCTTCCGCCTGGCGATCGAGGGCTGCTCCGCCACCCAGGAGTCGGCTGGCCCGCGCTCCGGTGCCGTGCTTGGAGATAGCCTGCCGCGCGGCGTCGATGATCTCTTTGTTGCGCGCCAGACCGAGATAGTCGTTGCTGGCGAAGTCCGCGAGATCGTCCCGCAACAAGACGATCTCCCGCGAGCGGCCTTGGCGGGACAGCTCAGCTAGTTGCTTCTCGAAGTCGGATTGGATCTCCTTCGTCACCGTTATCCCCGGCGCACGGGATTCAAACCGAGTTTCTGGAACATAGCCGCGTCGCTTGAGGGTTGGGGGTTGGCCGTGGTCAAGAGCTGGTCACCGACGAAGATCGAGTTGGCCCCGGCCAGGAAACACAGCGCCTGGGCTTCCTCACTCATCTCTCCACGGCCCGCGCTGAGCCGAATCACGGCCCGGGGCATCAGAATGCGCGCGGCGGCGATGGTGGCCAACATCTCGCTCCAGTCCACCGTCGGATCACTGCCCAGTGGTGTGCCTTCGATGGGAACCAGGGCGTTGATAGGCACGCTCTCGGGTTGTGGATCGAGGCTTGCGAGTTCGAAGAGCAATTCGGCTCGTGCCTGCATCGATTCGCCCAAACCCAGAATACCTCCCGAGCAGACATGGATGCCTGCGGAGCGCACGTTGCCCAGAGTTTCGATGCGATCATCGAAGTCGTGGGTGGAGACCACCTCACCGTAATAGCTGCGGCCGGTGTCGAGGTTGTGGTTGTAATAGTCGAGCCCGGCGTCCTTGAGTCTCTGCGCCTGGCTTTCCTTGAGCATGCCCAGGGTGACGCAGGTCTCGAGTCCGAGTTCCTTCACCCCGCGCACCATGTCAAGCACTGCCTCGAAGTCCTCGCCTTCGCGCACTTCGCGCCAGGCGGCCCCCATGCAGAAGCGATCGGCACCCGCAGCTTGCGCATTGCGCGCCGCCTCAAGTGTGGCCTTGACCGAGAGCCGGTCCTCACTCCTTGTGGCGGTCTTGGAGTGTGCGCTCTGAGAGCAATAGCCACAGTCCTCGGGGCAGCCCCCGGTCTTGATAGAAATGAGTTGCGAGCATTGCACTTCGCGCGGGTCGTGGTGGAGGCGATGAACCTTGGCCGCTTCGAAGGTGAGTTCGAGCAGAGGCCGCCCGAAGAGGGCCTCGACTGCATCAAGCGTCAGGCCGCCGGGTGCGGGGCTGATTTGGGTCGTTGTCATGGTGGAGAGTCTATCCTGGACATGCAGCGAGCGGTACGGACTCGGCATTCCTCGCGTTGAGCGCACGCTGGCGGCACTGCTCCTTGCCTGGGTTGGCCGCGCTTGTGGCCGCCTGCCTCGGAGGACGGTATTCTGGTACCCATGACGAACAGCACCAATAGCAAGGCCACCACCTACTGGGACTACATCAAGGTCGAGGAACTTCTCGCGCTGCAAAACGGTCTGGCCACAGACGAGGACGAACTCTCGAATGACGAGGTGTTGTTTATCACGGTGCACCAAGTTTTCGAGTTGTGGTTCAAGCTCATGCTGCGCGAATTGCGTGCCGCCCGCGATCTATTCATGTCGCCCAATGTCGCCGAGCAGGAACTCTCGGGCGCAGCCGCGATTATGCATCGCGTGTCCACCCTGCTGCGGCGTTGCACCGACCACTTCTTGGTCATGGAGACCCTGCCGACCCGTGAGTACCTCGGCTTTCGCGACAAGCTCATGCCCGCCAGCGGATTCCAGAGCGCTCAACTGCGCGAGGTCGAAATTATCCTCGGGCTCGAGGAAAAAGACCGCATCGGATACGGCTTGGATTTGAGCTACCTCGACGCCTTGCGCGCCGCGGATGGCAGCCCTTCACCCGCTCTGAAGCGCGTCGAGCGCGCCCTCGACGACACGCCGACCCTAAAATTCGCCCTGGAGGAATGGCTTTGTCGTACTCCCATCGATGGCATGGCGCCCGATGATCCCAAGGCCGAACAACGCCTGAACGACTTCCTATCCGATTACCTAGCAGCCCATTCACTATCGGTGGATCGCACCCTTGAGTGCGCCTTGCTCTTGGCAGGCAAGGACCACGACCGCAAGAAGCTCACCGAGCGCTACGCCGTCGAAAAAGATTCTGTGCGCAAGTTCTTTCAACCCGGCGAGGACGAGGGTGGCCAGCGCACTCGCCGCGTGCGCGCCGCCATTCTGTTCATCGAAACCTACCGCGAATTGCCCCTGCTCGCCTGGCCCCGTGAGGTGCTCGACGCCTTGGTGGAGGTCGAGCAGTTGTTCGTTATCTTCCGGCAACGCCACGCGCGCATGGTCGAAAGGGTGATAGGCCGCCGCACGGGCACAGGTGGCAGCGCCGGCGTCGATTACCTCGACAATACGGCGCTCAAGTACCGCATCTTCCGCGATCTGTGGGCCGTCCGAACCTTGCAGATCCCCGCCGACCTCGCCCCCGAGTTACGGGATGCTGGCTTCTACGGATTTGTCAGCGCCTGATCGCGCCGGGAAGACAAAGCGCTGGTAGAGCACCGAAACCAGGAGCAATGAAAGCCCCAGGCCCAATAGCGAAGCGACTCGGAAGAGACCCTCTAGGTCGCCGAGGTCGTGCAAGAAAACCTTCAGTAGCGTAATCAGCAAGAACCCCAGGCTGATCTGGCGCAGGGCCGAAATGTTGCGCGCCATGCCTGCCGCCAGGAGGCTCAAGGCGTACAGGATCCAGACGATGGAAAGGGTCAGGTCGCTGGCGGAACCCTGGCTGCGCCCGAGTTGCAGGTACTCCCCTGGCGTGAAGTACACCAGGACCTGGAGGTTGAGCCAGACGAAGGCCAAGAGCGTCGCGGCCAGGCCCAAACACCCCGTCACCCAGGCGCGGCCCTTGAAAGGCGCTTTCCATTCGAGGTTTGTCAACAGGTCGCTTTCGCGGGGTGCCAACAAGAGCGCCGCACCAAAGGCCGAGAGCAGCGGCAGGCCGCTCGAGTAGCTGGTCCAGTTCCAGGCGAGTTGATCGCTGCTTTCGAAGATGGGGCTGCCGCTGAACCCCTGGGCGACTTGTGCCGCCAGGCTCAATGCGCTCAAGGCCACACAGCCAAGAACTGTGAGCTTCAAGCCCAGGGTAGGTAGAGCGCGCCAGAGAAGCGCGAGCCCGAGTCCCGCGAGCCCCACTCCCACGAGGAACATCTGGTGATCGAAGTACTGGGCCAAACCAAAGCACGACAAGACGACAGCAGCCCCCAGGCACCATCGCGTGGCTGAGTCGCGAGTTAGTGAAGCCCGGCCGAGAATGGCACGGGACAGCACGCCCACGAAGAGACTCACGAGTGCCAGTGCCGCGTACGCTTGCCAGGTCGTGACCTTGTCGAGGTGCGCTCCGAGCAGGTCATCCAGGCTTGGCAGCGTGATGCAGAAGAAGATCCCCACCGCCGCCCAGGCCAGACGATTGGCTCCCAGGCGCTGGCGAGCCAAGAGGGGGGTCGCCGCGAGCAAGCCCACGGCTCCCAGTTCAAGGATGAACAAGTCTCCCGCCACCGCGGCGTGTTCGGGGTCCTGGATGAACTGGAAGACCCAAAAGGCGCGGCGTAGGGCGTAGACCAGAAGCGTCAGGGCATACCAGCCACCCAGTCCTCGCACCATGGCCGGCAAGACAGCTCCCAATCCAAGGAGCAGGGCGGTGCCCAGGCCGAAGATCGGCGCGTCGGTCAGCGAACCGCTGGTAGGCGCCATGGCCAAGAGCACCAGGGGAAAGACAGCCGCACTGCGCCAAGCCCAGCGCGCTCCGCCTGCGTGCCGCTGGCTGATCCAGGCCATTGCGCTGAAGAACAGTACCGCGAAAGCCATCCAACCGGTGGTGATCTCCGGCCCGGGCACCCCCGCGAGGAGTGAATGCGCGTTGTGCAAGAGGTGCGCGCCGAGGACAAGTCCCGCGAAGAGGGCGCCCAGGAAGCGCAGGAAACCTGCCTTGTGCCTGTAGCCTTGCAGGTGCAAGAGCGCTGCGTGCCCCAAGGCCAGGACGAGCCAAGGCCAGGGGCTCGTGTGTTCGTGGAAGGCCGCAGCCAGGACGGCTAGCCCTGCGAGTCCCACGGAGCAGATGGCCGGCGCCACCGGTGCATCCCAGCGCGTCGAGTTCGTGCTTGTTTGGCTGCGGCCAAAGACCCACTCGGCAGTCATGAAGACCACCACGAGCCCCAAGCTCGAGGCGCAGAACTCCCACAGGTTGTGCTGCGAAACTCCCGTGCGCGCCAACCAGGTGGCGGTCACAGCCAACGCACCCGCGGCCGCCCCGGTGACCAACCACTTGGCCTCTTGACGACTGCCCACCCAGCTTGCGCCCACTCCCAGGAAGGCTACGAGGGTGGCCAGGGGCCACAGGCTCTGTCCAAAATCGGTCAGCGCTGCGAAGTAGGCGGCGAAGGCAAAGGGCAAGAGCAGGGCGCCCACTTGGCTGATGAACCAGCGCCGGCGTTCGGCGGCGGGACTGCGCAGACCCGCTGCCGCGAAGATCAGGGCAAACGCGCCCAGGGAACCCAGGGCCAGGGGAAAAAAACTCGAGTCTAGGTGCCGCTGGATCCAGACCAACTCCACCGCAAAGGTCCCCAACATGCCCAAAATGCTCAATGAAGGCCATTTCATGCGCTGGCCCAGGGATAGCAGACCCAGGTCGAGGAGCAGCAGATAGCCGAAGAGGCCGATGGGGTGATCAGCTTGGATCGAGAGCAGGAGCGGCGTGGCAAAACCACCCACGAGTCCCAGGGTGGCCACGAGTTGGGACTGAAAGCGCACCGCCAGCCAGGCGCAAACAGCGGTCACCAGGGCCATCAGAGGTAGGGCGGCCGCGGCCGAGGTGAACTCGTAGAGCCGGTAGGAAGCCCAGACCGTCGAGTAGAGCACCACCACGCCACCACCGGCCGCGGCAGAGGGCGCGAAGCGATAGCTCCGCCTTCGGAAGAGCTCGGCGGTCACGATGGCCACTGTTCCGCTGACCAGCCCGGAGATCACGCGCATGCGTGGCGTCGTCCAACCGCGTTCGTAGGCGTGCTTGAAGAGCAAGAGCCCCGCCAGCGCGAACAAGAGGCCACCCAGGACCGCGGCGCCGCGCACGCCGACCCACTGCTCCCAGCGGATCGGCTGGCGCGCCTGCTTGGGTTTGCGAGCGCGCTTTTCTTTTCGCCCCTTCTTCTTCGGAACAGTCTCGGCGTGCTTGGGGATGGGGCTCTTTGGAAGGGCCGCCATCGCCGTCTCCGTGGGCGGTGGGGATGCGTCCGCTTCTCCCCGCGGACCCCATTCCTCAAGCCTCGCTTCGGCGCTCCCGAGCCGTTCTTCGAGGCCGAGCAACTCCTTGGCCAACCGCCGACCCTTGCGAAAGGCCAGAAAGGCCAGGACCGGCGCCACGAGGATGGCGCAGCCCACGACAAAACCTGCGATGACGAAGAAGAATTCCATGGGTGCAGCGGGGCAGAGGGGCGATGGTCAGACCATTTGTAGCCTGCGCTGACCCCTTGCGGCCAGGCGTTCCTTGGGATCGCCGCGATAAGCCTTGCTTATTGTTCAGCCCTGAACCAACTCACGGTAGGGCTCGAATGGGCCCAAAACGGCCCCTGGGCCCCTAGTCCAAGTGCCCCTCTTCCCCTGGGCCCATCTCAACGCCACCTCCGGGGAAGTACTCCTGCCAGCGGCTGCCCACAGTGTGCGCCGTCTCTTCGTCGCCCACGAGTTCCTCGGGGTAGTTCGGCTTCATGCGCGCGTCGATAAGGATTGGCGCGCTGAGGGCGGCGTGATTGTGGATGAGTTCGCTCTGCGCCGCGCACAGGTCGCGGGCGGGGTCAAAGCGGGTAAAGGTCGTCCAGAGGAAGTTCATCGTCGAGCGGACGGCCCGCTCGGCGTTGTCGCTGAGCACCAAGAGCGGCCAGTCGGCAAAGGCCGGATCGCGCGCGATGTCACAGCCGGCGGCAGCATCCGCTGCAAAGCTGGGACCCTCGATGACGAGGCATCCCGGCGCGAAGACGAAGACCTTCTGAACCCGCGACGAGGGCCGTCCCGTGAACTCGGTGGGCAATTCGCGGCGCTTTTCTCCGAGACCCAAGAGGACCCCCTTGCTGCCCTCGTTTAGCCGCGGTCCCGCGTAATCGAGGGTGTCCATGGAGAGGTTCGGGAACAGGAAGAGATCGGTCTCGAACACGGCTCGCTCGAGCACATGCACCAGTAGCGCACGAAAGTCCTTCAGGTCGGGTCCGCCGTCTACCGCCAGCAGGAACTTCGTCAGCGAGAGCTGTCCTTCCCCGAGCACGCGGAAGGCGCTCACCATGGCCTCGCGTTTGTAACGCTCCTTGACTCGCACTGCCGAGAGCGAATGGTAGCCGGTTTCGCCATAGCTCCAAAGGTCGGAGACCGCGGGCATGACTAGAGGAAAGAGCGGCGAGAGCAGGCGTTGCAAGTAGTCTCCGATGAAGAAATCTTCCTGGCGTGGCTTGCCCACCACGGTGGCGGGGAATACAGCGTCGTGCTTCTTCAAGAGTGCATCCACTTCGAATACGGGAAAGTCGTGAATCTCGGAATAGTAGCCGTAGTGGTCACCGAATGGCCCTTCTGGGCGCCGCTTGTGGGCCTTGATGCGGCCCACCAAGGCCAGGTCGGCTTCGGCCACCAGGGGCAAGGGACCGACTGGATTGTCGGTCATCTCGAGCCGCGAACCGAGCATCAAGCTAGCGAGTAGCAACTCGGGCACATTTTCTGGCAGGGGGGCAATAGCCGAAAGGATCAGCGCCGGCGGACCGCCCAGCATCAGGTTCACCGGCAGGTCGCGGCCCGCAGCCTCGGCGGCTGCGAGATGAAAGCCCGCGCCGCGTTGGATTTGGATGTGGGCGCCGCAAGTCCTGTCGTCAAATATCTGCGCGCGGTACATCCCCAAGTTGTGTACGCCCGTCTCTGGATGTTCGGTGTAGACCAGAGGCAAGGTCAAGAAGGGGCCACCGTCGCGGGGCCAACTCTGGAGCGCGGGCAGGTCTCGCAACTTGGGCTTGCGCTCGCAAATTTCGGTGACCGCGCCGGTTGCGCGCTGCTTGAGCCCCACCCGGGCCAAGGAGCTGAACAGTCCGCGGCGTTTCCAAAGGCCCGCAAGGCTGGGTGGCATGAATTCCTCGGGGAGCCGCGCCAGGTTGGCGATGAGTTCCTCGGGCCGCGGACCGAAGGCTAACTCCACCCGACGGGCCGTGCCGAAGAGGTTGGTTACGAGGGGCATGCACGCGCCCTCGACGCGGGTGAACAAGAGTGCCGGGCCTCCGGCGGCGATCGTCCGGCGGTGGATTTCAGCGACTTCGAGGCGAGCCGAGACCGGAGCCTCGATCACGGCCAACAGGCCCTCGGCTCGCAACACATCGAGAAAACGGCCCAGGTTCTTCGGAGCTGCGCCGGTAGCGCCAAGAGAAGGGCTCGACATGGCTCCTGGATGCTTGCTCAAGGGGTCGGGGGCTCTTTGGGTCCAGCTTCGAGGGGAAGAGAAGCTGGCGCGCCTCCAAGATACGCTCGCTGGACCGCGCAGGTCCAGTAGCGGGGCCGTGAAGGGGGTCTGCTTCAGAGACCTGTAGCGAAACCTCGACAAGAGTGGCTTGTTGAGGGACGGTAGAGGGTGAGCCCTGCTCTCCTTGGCCCGGAATCTTCATGCAAACGCCCACCATGCTTCCCAAACGGCCCCCTTCGGCAGCCTCTCGTTTCCTGGTGGCACTTTTCAAATTCTGCTGTCTAGGGCGACCCTGCAGGGTCGCCTCCGGCGTCATCCTTCGCAAAACACCACCAGGAACCGAGTTGCTGTGTGTGGAGCCCGTTTGCGTGAAGATTCCGGGCTAGGGCTCCTCGGGCCAATTTCCCAAGACCAACCCATGAATCTCCTCCTCCCCAGCCTGTTCAGCCTGCTCGCATTCCAGCCGGCTGGCGCCACCCCGGCCCCCGCTATTCAGGAATCTGCCCAGGAGTCCGCCCCACAAGAGGGCCTTTGGACCCGGCGCGCGGCCGAGCACCTTTTCAATCGCGCGGGCTTTGGGGCCACGGTGGCAGAAATCGAGCGCGCTCTGAGATTGGGTCACGAAGCGACAGTGGATGAGCTACTCGATGGTGGCCGCGAAGCCGAACCCATTTTCTATGCCCTGATCGGCGAGGATCGCTTTGGAGGCACCAAGGGCCTCGATGAGGATGCCCGGCGCGATGTCCGCAACCAGGTGCGCCGCGCCAACAAGAAACAAGAATCCACCTACACCGCCTGGTGGATCGACCGCATGGTGGCCGGCGACGATCCCCTGCGTGATCGCATGACGCTCTTCTGGCACGGCCTGTTTACCACCAGCAGCCGGGATGTGCCGCGTTCCTTCGCCTTGATTCAGCAGCACCAACTCCTGCGCAACAACGCCATCGAGAGTTACGCCACCCTGTTGTATGGCATCGTGCGCGACCCGGCGATGCTCTATTACCTGGACAACACCAAGAACAAGAAACGCAAGCCCAACGAAAACCTGGCGCGCGAACTGATGGAACTCTTCAGCCTGGGCGAGGGCAACTACACCGAAAATGATGTCAAGGAGGTTGCTCGGGCCCTGACCGGCAACCATGTCACGCGCCAAGGTGGATTCCGGTTCAATCGCAGGCAGCACGACCGGGGCCGCAAGACGATTATCGGTCAGACCGGGCTCTATGGTGGCAAGGAGGTGGTGCGCATTCTGCTCGAACAGGACGCCTGCTCGCGTTGGATCTCGGGCCGCATCATCGAATACCTTGAGGGCCGTTGGCCCGACGAACAGCGCCACGCAGAGTACGCCGCGCGACTTCTAGAGGACAACTACGAGTTGCGTCCCTTCCTGCGCAAGCTGCTCCTCGATGAACGCTTCTTTCGCGAAGCTGTTGTGGGTACACGGGTCATGGCCCCGATCGATTTTCTCGTGGGCGTCGAGCGGCGCTTGGACCTGGATGTTTCGTCGCGCTTTGTCTTTCGCGCCAGCCGCGAGCTTGGCCAGACCCTCTTCCAGCCGCCGAGCGTAAAGGGCTGGGATGGCGGCGAGGCATGGATCACTACGGCTTCCCTGTTAGGAAGGGGAAATGCGGCCGGGATGATGTTGGGTGTTCTGGAAACCGATTCAACTTTTGATAGGGACAGCAGCGATCGCCCGAAAAACCCCGCGTCTCCCCGACGCGAAGATGGCAAGGGGTCCATGGACGGAGAGGGCGATGAGATGGACGAGCAGGACGAAGAGATGGAGATGGGGGATCGCATGGACAATGAAGACCGCGGCAGCCGGCGCATCCCCCGCGGTTGGCGCTCCCTCAAGCGAGATCTGGGAACGAGTTATGAACCGCAGCTCAACCTGACTTGGCGACTCTCGCGACGCAATGTGAAAACAGACGGCCAGATCGTCGAACTGCTGCTAAATGACCTCTTGGCCATTGAGGTCCCGCGCGAGACAAGTCTCGCTCTGACGGCTTACTTTGCATGGGTGCGCAAGGATCGTGGCCTCGAAGAGGGTCAGGTGCTTTCCAACCCCGGCGAAAGCGAACCTCTCCTGCGCGGCCTGGCGCACTTGATCCTGAGCCTTCCAGAAGCCCAACTGAACTGAGACCTAGCATGCAATCGAACCAATCTAGGCACACAGATACGGCTCGCTTTGACCGCCGCTCCTTGTTCCGCGGAGGACTTGGGCTCGCCGGTGCTTTGGCTCTTTCGAGACCGGCCCAGGCGCTCTTTGGTTCTCGCCCGGAAGGGGACGACCGCACCTTGGTCCTGGTGCAACTCTCCGGCGGCAACGACGGACTCTCCACCCTGGTGCCCTATGGCGACGATGAGTACTTCAAAGCGCGCAGGGTTTGCCGCGTGGACCCGGCGAGTCTGCACAAGATCGATCGCTATCGCGGTTTGCATCCCGCCCTCAAACGGCTCTCAAAGCGCTATAAGGAGGGTGGCCTCGCCATCGTCCAGGGCATCGGTTATCCGGGCCCCAACAGGTCGCACTTCAAGTCTCTCGATATCTGGCACAGCGCCAATCTCGAGGGCCGCGTCCAGGACTCGGGCTGGATCGGAAGGCTTCTGGAGAGTCGCTGGAAAGAAAACAGCCTGCCCGAGTTGAGCGTGCATCTGGGCAAGAGCGTGCCCTACTCCTTGCACTCGAAGAGCCACCCTCCGGTGTGTTTTGAGATTCCTGAGAGCTATCGCTGGGTTGGTGAAGCGCGCGCGTCCAAGGAACTGGAAACCGGTGGAGAAGACGATCGTTCCTCCGTACTTGACCGACTGCGTGGTGTTATGCGCGACGCCCGGGCTTCCTCGGCACGCATCCGGCGCGCCGCTTTGAGCTACACCCCACAGGTTGAATACCCCTCCACCGATGAGGGCACGGCCATGCGCGCGGCGGCGGCCTTGATCGATGCACGCCTCGGCAGCCGCGTGATCTCCGTCGAATTTGGTGGCTTTGATACTCACACCGGCCAGCCGAATCGGCATGCGCGCTTGATGTCCGGTCTCGATTCTGCCCTGGCGTCCTTTCTCGACGACCTTGAGGGCCGCAGTGCCGGCGAGAAGACCCTCGTTCTTGTCTTCAGTGAATTCGGCCGCCGCTTCCAAGAGAACGGATCGGGCGGAACCGACCACGGCAAGGCGGGCATCTTGTTCGCAGCCGGCGCTCCCGTCCAAGGCGGCCTCATTGGCGAGTACCCTTCCTTGACCGATCTCGACGACAAGGACCTCGCCTACAACATTGACTTCCGGCGAGCCTACGCCAGCGCGCTCGACTGGCTGGGCGCCGACTCGCTGCCCATCCTCGGCGAAAAGTTCAACCCGCTGCCCCTTTTTGGCTAGGCTTCCGAGCGAAGAAACTGGCCCCAAGCGTCTGCGCCCCCGGATGTCGCACCCAGAGAGAAGCCGCAAGATAGATGCGTGGGACTATGTGATCGTGGGCTCTGGGTTTGGCGGCAGCGTGTCGGCGCTGCGGCTCGTGGAGAAGGGCTACACCGTGTTGGTTTTGGAGAAGGGCAGGCGCTGGGAGCCCGAGGACTTTCCAAAGACCAACTGGCAGATCCGCGACTGGCTCTGGAATCCCGCCTGGGGCTTGCGCGGGTTCTTTCAGATGTCCTTTCTAAAGCACATCACCGTGCTGCACGGGGTTGGCGTCGGTGGTGGTTCGCTGGTCTATGCGAACACCTTGCCGCGGCCCTCGGAGCCATTTTTCAGGGCGCCCTCGTGGAACAACTTGGCCGATTGGCAAAGCGAGTTGGAACCTCACTACGCCACAGCCGAAAGGATGCTCGGTGCCGTGCGCAATCCGCGCTGGACCCCGGGGGACGAGGTCCTCGCGGGAATCGCCCGAGACCTTGGTCGCAGCGAGCATCACCACCCCACCGAAGTCGGCGTGTTTTTTTCCGAGCCGGGCGTGACCGAGGACGATCCCTACTTCGAAGGCAAAGGTCCCAGGCGAACCGGCTGTACTTTTTGCGGTGCCTGCATGACCGGTTGCCGCGTCGGCGCGAAGAACACCCTGGACCGCAACTACCTGTACCTTGCCCAGGAACTCGGCGCCCTGATCCAAGCGGAGACCGAGGTTGTGGCGGTTCGGCCTGCGCAAGGAGGCTATGTCGTGGAGACCCGTGCAGCGGGAGTGAGCGGCTCAAAGGATGTGCGAGCCAAGCAGGTGATCTTCGCCGGTGGCGTTATGGGCACGATTCCACTCTTGCTTGAGATGCAACAGGATCCGGACGGTTTGCCGCAACTCTCATCGTGTCTAGGCGCCTTTGTGCGCACCAACAACGAAGCCCTTTACGGATCGGTGACGCCGGATAGTTCGGTGGACTTCAGCAAGGGCGTGGCCATTACCTCGATCCTGCACACCAGCGAGCACAGCCATGTCGAGCCCGTGCGCTATGGCGCCGGCTCTGGCTTCTTTCGCTTGCTCGCGCTGCCCCTCGCGCCTGGCAGGAACATGGCGCAGCGCATAACTGCGGCCCTGGCTGGATTCTTGCGCCAGCCCTGGCGTTGGCTGCGGGTCCTCTTCGCCCTCGACTGGGCTCGACACACCCAGGTCCTGCTCTACATGCAGACCCTCGAGGGCACCCTATCGCTGGCGCTGGGGCGCGACTGGCGCAGGGCGTTCGCGCGGGGACTGGTCTCTCGCGTGGACGATCCCGCCCAGGCTCCGCAGGCCTTCATGCCCGAAGCCAATGACCTCATCCAACGCTTCACCAAGAAGGTTGGCGGTGTGGCCATGTCCCTGGCTCCCGAGTTGCTCCTGGGCGTGCCGTCCACGGCGCACATCCTGGGCGGCGCCTGCATGGGGCAGACGGCGGCCGAGGGCGTCATCGACGACAAGCACCGCGTGCACGGCTACCCCGGTCTCTTTGTCATTGATGGATCTGCAGTGAGCGCCAATCCCGGCGTCAATCCCGCGCTGACCATCACCGCTCTCGCCGAGCGGGCCATCAGCCAGATTCCGGCCAAGGACAAGCACGGCCAAGAGGGTTCTTGCGGGGATCGCGGCTAGTTTTGGTGGGTTATGCGGACCCAGCCAGCGGGGAGGTCGTCTAATGGATGTACTTCGACTCTTACTACCCAACAGTCACATCCATGCTGACAGGCCGCCCCGTTCGCTTGCACCTACCGCTCATTGCCCTCGCCTTCTGCTTCCTGGCGGCTCTGTCCGCAGGCCAGACGGCTCGACAGATGCCCACGCCGGGAGCGCCCACTCCCGGCGCTCCCCTGCTTGACGCCAGTGAGCCGGAAGAGCCCCAGGCGAAGCATGGCGAGCGCCTCGACCCAGAAACGGCCTACGGTCCGACCATCATCGAGAGCATGCAGGCCGTCATGGAGCGCGAGCGCCTGCAGCCTTCGTCCACGAAGAACCACAAGGCCCGCAACGGCGCCCAGGGCAGTTGGGCGGTGCCTTCAAGGCGCAAGACGGCAAACCCCCATTCAGGTGAGCACTACGCCATCAACAAGTGGGGCGACACGCGCATGTCGGTGGAGTTCGGCGAGCCGGTCTACTTCGGGGGAGCGTGGATTTCAGGCCAGGCGGCTCCCGTGCTCTGGGCCGCGGGGGTTCGCTTCCACGGCTATCGCGATGGCGAAAAGGTGGCCACCGGAGCCTGGCTTGAGAAGCTCAGCGAGAGGGGCGATTGGCTGGCGGCGGACTTCGAGAATGTGACTCGCATCGAGATCGAGGCCCGGCCCGTGTACCAGGGCTCGGGCTGGTACGGCCTGGACGACCTGACATTCTCGCTGCCCCCGGCAGAGGGTGCCAGCGAACGCCGGCGAGTCGTTGTGGACTTTGATGACCTCTCCTACAACATGCGCCTCACTGGCAGTGGCTACGCCGGTCTCACCTGGCCCAAGGGCACCGGCGACTTCGAGATGGAAACCCAAACCGTGCACGCACCCAAGGTGCCCGAGTCGGCGGACATGGAGGAGATCGATGCCGTGACCACGAATCTCGAGTCGAGCTTCGGCGGTGGCGGGACAGCGCCTGTACTGAGTTTCTCTTTTGCAGGGCCGCACATTGGAAACCCCGGCGCGGGTTGGTTGCCGCCGGATACCAACGGCTCCATCGGCCCCAACCACTTTGTCGCCGTGGTCAATCAGAACCTGTCGGTCTACGACCGTGTAACGGGCAACGAGGTCATCAGCACGGGGCTGGCCAATTTTTGGAACACGCAGGGTTCCGCCGGTGATCCGCGGGCCGTGTACGACCATCATTCGAACCGCTTCATCATCATCGCGACGAACTTCAACACACGCCTGTGGCTTGCCGTGTCTCTGACCGATGATCCGACGGGTTCCTGGTTCAAGACCTGGGTGAATCTCTCCCAGGGCTCCGATTCGTCGAATTGGCCGGACTATCCCACCCTGGGTGTGGACGCCACGGGCATCTACTCCGCTTCCTACATGGTGGGCGGCAATTCCATCAGCTTGTTCGCTATCGACAAGGCGCCGCTCTTGACCGGTTCCCCTTCTCTGGGAACGATCACGGCTTTTCGCAATCTGCCCTGGGAAGGCGCGGTTCACCCTGCGGTGACCTATGGCACGCCGGGCCGCATGTACTGCATATCGCGCCGCGGTTCTCAGACCCTGCGCCTGCGCTTCGTGCAGGGTCCCATGACAAACCCGACTTTGGTGGAGGCGGGTAATGTGTTTGTGCCCAACCACGGCAGTCCGCCGAACGCGCCGGCTCTGGGAAGCGTGGCGCCCCTGGATGCTCTCGATTGGCGTCCCATGAACGCGGTCTTCCGCAACGGATCGCTGTGGACGACCCATGGCGTTGCCTCGGGCGGGCGGGCGGCCTGCCGCTGGTACGAAATCGATGTGGCCAGCGTCGCCACCGCGCAGGTCGGAACCATCTCCGACCCGGTCATGTCCTACATGATGCCCAGCATCTCGGTGAACAAGGACAACTCGGTGGTCGTCGGTTTCTCAGGCTCCAGTCCGAACGATTACGCCTCGTCTTACACAGCCGGCCGCGTGGCCAACGATCCCGCCGGGCAACTTTCGCCGCCGGCGATCCTGATGGCCGGAACCGCCCCCTACAACACCATCGATTCCAGCGGTGTGAATCGCTGGGGCGATTACAGCCTGACCAGTGTGGATCCCGTGGATGACACGGCGATCTGGACCATTCAGGAACACACCCGCTCACCGGATGCTTGGGGCACGCGCGTGGGCCAGTACGAGTTCCCCGTCACCTGTCCCGCACCGTCAAATTTCTGCGTGACTTCGGCCAACTCGGCAGGAACGGGAGCCGTGATGGGCTACGCAGGTGATGCCAGCCTCAGCACCAACAGCTTCTCGCTGCTCACCGTTGGCCTGCCGGCCAACCAGCCGGGGCTCTTTTTCTACGCACCGAACCAGACCGTGACTTTCTTTGGCGACGGCCTCTTGTGCCTCAGCGGTCAGATCGCTCGCCTGGGCGTGGTGGTCGCTGACCAGCTCGGTTTCGCCAGTTTCACGACTGATATGAACGCCCCGCCCTTCAGCGCTGGCCCCGGTCAGGTCCAACCCGGCGACATTCGCCACTTCCAATTCTGGTACCGCGATCCTGCTTTTGGCGGTGCTGGATTCAACTTGAGCGACGGCCTGACCGTGACCTTCTGCCCCTGAGCTGGAGCGGAGGTTGGTGGGTAGGGTCCGGGGAACCTGTCGTTTTCCCGGCCCCCCCAAAAACCGTATTCTGGTGCCATGCAGATTCAACTCGATGGTAACCCCGACTTTGGGGAGGCAACTTGCAATCTGGGGCCGGGGGAGGTCCTGGTTTGTGAGGGTGGGGCGATGAGTCGCATGAGTGCGGGGATGGACCTGCGCACCCAGGCGCTGGGAGGGATTGTGAAGTCTCTCTTTCGAAGCGTCGGGGCGGGGGAGTCCTTCTTGCTCTCGCGCTACTCGTGTCCGCATGGGGGCTTTGTCACCGTGGCGCCCGCGACGCCGGGGGCTGTGGTGCATAGAGAGATGCGCGGCGAGCTGATGAGACTCTCGGCGGGCTCGTTCCTCGCGGCTAGCGAAGGCCTCTCGCTAAATACGCGTTTCGGCGGATTGAAAGCGCTCTTCAGCGGCGAGGGCGCGTTCGTCCTCGATGTAGAGGGCACCGGCGAACTCTTGTTCAACGCCTACGGCGCCATAGTCGAACACGACCTCGACGGGGAACTGACCGTGGACACAGGTCATGTTGTGGCCTGGGAGCCGTCGGTGAATTATTCCATCGAAGGCATGGGCGGGATCAAGCAAACTCTCTTCAGCGGCGAGGGGCTGGTCATGCGTTTTTCCGGGACCGGCAAGATCTGGCTGCAGACGCGCACCATATCCGAAACCGCCGGCTGGCTCGGACCCTACTTGGGCGCCTGATGCAGATCGCCATCGAAGACCGCGGCGCGTTCGCCAGCGCCATCATTCAATTGGATCCTGGCGAGAGCTTCGTCTCGGAATCCGGCGCCATGTATCGCACTAGCGCCCAGATCGATGTGGATGTCACCACTCGATCGAGAGGCAAGGGCGGGTTGCTCAGCGGCTTGAAACGGATGCTGGGTGGCGAGAGTTTTTTCCTCTCCACCTACTTGGCGGCCGGAGGTTCGGCGGGCGAGGTGGGCATTGCGCCGACCCTGCCGGGGGATGTGATGTGCGTCGACCTCGACGGCTCGATGCGTTGGCTGTGCGCCGGCGGCAGCTACCTCGGGTCGGGGCCGGAACTGGCACTCGATACCCAGTTCCAGGGACTGCGGGGCATGCTCTCGGGCGAGAAGATGTTCTTCGTGTCCGTGGCCGGCGAAGGACCGCTGCTCTTCGGCGCCTATGGTGCCATTCTCGAAGTGCCCGTAGATGGCGATTTGATCGTGGATAGCGGTCATGTAGTGGGCTTTGAGGAATCGCTGACCTACGAGGTCACCAAGGCCGGCGGCTCGTGGCTGCGATCCTTCCTCGGCGGCGAGGGCATCGTGATGAAGTTCCGAGGCCAGGGCCGCCTCTTGGTCCAGTCCCACAACCCGCGCGCCTATGGGGCGCGCTTGGGGCGACTCTTACCCCCGAGGCAAGGCTGATGGAACACAAGATCTCCCACGGCCCCAGTTTTTCCATTCTTGAGGCCACCTTGCAGCCCGGAGAAACCCTCGTCTCGGAGTCGGGCGCGATGGCTTGGAAGGACACCCATGTCGTCACCGAGACCTCGACCCGGGGCGGCGTGTTGCAGGGACTCAAGCGCAAACTGTTCTCGGGCGAGAGCTTCTTCCAGAACACCTGGCGCGCCGAAGGCCGGGCCGGATCGATCGCTCTCGCCCCCGGAAGTTCCGGTGACATCGTTGCCCACGAACTCAAAGGCGAGTTGTTTCTCGAGAAGGGCGCTTTCCTGGCATCAACCGAAGGCGTGCGGGTGGACGCCAAGTTCGACGGTCTGAAGGGTTTCTTCAACGAGGGTTTTTTCGTGCTGAAGTGCAGCGGCGAAGGCTTGCTCTTCTTTAACTCCTACGGTGCCATCAAAGCCGTCGATGTGGACGGCGAGTACGTCGTCGACAATGGCTACGCCGTGGCCTGGGAACCGGGCTTGAGCTATCGCCTGACCCGCGCGCGCAAGATCCGCTCCTTCCTCTTTGGCGATCAGTTGATCCTGCGCTTCTCCGGCAAGGGCCGGGTCTGGATCCAAACCCGCAGCCCGCGGGTGAAGGCCAACTGGGTGCACCCCTTCCGCCCGGTGCAGAAGAAGCACAACAACTAGAACAACAACGGAGAGTTTGGGCGGCTTGCTACGCAGCCGTGATCAGCGTGTGCAGGCGAGTCACAGCAGCGCGATCGAGTTCGAGACAGAGTTGGGTGTAGGTCTCGCTGAAGCCGGTCCAGCGGCTTTCGGACCAGCGCGAATCGAGGATCAAGCTCTCGGCTGGTGCCATGATCTGGACGCCGTAGGGCCACTCGATCACCTGCTCGTCGCCCAGCTCCCAGTGCTTGGGCATTTTCAAATCCACCAAGCCCTGGGGGTCGGGTAGTCCCACATCCTCGCGCACCTCGCGCCGGATGGCGGTTTCGATCTGCTCGTGAAACTGAATCGGACCGTCGATGGGACCCCATGTGGGGTTGACGCCATCGGAGCGGCGCAAGAGCAGATAGCTCGGGCCCGCAGCACTCATGCGGTAGACGAAGAGTCGGATTCGGTGTTGGAGATCGGTCATTGGTGAGTGGGACAATCAGAAGCTGGGCCGGGTGCCGGATTGCGCACAGGACCCCGATGGGGTCAGAATGCTCGAATCCAGGGGGCGGGTCCCCTGGTTATCGGCCAAAGACGCCCCTCATTTGAGTCTCATGAGTGAACAAGCTCTACCTCTTCAGCTCTCACCGGCCCTGGCGCAAGCCCTCGCGGCCCTCGACGAGCTCGTGGACTGGGAACGCCGCGACCGGAGCGACATGCAGCGTACCCTGGCCCCGGTGGAGGATGTCCTCGAGCGCCTGGGAAATCCCCACCACGCCTGGCAAGGGGTGCTGGTGGCGGGCACCAAGGGCAAGGGCTCGGTGGCCAGCATGGTGGCCGCGGGTCTCGCTCGCGCGGGGCTTCTGGTGGGCCTTTACACCTCGCCTCATGTGGAGCGCGTCACCGAGCGCGTTGTGCTTGGTGGGGAGGAAGTGGCGGATAACTGCCTAGCGGCTGCCCTGGATAAGGTTCTCACAGCCCGAGAGGCGGCTATCGAGAGCCATAGCCCCGGAGCCGCTGCCACTTGGTTTGACTGCCTCACGGCGGCTGCCTTTGTGTGCTTCGAGGAAGCTGGAGTGGACTGGGCGGTGGTGGAGGTGGGGATCGGCGGCCGTTTGGACTCGACCCGGGTCGTGGAGGCCTCGGTGGCCCTCGTCACCGGGGTGGATCTTGAGCATACAGCCACCTTGGGGGACACTCGTCGCAAGATAGCGACCGAAAAGGGCGCTGTTGTGGCTAATAAGGGAGTTCTGCTGACCGGTGTCTCTCCAAGGGGTTCTGATGGCCAGCCGGACGAGGCCTGGGAGGCCCTCGAAGAAGTCTGCTCCAAGGCCAAGGCCAGTCTGGTGTCGGTGGGGCAGAATGGGTCCTTTGAGGAGCGAAACCTGGCCCTGGCCACGGCTACCTTGGCTGAACTGGGCCGCGGTGGAGTTGTGGACCAGTACGGAGCCCCACTTTGGCGTTCTCACCTGGATGAGACGACCGTTCGCTCGGCGCGCCTACCGGCCCGCGATGAGCGTTTCTTGGTGGCAGGAGTGCAGGTCGTGCTCGACGGGGGCCATGTGGCTTCCAGCATCGAGGCCCTGCTCGACCGCCACGAGCGCGACCCCGAGCTAGGCAAGAAGCCCAAGCTGCTCCTCGCCTTGGGCCTCGAAAAGGACGCCCATACGATCCTCAAGGCTCTGCAGGGGCGGGTCGATAGGTGCCTATGCACCACCCTTCTTGGCGCTTCCTCCGGGGGCCGCTTCTTCTCCGACCAGGCTCTGGCGGAGGTGGCTCACGAGGTCGGACACGATCCCGAAGCCTGGGACGACCCGCGCGAGGCCCTCACCGAGTTGCTCAGCGACGCCGCGAGCGGAGGGGGTTGGGTGCTCATCTGTGGCTCCTTCTACCTCGCCGGCTTGCTCCGGCCCCTGCTTCGCAGCTCAACCTGACCCAATTCTGGCCATGCTGACCATCGTCTCGGACCTCTTCTTGACCGACTCGTTCCTGATCAAGGGCAATATCGAGAACAAGTACACCCGGCTCAGTCAAATCCTCGACGAGCACCGCAAGTTTTTCCTGAAGGTCCGCGACGCGACGCTCATCGATCTCAAGACCTGCGAACGCATCCAGACGCCGCTCCTGCATGTCAATGTGGATGAGATCCTGCTCGCCCACGAATTGCTCGACGAAGCTGGCGACCGGCACCTCAAGCAGTTGACCGATGATCGCGACCTGCACCGCGTGCGAGTTTTTTACACAGGCAATCTGAACATTGAGGTCGCCGGCCATGTGCGCCCGGGAGCCTACGAAGCTGACGATCAGGTCTCGCGGCGCTTCTTCGTCCTGCGCAAGCCCACCATTCGGGGCTTCAAGGACCGCGGCGACCAGGATCTCAAGTTGATGGATGGGTTGGGCTACGCGATCCTCAACAAGGCGCGCCTGTCCTACATCTACGACTTTAACTAGGAAGCCGTGGCCCTGGCGGCCAGGCGCTACACTGGGCCGCGATGGCCGAGCCCAAACCTGACGCCGCCGCCCAAGCCGAGAACTGGCCCGCCCAGTCCGTGGACTCCGATGCACAGGCCGCCCGCGGCACGCCGCACTGGGTGATCTTGCTCGGCCTGTGGGGCGCGGTTGCCACCATGGTGCTGCTCGCTCTTGTTGCAGCTCCCGACGAGCGCGGATTTGGCACTCACGAACAATTGGGGCTCGCACCCTGTCGCTTGATGCAATGGAGCGGCGTGCCCTGTCCGGGTTGCGGCGTGACCACTGCGCTCACTCTGGCGGTCCAGGGCCACCCCAGCCAGGCCTTCTTCGTTCAGCCCTTTGGCCTTTTGTGCGCCTTTGGTCTGCCTTTTCTCGCACTCTGGGCTATCCGGGTGCACCGCCGCGGCGCGGACTTGTACGAAGTGATCAGCCGCCAGCGCGCGTGCTGGGTGAAGTCCATCCTGGTCTTGATGGGCGCAGCTTGGATCTACAAGCTCGTCGTGACTTTTCTCTGAGTCAGCCCCGCTCTCACTCGAGTTCACCTTCTTCGTCTTCCGTTTCGACCTCTTCGTCAAAGGAGAAGTCATCGGGCGCGGCTTCCACCAGCATCTCCATGTAACTCATGTAGCGCGATTGGGCGATCTGACCGTCTTCGAGTGCGCTGAGCACCGCGCATTCCGGCTCGTGATCGTGGGTGCAGTTGGGGAACTTGCAGTTCTGCTGCACCCGCACAAACTCGGGGAAGAGGTCGCGGATTTGGCTCTTCTTGATGCCATGCAAGCGAAAGACGCGGATGCCCGGCGTGTCGATCACGGCGCCGCCCATCTCGAGATGAATCAGGCGCGAGAAGGTCGTGGTGTGCCGGCCCTGTTCCCAGTGACTGCTGATCTTGCCGACCTTGAGTTGCAGTCCGGGTTGGATGGTGTTGAGCAAGGTGGACTTGCCCGCGCCGGAGGGGCCGTAGAGCACGGTCAGTTTGCCGCGCAGGACCTCAATTAGGGCATCGAGGCCCTCGCCGTTTGTGGCGCAAGTTTCTAGGACGGGCACCGGCACGCTGTCGTAGGTCGCGCGAAAATTAGCCAGGAGCCCCTTCTTGTCCAGGTCGATCTTGTTCAAGACGAGCCGGGTGGGAATCCGATGCCATTCACAAGCGGCCAGGATGCGGTCGGTGCGGTTGCTCGAAAACTTGGGGCTCGCCACCGAGGAGAAGACCAGCAACTGGTCGACATTGGTCGCCAGGACCTGCTCCCGAGGGTCGTGGGAGGAGGCCACCCGCGAGAGGGCGTTCATGCGCGGCAGGACCTCTACCAGGGCCGCCGGCTGGTTCTGGGTATCGAGCTTTACGAAGTCGCCCACGGCCACCGGGTTCTTCTTGCCCTCGAGGTTCTCAAAAAGCGATCCGCGCGGCGCGGCCTGCAAGATCTCGCCGTCGATTTCTACATGGCAGATCTTGGCGTCGACGCGCACAACCCGACCCTCGACGAGTTCTTTCACAGGTGCTTGCAAGTTGAGATCACGGAGGGCGTTGGCTGATTGGGGCGGCTGTGTGCCTAGACAGGTGGGCGTGAGGGCGGCGGCAGAGTATAACGGTGGCGGCATGAGTCTCGAACCCGCCATTCAATCGCGCCAGAATTCAATTCTGAAGCGCGCGCGTTCCATCCTCGCTGGCAAGCTGCGCGAATCCATCGCCCTGGAAGGCGACCGCCTCGTGGATGATGCCCTTGCCGGCACCCTCTCCGGTGCTCTCGAAATCGAGATGATGCTAGTGGCTGAGAGCCGTGGGGAACGGGCGGAGGAACTCAGCGATCGAGGAGTGCCCGTGCGCCTGGTGGCTGACGAACTGTTGCAACAACTCAGCGGCCTCAAGGCAGCGCCGGGCATCCTGGCCCTGGCCGCGCGGCCCGCGTCGCTGGGCATCGAAATCCTCAAGCCCACCAGCGCGCCCCTGGTCCTGGTGATCGCCGGAGTGCAGGACCCTGGCAATTTAGGGGCCTTGGCGCGCTCGGCCGAAGCGGCTGGCACTTCTGCCGTCGTGGTTATCTCTGGCGGCGCGCGACCCTTTGGTGCCAAGGCCCTGCGTGGCTCCATGGGCAGCCTGCTGCGTTTGCCCGTAGTCGAGACCAGCGACGCCAACGCTTTGGCCGAGTCCCTGGGGAAAGAGGGCTATCGCCAGGTCTCGGCCGACATTCGAACCGGGACTGTCTGGAACGAATTCGATTGGTCGGTGCCCCTGGCCCTGTGGGTCAGCGGAGAGACTGGCGAGTTGCCTCCTGCGGCCAGCACCTTCGAGGGCGTCACGATTCCCATGCAGGGCCAGGTCGAATCGCTCAACATCTCGGTTGCGGCTTCGCTCTTGCTGTTCGCCGCGGCGGCTGCTGGAACCGCGCGATGACAACTGACCTTTTCGGCACCGAGGAAATCCGTGCGGACCCCTTGGCTCCGGTGCAGCCCGGTGCGCCCTTGGCCGAGTCCATGCGTCCGCGCAGCCTCGATGAATTCATCGGCCAGGCGCAACTCGTTGGGCTGGGCAAAATCCTCACCTCCTTGCTCGCGGGCGAACTGACCCAGAGCCTGATTCTCTGGGGCCCGCCGGGAACCGGCAAAACCACCCTGGCACGCCTCATCGCGGCCTCCACAAAGCTGCGTTTTGTGCCCTTCTCCGCGGTGCTCTCGGGAGTCAAGGAGATTCGCGCTACCATGACTCGGGCGCGTGAAGAGAGGGCTCGCAACGGCGATCGCACCCTGCTCTTCGTGGATGAAATTCACCGTTTCAACAAGGCTCAGCAAGACGCCTTTCTGCCCTTTGTAGAACGCGGTGACATCCTCTTGATCGGAGCGACCACCGAAAACCCCTCCTTCGAAGTCAACTCTGCCTTGCTATCGCGGGTGCGCACACTGATTCTCGAACCGCTCAGCGTGCAAGACCTCGTGATCTTGTTGCGCCGTGCACTCGAAGACAAGGAACGCGGTTTAGGCTCCTGCTTTGAGGTGCAAGACGAAATCTTGATGCTTATCGCCCACGCATCGGATGGAGATGCGCGGCGTGCCTTGACGGCCCTTGAGACCGCTGCGGCGTTGCTCCCCGAAGGCGCTGAGTTGCTTCATGAGCATGTGGCGGAAGCCCTGCAACGCAAGGTCTTGCACTACGACAAGAGCGGCGAAGAACACTTCAACTTGGCCTCGGCTTTGCACAAGAGCGTGCGCAATTCCGATGAGAACGCCACTCTCTATTGGCTCACGCGCATGATGGAGGCAGGGGAGGACGGCAACTACATAGCCCGGCGCTTGATTCGCATGGCCACCGAAGATGTGGGTCTCGCCGACCCCTTCGCCTTGCGTGTGGCCCTCGACGGCGCCGAGGCTTTTCACCGCCTGGGTTATCCCGAAGGCAAGTTGGCCCTGGTGCAAGCCGCGCTCTTCCTGGCTCGCGCACCCAAGTCGAACGCCATCTATGTGGCCCACGCCAAGGCCGAAGCGGATGTGCGCGAGAGCGCTGCTGAGCCCGTGCCCTTGCACCTTTGCAATGCAACCACCGAACTCATGAAGCAGGCCGGCTACGGCAAGGGCTACCGCTACGCCCACGACGAGCCGGGGAAGAAGAGCGACATGGTTTGCATGCCCGACTCACTGCGCGGGCGCCGTTACTTTAAGCCCTCGAAGCCGACCGAATAGTTGCGGATGAGGAGCGCTTGAGGGGAGCTTCTTACCACCTAGAGCCCTGATGGGGCCTGTTTGAGAGGTCTGCGTCTCGAAATGTGCCGAATTATGCAGGGAAAGCTCTTGTTCCTGCGTTTCTTTGTGCCTACAAGTGCTCCTGTTCGCTCCTGCGGACAACCTCGACTTGCCCTTGAATCAGCATCTGTCGGTCCTTGGGATAGATTAATCGAGATCCGTACGCAATGAGACCGAGGTTCGCGGCTTGCCGCGGACCTCGGTTTATTCTTGGCTCTTTGCACCATCTATTCCGGCGACTCTTCGAGAGCCCTCTGCAGTCTCGTGTCCAGGGCGCTTTCGCGACGACTTTGTTCGGTGTTGTTCGTGGCCATGTGCAGGGCGCGCCTTGAACCGACCAGGACCACCAGTTTCTGGGCGCGGGTGATGGCGGTGTAGAGCAGGTTGCGTTGCAACATCATGTAGTGCGCCGTCGCCAAGGGCAGCACGACCACGGGAAACTCGGCACCCTGAGCTCGGTGTACGGTGATGGCGAAAGCTAGACGCAAGTCGGAGAGCTCGCCCAGGGTGTAGATGACTTCACGGTCGGGGAAGGCTACGGTCGCTCCGCTCTCGGCATCCACCCTGGTGATGCGACCCATGTCGCCATTGAAAACTTCGCGCTCGTAGTCGTTACGCGTGTGGATCACGCGATCGCCCACTCGCCAGCTTTGCGATTCGCGGCTAATCTCAAGGGTCCCAGTGCCCTGGGCGTCGCGCAGAGCTTCATTGAGTGCGTCCACGCCGCAAGGACCGCGGTACATGGGCGAGATGACTTGCACATCGGTGTGCCAGTCAAAGCCAAAGCTCATCGGGATGCGCTTGCAGACGACTTCGAGTACACGCGCCGCAGCCTGGTCGGGATCTTCAGAGGCGAAGAAGTAGAAATCGGCCTCGGTGTCTCCCTTGGCGGGCAGGTCGGGCAACAGGCCTTCCAGCAAACGGTGTGCGTTGCGCACGATTCTGCTGTTCTTGGCTTGGCGGTAGATCTGGCGCAGGCGAAAGGTGGGTATGACTTCAGAGGAGAGCATGTCCGCCAGCACATTGCCCGGACCAACCGCGGGCAGTTGGTCGGGGTCACCCACCAGAACCAGTCGCGCGGGCGCCGCGATGGCCTTCACGAGGTGGTGAGCCAAGACCAGGTCGAGCATGGAGATCTCGTCGACAATGATGAGATCGGCCTCCAAGGGATTCTTGCGGTCGTGCTCGAAGCTGCCCTCTGCCTTGGGATTGAACCCCAGCATGCGGTGCACCGTGGTGGCATCCCGACCGGTGGCCTCGGCCATGCGTTTGGCGGCTCGGCCCGTGGGCGAGGCCATGAGTACCCGCGCACCGGCGGCTTCCGCGAGAGAAACGATCAGTCTGACGATGGTGGTTTTGCCCACGCCCGGGCCGCCGGTCAAGAGACCCACGGGCGAAGCCAAAAGTCCCAGCACGGCAGCGCGTTGATCTAGGTTGAGTTCGAGACCGCTGCGCGCTTCGGCGTCGGAGAGTTCCTCGGGACTAGCTAGCGGCCGCGAGGCGCCCAGAGCCAGCAGTTCAGTCAGGTTGCGCGCCAACATAGCTTCGCAGTATTCAAGCCGGGGCTGGTAGACAGCATCCGCGCTGGGACTCTGCTCGGGGTCATTGGCGACATCGATCACCACATCGCCCCGCTGGTGCAAGTCCTCCAGAGCCGTTTCCAAAGCCGCTGGAGTGATCGCTTCGGAGAGCAGAACCGATGCCGCACTCAAGAGCCGCGCACGGGGCAGCAAGCTGTGACCATCGTCGGCGCCTTCACTCAGGGCGTACAGTAGCCCCGCCCGCGCACGGCGCGGATCGTCGCGCGCAATTCCCAGGGCCATGGCCACGCGGTCGGCGGTGCCAAAGCCAAGGCCGCGCACACGGCCCGCAAGTTGGTACGGATCACGCCGCACCAGGTCTTCGGCGTGGACGCCCAGGGACGCGATGATGGCCGAGGTTTGCCAGGGACCGAGGTCGAGACCGCGCAGGAAGGCGTGGGCCTGGTGCGAGCCGAGCTCCACGGCGACCTGCTCCGCGAGCTCCTGGGCGACCTCCGGGCGCAGGCCGCGGATGCCGTCGAGGCAGTTCGCATCGTCGCGGATTGTCTCCAGGGTATTGGCGCCGAGCTTCTTTACGATGCGCCCCGCGAGGGTCTCGCCCACGCCGTGGAAGGTCTTGGACGAGAGGTACTTGACCAGCCCCGAGGTGCCGATGGGGGGCAGGACCTCGTAGGCCTCGAAGGCAAATTGGGGGCCGTGGGTCTTGTGCTGCTGCCAGCTGCCGCTCAGGGAGACCCGCAAACCCACCCCTGGAGCCGAAACTCGGCCCACCGCCGTGCAGCGCGCCGGGCGGTAGCCGCTGCCATCGCTCGGAATGACATAACCCGGGTCTGGAGCGATCTTTAGGACGGTATAGAGCGTCTTCTCATCGCTGTAGGTGACGCGCTCTACCGTCCCTTGCAGCGTGATCTCAGGGGCCGGATCGGCCGCTTTCGCGCGCTCTCCGGCCGCATCTCTACTGGAGGGGGCCACAGGGGGATCCTGGCAAGGACTCGCCTGGATTTCCAGCGGGGTCTTCCGGCGCGGGCTCTGGCGCGCTATGCTCTTGCCCCGTTTCGTTTGCGCTTCCAGGCCCATCTGGCAGCGCACTTCCCTCCTGCATCCCAGGAGGCGTGTCAGGCAGGCCCTGCACACGCCCCACAAGAGAATAGCGCATTGATCAAGGTCCAGGTCCGTCCGAACGAGTCTCTCGAGTCCGCACTAAGACGCTTCAAGCGGCAGTGCAACTACAGCGGGATTTTCCGTCTTTTCAAGCAGTACACCTGGCACGAGAAACGCTCGGACAAGCGCCGTCGCGAGCGTCGGGAGCGCCTGCGTTTGGTGCTCAAGGCTGCTCGCCGAAACGATCCCAACTTCCGCGGACGCAACGCGCGTCCGAACCGCTCCCGCCGAGCCCGCCGCGCTGTGCGCCGCGTGCCCCAGCAGGACCGCGGTGAATCGCAGGAACGCTCCCGCGATGAAGGCCAGGATCGTCCCCTGGCCGATGCCAACGACCGCCGCGGCGGCAGCCAGCGCCCCACAGCCCAGGCTGCCGGCGAGGCCCCGGCTGCCACCGAAACCTCGAGAAAGACTGCCAGTGAGAAGCGGTCAGTAGTCGAGAAGGCCTGATACGCACCCCGCGGTGCGCTGCCCCATGGGTTTGTTCACCACCAATCGCGATCTAAATGTTCCGCCCGACCGGGTGGACTTGGAGGTCAATGCCAGCGCACTTGGCCAGCGTGTTGAAGAAGTTGAGCTGCGTCTCGATGCTTTTCTCGGGCGTCACCTCTCGTGGCGCTCGCGGACTTCGATCCAGGGCCTGGTCAAGGACGGTTTCGTCTTGATTGATGCCTCGACGCCAGCCTTGCCGCAGGGCACCGGCAAACTCACCCGCGAGCGCCGCCCCAGTCGCCGCGTGCGCCACGGCACGCGGGTGGTTGTGCTTATCCCGCCCGAGCAGCAACTGCCCGCGCCCGAAGGCCCCACCGGCGAACTCGATATTCTCCACGAGGATGCCGATTGCGTGGCCGTGGACAAGCCTGCCGGTCTGGCGGTGCACCCCAGTGGCCGTCATGTGAATGACACCCTGATCCAGCGCGTGCATGGTCATTACCGCGCTTCACACCTCGACCACGGGATTGCCCCCAGGCTCTGCCATCGCCTCGACCGCGAAACCAGCGGCATCGTGCTGGTGGCCAAGAACCCTGCGGCCCACGCAGCCTTGAGCCGGCAGTTCCAGGAACGCAGCCTCGAAAAGGAATACCTCGCCATCGTCAGTGGCACTCCCCAGCGAGATTCCGGTGTGATCGATGCGCCCATTGGCCCGGCGCGCACGAGTGCCGTGCGGCTCAAAATGTGCGTGGCCATCGACGGTGTCGAATGTCGCACCGATTGGCGCGTGGTGCGGCGCCACCAGGAACTGACTCTGCTCGCCTGCCGCCTACACACCGGCCGTCAACATCAAATTCGCGTGCATCTGGCTTCGATCGGCCTACCCATCGTGGGCGACAAGCTCTACGGCTTGGACGAGGAGTACTTCGTAAAGCATGCCGAGGGCTGCTTGAACGAGGATGACTACTCCCGGTTGCAGCTCCGCCACCAGGGCCTGCACAACCACCGGCTGGTCTTTAGATCTCCCGCCAGCGGCGCGTCGGTGGAAGTCATTAGCCCCCTGCCGACCCACTTGCGCGAGTTCCTCGCCGAGCGCGAGTGGAGCGACGACTAGCCCGGCCTATTCATGCATAGGTGCATGAATAGGCCGGGCTAGGTTCTTGCTGCGCGCTTCTCGAGGACGAACTCGAGAAAGACAAGTAGGCCCACCAGCGCCAGGGTCTCTGCGGGTGTGACCAAGACGCGCTGCACCACCAGCGCCAACACGGTCAAGCCCGCCGCCAGGGTTATCAGCAGCCCGGTCCAGTCGTGGTGCACCAAGATGTCAGCGGGGGCCACTGAAAGCGGGGCTCCCATGACGCAGCGCGGATAGAGCAGGCGCAGGGAGAGCAAGGAGACCAGAGCAGCGGGCAGGCACAGGCGTAGGCTGAACGAGAAACCAGCGAGGTAGCAGGCCAGGAGTCCGAGGACGAGATAGAGGGGCAGGATGAAGCGCACGAAGAGGGCCTTGATCGCGCCGGAGCGCACTTCGTTCTCGGTGACCGGTGCGGTCTCCATGAGCCAACGGGCCTCGGGGCTCGAAGTCACCGGCACATGGGCGAGGAGCACCGGCAGATAAACCGCCGGGGTGAACAGCAGGAGGGCCAACAAGTCCTCGAGCCCCTGGCCGCCTGCGCCACGGGTGCCCGCCACCAGGAAGGCGAGAGGCATGCCCACCATGGGATAGGTGCGCAGCACGAACTCGCGCTCAAGGGGCAGGGCGTCGTAGACCAGGTCGAAGACAGCGCGTTCCCGCGGGCGCACCCAAAACCGCGCGGCCAGGGCGCGGGCCGGGGCCAGGATGCGCGCCAGGAGCGTGGTGCTGCGCCGTCCCCGGTTCGCTTGAGCGGGTGAGAGCACGACGAAGAGCAGTACCGCGGCCAAGCTCGCCAGAACGACATAGAGGCCTCGGGGCAAGGCCGCGCCCGCAGGCGCTGCATCCACCAAGCTGGCGTACCAAATCGGCGGCATCCAGTTGAACCAGGTGGGCCAGGGGCTTCCGCCAGCTTCGATCAGGGCCAACTCCTGCGCCATGACCGGTGCGCGCAGGAGTCCCGCCACCGCGCAGACCACCAGCAGCGTCTGCAACAGGACCAAGAGAGCTTCGGCGCGGTCGCCCAGGACGACCTGGAAGGTCAGCAAGCCGGCACCCAGAAAAATGGCCTGGCCCAAGCCAGCGGCGAGCAGGGCGCCGCGCCCCGCAAGCGAGAGGGCTTCGGGGGCCAGGAGGGCAGCGGGCACCAAGACACCGAGGGCCAGGCTGCAAAGGAGCACGAGCACCGCCAGGCCGTGGCCCAGGCGGCGTTCGAAGCCGCTCGCCGGCAGGCATTCGGACCATTCGGCGGTGCTGTCGGCGCGCAAGAGGGAACCGAACTCACCCAACAAGATCATGGCCACCAGGGCGCAGCTGGCCGAGAGCACAAAGACCCCGTAGCCCCAGGGCCCGAGATCGCCGCGTACGAACAGGCACACCGCACCCATCAATGAACCCTGGGCCAGGAGCGCCGCAAAAGGCACGCGCTCCCCGCCCACCTGGGAGAGGAGCCGCGTGTCACAGATGGCGAGGACCCGGCGCAACATGGCAGGCAAGTGTATACACTCGGCAGCCCCATGGAGACCTTCCTCGATGGCCCTCAAGGTCGCCTGCAAGCCTCGCTCTCCGAGCCCGCCGGCGAAGAGCTTCCGCGGGCGGCATGTATCGTCTGCCATCCGCACCCCGAGCGCGGCGGAACTCTCGACACTACGGTGGTTTTTCGCATCGCCCAGGGGCTGCGCGAGGCTGGAGTGGTCGCCCTGCGCTTCAATTTTCGCGGCGTGGGTCAGAGCGCGGGCGTCTACCACGGAGGCCGCGGCTCCTTGGGCGAAGAGGGCGACGCGTCTGCCGCCCTGGACGATTTGGCCGCGCGCTACCCGGGCCTACCCCTGTGGGCGGCGGGTTTTTCCTTTGGAGCGCGCACGGTGGCGGCTCTGGCTGTGCGCGAGGCGCGCATCGAGCGCGTTCTGCTCGTGGCATTGCCGGTTCTGGCCTTCGATTGCAGCGCCCTTGAGGACCTTGCGACCGATGGTCTCGTAGTCCAGGGTAGCGCCGACGAATTTGGCACCCTGGAGGACATCAAGGTTCAATTTCCCTCTCTGCATGCCGGTTTGCAGTGCACTGAATTCGCTGCTGCCGATCATTTTTTCCGCCGCCAGACCCAAGAGCTCCAGGCGCACATTAGCCGCCAGGCCAGCTCCTGGCTCGCTGCCGGACCCCCCAAGCGACTCGATGACTTCCCAGAAAACGCCTGACAACACTCCTAGCCCGCCCCGGGGCTGCCCCTCGATCCGCCGCGCGATGATGCCCCGCGACACCAACGCCATGGGCACCATCTTTGGCGGCGCGATCCTCTCCGAGATCGACCTCGCGGCCGCAATCGAAGCCCAGCGCCACTGGGAGGGCCGGGTTGTGACCGTCGCCATGGATGGCGTGGAGTTTCACCACCCAGTGAATGTGGGTGACCTGCTCTCGCTCTACACCACCACCGAGAGCATCGGCTGCACCTCGGTCAGGGTGCATGTGGATGTATGGGCTCGCAATCGCTTTGGGGCTGGCGGGGACATGCGCGTGACCGAGGCTCATGTGACCATGGTCGCCGTGGATGAGAACATGAACCCCACCGCGATCTCAGAAGCCCCCCGATCTTAGAAGACGCCACTCTGGATTGACATTCGCCCGGCGGTGCGGCAAAAACACCACCTGTACAGGAACTATCCCCCTCGGAGGCCGCCTCTTGCGGCGCGACGGACTTGACTGAAGACATCGGATACATCATTCCCATCGGTGGGGCGGAAGAGAAGGTCAGCGATGCTGCGATCTTGCGCCGTTTTACCGAGGTTGCCGGCGGTGCCAACGCACGCATTGCCATCATCCCCACTGCCTCGCGGCTCAAAGAGACCGCAGGGCGCTACACCGAGATTTTTGAGGGCTTTGGAGTCGCCGAAGCTTTCAGCCTGCCCTACGAGACCCGCGCCGATTGCAAGCGCCCCGATTGGCTCGAGCGCTTGCAAACTGCCACGGCGGTTTTCATGACCGGTGGCAACCAGTTGCGGCTCTCGACCCTGCTCGGCGGCACGCCCGTGGCCGACTTGATTCGCGAACGCAACGCCACGGATGGCTTGCATGTCGCGGGAACTTCAGCTGGTGCTTCGTTCATGGCCGAGCACATGATCGCCTACGGCAACGAAGGCCCGACGCCGCGCAGCGACATGGTGACCTTGACTCCAGGCCTGGGGCTGACCCACCGCGCGATTATTGATCAGCACTTCGGCCAACGCAATCGCCTCGGCCGCTTGATGACGGCCTTGGCCTACAACCCCCGTCCCATCGGCATCGGCCTCGACGAAGACACCGCGGCCTTCATCGACCACGAACGCATGCTGACCGTGGTGGGTAGCGGCGCCATCACGGTGGTGGACCCCGCCGACCTGGAGTTTTCATCCATGGACTCTGCCCAGCGTCATGCCGCCGTGTGCCTGATCAACATGCGCATCCACATCCTGGTGGCGGGCTGCACCTATGACATGGTCTCCCGCCAGGCGGGTTCGGGAGATCTTCCCTGAGCGGATAGCCGCATGATTGGATCGAAGCTATGGCCGTTGGATAGAATCTCGGGACGATGAAGATCCTCGCACGCAGCATTTTTCTTGGGCCCAGCCTGTACGCCCTGTTCCGTGTCATTCGGCTCACCGTCGATCTCGGCAAGTTGGAAGAGTGGCCCTCAGCCAAGCTCGGTGTGGACTTCACCCGGGGACTTCTCGATGCCCTGCCGGGGCTTTCCGAACACGGTTGCTCCTACGGCGAGCCGGGCGGCTTCGTGCGGCGCCTGACCGAAGGTGAAGGTACCTGGATGGGGCACATCCTCGAGCATGTCGCCATCGAATTACAAAATGTCGCGGGCGCCCATGTGACCTTTGGCAAGACCCGCGGCACGGGCGAAACAGGGCAGTACTCGGTGGTTTACGAGTACGAACAGGAACATGTGGGCGTGGATGCTGGCCGCCTGGCGCTCGATCTTTTGATGCATCTCGTGCCCGCGGAGTTGCGTCCCGCTGACCATGATGACGCGGACTTCGACTGGGAGAGCAAACGCGACGGATTCATTCGCTCTTCCCAGCGGCGCGCCTTGGGCCCCTCGACCCAAAGCCTGGTGGACGCCGCCGAGGCCCGCGACATTCCCTGGCTACGGTTGAACCGCTACAGCCTCGTGCAGTTCGGCCACGGCCGGTATCAGCGTCGCATCCAGGCCACGATCACCAGCGAGACGCGCCACATCGGCGTGGAGCTCGCTTCGGACAAGGAAGAAGCCAACCAGTTGCTCGGCGATTTGGGCTTGCCCGTGGCCCAGCAGCGCCTGGTCTACAACGAGACCGACGCCGCGCGCGCCGCCGAGCGCATCGGCTTTCCCGTGGTGATCAAGCCCTTGAACGCCAACCACGGCCGTGGCGTGACGATCAGAATCGAGGATAAGGACGCCGCGCGCGTGGCCTTTGGTGTGGCCCGCGAACACAGCCGCACCGTCTTGGTGGAGAGCTTTATCGAGGGCCTCGACCACCGCCTCCTGGTGATCAATGGCGAACTCGTGGCCGCCAGCAAGCGCATCCCGGGCCATGTGCTGGGCGATGGAATCCACACCGTGGCCGAGTTGATGGAAATCGTCAACAGCGACCCACGCCGTGGCGTGGGTCACGAGAAGGTACTCACGCGGCTCGAACTCGACCGCGCAGCCAAGGAACACCTCGAGCGCGCCCAAAAAACACCCCAGAGCGTCCTGGACGAGGGCGAAGTGCTCTACCTGCGTTCGACGGCCAACCTCTCTACCGGCGGGACCGCGGTGGATGTGACCGACATCATTCACCCGGTCAATCGCGACATGGCCGAGCGCGCCGCGAAGGCCATCGACCTTGATGTCTGCGGCGTGGACTTTATCACCCATGACATCACCCGTTCCTACCGCACCGACGGCGGAGCCATCTGCGAGGTCAATGCCGCTCCCGGATTTCGCATGCATGTGGCGCCGAGCGAAGGAACGCCCCGCGATGTGGCCGGACCGGTAATGGATATGCTCTTTCCGCCGGGCACGCCCAGTCGAATTCCCATCGCCGCGATCACAGGCACCAACGGCAAGACGACCACCGCTCGGTTGACGGCACACATCTTCAAGGGCGCTGGCAATTCGGTGGGAATGACCACAACCGATGCTGTCTACATCGATGGCCACAAGACTGTCGAAGGTGACATGACCGGTCCGGTGGCGGCACGCATGGTCCTGCGCGATCCGTCAGTGGATGTGGCCGTCATGGAAACGGCTCGCGGCGGTTTGTTGCGCCGGGGCATGGGCTACAGGCGTTGCGATGTGGGCGCCGTCTTGAATGTGGCCGCCGACCACTTGGGTCTGCGAGGCATCGAAACGGTGGAAGACCTCGCCCGGGTCAAACGCATCATCATCGAGATCGCCAAGGACACTGCTGTACTCAACGCCGACGATGAGCTTTGCCTCAAGATGGCAGACTACACCGAGGCCAAAAATGTCTGCTATGTGACCTTGAACCAGGAACACTCCCTGGTGAAGCAACACATTCAGGCAGCAGGCCGGGCCATCGTGCTCGAACAGGGCATGGGCGGGCACATGCTCACGATCTACGACAACGGCGCCCACATTCCCCTGCTCTGGTCCCACGAGATCCCCTGCACCCTGGACGGCAAGGCCCTGCACAATGTGCAGAACGCCATGTTCGCCGCGGCGATCACTTTCAGCATGGGCATCAAGCTCGACGATATCCGTATCGGGCTGCGGACCTTCGATACGACCTACTTTCAGGCGCCGGGTCGCATGAACATCCACGACGATCACGGCTTCAAGGTCATTCTGGACTACGGCCACAACCCCGCCGCCGTGACGGCCATGGCCGCGCTCACCGATCGCTTCGAGGTCGACGGCACGCGCCGAATCGTGATCGCCGCGCCGGGAGACCGTCGCGATGAGGATATCATCGACATCGCCAGCGCGGTGGCCGGCCATTTCGACCACTACATCTGTCGCCGTGACGACAACACCCGCGGCCGCGATGCCGACGAGGTCCCGCGCATGCAACAACGAGCCCTGATCGCAGCCGGTGTGCCCGCAGACAATATCGAAGAGATCCCCGACGAACAGGAGGCCATTGAGAAGGCTCTTTCCATGTGCGCCTCCGGGGATCTGCTCTTGATCTTCGGCGACGCCATCGAGCGTAGCTGGCGGCAGATCACCGAGTTCAAGCCGGATGGAAGAGCCACCACAGGGACCCAAGGGTCCCGCCGGGCTGGGTCTTCCGTCGAGGTCGAGCTTGTGCCCCAGGTGCACATCGACACCGAGGAAGCCTTGATCCGCGACGAACGCGGCGTGCGATTTGCCCGCTCGACAACCATCGAGGACTGACGAGCGTCCCCCCATTCGCAACCGATGGAACTCCGTGATTCACGCCGCCTGACCGGCGCCAATTTTCTCTGGAGCAGGCCCGGCGCCCTCCTGGAGGTCACCCTGGCGGAAGACGAGCTGGACCTTGAGAAGCCCCTAATCGAGGCCTGGAGCCTGGAGGCCAGACGTCTCTTCGAAAGCCTCGGCTGGCAGGCGCAAAGCCTTTGCGTGCGCGAGTTGGGCATTCCCCTGGAGGCGCGCAGTCCCGATTGTGCGCGTTGCATCGCGCTGGCCTTGAGCGCGCCTCTCGACGGTTTGTATACCGCCACGAGCGTCGCCGAGGCAGCTCTCGATGGTGCCCTGGCGAGGCTTAACGGGAAACCCCTCGCCCCTGGCGACGAGAAATTCTTGGCCACCGAAGCGCGCCTGCGAAAGGAACTCGCCGAAGAGGTCAACCCGGCCCTCTTAGCCCTGCGCCAAGCGGCCCATGCACGGGACGTGTGCTTCTTGTCCGATGACGATAAAGTTTCAGTGGGCATGGGCGCGGGTTCCTTGACCTTTGCCGCGCGGGAAGCCCCTGACCCCGCCAGGGTCGCCTGGGAACAGGTCCACGACTTGCCCATGGTGGTCGTGACGGGCACTAACGGCAAGTCCACCACCGTGCGCCTCCTGGCTGCGGTGGCCAATGCGGCTGGGCTCGTGCCTGGGATTTCCTCCACCGACTGGGTGCGCGTGGGCGACGAGATTCTCGACGTTGGCGATTGGTCCGGCCCCGGAGGTGCGCGCTTGGTCCTGCGCGAAAAACGCGTCGAGTTGGCCTTGCTCGAGACCGCTCGCGGGGGATTGATGCGCCGTGGTATGGCTCTCGAGTCCTGCGGCTTGGCTGTGATCTTGAACATATCCGCGGACCACCTCGCCGACTGGGGCACGCCTACCCTCGAGGACCTGGCTGATGCCAAGTTCATCGTGACCCGCGTGGCCAGTTGCGTGGTGCTCAACGCCGACGACGAGCAGATCGTCAAGGCGGCGGCGCGCCACCTCAATGACAAGCAAGAAATCATTTGGTTCAGTCTTGATGCTGAAAGCGAGTTGGTGCGTGGGCACCTAGCGGGCGGCGGCCGCGCCGTGCTCGCCGAGACCGGGAAGATCGTGCTGCGCGGGCCGTGGCACCTCGCCGGAGATCGGAGCACACAAACCTTCGCGCTCTGCACCCTGGCTGACATCCCCCTGACCCTCGGTGGTGCCGCGCTCTACAATGTCGCCAACGCTTTGGCCGCTGTGGCCGCAGCAGCTGACATGGGAATCGAGGCCGCGGCCATCAGCCGGGGCCTTCGGGACTTCAAGAGCGACCCAAAGGACAACCCCGGGCGATTGAATGAATTTCTGATCGGAGGTGTGCGGGTCTTGGTGGACTTTGCCCACAACCCCAGTGGCCTCGCCGCCCTGTGCGAGCTAACCAGTTCACTCCCCGCCCAGCGACGCTTGATTCTTCTGGGCCAGGCTGGCGATCGCGACGAGGAATCGATCCGCGAGATGGTGCGCATCGCCTGGCAGGCCGGACCCGCCATGCTCTTGCTCAAAGAACTCGATCTGCACCTGCGCGGCCGAGAACTCGGCGAGGTGCCCGCGATCATGGAGGATGAATTGCGTCAACTCGGCGCTCCCGCCGACCGCTGGTCCTACGCTTCCAGCGAGCTACAGGCCGTCCAGGAAGCGTTGGAGTGGGCGCAGCCCGGAGACCTCTTGTTGCTTCTCATCCACGACAGCCGTGACGAGGTTCTGGCCAAGCTCGGGGCTGCCGCGGCGGAGACCGTGAAAGGCTCCTCTGATTGAGCTACCCTGCCGCGTAGTCCCTTGCCCGCTGATGCCATGTCCCAGATCAAAGGAATGCTCACCCTCGAACAGTTGACCGCTCTCGCCAATGCTGGCGAGATTGAAACGGTCATCGTGGCCTTTACCGATATCTACGGCCGCATGGTGGGCAAGCGTTTCGAGGTGGGTTTCTTCCTCGAGTCCGCTGTGGAGGAGGGCACTCATGTGTGCAACTACCTGCTGGCCGCTGACATGGATATGGTGCCAGTGGAGGGCTTTCGCTTGGCGAGTTGGGAAGCCGGCTATGGTGATTTTCACCTCGCCCCTGATTTCGCAACCTTGCGTCACGCCAGTTGGTTGGAGAAGACCGCTCTTGTGTTGTGCAATGTCGAGCACGATGGCGCCGGCCCCGTGGCGGAAGCGCCGCGCAGTATATTGATACGCCAAGTAGAGCAAGCCGCAGAGCTGGGTTTGCGCGCCATGGCTGCCAGCGAGCTTGAGTTCTATACCTATCACGAGACCTTCGCCGAGGTGGTCAAGAAGGGCCATCGCGAGCTCGAAGCGGTGAGTCGCTACAGCGCGGATTACCACATCTTGCAGACCAGCAGTGAAGAACCGCTGGTGGGGGCGATTCGCCGTCACCTCCAGGGCTCCGGCGTTCCTGTTGAGAACTCCAAGGGCGAATGGGGCCACGGGCAACACGAGATCAATGTGCGCTACGGCGACATTCTGACCATGGCCGACAGGCACACGGTCTACAAGCAATGCGTCAAGGAACTCGCAGCCCAACAAGAGCAGAGCGTGACCTTCATGGCCAAGCCCTGGACTCTCGAGGCTGGATCGAGTTGCCACCTGCACCTCTCGTTATGGTCCCAGAGCGCCAACGCCTTCGCTGGCGACACGGACTTCGAGGGCATCGCTTGCAGCGACACCTTCCGTTGGTTCCTCGGCGGCTGGATGGCGCATGCACCCGAGATGATGGCCTTCTACGCCAGCACTCCAAATTCCTACAAGCGCTTCCAGGCCGCTTCCTGGGCGCCGACCCGTATCGCCTGGAGCTATGACAATCGCACCGCGGGTTTCCGCATCGTGGGTCGCGGCTCGAGCTTGCGCATCGAGTGCCGTATCCCCGGCGCCGACTGCAACCCCTACCTGGCACTCGCCGCTTCTCTCGCCTCGGGCCTCGACGGCATCAAGAACAAGACTGAGCCTCCGGCCATGCTGCGCGGTGATGCCTACCAATCAACGACCGGCGAAGTTCCCACGCGCTTGGACACAGCCATCGAGTCCCTGGCCGCCAGTGAATTTGCCCAGGAGGCCCTCGGGCCTCAAGTTGTCGAGCACTTCGTGCACCACCTCAAGAGCGAACAGGCGGCCTCTGAGCGCGCTGTGACTGACTGGGAACGGGCGCGCTACTTTGAACAGATCTGATTCTGAAACCAACGCACTGAATAGGCAGAGGCAAGATGCGACTTGAGAACGAAGTAGCCGTCATCACGGGAGCCGCCGGAGGAATTGGTCGCGAGACGGGCCTGCTCTTTGCCAGCGAGGGCGCATGCTGTGTGTTAGCGGATATCGACGAAGAACTCGGCCAGCGCGTGGCCAGCGAGATTGTCGCCGCCGGAGGTCAGGCGGTTTTTTTTCGCGCCGATGTGTCCAGCGCCGCTGACTGCGATGCCATGGTGCGCGTCGCCGAAGAGACCTACGGCAAGCTCACCATCCTGTTCAACAATGCCGGCGTCATGATGGCTGATGATGGCGATGCCCAGTCCACCAGCGAGGCGACCTGGGAGCGCACCATGGCGATCAATCTCAAGGGCGTATTTCTCGGTTGTAAGTACGGTATTCCCGCCTTGCAGCGCGCCGGTGGCGGTGCGGTGATCAACACCGCATCCTTCGTCGCGCACCTCGGCGCCGCCACGGCGCAACTCGCTTACACCGCGAGCAAAGGCGGCGTCTTGGCCATGACCCGCGAACTGGCCGCGATCCACGCCCGCCAGAACATCCGCGTAAACGCCCTTTGCCCCGGACCCCTGCGCACGAAACTCCTGATGGATTTCCTCGACACCGAGGAAAAAAAACAGCGCCGTCTCGTGCATGTGCCCATGGGCCGCTTTGGCGAGGCTGCCGAGATGGCTCGGGCCGCCTTGTTCCTCGCTAGCCATGAAGCCTCCTTCGTCACCGGAACCGAGTTCCTCGTGGACGGCGGCATCACCAGCGCCTATGTCACCCCCGAGTGAGCGCACCCTCTAACCAGGGCTAATTCGCATCTGGGGCGCAGCAAAAGTGGGTAGATTTTTGGCGACTGAGGTTCAACAAGCCGTACATCGAGAGTGAGGCACCGCGGCCGGTGTCGCGAAAGCCGGTCCAGGGTAGTCGCGGGTCGGCGAAGTCGCAGCGGTTTTGGAAGAGGGTGCCCGTGTCGTGACCGCGGGCAAACCAATGCGCGCGTTCGCGGTCGCGGGTCCAGACGGAAGCCGTCAGACCAAAGCTTGTGTCGTTGAAATGGGCCAGGGCCTGGGCGTCATCATCCACAACCAGCACGGGCAGCAGCGGGCCAAAGCTCTCGGCTTGCATAACGAGGGAGTCGTTGGGGCAACCGTCGAGCAAGGTGGGCTCGAAAAAGCGGCCATCCCTGGTTCCGCCGCCCACAAGACATTTCGCGCCGCGGGCGAGGGCGTCCTCTACCTGGGCGGCGAGACCGGCCAAGGCCCGACTGTCGGCCAGGGGGCCCATGGTCGTGGCAGGATTTGTGGGGTCGCCCAGCACATAGGCTTCGAGGTGGGCGCGGGCGTGCTCCAAGAACGCTTGGTGCACGCTGCGATGGACATAGACCCGTTCCACCGCGCAGCAGGACTGGCCCGCGTTGAAACAGGCACCGTCCACGATGTTCTGGGCTGCGAACTCCGGGTCGCTGTCTTCGGCTACATAGGCGGGGTCTTTGCCGCCCAATTCGAGGCCGCAGTCGATAAAGCGATTCGAGAGGGCCGACTGAATGGCGTGCCCGCCCGCCACCGAACCGGTGAAGGTCACATGGCTGATGCGTGGGTCGCCCACCAACATGGCCGTGGTTTTGTGATCGACGATCACGCTGGTGACGAGTCCAGGGCCGAGGGCCTCGAAGGCGCGCTCGAAGTGCAGGCCCGTGAGGGGCGTGCGAGCCGAGTGCTTGAGCACCACGCTGTTGCCGGCGAGCAACGCCGGAAAGACCACATTGATGGCGATCAGGAGTGGGTAGTTCCAGGCGGCGATGTCGAGCACCACGCCGTGGGGCACATGTTGAATTTCGAGGCTGCGGCCGTCGCCCTGCGAATCGATGGCCTCGGGGGCCAGGGTACCCGGCGCTATTCTCGCCATGTGCGTGGCGCGGGCGAGTAGTCCCTCGACTTCGCCGCAGGCCTGACCTGTGGGTTTGCCCATTTGCTGGGTGATGGCGAGGGCCACCTCGTGCTTGTGTTCGCGAAACCAATCGAGGCAGGCGAGGGCACGAGCTGTGCGCTCTTCGACCGAGATGTTTCTCCATACGGTCTGGGCCTGCACGGCCAAGTTCAGCTTGGCGTCGAGAGCTACCCCACCGTCGTAGTCGAGTTCAGCGACGAGGGAATCGTCGAAGGGGTTTTGGCAGCGGAGAGGCATCGATTGATTCTCTCGAGCACTATGGCAAAGAGGGCAGCCCCCTGCACGGTTTCCCTGAAGGCCCTGTATGCGATCCTCATGAGCCGATGCATCAACAGCTGCCCCCGGGAGCCGCAAAAAAAAGCAAGCCCGGGACCACTCGTGTGGCCCCGGGCTTGCTCAGGTTGTTGGTTCTTGCCTTGGCTCTATAGCAGGTCCTGGGCCGGGTGTGTTGGCGTGCGCAGGGTCCGCAGGAAGGTCAGGACAGCGATCTTGTGGATGTCGGACAGGGCGTCGAATGAGTTACGCACAGCCAAGGCTTCGCCACCATGCAACAGAATCGCCTCGGTCAGAGTCGTGGCGCGGCCGTCGTGCATGTAGGGAGCGGTGTCAGCAATGCCCCAGAGGCGCGCCGTCACGAACTGATCGTCCAGAGGGTGCCCAAATGTTTCCTTCAGGCCCAAGCCCATGTCGTGTCGCTTGAGGTCCGAGAAAAGCGGCACTTTGATGCCGCCACCGAGGGTGGTGGCAAAACCGGCGGGTCCCGCTGCAAGGTCTGCAGCGTAGAAGACATTGGCTAGGGGGTCGTCGTGAATTTCTGGCTGCGAATAGGTCAGGTTGGTGGTCAGCGTGGTCAGATTAGGCACATGGCACCCCGAGCAGCCAATCTGCCGAAAAATGCGCGAGCCGAGCCGCGCCGCGCCGGTCAGGACTTCGGCTTTGGGGCGTTCAAGGTTGGTGCCGAAGATGTGCAGCGCTGAGAGTTCCCCAATCAGAATTTCGTCGACAACACCGTCGCCATCTCCATCAATTCCGGCGCCAACGGCCTCGGAGGGCTGCATGCCCATGTGAAACTGCAAGGCGCCGATGTCGAACTGCCTGACCGTGGCGTTGTCACCTTTGCGACCGAAGGGCTTGACCACCAAGTCGTCGTCCACACCCTCGATGCCAGTAGAGTCCTGGACGCCAACGCTGGAGAAGCTGATCGTGCCAAAGCTTACGCCCTTGGAAACGAGCGGAACCGAAGTGCCGGGTGCGCTCATGGCCAGTGCCTTCTGCACTTGGAGATCGGCGGTCATTTCCTTGCCGAGTAGCTCGACTCCGCCCGATCCGAACAGGAAGGGCGGGTTGATGTAGCGACCGTTGAAAAACGAGTGGCCCAGGGCGAGCGTATCGTCGACATCAATTTCTGTGGGCTGGAAGATAGCGTTGTTGTTGCTGCCGCCCACTCCGCCGATGGCGAAGGTGAAGGGCACGGTGGCGTTGCTGCCGACGGAATGACATTCCTGGCAGTTCTGCGCGTCGAGGCCGTTGACACGCAGGAAGGTTCCGTTGTTTTGCAGCGTGGGCCGGCCGCCGGGGCTGGTTGTATCCGCCAGGTTCTCGGGGCCGTCGCCGTAGCCGTCAAGCTTGTTGAAGGGCGTCGCAAAAATCTTGAGTCCGGCCTTGCGGATGTCCAGCAGGGTCATGCCGCCGCCGGTAATGTCTGCCTGTGTTGTCCGGTTGGTGCCGAGGGCGGGGCCTTCGCCGGGAGGCGCCTGGGCGCTCGCAGAAATTGTAAGCGCCAGCAGAACCGAGCCCGTGCTTCCAAGTTTGGTTGAGATCATGTTGGGAAAATGTGGATTTGGGGAATGGCTACCCGGCCGTGTCTCCAGCGCTTCTACATCCCTCGGATGGAATAACTCGGGAGGATCGCGCTGGAGAAACCGACCTACCCGGTATGCTAACTCTAGTGGGAGTTTCGTGTGGGCAAATCTGGAGAGGTGACGACGAGATCAGCATCCCTTAGGAATCTCCAAAAAAGGTCGAGGCAAGCTCGCCGGTGACCACCGAGTCTCTGCTGAGTCTTTGCCTCGCGGAGACTTCTGATTCCATCGAGGCAACTTCGGCGTCAGTCCCGGAACCCTTCGTCTGACCCCGGCGTCATACCCAGGAGCAACTCTTTCGCGCGTTCGGTGGGATCGGCGGCGTGGGCCACGCGGGCGAAGACTTCTTCGAGCGTGCCTTCGCTGCCCGCCCGTTGGCGCAGTTCGTCCAGGGTTCCCAATCCGGCCAGGCGACCCTCGTGGAGAATCGCCATGCGATCGCAGACGCGCTCGACGACATCGAGCAAGTGCGAGGTGTAGAGCACCGCGCCGCCGCGATTGGCCCAGGTGCGCAGGACTTCCTTGAACATGGCGGTGGTGGGCGCGTCGAGGCCGGATAGTGGTTCGTCGAGCACCAAGAGCGGTGGATGGGGCAAGAGCGCGCAGGCCAGGGCCACCTTCTGGCGCATGCCACGAGATATTTGGCCCACGGGGGCGTCGCTTCTTTGGGAGAGCTCCAGGCTCTCGAGCAGGCGTGCGCTCTCGGCCTCGAAAAAGCCGGGTTTGAGACCGTGCAGGCGGCCCACCAGGCTGAGGTGTTGACGGGGGCTCAGGTTGGCGTAGAGCGGCGCGCCGTCGGGCACGAAGGAGAGTGCTCGACGCGCTGCGAGGGGATCGGCGCTGGTGTCGTGGCCGTCGACTTCTACCTTGCCCGCATCGGGCTGCAAGAGTCCGCACAACAAGCGCAGGGCTGTGGTCTTGCCCGCGCCGTTGGGGCCGAGTAAACCCAGGACTTCGCCGGCGCGCACTTCCAGGTCGAAGTCCACCAGGGCCTTCTGGCCGTTGAAGCTCTTGGTCGCGCCTATGAAGCGCGCCAGAGAGGCGGGGTCGGGTGTCGGCACCCGACCCAAGTTACGCGACCTCGTCCTCGTGTTCGAGCATCGTGATCGTGGCGCCGATTTCTTCGGTCAGTTGATCCACGATCTCCTGCATGCGCGTCTTGGAGATGCCCTGGGGCTGGCCTTTGCGATGGCGCGGCGGCGGGCTGGTAATCTGGATTTCCTCGGGCTTCACATCCCGCAGGCGCCTGATCCAGCCATTGATCTCGGCCTCGGTGGAGTTGTCGACCTTGCCGCGCACAAAGTTGGCCCGCACGATGACCCGATCGAGGGTCGCTAGCTGGCTGACGATTTCACCGAGGTGAGTCGTCTTGCGGCCGGTGAGGGCCTTGAAGGTCTTGACCGTGCCGCATTCCAGGCGCACCACCGAGTTGTTGTAGAAGCCTAGGGCCACGCGCACTTCAGCATCGTCGAGGACCTCGAAATTGGTCATCAGGTTGAGCTTGGCCCTGGGAAACCACTTGTCCCGCAGGGCCCTCATGTTTTCGGAGATCTCCCGAAATCCGGGGTGCAGGGTGGGGTCGACTTGCGACCCGACGACCAGGATGTTCTGGAGCTTGTCACCACCCTTGGAAAGCCGCATGAGTTCCTGGGCCGCCAGGGTGACCACAACGGCGGCCCGCGGGAGGCGGTTGTCGCGGCTGATGGCCAGGGTCGAATCCAGCCCGCCGAGGTCGATCCGCAGGTGCTGGCCCCAGCGCGGGGTGCGGGAGGGGCCGGTGATAACGCAGGAGGGATTCAGAACAGCCATGGAGAGTCTTTGAGAGGTGCCTTAGGGCTGGGCGGGCCCGCAATGGGACCTTGAAGGGCCGAGAGGGGCTTGGGAAGCCTCTCTTGAGGGCAAGAAGTCCCTGTTTCGCGTAATCAGGGGCCAGCCATCATAGAGGTTCATGGGGCCCCTGACTAGCCTCTCCTGACTCCCTTTTCATGGGCTCGGTGGCCTGGGGACGGCCGACCCGAAGGGCCAGAGCCCCTCCCAGCAGCCCTAGAACCCATCTCAGAGGGTGTTCTGCCCAGCCGTACAAGATGGATTGGATAAGATCTGCCATGTAAATTAGGAATATCTGGGGGTTATGTTTGGGTGTATGGGCCCCGGGGTCTGTTGTGTAGGGAGACCCGTGTTTAGAGCAGATAATGGTAAGATAGAATGAAGAAAAGATCCTTCGCTGAAGCCCTGGCGGTACATAAATTGTACCCTTTTCTGCCACTCCACTTTCCAGACGCGCCCGGGCCCAATTCGTCACGGGCTCCTGGGCTGATCCCCCCTGGCCCACAGAACCCTGCGCCGACCAAGTAGGAAGACGCAAATTACCAGGAGGCCAATCTTGAGCCTGCCAGAGGCCAACGGGGTGGCTGGTTGCTCAACCCCGGAGGGCCCGAGAATGGTGGTCGAAGGCCTGGGAGCCGGATGATCTCTTCCCGCTGCTTGACAGTCTTCTCCAGGCAGCCATAGACTCCTCGCCAAAAATCGGGCCCAATGCGCACCCCAGCCCTTTCCCAGCAGCCTGGCTCAACCCCTCGTCGGCGCCATCTGCCGCTGCTCAGGGGTTGGCGCAGGCCCAACCTCTCCCCTCCTCCGGCCCCTTCCACCCCCCCGCCCCCCAGGCGGCGTCCCTTCGGCGACGACACCTTCCGCGGCGATGACCCGCGGCACTCCCACTTCCCGCGAACCGACCTGGCTTCCCGCGAACCTGCATGTACTTCGACTACCTCAATGTCTTCCTGTTCGCCTCGGTCGGGTTCATCTTCGTCTTCGCCAATGTGCTGATCGGTTCGCTCATCCGTCCCAAGCGCAAACACCCCGAAGGCCTCGAGGTCTATGAATGTGGTGAAGAAGCTATCGGCGAGACCTGGATCAAGTTCGACATCCGCTACTACACCGTGGCCTTGGTGTATGTGATCTTCGCTGTCGAGATTGCTTTTCTGTTTCCCTGGGCCATCGTGCTCACCGATGCCATGGCGGGTACTGGTGCAGCAGAGGGCGCGGGCATCGGCCTGTTTGCATTGGTGGAGGGCTTGATGTTCATTGCCATCCTGTTCCTCGGCCTGTGGTATGTGTGGGCGAAGGGCGACCTCGATTGGGTGCTGGCCTATTCCTCGAAGGAATTCGAGGGCAACGCACCGGGCAGCGCTGGCAAGCTGGGCCAGAGCGTTGAGGAACTAAAGGCTGCCAGCGAAGCGGAAGCCGAAGAAAGCGACGACAGCGACGAAGCCGCCTGAGCTCCGCGCAACTCCAACCGACATCATGGCTATTCTAGAACACGCATTCGAAGAGAACCTGCTCACCACAAAGGTGGACTGGCTTTTGAATTGGGCCAAGCTGAACAGCATCTGGCCCATGACCTTCGGCCTCGCTTGCTGTGCCATCGAGATGATGGCGGTGGGGGCCGCGCACCATGACATCGACCGTTTTGGCGCGGGAGCTTTCCGCGCCACGCCGCGCCAGGCGGACTTGATGATCGTGGCCGGCACGGTCAACTTCAAGATGGCCGAGCGTGTCAAGCGGCTCTACGACCAGATGCCGCACCCGAAATATGTGATTGCCATGGGCGCTTGCGCCACCGGCGGCGGGCCCTACCACAAGTTTGGCTACACCGTGGTCAAGGGTGTCGACCGCGTGATCCCGGTGGACATCTACATCGCCGGTTGCCCGCCCCGGCCCGAAGCTTTGCTCGAAGGCTTGATGGCCTTGCAAAACAAGATGCGCAGAACTTCGATCATTCGCAAGCCGGCACAGATTGCCTGAGGGAAACGGACAGCAACCCCATGGATTTCCAAGGCATTCACGATCATCTGCGGTTGATCAACGCGCCCGGCTTGTTGCGCGCCGATGAACCGCGGGCGGCGAACCCCGAGGACAAGAAGGACAAGGGTCGCGGAGGCGACGCCTACCTCGTGGTGGAAGCGGACGCTTTGGCGTCATTCCTGGAGACCTGCCGCGATGATGAGCGCCTCTCCTTTGAAATCCTGGCTGACTTGACAGCCGTCGATCCGGGCAAGGACGACGAGGATTTCTGGATGATCGTGCAACTCCTGTCAGTGACCTTGCGGCACCGTCTGGCGATCAAGGCCTTGGTGCCCAAGGATCCCGGCCAGATCCCGAGTTCGAGCGCGGTTTACCGCGCCGCCCAGTGGCACGAACGGGAATGCGCCGAAATGTTCGGCATCGAGTTCACGGGCCACCCCGACCCGCGCAACATTCTCCTGCCGGATGACTGGCCGGGCTCACCCCTGCGCAAGGACTACGAGTTCCCCACCGAGTACCGCGGCATCTCCTGCGAATAGGCGATTTTTCGAGAGAATCTGAACACAGCGCATGGCGACCGAGCACAAACCTTCCATCACTTTCCATCCCGAGCCCCGGAACCTCCCCGGGGGCGAGCGGGAGTACATGATGGATGTGTCCACATCCGATCTAGAGGTCAACATGGGTCCCCAACACCCTGCGACCCACGGGGTGATGAAGATCCTGATCCGCACCGACGGCGAACTCGTCACCGCGGCTCAACCGCACCTTGGATTCCTGCATCGCTGTGCCGAGAAGATCGGTGAGAATGTCGAGTGGTTGCAGTACCTGCCGTACACCGACCGCTACGACTATCTGGCGTCGATGAACAACAACCTGGGTTACTCGATGGCGGTCGAGAAGCTGCTGGATGTCGAGATCCCTCAGCGTGCGGTGATGTTGCGCATGATCTGCGTTGAACTGAACCGCATCGCCTCGGCTCTCGTGGCTTTTGGAACTTACGGCCTCGACCTGGGCGCCATCACGCCTTTCCTGTACGCCTTCCGCGAGCGCGAGTGGCTCTTGATGATTTTCGAAAAGATCTGCGGCGCGCGTCTGACCTACAGCTATCTGCGCATCGGCGGCGTGTTCAACGACGCGCCCCCAGGCTGGTTGGAAGAAGTCAGCCACTTCTGCGATGTCTTTGAGGAGAAATGGCAGGAGTACTACGACCTCCTGATGGTCAATCACATTTTCGTCAAGCGCACTGCAGACATCGGCGTAATCACCAAGGAACAAGCCCTCGACTTTGGCCTCACCGGGCCGATGTTGCGCGGCTCGGGCGTCGATTTCGACTTGCGCCGCGATGTGCCCTACCTGCGCTACAAGGAAGCCTACGACGCTGGTGCCTGGAAGGTGCCCGTGGGCAGCGGCGAGAAGGGCACCGTGGGTGACTGCTGGGACCGCATCTTCGTCCGCGTGCAGGAGATGATGGAGTCCCTCAGCCTCGTGCGCTGGTGCCTCGAAAACATCGAAGAGGGCCCCATCATCGGCGACATCGCCAAGACACTCAAGGTCCCGCCGGGCGAAGCCTATGTGGGCATCGAAAACCCTCGCGGAGAGCTAGGACACTACGCTGTTTCCGACGGCGGAAAGGTGGCCGTGCGCTGTCGTGTGCGCGGGCCTTCGTTCTGCAATCTGGCCATCCTCGAAGACATCATGCCGGGCACACTGTTGGGCGATGCCGTCGCCATCATCGGTTCGACGGATGTCGTGATCGGAGAAACGGATCGTTAGCGCCATGGCTGCACTCCCGATAGCCCTGAACGCGGCCCAGGCCGCCCTCGAGGTGGCCTCTAGCGAAGGCGGCAACCTGACCCTCGACTTGCTCAAGCAGTACGCCCCCGAAAGCGTGCCTGCCTGGATCCTGCCCCTGACCGCGGCCGCCGTCAGCGTGGGCATTGTCGTCGCCGTCATCGCGTTGCTTGCTCTCACCTCGGTTTGGCTCGAACGCAAGGTCTCCGGCCACATCCAATGCCGCTACGGCCCCATGTATGCAGGCGGTTGGCATGGTTGGGCCCAGTCGATCGCTGATGGCATCAAGCTCTTGATGAAGGAGGACATGATCCCGCTGGGAGCCGACCGCGCCCTGTTTGTCATCGCGCCAGCATTGGTGTTGGGCGCCATCTTTGGCGCTTTCGTGGCCATGCCGCTCTCGCCAGACTTTTTCTTCGCCGACCTACACCTGGGTGCTTTCTTCATCCTGGGCATGAGTTCCCTGACCACCATCGGCGTGGTCATGGCAGGTTGGGCATCGAACTCAAAGTGGTCGCTCTATGGCGCCATGCGCGAGGCAGCTCAGGTCGTGGCCTATGAGATTCCCCTGGGCCTTTCGCTCATGGTGCCCTTGATCGTGGCGGGCACATTCAACTTGCTAGACGCTTCTGCGGGCCAGTCGGATTGGTGGGGTATGGGTTGGTACATCTTCAAGAACCCCTTCGTGTTGCCCGCCGGCCTCTTGTTCTTCGTGTCCTCCCTGGCCGAAACCAAGCGCGCACCCTTTGACTTGCCCGAGGCCGAGTCCGAACTCGTCGCGGGGTTCTTGACCGAGTACTCAGGCATTCGCTGGTCCTTCTTCTTCATGGAGGAGTACGCCGCGATGTACTTGATGAGCCTGATGGCGGCGGTGTTCTTCCTGGGGGGCTTCGAGAGCCCCTTCCTGCACTTTGCAAAGGCCGCTGAACTGCCCGTAATCGTCTGCAACCTGATCGCGGCAGTAACCCTGATCACCAAATCGATGATTGGCGTGATTGTGATGATGTGGGTGCGCTGGACTCTGCCGCGCGTGCGCATCGATCAGGTCATGACCATGGGATACAAATACTTGACACCTCTCGCGCTCCTGTGCGTTCTCGGCGCAGCCCTCTGGGAGGCCGGCAAGGTCTTGATCTTCGAATGAAAACAACAATAAGTGCGCGCGAGCTGACGACGCCACGCGAGTGGGTCCAGAATGTTTGGGACGGGCTCTTCACCACCCTCGCTGGCATGCGGATCACCGGTCGCTATCTCCTGCGGAAGCCGATCACGATCCAGTATCCCGACGAGCGCATGCCGATCCCCGATCGCTATCGTGGGATCCACTACCTCGAACAAGAGAAGTGCATCAACTGCCTCGCCTGCGCTCGGGCCTGTCCCATCGATTGCATCGAGATGGACGCCATCCGCCACGGCAAGGAACTCGAGTGGGTTTCCTTCTCGGTGGACTACCAGAAGTGCATGTTCTGCGAGTTGTGCGTCTACCCTTGCCCCAAGGACTGCATCCACATGGGCACCGAGTTTGCCTTCGTCACCGAAGACCGCAGTGAGCTGAAGCACGATCTCTTGTCCTTCAAGGGCATGAGCCGCGACGCGCGGGTTCGCAAGAAGGAAGCTGAAGAGAAGAAAGCCGCCAAAGCAGCGGCCAAGGAAGCCAAGGCTGCCGCCAAGGAGGCGCAAGCTGCGAGCGGCGACCAGCCCAAGGAGGAAGGCGACGATGGTTGACCTCCAAAAGCCCTTCTACGGGGGGCTGACTCTGTTCTTCGTGGCCATGCTGGGCTGGGGCATCTCCAGCGCCGGAGCGCCCGGGCTGGCCTTTGGCTTCTCTGCCGCGCTAACCCTCGGCGGTAGCCTGGTGTGCATCTGGGAGCGTTCCGTAGTGCGCAGCGCGTTTTCGCTGATGGGCACCTTTGTCGGGGTGGCCGGGCTGTTCATCCTGCTCGGCGCCGACTTCGTCGGCATGGCGCAGATCCTGATCTATGTCGGCGGCATTCTGGCCCTCTTGTTGTTCGGCGTGATGCTCTCGCCGCCCGACATGGAGGAGCGCAAGTTGTCGCGGGTCGCTGGGGGCTTGGTGCTCATGGGCGCCGCCGTGGCCTGGGTTTCGGCCAAGGTTGCCGCAACCGTCGAATGGGCCCAATTGCCAAAGGACGAATTGCCCGAGATGACCACTAGCGTCCACGACATCGGCGTGGGCTTCATCGCCCCGGACAAGTATGTGGTCGCGTTTGAATTAGCCGCCGTACTGCTCACCGTGGCTTTGGTCGCCGCGGTTTACATCGCGCGACGCAAGATGGCCGACTTTGAACCGGCCAAGGACATCCCTTCGAAGGATATCGCTGGGAAAGAAGCTGCCATGAAGGAGATTGCCTGATGGGACTAGGAGCCTACATCGCTGTCTCCGCTGCGCTCTTCGCCTTGGGTGTTGTGGCCATCGTTGTGCGTCGCAACATCCTCTATGTCTTGTTCGGGATCGAGATGATCCTGAACGCGGCCAACATCAACTTCGTGGCCTTCAACCGATTCAACGGTGACGGGCTGGACGGGCGCATGTTCGCGATCTTCGTGATTATCCTGGCGGCAGCGGAAGCGGCAGTTGCCTTGGCGATCGTGCTCAATGTCTACCACCTGTTCAACACCACCAAACCCGCCGAAGTGGACCTCCTTCGGGAGTAGCGAGCTCTTCCCAGCATGGACCTTACTTTCCACCCGGAATCGGACTTCAAACTGCTACTGGCGGTTCCCCTGATTCCGCTCTGCGGCTATCTGCTGCAGATCTTCTTTGGGCGCTTCCTGCCGCGCAAGGGAGATTGGCTGCTCACAGGCGGCATGTTCGCGACCATGTGCATCACACTCTACATGTTCGCCAAGGCCATGAACCACGCCTACAGCGGCGGCGGGCACGGCGGCCACGACGAGCATGAAGCGCTGATCGGATTTTTCCACGAGTCGCGCCACACCGGATTCAAATGGAGCTGGCTGTTCCAGACCGGTGAGGCACCGGACTCGGTCCGCAACTTGACCATCGGCCTCTTGTACGACGGTCTGGGCGCGGCCATGTTGGCCGTGGTGGGGGTGGTGTCGTTTTTTGTGCACCTATTTTCGATGGGGTACATGCAGGGCGACCGGCGCTACCACATCTTCTTCGCCAACATCAGCCTGTTCACCGTGGCCATGCTGGGCCTGGTGCTCTCCGACAACATCGTCTTCCTGTTCATCTTCTGGGAGATCATGGGCTTGATGAGCTACCTGCTCATCGGGCACCTGGCCCAGGACCCCACCAGCCACCGCATCAACCACGCGGCGCGCGCCTGCAAGAAGGCCTTCCTGACCACCCGTGTAGGCGATGTCTGCCTGTTCATCGGGTTCATGATGTTCTTCCTGCACTACGAGACATTCTTCTTCAGCGAATTGTGGGCACAGGTAAACGCGGATGTCGCGCTGAACGGTTGGCAAAGCTGGCACACCACCGCCGGCCTGTTCCTCTTCGGCGGCACTGTGGGCAAGTCGGCGCAGTTCCCTCTGCACATTTGGTTGCCCGATGCCATGGAAGGCCCGACGCCGGTGTCGGCCATGATCCACGCCGCCACCATGGTGGCGGCGGGCGTCTTCCTGCTCGGGCGCCTGTATCCCGTCCTGTCTCCTGAGGTTCTGGGTGTGGTCACGGTCACGGGCGCCACCACGGCGATCTTCGCAGCCACGATCGGCATGACCGTCTTCGACATCAAAGGCGTCCTGGCCTATTCGACCATCAGCCAGTTGGGCTTCATGGTGGCCGCCATCGGTTGCGGCGGCGTGGGCCTCGTGGCCGGTCTCTGGCACATGGTCACCCACGCGTTCTTCAAGGCTTGCCTGTTTCTCTCGGCGGGTTCGGTGATCCATGGCTGCCACCACGAGCAGGACATGCGCAAGATGGGCGGCTTGCGCAAGAAGATGCCCATCACCTTTGCGTGCATGTTGATCTGCACCCTGGCCATTTCGGGGGTGCCCCTCTTTTCGGGCTTCTACTCGAAGGACAAGATCGTCATGGCCTCGTTCCTGTCCCTCGGGCACGAGTTCAACGGTCCGGCCCTGTGGGCTTCGATCGCCCTACCGGCTGCGGCCGCGATCACGGCCTTCTACATGTTCCGCCTGATCTTCATGACCTTCTTCGGCGCGCCCCGTGACAGCCATGTCCATGAGCACGCCCACGAATCACCCTGGCCGATGACCGTGTCCCTCATGGGGCTCGCGTTCCTGGGCATCTTTGGCGGCCACCTGTGGCTCAACGGAGACCTGCTCGGAGCCCACGGCACCTGGTGGGAAAAATTGGTCATGAACGAGCACAACCTGGCTGACCTGTCGAAAATGTACGGCGGCGTTGAGTTGCAAAACACCTATGGCGGAGCCGCCATGGACCCCCACGGCCATGTCGCCCACTCGGCGCACATCTGGGCTCTCGGCGTCTCGTCTTTTGTGGCGGCCCTGGGCATCTTCGCGGCCTGGCTGATCTACCACAAGAAGAAGATAGACCCTGCCCGCATCACTGCGCGGCTTGGCGGCCTCTACACCACCGTGGCCAACAAGTACTACATCGACGAGTTCGTTGAGATCACCGTGATCAAGAGTTCGGTGGTCACGGCGCGCTTCCTGCGTTGGTTCGACGAGAACATCATCGATGGCTGCGTGCTCCTGGTGGGCCGCATCAACCGCACCTTGGGGTTCATCGCCGCCTGGTTCGACAAGACCTTTGTCGACGGCCTGGTGAACTTCCTCGGCACCCTATCGAACGCCATGGGTTCGGCTCTGCGCCTGTTGCAGACCGGCCGCATTCAACAGTACATCTCCTTTGCCGTCGCTGGTGGCCTCCTCGCCGCCGCCTGGCTGATCCTCTCCTAGAGGCCGGACCTCTAGACTCCTCCCCGCTCCAGCTTCGAGCTTCCGATGGAACACATTCTCTCCTGGATTACCTTCATTCCCCTGATCGGTATGACCGCCATCATCTGCTTGCCCAAGCAGTCGGTCGGATTGATCAAGGGCGTGAGTCTTGTCGCCACCGGTATTCCGCTGATCCTGGCGACCTGGCTCTACTTCCAGTTCGATCCGCAGTCGGTGGCAGGCGGCGGCTTTGCCTTTGAGGAACACATCCCGTGGATAAAGGGCATCAGCGCCAACTACTCCGTGGGCGTCGATGGCATCAGCCTGCCCTTGATCTGGCTGACTTGCATCCTCCTGTTCCTAGGCGTGCCTGCTTCCTTCGGCATCAAGAAGTCCGAGAAGGCCTACTACGCTCTGCTGCTCCTACTCGAGGTGGGCATCCTGGGTGTGTTCATATCCCTGGACTACTTCCTGTTCTATGTCTTCTGGGAGATCATGTTGCTGCCGATGTATTTCCTGATCGGCATTTGGGGCGGTCCGCGGCGCGAGTACGCGGCGATCAAGTTCTTTCTCTACACCCTGGCCGGCTCGGTGTTGATGCTGATCGCGATCATCTCCCTGCGCCTCGGTACGGGCACCTTCTCGATCCCTGAGATGGTCAACATGGCCCAGGCTGGGCTCGTCGTGGGTCCCGAGTTCATCGGGCTGGACTACAGCACCTGGGTCTTCTGGTTCCTGTTCGTCGGCTTCGCGATCAAGATTCCCGTCTTCCCCTTCCACACCTGGCTGCCCGACGCCCATGTCCAGGCACCCACTCCGATCTCGGTCATCCTGGCCGGCATTTTGCTCAAGCTGGGTGGCTATGGCTTGATGCGCGGTTGTTTTCCGATCATGCCCGTGGCCTTCCAGGAGAACGCCTACGCCCTCGGCATCCTGGGGGTGATTTCCATCGTCTACGGATCCTTCGTGGCTCTCGGCCAAACGGACTTCAAGCGCATGGTGGCCTACAGTTCGGTGAGCCACATGGGCTATGTGCTCCTGGGCACCGGTGCCCTAACTGTCTGGGGCACCGATGGCGCGGCCATGCAGATGTTCGCCCACGGCACCAGCTCGGCCGCCATGTTCATGGTGGTGGGCGTGATCTATGACCGCGCACACCACCGCGATCTGAACGGTTTTGGCGGCCTTTGCCAGCCCATGCCGATCTACTGGGGCCTGACGACCATCTGCTTCTTCGCGGCCCTCGGCCTGCCCACCATGTCAGGCTTCATCGCCGAAGCCCTGACGCTTCTGGGGGCCTTCCAGGCGGGCGATCCACGCTTCCAGGTCTTGGTTCTGATCTCGGTCATCGGCATCGTGATCACCGCGGCTTTCCTCTTGTGGGCCATCCAGCGCGTGTTCTTCGGATCGCTCAACGAGAAGTACAAGGACTACCCCGACATGACCCCGCGTGAGATCTTTTGCATGGCGCCGCTCCTGTTTTTGTGCCTGCTTTTCGGCGTGTTCCCGCACATCCTCCTCGATGTCATGGAGCCCTCGGTGCAACACCTCGTGACCCTGCTCTCGGTGGGCAAGTAGGAGCCTCATAAGTGGACGCCTACATCGAACCCCTGAAGGCCCTCGCGCCTGAGCTGTTGCTCACAGCCGCCGCGCTGGGAGCCTTGGTTCTGGATCTGCTCATGCGCGGCCGCGATTCGCGCTTCGTGGGTTACTTCACGCTTGTCTCCCTGGCAATCGTGGCCATTATCCTCATGAACCGCATCGGCGACGAGCCGACGGCGGCCTTTGGGATGGTGGTGGTGGACAACTTCGGCACCTTCTTCAAGCTCTTCACCGTGGCCTCCCTGGCCGTGGTGACGATCTTTGTGCTCAGCGACAGGAACGAGAGCCACCACCACATAGGCGAGTATTATTTCCTGCTGCTGGGCGCAGCGATCGGCATCTTCTTCATGGTCAGCACCAACCATCTGCTGCTCCTGATGCTGGGTTTGGAACTCCTGTCACTGGCGAGTTACGCCCTGGCTGGTTTCCACAAGGGTGAACGAAAATCTGCCGAAGCTGCCATGAAGTATGTGGTCTTCGGCGGGCTCTCCGCGGGCGTGATGCTGTACGGCATTTCGCTGCTCTATGGGCTCACCGGTACCCTGGACTTGGTAGAGATGGCCAAGAGCACCGGCGAGGCCATGCCCGCGGGGCTCGCTGGACAACTCACGACAAGCGCCGTGCCCGTGGCTCTTGCCATGGTCCTGGTGTTGGCGGGTTTCGCCTACAAGATGAGCGTTGTGCCCTTCCACTTTTGGACACCGGATGTCTACGAGGGCGCACCCACTCCGGTCACGACATTCCTGGCCGTGGCTTCCAAGGCGGCCGGCGTCGCGGCCCTGTTGCGCTTTCTCGGCGCGCTCTTCCTCGGCCCGGATGTGCAATCTGTAGTCGCCGAGTACGGCGCCTCCGTGGGGCAGTTACTGGCGATCTTGGCGGCGGTCACCATGACCCTCGGCAATCTCTCGGCCATGCGCCAGACGAGTCTCAAGCGCCTCCTGGCCTACTCGTCCATCGCCCACGCCGGCTACATTCTGATCGGCGTGGCCACCATGACCGGCGCCGGTTTCGAAGCCGCCATGTTCTACATGGCCGCCTACTACTTCATGAACCTGGGGGCCTTTGGCTTCGTGCTGTACTTCGAAGGAACCCTCGGTTCAGACAGTATCGAGGCCCTCAAGGGTTATGGCTTCAAGGCGCCGCTGATCTCGATTGCTATGGTGACTTTCCTGGTGAGCTTGACCGGCTTGCCTCCCACCATCGGCTTCTATGGCAAGTACCTCTTGTTCAAGGAAGGCCTCGACGCGGGGATGTATTGGCTCGTGGGGGTTGCTGCTCTGAACAGCGTGGTGAGCCTCTTCTATTACTTCCGCATCGCCAAGATGCTCTTCCTCAAGGAACCTGCCAGCGGCAGCGTTCCCCGCCAACCACTCTTTGCCGGGCTTCTGGCGGTACTGTGCGTCCTGACGATCTACTTCGGGCTCTTGCCCGATGCGATCCAAGAGTTCGTGCGCAACTGCCTCCTGATCTGAGTCAGGATGCCGCGGGTGCCATGCTGGCCCGGATCCAGAGGCTGCCAGCATCGTGGTAGTCTTGGTAGGCCTTGAACTCTCCGAAGCATGAGCCCGGCGTGAAGTCGGCTTCCTTGCCGGCACCGCGGCGGTCGATCAGGCGCTCGGAATCCACTTCAGCGAAGCCCGCGGCTGTGAAGGCTGCGCGCCATTCCTTTTCGGAGAGGACTTGCAAGGAGAGCCCCACAGCCTCGGGCCAGTCGGCGGTGGTGGGCCGCCCGGCGTAGCAGTCGACAATGACTTCGGCGCGGCCTCCGGGCTTGAGAACGCGGGCGATTTCAGAGAGGGCTTTGGCCAGGTCGGGCGCATAGTAGAGGGCCTCCATGGAGAAGACCAATTCAAACTTGCCGTCCTTGAAATCGAGCTTCTCGAAGGAGCCCACCTCGTAACGCGCGCGAATGCGCAGGGACGAAAGTTTCTCAGCCTCGGCCACCATGGAAGGCGACACATCGATGCCGATGGCCTGCACGCCTGGCGCGCTCCCGGCCAAGAGGCGCGTGGCCCAGCCGATGCCGCAGCCGAGGTCCAGCACCTGGGAGCCGGCGCGGATGTCGAGTTGTTCGAGGGCCTGGGCCACTACATCGCCGTGGCCGTACTCCATGTTCTCGCCGCGGCCACTCTTGGCCCATTCGTCAAAGGTGCTGGCGATGCGTTCGTGGCTCATGGTTGGTTTCGAGTTCTGCTCTCAGCGCTGGGCGGCAGCGCACTTGGCGATGATGGTGTCGAGGTGCTTGAACACAAGGTTCCAATTGTAGTGCTCCTCGACGAAAGCACGGGCCTGAGCCCCCAAACTCTGGGCGCGCTCGGGCTGCTGAAGGAGAGAGCAGACGGCATCGGCGAAGGCTGTGGCGTCATCGGCTACCAAAAAATCGCGCCCCGCCTGACCCTCGACGCCTTGGGTGGCCAGGGTCGAACCCACCACCGGCAGGCCGCAGGCCATGGCTTCGAGGACTTTGTTCTGGATGCCTCGCGCCACCCTGAGCGGGGCCACGGCCACTGCGCCGCGCTGTACCCGATCGGTGACGCTGTCCACAAAACCGGTCACTTCGATGCCCTTCACTCTTGAAAGGGCCAGGATGCTGGGGCTGGGGTGAGAGCCGATGATCGTAAAGCGCGCCTCTGGAAAACGCTCGCGCACGGCGGGCAGGATCTCCTTCGCAAACCACACACAGCCGTCGACATTGGGGTAGTAGTTCATCACGCCCGTGAACACGAGCTGGCCTTCCTCGCGTTTTTCTGGCGCCGGATGAAAGGCCTCGAGGTCCACTCCGTTGCGCAGCACAGTCGAGGTTGCGCCGGGAATTTGCTCGTCGAAGACGCGTTGTTCGAGGGGAGTGCAGAGCACATTCTCGGTGAAGCTGTAAGCCATGCGGCGTTCGAATTCGAGCATCGTGCTCCACTCGCGAGCGTAGATCCAGCTCATGGGGAACTTAGAGCGCTCGGAATACTGGCGCCACTTGTCCGAGTCGAGTTCGCCCAGATGCATGACCCGCGGCAGCTCGTCGTGGGGCTCGAGAAAAGCCCCCATAGAGGACGAATAGGCGTAGGCCATGTCAGCCCACTGGCAGTGTTCGTCCACCAACCTCTGGAGTTCTGCCGATCCATAGACCCCCAGGGTCAAGGGCGTGCGGGTCAGGAGCAGGGGCAGGGAGCTGATCTTCTTGTAGGTGTCGTGATAGGCCACCGTCGTCGTGGAAATACCCATGGCCACCAGATCGGCCGCAGCCTTGCGATCGGCTTCGTCGTGGGCGAAGCAGACACAGCGCACCTCGTGTTCGCGGCGCATGCGATCCACCAGCCGCCAGGTGGTGATCTTGTCCCCACGATTGGGGGGATAGGGCACGCGCTGGGACAGGAAGAGGATCTTCACGCCAGGCAGGGTACCCGAAAGTCGTCTCGCCTCTGTGCCGCTAGATGGCGCTTTTCATGGTGCGCAAGGTCCTCCGCCAGGGTTCCCGTCAAGTCTGCTTCGCGGCACTCTTGTCCAGGCCCATGTGTTCCATGGCCTGTTGCAGGCAGTAGTCAGTGTTGCCACGCACCAGGCGCGCGAGGTTCGAGTCCGCGTCCGTCTCGGACTGAATGGGCAGTTCTTTCAGGAACACGCGGTGGCGTGGTTCGAGCACGCGCTGGTCGAGCATGAAGACGCACCCGTGATCGCTGACGCGCCGCATCAGGCGTCCAAAACCCTGACGGAACTTGGCCAGAGCCTTGGGCATGTAAATCTGGCGCCGCTGTTCGGTAGATCCCAGGGCCGCGCATTGGGCGTAGTGGTAACGGTCGGGCACGCCGTAGGGCAGGCGCACCATGACGAGGTACTCAAGGGTCTCTCCGGGGAAGTCAGCGCCATACCAGAAGGTGTCGACTCCCATGAGGATGGAGTCGCGCTGATTACGGAACAGTTCGGACAACTTCTCCTTCGAGCTACCTTCCATGTTCTGGTACCAAAAGGGCATCTTGCGCGCGCGGAAGTGGCCTTCCAGTCGTGCGCCCACGCGCTTGACATCGTCGGCGTTGGTGAACAGCACGAGGGTGCGTCCGCCGGTGCGCTCGCAGAGCTTGACGAGAAAGTCGCGCACGAAAGCCAGGAAGGTATCCTTGTTGCCGGATGCCGCTGGCGCATCGCGGGGAACGGCCACCAGGACACGGCTGTAGTCGAAGACCTCCGGAGCGCGAAAAGTGCGCAGGCTGCACGGCAGGCGTTCTTCGTCCTCCATGGGCGTTACGGCCCGTTCGAGACCGGTGTAGGCCTTGGCCGCATCGAAACCACCCTTGATCCAGGTTGTGGCCGACAGGCAGGTCGCCGTGGCCAAGGATGGGAAGTAAAAGCGGCCGAGGAATTCGTGGGGCAAGAGCACCCGGGCCTCCAACTTGACTTGCCCGCGGGGCGTGGTCTGCACATCATGAAATGTGAGCGGGCTGAATGTCGCCTGGCCTTCTTGCAGGGGAATCCAGGCGGCAACGCTCTCGAGCCATTGGCAGAGGTCGGTGCGAGCGATGTCCAGGGAACGCCGCAAGCGGGCCAACCTCTGCCCCGCAACAGAGCTCAGGCGTTCGGCCAATTCGGTCAGGAGGCCATCGAGTTCGCTGCCAGCCTGGTAGAAGCGCGCCCGTGCAGCGAGCAGGTTGGCGCCCGCATGGCTCTCTGCGAACTCTCGCAGGAGGCTGTGTTCATCTCGTTCGCTGCGCTCGCGCCCGGCGTTTGCGCGCCAACGCAGAAACTCCTCGACTTGCGATACCAACTCCTCGCGGGTGACATCGAGCCTCTCACGAGCGGCCCGCGCGCGATCGAGGACCAGGGCGCTCTTGGTGCCGCTCACCAGGCGTTTTTCGATCCGCCGAAAGAGCCCTCGGCGGCGTCCCGGGCCTGGTTGTTCGAGGCGCTCGATCCAATTACCCACTTCTCCGAGGTCGAGGTTGTGGCTCCAGGCTGCATGGGTCTGGTCGTGCAGGTGCTCGCACTCGTCGAAGATAACGTGGCGAAAAAAATCCTGACGCGCCAGGGCGAAGGAATGGTTAGTGATCACGAGATGGCTGCGCTCGGCGCGCCAGCGGGTGACTTCCGCGGCGCAGGAATTGCGATCGTCTCTCGATCGGCAGCACGATGATTGGGCGCGTACATGGCGCACGAGGTCGCGCAGGGCGCGGATGAACGGGCGCGCCTGGTCCGTGGCCAGCGGGGGGCGCAGGGGCAGTCGATCGAGATCGCCGGCCGGATCGGTGAGCGAGAAGATGAGTAACTGCGCGTAGGCCAGCCAGTCCTCGCCGGGGGCTTCGTCGCCGGGCAGGTGCAGTTTTAGGGCGCGCCAACAGAGGTAGTTCTGGCGGCCCTTGAGCACCGTCACCCGCAGATCCGGCTCCAGGCCGGCGCCACGAAAGGCATCCAGGGCGCGGGGAATTTCGTGGTTCATGGCCTGCTCCTGCAGGGCTCGCGTGCAGGTGGCGACTCCCACGCGCACCTCGTGACGGCGGGCCCAGAGCAGCGCGGGCACGAGGTACGCGAGAGTCTTGCCAGTGCCCGTGGGGGCGTGCACCAGCAGGAGTTGCGTCTCGGCCTCGCCGCTGGAGCCGATAGTTTGAGCCACTTCGCGGGCCACTTCGTGCTGGCCTCCGCGATAGAGGGCCTGATTGGTAGTCTTGTCCTGGGCGCCGAAGTGGCTCGGCAAAAATTCGCGAAAAACCAGGTCGCTAAGAGCCGCGTCGTCGGGGTGAAAGGGCAGCGGGCCGTCGCGGTCGGGTGGCAGAGGCTCGAGGCCCTGCCAGGTGAGAGCATCACTTGTCCAGCGCGGCGCGAGGTCGTCGAGCAGCGCGGGAAGATCCTCCAAGTTCAGAGCGGAGCGTGCGAAGCGGCCATCCTTTAATTCGCCCGCGTGACTGCCCGCGGCCCACGGGCTGGGATGGTTGAGGACTTGCAGGCAGTGTTTGAGTGCGGTGGATGACAGGGAATCGCCGGCGGTCAGTCGGGACCAGGCGGCGAGCCAAACAGAGCTCGCTAGAGCCAGGCCAGAATCGTCCAGGCGTGCAAAACGCGCCGCGAGGCAGGTCAAAGCTTCGCGCAGATCCAGAGGTGTGATGGCCGCTTCCGAGAAACGCTCGCGCTCCGTCGCCAACTCAGCTGTGAGCTGCGCGCTGCGACCGGTGAGGCACCCGGGAAAAAAGAGCGCGGTGATGTCGTTCAGACCGATCCCCTCTGGAACTGCGTCGAAGCCGCCACCCAGCAGAGCCGCAAAACCCTCGAATAATTGGCGCTCGGGGCTGATTACCGTGTGCCCTGCCAGGAAGGCAGCCAGGTCGCGCCAGATGTCTTCGCCAGCGCCTTCGAGGTCATCGCGCAGGGGCCCAAAGCGCTCGGCCAGTCGTTCCAGGCGCGCCGAACCACATTCGTCGGGAGCGAGGGCCTCGCGCGGATCGCACCAGGCGTCGAGTTGTTCCCAACCCTCTCCGTCCGACCGCGGCCGCGTGGCCTGAACGCGCAAGCAGAGGTCCAGGCTGGGGTCCTCGCCGCTGCACCAGAGGGTTACGAAGGCAAGCGGTGCCGGAGCGTTCCACTCGAAGGCTGCGCCATCCAACTCCAAGGCCACGCCGGGGAGCTCGGATCGGGTGGAGTTGGGTTGTTGCACGGAGTCTTCTGGCGCCTGAAGGCACGCGACCATTAAAGCACGGCCACGGCCCTCAGCGCCGCAGCCTAATGCTCAGGGGGCCTGCGCGGGGCAGCGGCGTGCTTCTCGGGCCTTCTCTGCCCGTGATCTTGGGCTCTCTGGGAGGATTGTCCAAGGTTTTGATAAACAGCCCTAACTTATTGTCAATAAGGTATTTATGGTTGCTCGTTAACCCCTCCCGCCCCCCCCCTGGAGAACCCCAGAGCCCGGTCCCCCCCTTGACTCGCGGCGCGCCCTGCCTATTTATGGCGCCCCGTCGGCGCCGCTCCTGGCCTCGATATTGCCTATCACACCTCCCCCGAGCTTCGGAGACCTCACAGAGAAGAGAGCGCATGGTATCCGCCAACGAGAAGGCCCTGGTCATCGTCGAATCGCCCACGAAGGCGAGGACCATCTCGAACTTCCTGCCCAAGGGTTTCATTGTCGAGGCCAGCATCGGCCACATTCGTGACCTGCCGAACTCCGCCAAGGAGATCCCAGCCGACATCAAGAAGGAGCCTTGGTCGCGCCTGGGCATCAATGTCGATTCGGAGTTCGAACCCGTCTATGTCATCCCGCCGGAGAAGAAAAAACAGGTTGCCAAGCTGAAGAAACAGCTGGCTGGAGTGGATGTCGTCTATCTCGCGACCGATGAAGACCGCGAGGGAGAATCGATCTCGTGGCACCTCGTCGAAGTGCTCAAACCCAAGGTGCCCAAGAAGCGCCTGGTCTTCCACGAGATCACCAAGACGGCTATTCGCGCGGCGCTTGATAACCCCCGCGAGCTGGATCTACGCATGATCAAGGCGCAGGAGACGCGCCGCATCCTTGACCGGCTCTATGGCTATGAGATCTCGCCGATCCTCTGGCGCAAAGTCGCCCCTCGGCTTTCCGCGGGACGAGTGCAGTCGGTGACCGTGCGCCTGATCGTCGAGCGCGAACGCGAACGCCAGCGTTTTGTCAAGAGCACCTTCTGGGACCTAACCGCCGATTTCAAAGCCGAATCTGGAGCACCTTTCAGCACGGTCTTGCATTCCCTTGACGGCAAGCGCATCGCCCGCGGCAAGGACTTTGACAGCACCACGGGGCTCTTGAAGACAGGCGACGATGCCGGTGTGCAACTAGTGGACGAAGAAATGGCCACCGCGCTCGTAGACGAGCTCAAGCGGGCCGATTGGGAGGTGGGCCGCGTCGAGCGCAAACCCTACACCGACCGCCCCTCGCCGCCCTTCACGACCTCCACCTTGCAACAGGAGGCCAACCGCAAGCTGAGGCTTTCGGCGCGCGCCACCATGCAGGCCGCTCAGCGGCTCTACGAGAACGGTCTGATCACCTATATGCGGACTGACTCAACCACCCTCTCCGATCAGGCCGTGAAGGCTTCGCGGGAGCAAATCGAACGGCTCTACGGCAAGGAGTACCTGCCCGACAAACCGCGGGTCTATCGCACAAAAGTCAAGAACGCCCAGGAAGCCCACGAGGCGATTCGGCCGGCCTCGGAGTTCAAGCGGCCCGACGACTTGCGTGCCCAGCTCGGCGACCGGGAGTTCAAGCTCTACGAACTGATCTGGAAGCGCACCATGGCCTGCCAGATGGAGGATGCCCGCGGTCACCGCATGACCCTGCGCATTACCAACGGACGAGCCGTGTTCCAGGCCTCGGGAAAGACCATCGAGTTCCCCGGCTACCTGCGGGCCTATGTTGAAGGTGCCGATGATCCCGATGCGGAGTTGGCTGACAAGGAGCTCGTTCTGCCGAGCGTCTCCGAAGGCGACTCCATGGAACTTGACAAGCTCGAGCCCAAGAGTCACACGACCCAACCGCCGGCGCGCTACACCGAGGCTTCACTGGTCAAGGAACTCGAAGCCAAAGGCGTGGGCCGTCCGAGCACTTATGCCACGATCATCGACACGATTTTGCATCGCCAATATGTGGTCAAGCAGGGCAGCGCCCTCGTTCCCACCTTCGTGGCCTTCGCCGTGGTGAAGTTGATGGAAAAGCACTTCGGAGGGCTCGTCGATGTGGCCTTCACGGCGCGCATGGAGGATGATCTCGACAAGATTGCCCGGGGCGAGATGGATGCCTTGCCGTACCTGCGCTCCTTTTACTTTGGCGATAAAGGTGACAAGAAAGGGCTCAAGGACCTGATTCAGACCGAAATCGATGCCCGCGAAGTCTGTACCCTGGAATTGGGCGAAGACGACGAGGGTCGTGTGGTCAACATTCGCGTCGGCCGCTACGGGCCGTATCTCGAGCGCGGCGACGAGCGCGCCACAATCCCCGAAGGTGTGGCACCTGACGAGCTTGACATGGAACGCGCGGCCGAGATTCTGAAACGCGGATCGGGTCCCATCGAACTGGGTGACGATCCCGAGACGGGGCGTCCCGTCTTCGTCAAGACCGGCCGCTATGGCGCCTATGTGCAGCTCGGCGAAAACGACGACGAGCCCAAGATGAAGTCGCTCCTGCCCGGCATGGAAATGGAAACCACCACGCAAGAGGATGCGCTGCGTCTCTTGCGCTTGCCGCGCACCGTGGGCGAAGACGCGGATGGCGAGAGCGTGTTGGCCGACTACGGCCGCTACGGGCCCTACATCAAGCGCGGCGTGGACACTCGCAGCCTGGAGAAGCCCGAGGATGTTTTCGACGTCACCCTTGAGAAGGCCCTCGCTCGCTTGGCGGAAGCTCCCACCCGGGGTCGCCGGCGCGCGTCCAAGGTCATGCGCGAGCTCGGTGTCGACCCCACCAACGATTTGCAGGTCAAGGTCATGCACGGGCCCTACGGCCTGTATGTCACAGATGGCTCGATCAATGCCTCGCTCGCCAAGGATGCCGAAGTCGAGAAGGTCACCCTCGAAGAGGCAATCGACCTGATCCGAGTGCGTGAGGCCACGGGCAAGGTGCGCCGCAAGAAGAAAACCAAGAAGAAGGCCAAGAAGAAGACAACCAAGAAGGCCACCAAGAAGGTCACCAAGAGCGCGAAGCCTGGTGCCAAGAAAAAGTCGGCGCCGAAGAAAAAGGCCCCGAAGAAGTCTTCTTAGCAGGCTCCAGGCCACGCTACGGGCGCCCCCGGGCCCTCCCCCTCGACCGGCGAGAGCCCTCCGGATATCATGTCTAGCCCGCTTTCGCACCGCGTCAGGCGTCGACAGCTCCGGCAGGACCGGGAGCTGTTGCTCCGCGACCGGACGATCCCGAGCCCAGCCCCAACGCTTCCCCCGTTTCAGCCCCCATGGAAATTACCGAGATCCAAGTCGACGGCTACGAGAAGGTCGTGCGCTGTCAGGACCGCGAGTCTGGTCTGCACGCCCTGATCGCTATCCACGATACGACTCTGGGTCCCGCGCTTGGCGGGATGCGCATGTGGCCCTACGCCTCCGAAGACGAGGCCCTGTTCGATGTGCTGCGGCTGTCGCGCGGAATGACCTTCAAGTCAGCTGTGGCCGAGACCGGTCTGGGAGGCGGCAAGGCCGTCATACTCGCCGATCCCAAGACGGCCAAGAGCCGCAAGCTGTTCCTGGCCATGGGCCGCTTCGTGAACAGCCTCCAGGGCAAGTACATCACCGCCGAGGACATGAACATCGGCATAGCGGACCTCGAGATCGTCCAGGAAGAGACCCGGTTCGTCACCGGGCTCAAGCGCTCCCAAGGCAGTTCGGGCAACCCCAGCCCATACACCGCCGAGGGTTGCTTGATCGGTCTGCGGGCTGTGGCCGAAGCCCTCGATGGCAGCTCCCAGCTCGCCGACTTGCATGTTGTCATCCAGGGCGTGGGTGCCGTGGGCGGAGCCCTGGCGGTGATGCTCAAGGAAGAGGGTACGCGGGTCACGGTCTGCGACATCAACGAAAAGCGCGTGGCCGAGCTGCAGAAGGAATACGGTTTCGAAGCGGTCGACGACGACGAGCACCTCGACCTGGAGTGCGACATCTACGCACCCTGCGCCCGCGGTGCAGGCATCAATGACGAGACGATTCCGCGCCTGAATTGCCGCGCAGTCGCCGGTTGCGCCAACAACCAGTTGCTCGAGGCCCAGCATGCCGAAGCCTTGCGCCAGCGGGGCATCCTTTACGCCCCAGACTATGTGATCAATGCTGGCGGGATCATCAATGTGGCCGTGGAACTGCTGCCCGGTGGTTACGACGAAGAGGAGTCCCGTCGCCGCATCGCACGCATCTACGACAACCTGAAAAAGGTCTTCGAGATCTCGCGCCGCGATGACATCCCAACCAACAAGGCGGCCCTGCGTCTCGCCGAGGACCGCCTCGGCGCCGCGCGTCAGACTAGCTGATCTGCGTGGCCTGATTGAATCGGGGAGCCTGACCGATTTGAGCAGTAGCTCCTGCCCACGCTTCTATTCCTTGCGCAGGAACTCGACGAGGTCCTGCTCCAACTCGGCAAGACCGTAGTCCGGCACGATCAGCGAGCTGTAGACGATCTTCGACAGAGCGTCAGGCGTGTTGGGGTTGAGTTCCTTGGGCGGTGGGAAGCTCAGGAAGTAGGACAAGCTCAAGCGCTCGACCTCGCCACCTTGCTCGCGTCCCGCATAGGTCCAGGGCACATCGTCGAAGGGCAGCACGCCGGTCAGGATCTCGTAGAGCATGATACCGATGCCCATGACATCAGCCTTGCTGTCGCGCAACAGGAGCGGGTTGTAGTGCGGGGTAGTTGTGATCACGCCGCGCTCGTCTACGCGCAAGGCGGGATCGATCATGATCACGCTACCGGAGGGCTTGATCAGGATGTTCTCGGGCTTGAGGTCGCCGTGGTAATCGAGCTGGCCGTTCTTCTTCAGGCGCTGGAGCGAGCGCACGATGGTCAGGAACCAGTTCAGGCGGATGCCTTCCAGGGCTCGCACCTTTTCACGCAGCGTCTTGCCGCGCGTGTACTCGAGGGCCACGATGGGGCGGCCATCGTGTTCAAAAATCTCCTTGACCTTGATGAGATTGGGATTCTTGGCGGCGGCCAGGAGTTTGCCCTCGGCGCGGATCAAGTCGTCGATCTCGTGGACATCGAGGAAGTCGATGCGCACACCATCTTGGCGAAAGAAAATCGCCTCGGCCGGAGTCTCATCGGGGCTGATGCCCTCGGGCCGGCGTTGGTTCGTGATCTCAAGGAAGCGCGTGACATAGCGGCCACCACCGGCGACATCGCCGACCTTAAGCGCGACCTGCTTGCCCGCGGCGTCTTCTGCGAGGTACACCAGGGAAAACCCACCTCGGGCGAGGAACTCAACGACGCGGTAGGAGCCGATGCGTTCACCTGTTTCAAGCTTGATCATGACCGGGATCTGTGAGGGGTCGTTCAGGAGGGCGGAAAATTGGGCGTGTCTTGACTGGCGAGCCCTAGACCTCGCCAACACCCTATTCATCGAACCGAGGGGCGATTGGGATTGAGGTATTCCGGGCACCTCGTGTACCTCATCCGAGGGGGAGCGAGCTCCCGGGGCAGCCAAGAGCCCCGCTTTGGAGCGGCGGACGAGAAACACAGATCTGGGATAGCCAAGAAAAAGAGCAACGCTGGCCAGGAAAAGGGCTGTTTATTGAAAGCTGCAAATAGGCTTGAGGGAATCGATGCATCCCGAGCATCTTGTTGCTGGTCCCATGTTGGCGAAGCTGGCAGCGGCGGCAGAGCCCCAGAAGGGAATTGAATCGCGATTCCTCGCAATACTAGTGCCCGGATGGGGTGAGTTCTGTCACTGCGCGAGCCCTTCAGGGCCGCGCGAGGGTCTCGAGATCGACCTCGAAGACCGCTAATTTCCTGGATGTGCCCAGGATACGCCGGGCACCCTCGAAGATAGTGCCGCTGCCCAGCCACTCGGAATCCCGGGCGTGGGGTACGAAACGCCAGGCCCGGCCATGCTCATCCACCAGACCAAGTTCCTGCTGATCCGCGTTGCGGACACTAAAGAAGCGCCGGCCGCCATAGAGTTCCTCAAATTCGACCAGGGTGCCCAGCACCTTGCCGTCCTGCACGAGCTCCCAGGCCCGAGAGGGGTTGGAGAGGGTTGCGGTCACCGGCGCCCTGGCCACCCTCTGGGGCGTAGCGCCCAGGCAGGCGAAGCACGAGGCGCACAGGAGCGCACAGATGAGGTCTTGGGTGCTCACAGGAATAACTATCGGGCTTGGAAACCTCCTCCTAGGCTAGAATCCTCGATCTCTCATGAAGCAAACTATTCCCAGAGCAATTCTCGATAAGTGGCGCGAGGCGGGGCGCATCGCCGCGGAGTGCCGCGAGTGGGCCCGCGAGAATGTAAAACCTGGTGTGCGCCTGGCCCACATCCTTGAGACGGTGGAAGCCATGATGCGCGAGCAGGGCGCGGCGCCTGCTTTTCCCGCTCAAACCAGTCGCAACCATGTAGCTGCCCACTACTGCTCTCCTCCCGGCGACGAAACGGTTTACGCCGAGGGCGATTGCGTCAAGATCGACTTTGGTGTTCATGTGGATGGTTGGGTAGCGGACACCGCGACCACCATCGACCTTTCCGACGACGGCCGTTGGGGCGACTTGATCAGAGCCTCTTCGGACGCCTTGCAAGTAGCCATCGAGACAGCTGGCGATGGAGTTCGCACTGGCGCCATCGGTGCCGAGGTGGAGCGCGTCATCACCTCCGCGGGCTTTGAGCCCGTGCGCAATCTGACGGGCCACGGGGTGAATCGTTGGCAGGTTCACACCCCGCCGCAAATTCCGAACTACGCCGAACGCGGCGGTGACCGCCTGCGCGCGGGCACAGTGATCGCCATTGAACCCTTCGCATCCACCGGCAAGGGCTACATCACAGAACGCGGCAAGTCCGAGGTTTTCATGATGACCGGCCCGCCGCGCAAGGCCAAGGGTATCGACCGCGAGGTCCTGAAGGCCTTCGAGTCCTGGCGTGGATTGCCCATCGCCCGCCGCTATTTCGAGCACCTCGACAGCGATGCTGTCGAATTGGCTCTCAGCAAACTGGCCAAGCAGGGCTCGCTTATGCGTTTTCCGCCCCTTGTCGAGGACGAAGGCGTGATGGTAGCTCAGACCGAACATTCAATGCTCATCACCGAGGACGGCGTCGAGGTCCTGACGAAGTAGGGACGCGCTCTTGAGAATAGCCCTGGTTACGACGCCCCCCGGCTTGCGCTCCGGCATCGGCGACTACACCCGGCATCTATTGCCCTACCTGCGCGCCCGCGCCGAGGTCGAGGTGTTCGTGGACCAGGGCCTCTCCGCGAAGGGGGAGGACTCCGATGTCACTCGTGAGGTGGACAGCCTGCGGCCGCGGGAGTTCGACCAGATCCTCTACCAGATCGGCAACGAGAGACAGCACGCCTTCATGTTGCCCATGCTGAAGAGCCTTGGCGGGACGGTCATGCTCCACGACTGGGTCCTGTTCGACCTGGCCCTCGCAGCTCACCCCCAACTCGAGCGCGGCGGCCTGCGCGGTTTCTATTCAGCCTGGACCCTGGGGGGCTTGCAGCAAGCGCGCATCTGGGCCGGGGGGCAGCGGGCACCGACTTCGGAGGCCAGCGACGATTGCGCGAGTGGCCTGGGACCAGGCTGGCACGCTCCCGAGCAGGGCGGGCGTTGGACGGCGCCGGTGGCGCTCGTCTACCCGGGAGAGTTGCGGCCAGGAAAAACCCGGCGTTTGCGCCTGACCGTGGGCGCCTGCGCAGGAGCGAGTTTTCGGATCTCCCAAGCAGGCCGAGCTCTCTATCGCGGCGAGGGCCCCGGTGAGTTGGAGTGCGAACTCTCTGCGGCGGGCCCAGTGCGCCTGGAAGTGCGCGCCGCCCGGCCCACCGAAGAACAACGCGCGAACGGCGACCCGCGTGTCTTGGGCCTGTTCGTCGAGGACCTCGCCTTGGCCAACTCCGGTGGCGCTTGGCAGAGCCTTGATCTCGACGCTCCAGTGGGGCGCACCTGGGGCGGGCTCAGCGAGCGCCGTTTCAGTTTGAGCCTCAATCGCGCCGTGGTGCGCCACGGCGATGCCTTTCTGGTGCATTCGGATTGGCTGGCCGGGCGCGTGCTCGAGTCTCGCAACCAAGCCACGCCCATCGCCCGCGTGCACCACGGCGTAGAGCGGCGCTGGAGCGACGACGAACGCTGCGCTGCTCGCCCAAGCGGCCGGCGCGAGGCTTTTGTGATCGCCAGTCTGGGTGCCATGCAAAGCCACAAGCGCATCGAAGTCGTCCTGCGCGCTCTGGCTCATGCGCGGCGTAGTCGGCCGGATTTGCAGCTCGTCTGCGCCGGTGAGGCGCGACCACAGGAGGTCGACCACGGGGCACTCGTGCGCGAGTTGGGCCTCGAAGGCGCCGTGCATGTCACCGGCTGGCTCAGCGAGGAGCAGATCTGGAGGGAACTGCACAGCGCTGACCTGTGCGTCAACTTGCGCGGCCCTTCGGCGGGGGGGACTTCGGGCGGGATCTGCCAGGCGCTCTCCCTGGGCCGCGCTGTGATCACCAATGACCTGCCCGAACTCGCGCACCTGCCCAGGGAGTGCGTCCTGCGCATTCCCTCTGGCGAAGGCGAGGTTGAGGCTCTTTCCCGGGTGTTTCTGGACCTCGCTGGCGATCCCGTACGGCGCGCAACGCTTGAGGCCTCGGCACGCCATGCCGTGGACACCGAATTGCACTGGGAGCATGTCGCCGATCGCTACATTGAAGCCCTGGAGAGTTTTCCTGAAGCCCGGGCCGCCCGTCGCTCCCTGATCGTGCGTTTTCATCACGCAACCAGGCAGGCTGGCATCAAGCCACCTCCAGAGCGTAGGGTCCAGGGCGAGGCCGCTCAGCCGGACTCTCACCGATCATGACTTCAGCCACCGAAGCCCTCGAACGCCTGTGCGCGGGCAACCATCGTTTCGTCACCGGGAAGAGCGACCGGGAAAACCTCTGCAGCGACAGCCGTCGCAACTCCCTCGTGGCGCAGCAGGAGCCCTTCGCCGTCCTGATAGGTTGCAGCGACTCGCGCGTTCCGGCGGAGATCGTCTTCGACTGCGGCCTGGGCGACCTGTTCGTGATCCGCGTGGCGGGAAATATCGTTGCCGATTCCCAGGTGGGCAGTGTCGAGTACGCCGTGGAGCACCTAGGCACCCTCTTGGTGGTGGTTCTCGGGCACACCGGCTGCGGCGCTGTGCAGGCCACCCTGGCCGAACTAGCCCAGCCCAATGAACGGATCTTCCCCGCCCTGCGTTTCCTGATCGATAGCATCACGCCCGCCGTGCAGCCCCTCGTCACCGGCGAGTTGCGCCACGATTCCGCAGCGCTAGAGCGCGAGGCCGTGAGAGCCAATATCCAGGCCTCGGTGGCTAACCTGCGCGGCTCTTCAGAGTTTCTCGCGCAACGCCTCGCGGCAGGCGAACTGGTCATTGTGGGAGCCGAGTACTCCCTAACGACCGGGCAGGTCGAGTTTCTCGCGGACAGCGGCCCCTAGAGTCCGTTGTCAGCCCACGGGCTGTCGAGGCCGTGGATCGTGAGCAATCCGCTGCCTTGATCGATGTGCACGGTGCGCACCTCGTCCTTGTAGTGCAGCTCGATTCTGGCTTCATCGAGACAGAAACCATCGCGATCGAAGCGCACCACGGGAACCGATATTCCGGCGATTGTCGTGATGCGCACGCCCTCAAAAGTGGCATTGCGCGAATAGACGCGCACCAGGTTTCCGCCGCCCACGGGATTGGGCAGGGGCATGGAGCGAGCTGTCTCGAGTTTGTAGCCGTCACCGAACTCCTCAAAGATAGCCCTCGTGGATGTGCCCCTCATGACGGCCTCATTCTGACAATAACGCAGGTCGCGGGCGAGCAAACGGCTGGCGCTGTCGAGGGTGATGGCGGGTCGGGAGTAATAGGCTGGAATCGCAATCACCGAAGTGACTGTGATTAGCATCAGAGCGATGGCCAGCTCAAAAAGAGTGAAGCCAGCCCGTTTGTCAGCGCAGCGGACTGGACGCATGTTTTCCTGAGAACGGCAACTGGTGGGCGCGCACTTCGCCGGACTCTGGGTTGTAGAGCCAACCGTAGATGCCATCGCGAATGCTCTCGAATCTCTCACCTCTTTCGAGGATGCGCAAAGTCCTGAAACCCGTACGCGGATTTACCGGTAGCCTCTCCGACAAGTAGGGTCCGTGGGGGTACTCGGGCAGGAGCTGCGGGCATACTTCGCCCATCGCGTTGCTGGAGAGTGACAGCTGGCGTGTGAACCAGATGCTGTTGTACTCAGCGCGGCCGAGAGTCTGCAGGGCTGCAGGCTTGGCACCGGGCCATTGGCCGTGGTCGTGGTGGTAGGCTTGCACGGCGAGGGTCAGTTCTCTCGTGGCTAGTTCTGTGCGCAGTGTGGCCTGCAACTCCATGGCGCGTTTCGGCGAGAGGGGCCGCATGGGAATTGCCACCATCAGGAGCAAGCCGATGACGGCCGCCACCAAGGTGATCGTGGGCCAGGGCAAGAGCGGCGCATCTTGCGCCCTGCGGCTCGCGGGGCTCCGACGGCCGGAATCGAGGTCCTCGAGGTCGTGGGTGGGATGCATCGGGGGGCTGCTCATCGGGATTCGCGCAGGGGCTTTTTGGGGAATCAATCCCCTGATAGTCCCCTTTCGACCATGGGCAGCAGACCCTTGAGACCGATAGGGGGCCTCCCCGGCCATCTCCCCATTGACGGTCTCCCACGGGGTTTCAGTAGAATGCTGAGCCCCAAGAACAGCCACCAAGGCCCTCCCCGTCCCATGCTGCTCGACTTTCTGGCACAACTCCGCCTCTCCCTGATCCTCGCTGGCTTGCTCGGGGGGGTGTTGCATGGCTGTGGTCAGGGCCCGAGTGGGGCCCCCGGGCCCGCCACGCGGATCGCTGTTGGCTCGGGATTTGACGCGGATGTCATGGAACTCATCGGGCAGCTCGCCGACGCTGTCGATGCTGCGCCGCTGGACCCGGATCTACGAGTCAGTCTGGCGCTGGCCTTCGAAGCCAATAGCCTCTGGGAGGAGGCCGAGGCGGCCTGGGATGCAGCCCTCGGATTCGATCCCGACCACGGACTCTGGATCACCCACAAAGCCGCCGCACTCAGCGAACGCGGCGCCACCCTTGAGGCGCTGGCCGCCTACCAGCGCGCCCTGGAACTCGATCCGGCTCTCGACGCCGCGCGCCACCGCCTGGGCCGCCTGCAAATTCAGTTGGGTAAGGACGAGCTGGCACTGGCGACTTTCGGCGAGGTCGTGCGTAGGCAACCGATTGCCTACAATGCACTCATCGGCATGGCAGAGGCCCTCAACAACCTCGGACGCGAAGCCGAATCCAAGAGCGCTTGCGAGCGCGCGCTCAAGCTCAATGCAACTTACAAGCGTGCCCATTATGTCCTGGGCATCGCCTTGCGCGGGTTGGGGCGTCTAGAGGAGGCCGAGCGCGAACTAGCCCTTGGTGCTGATTCAAAGGAGCGATTTCTCAACGACAGCCTTACGGTCAAGCTCAACAGTTACCGCAGAGGTTACGGCGCGCGCATTCAGGATGCCCTCGACCTGGTCGGCACCGGACAGGCCCAGCGGGCGGTGCCCTTGCTAAAAAAACTGCTCGAAAGCCACCCCACCGATCGAGTGGTGCTCGTCAATCTCGGCGTGGCTCAAATATCCGTGGGCAACAACAGCGAGGCTATCGAAGTACTCGAACGTGCCTTGGTCCTCGATCCAAACGATTTTGCGGTCCTGATCAACCTGGCCACCGCCGAAGGCGCCTTGCAACGCCTGCCCGCCATGCTCAAGCATAGCCAGCAAGCAGTCCGAGCGGCGCCGAATGTTTCGGCCACCTACTATGTGCGCGCCCATGCCTACATGCAGAGTGGCCGTTACGGAGAGGCCTACACGGATCTGAAGAAGGCCGCTGCTCTTGACACCGATGATGCGCGCTATCCGCTCGAGGCTGCGGGCTGCGCCGTGCGCCTGGGGCGCAAGCGAGATGCCCTGGAGCTCTACGCTGCAGGTCTTCGGTTGCAGCCCGCGCACTTGCCCGCCCTGGTGGCCATGGGGGCCCTCGCCAATCAACTCGGGCGCCGTTCGGTGGCCGAGGATGCCTATCGCCAGGCAGTGGCACTGCAACCTGATCACGAGCGCGTGTTGGCTCTAGGCAAGGAACTGGGACTGCGATGACTGCTACCGAACAGATTTTTGTGACTCGCGTTTCCCTGGCTGGGCTGTTGGTTCTTGCGAGTTGCACTCAGGAGTCTCAGCCGAAGCTCGACAATTCGGATGGCTCGATGCGGGCTGCTCCTGCCGCTTTTTTCAGCGAGGTCGCCGCCGAGCGCGGCGCAGAATTCACCCATGTCTACGGTGCAAAGCAACGCTTTTGGTTCCCCGAACTGGCCTCGGGTGCCCTGGCCCTGATCGACTACGACGGCGATGGCGACCTGGACCTCTACTGCGTGCAGGCGGGCGATTGCCAGGAGCCCGAGGTCCTCGGCCTCGGCAATGTGCTCTTTCGCAATGACGGTGGCCGTTTTGTCGATATTACCGTCGAGGCCGGCGTGGGCCACATGGGCTACGGGCACGGAGTTGCCGTGGGGGACTACGACAACGACGGCGATGCCGACCTCTACATCGGCAATCTCAAGGAGAATGTGCTCTACCGCAACAACGGCGACGGCACTTTCACCGATGTGACCCTCGCCGCTGGCGTTGGCATGCCGAAGTGGACCGTGAGTTGTGGTTTCTTCGACTACGACGGCGATGGCGACCTCGATCTGTTCCTGGTGAATAATGTGAACTGGTCGCCGGCCGTGGAGGCCAAGTGCGAGACCAACTACGGAGCCCGCGACTACTGCTCGCCGGGTAACTACAACGCTCCTTCGGTGGACACCCTCTATCGCAACGAGGGAGATGGCACCTTCGTCGATGTCACCGAATCGAGTGGTATCTCTCTTGGCACCGGCGTTGGCTGGGGCCTAGCGGCAGCGGACTTTGACGGCAATGGCGCCCTCGACTTCTATGTGGCCAACGATGGCATGGCCAACCTCCTGTGGCTGAACGATGGCGAAGGCCATTTCACTGACCGGGCCTTGATCGCGGGTTGCGCCCTGAATGTCAATGGCACCGCTGAGGCTGGCATGGGCGTCCAGGCTGCTGACATCGACAATGATGGCGATCAAGATCTGTTCATGACCCACATGCACAACGAGACGAACACCTTCTACCTGAACAAGAGAGGCGTCTTCACCGATCGCACTTCAATTTCTGGATTGGGGATTGAGAGTCTGCTCTACACCGGTTTTGGCATGGGTTTTCACGATTTCAATCTCGACGGCGAGCTCGACCTGTTCGTGGCCAACGGCCGCGTGGGATTGACGCCGCCTCACCTTTCGGAGAGCGATCCCTTTGCCGAGCCCAACCAGCTCTTTCTCGGGCAGGGTGGCGGCAAGTTCCGCGAAGTCGCCGGTGGTCCCACTGCCCTGAAGTTGATCGGCACCAGTCGCGCGGCTGCCTTTGGGGACCTGGACAACGATGGCGATGTCGATTTGGTTTATCTTGACTGGGCTGCGCCGATCAAGATCCTGGAGAATCGTGGGCCGCACGAGGGCGCTTGGGTTGGTTTTCGCGTCCTCGGTTCCCACGGAGCTGACGCCCTGGGCGCCGTACTGGAAATCGACACCGGGGGACGCACCCAATATCGGCGCGCCGATGCGTGCTATTCCTTCTGCGCGGCGAATGACCCGCGAGTGCATTGCGGTCTGGGCGCCGCGAATACGGTAGTTGAGGTGCGCGTGCTCTGGCCCACCGGCGAGCGCGAAAGCTTCGGCCCCTTCGATGCAGGCCTCTACCACACCCTGCGGCAGGGCGAGGGCCGCTGAGCCCAGCGCAAGCCCTGGAGAAACAAGTTCCATGACCACAGGCAACATGACCCGCACCGAGCGACTGCTGAGCCATTCCGGAGGACGGGTGCTGCTCACGGTGTTCTTGGTGGCGGGCATCAGTTTGGTGACCACGGCGCCCCACCTGGAAACCGCCGATCTTCGCGGTCGCAATGTGGATCTGGTGCAGATTTACGCCGAACAGTTCCTTGTCTGGGCTTCGTGGGGACTGCTGGCCTGGCCGGCCCTGGCCCTCGCTGCTTGGTTGATTCAGAGCACCCGTTCTCCGCTGGCCTTCCTGTCCATCATGGTGCCGGCATCGTTGGTGGCTTCCTACGGCTTCCTGCAAGTCGACTACATCATCCACAAGCCTTCCAAAGTGGAGTGGGATCAGTGGCAAGAGGAGTGGCGAGAAGCCCGCCAGGCGCGCCACGCGTCCGCCATGGACGATGAGTCGGGGCAGGTTGTGGGTCGCGGCAGGCCCCCGGAATGGGCGCGGGGTATGGGGCGCGGCCCGGGTGGATTCCGAGGAGACGATGGCCCGCGCACACCCGAGCAACGGACCTTCGAACGCCAGCGAATCCGCTGGCGCGCCATGCGCGCGGGCATGGAACGGCCCGACTTGAGTTTTTTGCACTGGCGCTTCCGCTGGATTCAGAATGCCTTGATCTTCTGGTCCATCCTGGGTCTTGGCGGCGGGCTCGCGGCGTTCTTGGGGCTGCGCCGCAAGGAGCGATTGACCGCCGAGCTCGAATTGCGAGCCAGCGAACTGCGTGGCGAATTGACCCACGCCCAACTCGATACTCTCAAGGGCCAACTGCAACCCCACTTCCTGTTCAACGCCCTGCACTCGGTGGGGGGCTTGATCCGTGCCGGTGAAGAGCAGCAGGCCCTCTCGACCCTCGCTACAATTGGGCTGCTTCTGCGTTCGACCCTCGATCTCGGAGACCAAGCCGAGATCCGCCTCGCCGACGAGTTGCAGATCGCCGAGCGCTACATCGGCCTTGAGAGGATTCGTTTTGGGGATCGGTTGCGGGTAGAGATCGATGCCGACGATGAGTTCAAGCAGGCCTTGATTCCGACTCTGCTTCTGTTGCCGCTGGTGGAGAACGCCGTCAAGTACGGCATCACGCCCCAGCTGGACGGCGGCTTCTTGGAGATCATTGTCAGCCGCGAGGGTAAATCTCTCAAACTGTGCGTTCGCGATGATGGCGCCGGTTTCCCCGCCAGCCTCCTCTCCGGTGCGAGTTCCGAAAATGGACATCGCTCGATCGGCTTGGAGAACACCCGCAGGCGTTTGCAAGCGCTCTACGGCGACGGGCAAAGCCTCGAGGCGGGCAACTCCGCCGAAGGCGGCGCCGAGGTGCGCATCAGCTTGCCGTTCCACACCGAAACCATACTGCACTCTGAATCCGATGGCTGAGGCAGCACGACGCGTGCGAGTGATCTTCGCCGATGACGAGCCCCTTGGCCGGGCCAGCTTGCGAAGCCTCCTCGAAGCTGATCCCGAGGTCGAGATCGTTGGCGAATGCGTCAACGGTGTCGAGGCTCTCAAGGCTGTGCGCTCCGAGCGCCCGGAGCTCTTGTTTCTCGACATCCAGATGCCCGGGCTCTCGGGCTTTGAGGTGGCCGAAGAACTCGAGGAGGACCCGCCGGTGATCATCTTCGCGACGGCCTTCGATCAGTACGCCTTGGCGGCCTTCGAGGTCAACGCCGTCGATTACTTGCTGAAGCCCTTCGATGACGAGCGCTTCAGGCAAGCCCTTCTGCGTGCCAAACAGCGGCTTGCCTCCAATTCAGCGCGCACCGTGGGCGAAGAACTCTCTGGCCTCTTGGCCACCTTGGCGGCCCAGCGTTCCGCCGCAGCGGACCCCCAGGAGATCGTCACTCGCCTGACCATCCCGCGCGAGGGGCGCATGGACTTGGTGGAGACCGTGGACCTGCATTGGGTGGAGGCTTCCGATCAATATGTGATGCTGCACACAGCGCACGGCGAGTTCCTCATGCGCGAATCCATGGGCCGATTGGAGCGCATTCTCGACCCCGAGGCTTTTCAAAGAACCCACCGCTCGACCATAGTCGCCGTGCATCAAATCCGAACCCTCGAGCGGCTCGGAGGCGGCGTGGGGCGCATTCAGATCGCTGACGGCACATGGCTACCCGTATCTCGCTCGCGCATGGCCAGCGTGCGAGCGCGTTTGGAGTGATCGCCGGGCCAGAGCCCCTGTTGTAAGGTTTCTGATGGGGGCGAGACCGCTGGCAACCTCTACAGGCCCCCTTGCGCCAAGCCTCACCAATACCCTGCTTTCCGAGCCGAAAGCACGGTTCAATGGCCGGTCTTGTAGGATCCTGACCTCGGTTGCCCTTGAGGATCCTGACCGCGAACTTCTCTCGACCTCCGTGCACTTCACTAACCGCGAACTTTACCAGCCATCCCTGGAACGATCATGAAACAACTGCTACTGGCTTCTTGCGTCGCGCTCGTGTGTCTTGATGGCCAAACCATCAAGACAAACTATAAGGCCGAGCAGGCCTTCCAGATCGAGGTGCAAAGCACCTTCACAATGGAGACCACCGATTTCTCCATGGAACGCGACGGCGAGCCGGTCGAAGCGCGTTGGGGAGCCGGCGGTGGGTCGACTGTGACGCGCTCGATCATCATAACCGACACGGTACTGCAAGCAGAAGACGGCAGTCCTACCAGGCTGACCCGCGAGTTTGAGTCGATCTCCAATGACTCAGCTCGCTCCCGAGGAGACGAGGAGTTCGAGAGCAGCCAGGAGTGCCCGTTGAGCGAGGTGACCCTCGAGTTGACCCTCGACGACGGCGAGGTTACCGCCGAAGTCGTCGACGGCACCGAGCCCGACGACGAGGCCCTGCTTGAAGGGCACCAGATGACCTTCGCCCTCGACGCCCTGCTGCCCGAGAAAGATGTCGCCCCCGGCGACGAGTGGGACCTCAGCATCGAACAATTGCAAACTGCCCTGCTCGTTGACCTCGAATCCGTGCTCTTCCCGCGCCCCGAGCGAACCGAAGGCGAAGAAGGTGGCTCTGGACGCGGCGGACGCCGTGGCGGGATGCGCGCTGGCCGTGGCGGCGGTGGCGTGGCGCGCTACATCAGTGCCGGTGACTGGGAGGTCACCGCAACCCTTCTGGGCGACACTGAAGAATATGACGGCACCGAGTGTCTCGTGATCTCGATCAAAGGCGAGAGCACCGGCGAACTGCCCGAGTCTGAACGCGCCCCTGGTGGCGGCCGCCGCGGTGGAGGCAATGCCCTCTTCCTTGGCCCCTCGCTGCGCCCCGAAAACTCCTTTGAAATGGAGATTGAGGCCAGGTTGTTTTACGACGCGAAGGCAGAGCGCCCCGTGCACTTTGAATTCGAAGGCCAGCTCAGCACTGAAAGTCGGCGCGAGATGAACCGGCGTGAGACCGCCATGGTCATCTCCACAGCTCAAGAAGGAACATTTACCTACTCCGTCGACCTTACCTCGGCCGATCGCGGCGACGAGTAGCGTTGATCCCAACCCAACATAACCCAAGCCATTTCGAACCCAGTATGAAGAACACAATCAAGATCAGCGTCCTGGTGGGCGCGCTCGCCGGAATCGCCGGATCGCTTGTGATGCAGGCCATCCAGCCGTCATCCGCCGCCGACCAGACCGCTCAAGTTTCCTCAGCCCTCACGCCCGGTGCCAATGACGACGCCGATGCTGTGGCCCAGGAACTGTCCGCTCTGCGCCGCCAAAATGAAGAGCTGGCCATGCGCCTGGCCGCAATTGAGTCCCGCAACGCAAGTTCAGGGCGCGAAGCTGTTTCCACGGCGTCTAGCGAGGAATTTGCCGAACTCCAGCAAGAGATGGCAGACCTCGCAGCAGCCCTGAAGGACCCCCAGTCGGCGCAAGCCGCTGGCTTGCGTCTGACCGTCAGGACGGCCATGGATCAGATCCGTGAGGAGCAAAGCGAAGAGCGCCAACAGAGTCGCGAGGAACGCGAGATCACCCGCATCGACGAGCGCTTGACCGAGCTGCAGTCGAAGCTGGGCCTCGACCAGGTGCAGATGCAGTCTATGCGCGGCGTGCTGCTCAGTGAGAGCACCAAGCGCAGTGAGATGTGGCAAGGCATGCGCGACGGTGGCATGGACCGCACCAAGATGCGCACTGCCATGACTGATCTGCGCGATGAGACCCAGGACGCCCTGGGCAACATTCTCACGCCCCTACAGCTCGAGGACTACCAAGAAATCGAAAGCCAGAATCGCTTCGGAGGATTCGGCGGAGGCCGCGGCGGCCGCGGTGGCGGCGGTGGCGGCCGGCAGTCAGCCGACTGATTCGTAGCACGAGTCTTCGCTCGTTGGGATTGCTTGGTAGTTCCGCTCTTGCGGGGCTACCGGGCGATTCTGAGTTTTGGGAGCCCGTTTGCGTTCCGGCTTGCGGTCAACGACCCGCATGGATTTCCATGAGCCGCGCAATTTCCGGTTGCAGAGCCTTGGCAAGCGTTTCGTAGCCGATTGGGGCGAGATGTAGGGAATCGGCGTTGTATAGCTCCGGCAAAGGCAAGCCATCATCGCCCGCCAGTTGCGGGGTCAGGTCGCGAAAGGTCACTCGCGGCAGTCCGTCAAAAGCCGCCAACAGGCGATTGGTCTCGCGGGCATCAAGGTAGCCCTTGTCCTGGGAGTTCTCGCCGCGGGGCAGAAGCCCGAGCAGCAGCACTTCACTTTGGGGCTGGACTCGGCGTAGGCGCGTCAGGATCTCGAATATCCCGGCAGCAATTTCATGTGGCGTGTCGCTGCCGATGTTGTTCGTGCCGATCAGAAGCACCACCACCTGGCTGCGACCGCGTTGAAACTCGCCTTCATCGATGCGCCAGAGGATGTGCTGGGTGCGATCGCCGCTGATCCCGTAATTCACGGCATCCCAGTCGCCGAAGTAATTTGTGAAGGCCGTTTTGCCGGGAGCCGAGACCTGGCGCCCAGGTCCTCCCCAGTTCTGCGTGATCGAGTCTCCGAGTAAAACGACATCCGTCGGCCGTCTCCGGGCCATAGCCAGGATGTCGGCATGTTGGTCTAGCCAGCTTCCGCCCGCCAGCCAACCAGCTGCAGCGGCGCGGTTTTCCTCGCTAGCGGTGGGCACGAGGGTTACTGGTGGCGTGGGGATCTCTCCCATGAATTTGAACTCGAAGCGTTCGAGATAGATGTCCGGCGTGTAGCGCGCCACATGCAGCCCCCAGATCGCGGAGGCTTGCTGGCTGGCGCTCGCCCGTGCAATGCCCGGCTCGTTCAGAGTGCCTTCGACACGCTCGATGATCCGCGCAAAGTGAAAGCCATCGCTGGACCAGTACAGCCCCCTATTCGATTGGGAGACAAGCGCCAGGGTACCGCCGGCGTGGGGCCAGATGACGGTCTCATGCGCAAGAGCCAGGGCTGGCAGCGCAGCAGTCCCTCGAACAAAAGGCCCATCGGGGTTTTCCGAAACCACGAGTCCCATGGCGCTTCGGTCGGTCTCCGTGGCGAAGGGCAGACCCTGGTAGTAGAGATGAAACTGGCCGTCGCGCAAGAGGACGGACGGGTCATGGACTCGCAAGGAGTCGAAGCCCCGTTTGTCCTTGGAGCTCGGGCGCAACACGGGTCCAGCTCTCAGCCGATCGGCTCGCAGAAGTTCGCCCGCCTTGCCGAAGCTGAGCTGGGCCACTCCGACCGAAACCGAGTTCGTCCGGGATGAGGCTTCGAGCCGAAAGTTAAACGACGCGCCAATGGCTGCGTAGTAGAGGTAAATCGATCCGTTCCCGTCACGAAGAACACACGGATCAAACACACCAGCAGAATCAAAGCTGCCGTGCTTTCCGTGGTCGAGGGCCAATCCGCGCTCGATCCAAATGTGTCCCCCGTCCCCGGATGTCGCGTACCAGATCCGACCTGTGTAGTTGCGAGGATAGTGAACTGACCCGAGTTCGACACGCGTGTAGAAGACAACATCGAAGGCGCCCACATGCAGGATGTCGCTGGGGTCGCGCCGAGAGACTCCTGCCACGGCTTCGAGCCCCGCGGCTGGCATGCGTTGGATAACAACACGCGCACCAGAGGGGGCCTGCAGGGCCAGGAGGGCGAGGGCTAGGTGCAGCATGGGGGGGGGGCCAAGAGGTATGGTTTGGTCAGGAACAAGTGGAGGCAAAGCGGTAACGCGGCCGTTACAGTCCGCCCCAAGCCCATGGTACGCATACTCGTAGTAGATGATGACCCCAAGTTGCGCGGCTATGTCTGTGCGGGGCTCAGGAGCGCTGGTATCGAAGCTTTGTAGGCGCCCGATGGCGTGGCGGCATACGATCTGGTTTCCGCCAGCCCTTCCGGCCACTTCAATCTCGTGCTGCTCGATGTGATGATGCCGAACCAGGACGGCTGGCAGCTTCTCGAACGCCTGCGTGCTGGCGGCGACGAGACTCCGGCGATCTTCCTGACGGCTCGCAGCAGCGTGGACGAGCGCATCAAGGGGCTGGAAATCGGTGCCGATGACTACATCATCAAGCCGTTTGCGTTTGCGGAACTGATGGCCCGCATCGATGCCGTCCTGCGGCGGCAATCCGCCAAGACAGCCCTGAAGTTCGGACCGCTGAGTGTTGACTTGGTTTCACGGACGGTGTCGATTGGCTCAAAGGCTTTCGAGTTGGCCGCCAAGGAGTTCTCGCTACTGGTCGAGCTCGTCAAAGCTGGCGGGGAAGTGGTCTCTCGAGCGGATCTTCTCGAGCTCGTCTGGAAAATTGACTTTGACCCCGAAACCAATGTGGTCGATGTCTACATTGCGCGCTTGCGTCGGCGCTTGCAACCCGAAGGGGCTAAGCTGATCCACACCGAGCGCGGCGTTGGGTATTACCTGAAAGAGGATCTGAGTGAGTAAGGCCAACAAGATCAAGCGTTGGACTCTGCGCGGCAGAATTCTCCAGTTCCTGTGCGCAACTGCCCTGATCATCGCCCTGGCCCTCTCTGCGGCTGGAGTGCGCTTTGTTACACAGGCGGCCGATCGCGAGATTGATGCCTTGCTGCACGAGGAGCTCGACGAGGTCAAGGCCGCCTTCTCGCTGGTCACGCCCACACCGGAGGCCTTTGCCGAGGCCTTCAGTGAAGTTGCAGAGGAGTTGCACAAGTCGCACCCAGGGGCGTCCTTCGCCTGGCGCCTGTGGCCGCCGGATGGATGCCAGAGACCCAGGGAATTTGGCAAATTGGAGGAACTCAAACCGGAAGCTCCCGCTTGCGAGCCCCTCGATCAGAGCTTCAAGACGGGGGACGGGCACCGTTGGCGATCGACGGAGTTGGCCAATGGGTACACAGTGGGCCTGATTCTCGACGAGGAGCCGCACTTTGCCCTGGTGCGCGAGTTTGGCATCGTGGTGCTGGTCTTCATGCTCGTGGGCCTGGCGGGGATTTTCATTGTCGGGTTGAGCCTCACAAACCGCGTTTCCAGCCTGCTGTCCAAGGTCGCCCAGGAGGTACGCGGCATTAGCGGTCCCGCAGAAGAGGTGCAACTCTCCAAGACCAAACTGCCGGACGAGATCCGCGAGGTGGTAGATGCCCTGGAGGGATTGCTGCAGAGGACTCGAGAGGAGGCCAATGCTTCCCGACTCTTGATCGCTGGCGTGGCCCATGAATTGCGATCGCCTTTGCAGAATCTCATCGGCGAGGCGGAGGTTGCTCTGCTATCTGAACGCACTCCGCAAGACTACCAAGCCCTGCTCACCAGTCAGCTCGATGAGCTGCGTGAGCTCGGCGACGCTATCCAAAATCTCGTCGCGCTCTGTTCCACAAGACAAGAGGCTGGCGGTGCGCTGGAGCGATTCTGCCTGCAGGACGAACTCGAGTTCAGACTGACCCGCGAGAAACAGCGCGCCGAACGCGAGGGCTTGGACCTGACCCTGGAGTTTCGGGGCGACACTTGTCTGCAAGGGGACCGCGAGGCCATTTTGACGGGGCTTCGCAACCTGGTATCGAATGCCATCGACTGGACGCCACGGGGGGGCAAGATCGACTTGGTTTGCGCGGGCCAAGGGGAGGATGTGCTCATGACCATCTGCGACACGGGCCCGGGGATACCCAAGAAACTCATCCCGCACATTTTCGAACCCTTCGTGCGTGGCGAGGCTGCCAGTGGGCGGCGCATAGGTTACGGCCTCGGGTTAGCCTTGGCCCACTCGGCGGCCACGGCCCAGGGCGGGACCATCGAGGTCGTCGATGTTGAGGGCCTGGGCGCGAGTTTCCGGATCGTGCTCCCACGGGTGCCTAGGCCCGCAGCGCGTCCAGCCGCCCGGCTTGCTGCCTTGAATTAGGCCCCCCGAGACCCCTTCGCGGAGCTTCTGGGGGGGGGTAGAACCACCCATCTAGGCCGTGAAATGGGGGGGCTGATGGGAATGACAGGACCGTCATTCGACCGCTTGGGAATTGTGGAGCATTCTGTTCATAGCAGGTACAGGGCGAATCCGCCAGGGCAAGAGCCCGGCGGACTCCTCGAGCCTCATGCTTCTGCACAGCCTCTTCCCATTGCTATGACCCGACAACACTCACGAGAAGTAGATCGTCAAGCCGGGCTTACCAGTCCAGCGGGTCTCGACAGCACCGAGAAGAGCGCCCTGGAAGTGCAGGCCGAGGCCTGCAAGGCCCTCGGCCATCCCATCCGGCTCTTCTTGATGGGCTACCTCGACAGGCGCGGCGAGGAAGTCGGGAGCACCGAATTGGCGCTCTTGCTCGGTATCTCCCGAGCCTCTTTCTCCCAGCATCTAACCAAGATGACCGCTGCCGGCCTGGTCATCCCGCGACGCGCGGGCAAGCAGGTCTTTGTTCGCATCGCGAGCAGCAGAATCGGCCAGGCCTACAGGCGCATGGCCCAAGCGCTCGGCGAGTAGGCGGCGAGTAGGCTTTCGGCTGGCCTTGCCCTCTGGCGGGCGAGGCCTTGGGAAGTGGCCTTTTGAGCCTCATTCCCCGGCATTTGCGGTTCCTCCTCGAACGGACGGCTCCCAGCGAACATAATGTTCCCCGAGCCCTCCCTCTCCTTGCTGGAGACGACCATAGAGCCGCATCTAAAAATGCCGACCATGACGGACTTGGACCACGCCGAGCTGACCTACCGCGATCAAAAATACTCATTGCCCGTCATCGAGGGCTCTGAGGGCGAATTGGGCATAGACATTGGCAATCTACGGAGAGACTCCGGACTGATCACCATGGACCCGGGTTTTGTCAACACGGGCTCCTGCAAGAGCGCGATCACCTTCGTCAACGGTGAGAAGGGCATCCTGCGCTACCGCGGCTACGCGATCGAGGATCTCGCCCAACACAGCAGCTTCCTTGAGGTCGCTTGGCTGCTGCTCTTCGGAGAGTTGCCCAGCACCGGAGAACTCGAGGCCTTCGATCAGGATGTCACCTTGCACTCAATGTTGCACGAGGACTTCCAACGCCTCTTCGGGGCCTTCCCCAAGGACGCCCACCCGATGCCCACCCTCGCTTCGGCTCTGGGAGCTCTCTCAACCTTCTACGACGAGCCAAACACGGATCTCGAAATACGCCAGGGTATCGTACGCTTGATCGCCAAGATGCCGACGATTGCGGCTTGTTCCTACAAGCATTCGATCGGTCAGCCGGCGATTTACCCGCGCAACGACCTCGACTATACCCAGAACTTCTTGCACATGATGTTCTCGACTCCTTGCGAGGAGTACGAAGTCGACCCCGTCGTCGCGCGTGTTCTCGATCTGTTGCTCATCCTGCACGCGGACCACGAGCAAAATTGCTCGACTTCGACCGTGCGCCTGGTTGGTTCCTCCCAGGCGCACCTCTTTGCCTCCATCGCTTCGGGGGTCTTTGCTCTCTGGGGTCCGCTGCACGGCGGAGCCAACCAGAAGGTGATCGAGATGCTAGAAGAGATTGCCCGCGGCGGCGGCAGCGCGCGGGAATTCCTCGAACGCGCCAAGAAGAAGGACGACACCACCCGCTTGATGGGCTTTGGGCATCGTGTCTACAAGTCCTACGACCCACGGGCCAAGATTCTCAAGGGCGCCTGTCAGGATGTGCTCTCGCGCATGGGGGGGTCCTCGCAATTGCTCGATATCGCCATGGAGCTCGAGGAAATAACCCTTGAGGACGATTACTTCATCAGTCGTAGGCTCTACCCGAATGTTGATTTCTACTCGGGCGTGATCTACAAGGCGCTCGGCATTCCCACGCCCATGTTCACGGTCATGTTTGCCCTCGGGCGCCTGCCGGGATGGATTGCTCAGTGGCTTGAGATGCGCAACTCGCCCGAATTCCGCATCGGGCGTCCGCGCCAGGTGTATGTGGGCGAGCCCCTGCGCCAGATCGAGAAACCTGTGTGAGATGGCCTGGAAGCCGCCTGCCGGGCTATGCCTTGGGCGACGCCTTGGATGACGAATTGAGACGGAAAAGTTCCGGCAAAAGCGCGCCGCATGCGCCCTGGAAGACGAGCTCAGCGAAGGCGTCGTAGTCTGTGGCCTGGAAGTTGACGACCAGCACCGGGACGCCCGCGCGCAGGGCCACCAGAGGCAGGCTGGCCACCGGCTGCACCTCAAGACTGGTGCCGGCGATGATCAACAAGTCCGCGCGCTGCATGGCTTGCAGAGCGCGCTCGCACTCCGCCTCGATCATGGGTTGGCCAAAGGCCACCGAGTTGGGCTTCAATATGCCCTGGCAGCGTGAGCAGTAGGGCACCTCGACCCCGTGCAGGATCCAGCGATAGATCTCCTCGCGATCGTAGCTGTGGCCGCACAAGAGGCATGAGACGGTGTGTTCGCTACCGTGGATCTCGATCACCCGCTCGCTGGCCACGCCCGCGCGCTGGTGCAGCGAGTCAACATTCTGGGTGATCACGGCTTCAATTTTGCCCAAGGCATCCAAGCTGGCGATGGCATCGTGGCCGGCATTGGGCAGCGCCGCGCGCAGGACCAGGAAGAAGTCTTGGCTCATCTGCCAATAGGCTCGGCGGCTGTCCTCCGAGGCCATGAAGTTCTTGAAGCGGAACTGCTCGGTGTCGTACTGCTTCCAGGCCACCGCTCCCGTGCGGTAGTCGGGAATGCCCGATTCGGTGCTGATGCCAGCGCCGGTCAAGAACACGATGCGCTGGCTCTTGCGCACCAATTCTCTGGCGCGTGTGATGCTCTCCTCGTCGCTGTAGTCGCGCCAGTCCTGGTTTAGCCGGCCTGCAGTCTCTTTCCAGTAGCGCCAACCACCCTGGCGTTCGGCGTTCCAGCGCTCGGCGGAATCGGGGCTCGACACTTGATGTAGGGGCAGCGCGCGAGGCAGCCAGGAGATGCTTTCGAGGGGCAGCACGCGCAGGGCCAGGAGTCCTCCCAAGGTAGAGAGCACGAAGGGCATGGTTAGAATCGGCAGGCTGTTATCCGTGAGCCACAGGCCGCCGAAGAACCAGAGGGCGAAGGAGACCAAAACTCCCACGGCACCAAACAGCACGGAGCGCCAACCGGAGCCGGTGAAAGTTGCCGCCAGGGCCAGAAAGGTGGGCAGGGCCGTGACCACCACGAAAGAAAAGTCAAAAGCACCCACCCAACCCAGGAAGGCAAAGCCCACCGCCGACCCCAGGGCCAGTCCAGCGGCGAGAAAGCCCAGGAGTTGGCGCGAATGCAGGGCAAAGCCCGCCATGAAGAGCAGCAAGACCAGCGATCCACCGGGGAAACTGGCTACGGCGTCGCGCATGGAGTCGCTGAACAGTTCGGGGCTGAAGAGCGAGGCGAGGGTCAGATAGGGAGGCAGAATCGTCGTGGCATAGGGGTGCCATTCCAGAGAGCGAGCCAAGAGGCAGAAGGGCAGACCCACGAGGAGCGAGGGCACACTCAAGATGGGTAGGCCCAGTCGGCGCGTCCAGGCGCCATCCAAAAGACGCGCTGTTACAGGCACCGTGAGCCCTGCCAGCCCAGCCGAGATGAGTTGCAACTGCACCGCGTCGCCTTGCATGGAAAAGGCCACGAAAGCCGCCAACGCTCCGTTGAAGCCGTAGAGCCCGCTCTCCAGCTCAAGCCGCGAGCGCCGCATCATGTGCGCACAGGTGGTGGCCGCAAAGAGCCCAAGCAACACCGCCGTACCCAGCACCGGGCTGGCCGCAAAGGTCGCTAACAGGAACAGTGCTCCTGAAACCGGGTGAGGCGCAAAAAACAGGGCTCCGTATCCCACCAAGAACGAGCGGTAGAAATCCTCGCCGCGTTCGCGGCTCGGTAATTCGGGGGTGTTGACCAATCCCAGCGGCTAGCGCGCGTCGCGGCCAGCGAGGAAGGAGCCCGATGTCTCATCATTGATCAGGTGTGCCGGCAGTCGCTCTGGAGTACGCACATACTCATCGCTCTCCGCCTCGCGGATCAACTCGACACCACTTGCATTGGCGAGAACATAGTTGGGTCGCATGTAGATGAACTGCATCGACTGCGAGAAGTTGTATGCGCCCACATCTTGAATCACAAGCAAATCGCCAGCGGTCAGGGCGGGCAGTTCGACGCTCTTGCGCACAACATCGATCTGCATGCAGAGCGGTCCGACGAGGCGATAGTCCTCGATGGCGCCGCCTTTGTCCTCCACTGGGCGCAGTTCATGGTCATACCACCAAGAGGTGGGCAGGATGTGCACGCCACAGTCGATCAAGGCGGCTTTTTGCTGGCCAGCCATGCGTTTCACGGCGCGCACGGTGGTGATCATCGAGGCGGCTTCATCCACCAGAATGCGACCGGGTTCGATGAACAGCCGGGGCTTCTTCTTGAACTGACGCGCCGCACGGCGCAGAGGTCCACAGATGGCTGCTGCGTATTCCTCGGCCGTGGCTGTGATGGCCTCACCGGGAAGCATGGTGTCGTGCAGGGTATTGCGCGTGGCGTATCCTCCACCGATGTCGAGGTGTGCGATGGTGCAGTCGAGTTCTCGCTCGAGGCGCGTCCCGAAGGCGATCAAGGATTCGACCGCGCGACCGTAGAAGCCCGGGTCGGGGATGTAGGTGCCTACATGCATGTGCAGACCGCAGAGTTCGAGCTCAGGAGCCGCAGTGACCAAGCGCGCCGCTTCCAGGGCGTGTCCCGATTCCAGTTTGAAACCGAATTTGTCCCAGGGCGGGTAGTTGACCTGCATGTTGAGTCGCAACCCCACGGGCACCACTCGGCCCATATCGCGGGCGTGTCGAATCACCCGTTCCAGTTCGTCATCGCCGTCGAGGTTGATGGTGGCTCCCTCCTCGATGGCTAGGCGAATGTCGTCGTCGGTTTTCCAGGGCCCGTTGAAGAGGATCTCGTTGCCTGGGATGCCGAGGTCGCGACAGAGGCGGTACTCGAACCCCGAGACCACTTCGCCCCAAGCGCCTTCCGAGCGCAGGATGGCCTGCACCGCCGAGAGATAGTTGGTTTTGACCGAACTGCCGATGATCGTGTCGGGCCACTCCTCGCGGAACGCGGAGGAGAGCCGTCGATAGGCGCCGCGCAGGGATTCTTCGTCGATTACATACAGGGGGCTGCCGAAACGCTCGACGAGTTCCGTGACAGCGTGTCCGGCGACCTTGGCTTGGGCCTCGATGCGGCGTTCCGCACCGGGTGCGCGCTCGGTGACGCCACTGGGCAGGCCGTAGAGTTCGGGAGAAGCGTAGGGGGGCTGGTTTTGATCTTCACTCATGGTTGTTGGCGGATAGTCATGCCAGGACGACATCTTCAGCAGTCTGCGAAAAGAGCACGCCGGAAGGAGTACAGGGCAGGGATTCCAGGGTGGGCGCATCTTCATCGCCACCGAGTCCCACAAGAATCTCGACTAGCGGCGGTCCGCCCGCTTGGGTGACCTCGATCCACAGCGGCAACCCGGGTCGTCCATCCACCAGGGCAAATCCGCGTTCGTCGCGACGGAAGAGGTACTGCGAGGGGCCAGCCAATTGGAGTTCCAAAGCTGCCCGCGCCGCGGCGTGCACCAGGGGTTCGTTATCCACCGTGACCGCCATCCAGGGCCGCAGGTGATCGTCGTCCGCCAGCACCCGCACCGCCGCCGCAGCCAGGGCCTGGCCCCGGTCATTGGAGATCAGGGCAACTTCGAAAGCGCCGTGACTGGACCAGCCCACAGCTTCCACGAAGACTGCACGGGAGCCCGCTGGATTGGAACGCATGAGTCCCTGGTGGGCGCGAAAGGCTTCCCATGCGTCGCCTGCTCGGCGCCGCGAGCCGTCTGCCTTCTGCAAGAGGAGCGGCCAGGGTCCTTCGAAGGCCTGCAGTTCCGGTTCACTTGGGAGCGCTTGCCTGCTGGCAAGCGCGACTTGTTTCAGCTTACCGATGTCCGCGGGGTTGTAATTGCCCAGGCGCAGAGCTGCGTCCGCCTGGAGCAAGATGTCCGCGCAACCGGCGAGGCAAATGGCCGCTGCCGCGCTGCCGGGCAGGACTTGGTCGATGGCTTCGGTGCTCACGAGGTCAACGAGCGCTGTCACGAAGCCCTCATCGTCCAGAGGCGGCACACGCAGGACGCGCTCGCACACACCCTCTCGCATGGCCCCCGATTCGTTGGGATGGGTGAGCACGGCGAAACGTTCGTAGCGCATGGGATCGAGGCAGGCCAGGATGCTGGCGCCGCTCGTCGCTTCTGGGCCGTCCGCCAGGGAGACCACGGCGACCTTGATGCGCGACGCCATCAGCGAGCCTCCGCCAGGGCTTCGAGCCCTTTCAAGCTGCTTTCGTGGCGGGGAGATTCGGCGATGGCCTTGAGGAAAGCCTTCTTGGCCTCTCGCGGCTTGCGCATACGCAGATAGCACCAGCCCTGACCATCGTGGGGGTCGGCGTACTGCAAGTCCTCGCCATCGTGCAGGTCATCGAGTTGCTTGAAGAGCTTGAGAGCGTCGCTGTATTCTTCCGCCGCGTAGAGGCTCCAGGCGAGTTCCGAGAAGGTTGAGGACCAGATTCCCCAGGTCGCTTCGTGATTCGGAGCAGCATCCAGCCAGCGCCCGAGTTCCTTCGCGCCAGCTTTCGTCTGGCCCGTGCGCAGGAGACTGAGGCCCCGCCCGCGGAACGCGCTGGTTTCTAGGGCATCCTTCTTGATGGAGTTGGCAAATTCTTCTGCGGCCAGGGTGTAGTAGCCGCGGTAGAACCAGGCCCATCCCAGGGGACTGTGCAAGCGAAAGAACTCGGGGTTGTTGTCGATCAGTTTGCGGATTTCGGGTTCGGCAGCCGTGCTAGGATCGAGGCTGATGGCGCGTTCGATGGCGATTCGCGCCGCCACGCTGTCTCCGGTGGCTTGCAGGGCCAATCCCTGCCAGGCGTGGGCGCGAGCCAGTTCTGCTCCGAGCTCGACGGCTTTGTTCAGGGCTTTGACTGCGGCGGGAAAGCGGTTGCTGAAGAGCCCTGCGCGGCCCAACTCGATCCAGGTTTCTGCGTCCTCTGCAAACTCACGGGTCGCCAACGCTGCTTCGAAGTGTCCCGCTGCTGCTTTGAAGTTCTTCTCCGCCAGGGCGATGAAGCCGCGACCCTTGTGGGCCAGGCCCTGATTGGGCTGGTCTAGCAGGGCGAGTTTGAACAAATCCTCGGCTATGCGCGTGTTGCCCATGCGGAACTCGGTCCAGCCCAGGGCAGCTTGCACGAGGTCGAGTTGGGTGCGCGGGAAGGGATCGTGACTGTCGCTCAGGATCGACTCGAAGCCGCGCCGCGCGCCTCCGAATTCACCGGCGTAGTAGGCGGCCCAAGCTGCGTCGTAGCTGGCGAAGCGCCAGGTGCGAATGGCCTCGCGGCCCGAGTTGGCATCCGCGTATCCAGGCAAGAGTTTGAGCGCGTCCTCGAAGGCCTCTTCGGCTGCGGGGTAGTTGCCTTGGGCGTAGAGCGCCCAGCCTTCGCCGCAAGCGGGATCGGGCCAATCGAAGTGGGCCCTGCGCACTTCGCGAAAGCGGTCCAGAGCATCGTCGTAGCGACCCTGGCGTTGGGCGATCCAGCCCTCAAGACTTGCCAAGTTCATGGCCACCTCGGCGGTCCCGCCTTCTGGGAGGGCCGTGAGAAACTTGTGCGGCTGGGTGTGCTGCGCCGAGCCCTCGACACTGCGCGCCTGGGTCAACGCTTCGTCGTAGCGGGACATGCGGAAAAGCGCGAAGGCTTGGCCGGCGGCGGCTTCTTCTTCCTGGCAGCCCTGAGCCTGGGAGGTTTGGAATTCCCACAGAGCCCACGAAGAGAGGTCGGCACGCAGGGCGGACCAGCCGATGGCGTTGCGCAGTTCGCGCCATGTGGGCCGCGCTTCGATCAAGGCTTCGAGTTCTGTGCCCGCAATGTAGGGCGAGATGTCCAGCCCCTCCTCAAAAGCTCTCCGGGCCGCCGGGTAGTCGTTGGTCTTCAGGGCGCACCAAGCAAGGCCGGCATGGGCGGCCCAGGTGGCGGGCGCATTGAAGAGGGCTCGATTGAACTCATCTTGCGCCCGGTCGTACTTTTTCAGCCAATACTGACACCAGCCAGCCGTCAGGCGCGCGGTGGTGTTTTCGGGTTCGGCTTCCAACGAGAGCTTCAGCGAAGTCAGGGCGTGTCGGTAGTCGGCCTGGGCAAACTGGCAATAGCCCATGCCACGCAGGCACTCGGGGTCCTTGCCCAGTTTATTACGAGCCTCGCGGAAGGCTTTGACAGCATCACTGTACAGGCCCAGGTAGTAGAAGCACCAGGCTTCGCCGCGCAGGGCCAAGCCGCGGGCATCGGTGTCAGCGCTGGTCTTGCCCGCCTGAATGCGCAGGAAAGCCGAGCGTGCTTCTCGGTACCTACCCGTAGCCAGGAGGCTGTTGGCTTCGTCGAGCGGTGCGCGACGCACTGCAGCCAGGGCCTCAAGGCCTTCTAGGCTCCACTTGTAGTCCGGTTGAAGTTTGAGCGCCTCGCGGAAGCGTGTTTCCGCCTCATCGTACTCGCCCATGTAGTAAAGACACCAACCCATGGCGTCGCGCAGTACGGCCCACTCGCGGTACTTGTTCACATCGACTTCAAAGCGTTGAAGAGCCGCTGAGTAGTCGCGTTGACGAAACAACACCCACCCATCCTTCTCACCTACCGCGGCTTGCGCGGGCGAGAACAGCGAGAGGCACACGAGAGCTGCTAAGAGGATACGCATGAGAAACTTGGATCAAAGGTCCATCGAGGACAGTTGCATGGCGCCAGCGGAGAGCAGGCGGCCAAGGTCTTCGACTCGTGAGATGGTTGTTTTGGAGGTGCGCAAGAAACGGGCACCAACCCGTGCCGCGGCGGGAGTGGCGCGATCTTCGCCGAGGGCCAGGCTCAGAGCCAAGTCGGGCAGGTTCAATCCCAAGCCGGGGCTCGCTCCGATCCAGGCCGGGAAGCGCGCGTTGACTTCGAGCAGGAAGTAGCGGCCGCTGGAGCTCTCTCGTACTAGCTCGACTTCGAGAGGGCCATCCCAGTCGAGGGCGGAGATGACCTTCTCTGCGGCTGCGAGGGCGCCGGGGGTGTCCACTACCTCGGCACCAATTGCCTTGCCAGCATCGTTCAGCACGGTCTTCTTGATGCAGATCGAGGCCAGGCTGCGGCCACTCTGGGCCAGCGCGCAAATGTCGAATTCCTCGCCGTTGACGGTCTTCTGGGCCAGCACGGGATAGCCCCAGCGTGACACCAGGCGGTGAAAGCCCGCCACCGCTTCGGCCAGGTTTTCGACTTTTATAGCATCGGCCAGAGGGCCCTTGAGGTAACAGGGAAAGCTCCAAGCCTCTTGGTCCCAAAAGTTGTCAGGGCTCGTCACCACTTCGGTCTCGGGGGTGAAGATGCCGTGCTTTTCCGCGAAGCCCGGCAGGCGCTGCTTGTAGCGCGCCTTGATAGCCTCGGGCGAAGGCACGCTCATCTGAATGCCGCGCTTCGTGAACTCCTCGCGGTGCATGGAGAAAATCGCAAGCTCCGAGTCGAGGGCGGGCAGGAACACATCGATTGGGTCTTGGTCGTGGATTTCGAAGATGCGTTTCTTGAGAGTCGCAGCGGGAGCACCGGGGAGCGGCGTCAGGTAGACCGCATCGAAGAGGTCCGAGCGAAAATTGCCGGTCAGGGTCGGGTCGTAGGCAAAACCGATGATGCGCACTCGGTCCTGGCGTGCTGCGCGCAAGGCGCGAGCAATGGCCACGCCCGGGTAGGGGTTGTCGCGGCCTTCGAGACCGGTCAAAGCGACGACTGGCTTAGGCTCCGCCAAGGTCTTTCTCCGTCAAGCTGAGCATGAAAGCCGCCACATCGCCGCGGGCTGTGAGTTCCTGGGCGCCACAGCGCTCGATCAGAGCTTGCACTAGGTCTTCTTCCTCGGCGCCTTCCATGAGCGCTTCGAGCAGCACTGCCGAGCTGGCATTGAGGCCAAACACTTCGCCCAGTCGGCGATTGAACAGGAATCCAGGGCCATCGCCGGAACGTTCCCAACTGATGTGTTCGCGGAGTTTCATCATGCGTGCAGATCTTGGCAGGGGCTCATCCGTGCTGCGTCATGTTCGTGCTTTTGGGGGCGCAATCCAAGTCAGCGTGCGCGCGCCCCAGGGCTTTTGCGGCCCGCGCTGCAAGCACCCGGGCCTGCCAGCGTTCGCGAGCTGAAGTGGGCCGGGCCTTTTCGAGCCAAGCGAGGCACTCGCCAACCTCTCCAGCTTGCAAGGCCGCTAGGGCCTCCACCAAGGGTTGCTCGCTGGGTGCAGAGTTCACAGGAGCCGGAGTCCCCGGGCACAGGACTTCTCTCCAACGCTCGGCAAGCGCGGCGTAGGGCGCCAGAGGCAAGACCCACCTGGCCACTTCGGTGGCGCTGGGATGGCTGGGCTCGAGTGCCGCGGCATGGCAAAAAGCGGCTTCTGCGCGGTCCATGTCGCGCAGGCGGAAGAGGCTCCAGGCCACGCCCCAGGCGGCGTCTCCAAGCAGCGGGTTGGCTATCAAGGTGCGTTCAAAAACTTCCAGGGCTGCATCGTAGCGCTGCATCGCATAGCGGCACCAACCGATGAAGGCCAAGGCGTCGTGCAGTTTGGGCTCCCAAGCTACGGCCAGTTCGAGGGCTGCTTCGGCCTCGGTGAAACGGCCAAGTTTGTAGAGCGCAATGCCCCGGCCCTTGTGGGCGTGGGCTAGCTGCGGTTCCTCTGCCAGAGCTTCGTCAAAAGCCGCGACGCCGTGAGCCAGGTCACCCAGGTCATGGTGGCACCAACCGATGCCAGCCAAGACGCGCCCGCGCACGAACTCCGGCAGGCGTTCGCCAACACCAATCAAGGCAGACTGAAAGGCCTCGCGTGCATCGTTTGTCCGTCCGCCATGGTAGAGGTGCCAGGCTTCGGTCAAGGGAGCAAAGCGCCAGGCGCGAACTTCCAGGAGTGCGCGCTCCGCGGATTCGTGGCCGGGGTCGCGTTCGAGAGCCGCGAGCAGGAGGTCTTCTTCCTCGCCGCGCGTTGCGCCCCCTGCTTGGGCGCAGCGGCTCAACAGGTACCACGGCTCAGCCCAGGCCGGCGCACGCAGGCAACACTCGTCGAGGCGCTTGCGTGCTGCCGCGAGGTTCCCCGCGGCGAGCTCTGCCTCGGCCGCGGCCGCCAGCCGCGCCGGTCGCCACAAACCCAACCTCAAGGCGAATCGGAACAAGAGGGGCAGAGGGTCCAAAATCTGGCGCTAGGGAGCGGGTTGGAGGGGCTAGGGGGGGGTGCTTTGGGCAACCGTTCTACCAGGAATAGCAGGCCGGATACGGGGAAAGCCTGGGGCCTATCATGAACGGGCATAACGGAGGCGCGAGTGGATGCTCGACCACGGGTACTCCGGACTTGTGGCCCATCTTTGAGAGCCGTTGGACCGAGATTCGAAGGGGCTTTGCTACCCTCCCGGGCCCGCCCCTAGCCCTTGATGCAATTGTCTCCCGCCGATCCCGACGATTCCCTTCCGAACGCCCTGCGAGAAGTCCCCTACATGGGGGTTATTCATGTGGTCGCCGAGGCCGTCAAGCTCGGCTTCTACAACGGCCATCCCGACTGGTGCAACCTTGGCCAGGGCCAGCCGGAGGTGGGCGAAATGGCCGGCGCACCCGGGCGGATCTTGTCGGTCGAATTGGAACCGGGCGACGCAGCTTATGGCCCCCTGGAGGGCACCTGTGAGCTGCGCGAGGCTGTGGCGGCCCATTACAACCGTCTGTATCGCCAGGGCAAATCTTCGCAATACAGCGCGGCCAATGTGGCCATTGCCAGTGGCGGACGGCTGGCTCTGACCCGTGCGGCAGCGGCCCTCGGTCCCATCGAGGTCGGCTACCAGTTGCCCGACTACACCGCCTACGAGGATCTGTTCAACACGCACCTCGCACGCCTCTCTCCGGTGGCTCTGCGTGGCGAGATAGAGCGCGGTTTTCGCGTTCCCGCCGAGGTGCTCGAGCGCAGTGCTCGCGATCTCGGCCTGGGCGCTTTTCTGTTTTCCAACCCCTGCAATCCCACCGGCGCGCTGGTGCAGGGGGAAGAGCTAAAGCGCTATGTGGCCTTGTCTCGCAAGACCGGCATGGCGCTCCTCGCCGATGAGTTCTACAGCCACTTCATCTACTCCCAGGCTTCCGACGGCACCTGGATTCCCGGGGACGGCCCGGTGAGCGCCGCTGGGTTTGTGGAAGATGTCGAGAGCGATCCCGTGATGCTGTTCGATGGGCTCACCAAGAATTACCGCTATCCCGGCTGGCGCATTGGCTGGGTGGTGGGACCCTCATCGATGGTGGAAACCTGCGCTCGCACAGGCAGCGCCATCGATGGCGGCCCTTCGCGGGTGGCCCAACGGGCCGCTCTTGGTGTGCTCGAACCCGAGCGTGCCGATCAAGAAACGAACGCCCTGCGCGAGGTCTTCTGTGCCAAGCGCAACCTGATGGTGGCGCGCTTGAAAGCCATGGGCATCCGACTTGCTACCGAGCCCGAGGGAACCTTCTACTGTTGGGGATCCCTGGAGCACTTGAAAGAGCCCTTCCAGAACGCCCAGCGCTTCTTCCGCCTCGCTCTGGAGCGGCATGTGATGACCGTTCCGGGCGAGTACTTCGATGTCAACCCGGGCAAGCGGCGCTTTGGCGAGTCGCCCTACGCATCCTGGATGCGTTTTTCCTTTGGGCCTCCCATGGAGAACCTGACACTTGGGCTTGACCGGCTCGAGGAGATGTTGGGAACTTGAGCCGCGCTCACTTCCCGATCATCTCTTCCAGCCAGTCCAACTCGTCAAGCCTCCCGTAGAGTTCCGGGTACTCGTCGAAGGGCAGGGTTGCCACCCAGGCGGCTACTTGTTGCGTGTCGGGGTCTACATGCGTGCGGAACTCGGTCAGGATGGACCGATTGCCAGGGCCCAGAGGTGGCGGCGCGGCTGGCGGATCTTCGGGGTAGACAACATCAAAGTTGTTGTGGCTGAAGCGCTCTTCAAACCCGGCGCGTCGAGCCTTTTCGATCAGTCTTGCGAGTTCGTCGCGGAGTGCTTGAAGTTCGGCCAGGGAGAGACCTGCCTGGGCTTGGCGAAAGCGACTGCGTGCGAGCTCGGAATCGCTCGACGCCGAGGTACGCGGCGCATGATTCTTCAGCAACTCGCTTGCCGCCGCGCTCTCGGGGTCTGGCAGCGTGCCATGGAGTCCAGCTTCCTCCGCTGCTGTTGAATCTGCGGCCTCGGGAGTCTGGGCGCGTGGTTCCGAGGTTGCAGCCACGGTCCCGGAGGACCCGTTCGCGTGGGCTGGATCGACCCCGTTATCGCCACTGTCGGGCGCCAGTGGGCCGAAGAAGAGAGCCAGGCAAGTGAGCCCAACGAACACCAAAATGGCGAGGAGGAGGGTGAGAGGTTTCATCAGATCAGGCCGGGGTGGCGAGAAGCGTCGAGGTCAGGAGAATCACGAAGTTCCTTATTCTGGAGGGCATTACGGCGGATCGGCCACTGAATTCGGGGCTCCATCTGGCCCAAACAACTAACTCAGGATAGGGTCAGCGCGGGGCGACGCAGCACGAAGGCCCGATATCTACTGCACTCTACGAGGCAACGAGGGACTCTTGTGATGCTGAAAAATCTCCTCCGCAGGTGCCGATCCGAGAGGGTCTGGCCCTTTGCGAGACCCAACAAGCAACCCTCCAAGAGAACCCTCGAGAGAAGAGTCACGGATACCCAAGGACAGCTACTCATGACAAATAATTCCGCAACAAGAAGAGCTTTCCGCGCCCTGGCGCGGCCTGCAGCCATGCTGTGCATCGGCGCTTTCGCCAGTGCCCAGTTCACCGCCGTTGGACCCTTTACCGGCAGTGCCAGCGAAGGCTTCGAAACCCAGGATACCAGCGCGGGGCCCTTCCCCACATGTGTGGTGGACCGCGTGTTCTCAGGCCAGGCTGACCTGTGCTCCAGCACGGGCAGCGCCCACATCACCGGAGGCTGGGGCTTTGGTTGCTCCCTTCCGGCAAGGAGCGGCGCACGTTTAGCGGGCAGCACAGGCGGCTCAATCAGTTATGACTTCGACACCGGAGCCACTCGCTTTGGCGGGTACTTCGCCACGAACAACCCCACTGTGCCCAATGGGCTGATCGAATTTTTCGGCGTGACGAGCATTTTGCTGCACAGCGCAGTGCTGACGGTCCCCAACACCTGCACTTGGCACTGGCACGGCTGGGACTCGGGCGGAGCGGTCATCGCTTCGGTACGCATCAGTTCCAATTATTCAGGCGGTGGCTACATGATGATGGACGACATGGAGGCCGATGTTTTGGGCGGCGCGCCCGGCGCGGGGTTCTGTTTCTGTGACGGTACAGGCACGCTTTCGCCATGCGCCAACCCCGGCGCGACAGGTAACGGCTGCCTTAACAGTGCAAGCCCTGTTGGCGCGCATCTCACAGCAACAGGCACCGCCACTGTGGGTCCGAACAGCCTCCTCTTGCATGCCGTGGGCATGACGCCCAACCAGCCCGTGCTCTTCTTCCAGGGCAACAATGCGGTCAACTTGGGACAGGGCATCATCTTTGGCGACGGCCTGCGTTGCGCCGGAGGCAACATCTTGCGCATCCAGATTCTGCCTGCGGACGCCACCGGGAGTGCCTCCACCTCGGCCGATATTTATGCAGCCCAGTTCAACCCGCTCTTGCCTGGTGACATTCGCCGCTACCAGGCCTGGTTCCGCGATCCGTTCGGTGGTCCCTGCGGTTCGGGCTTCAACCTGTCCAACGGCTACGAGATCGTCTGGTTGCCGTAGGCTTTCCTGACAGCAGCGCGAAGAAAGAGCCTGGGCGGGACCTCACGAGGCCCCGCCCAGGCTCTCTTGGTGCCCACAAGCTCATCCTGTCGCAGCAAGAGTCGCAGCAAGAACTGAGCGGCCCCTTCATGTGCGGACAGAATTCCTGGACGCAAGCCATCTCATCGTGGACGAGGTGCAGCGCGTGCTTGTCCCACGGGGTGTCGACGGGTGTGGCGGGTCCAGCGAGGCGCGCGGGACGCCGGTCGCGTACCCCTCGGGGCCTCCCCGGGCGCGGATTATGGCGAACCTCCCGCCCACTTCGTTGCTATTGTGATCGGTATGAAGATCAAGCAATCACTCTGGGCCGCTTCGTTGCTCGCGCTCTGCGCGGTGGGCCTGGCCTGGCAGAGCGAAGGCGCTCCCGGTGAGGACGACACAACTGCGCGCCGCCCGGTCACGGTGATCGCCGTGAGGCATGCAGAGAAAGGCGCCGACGACCCTCATGACCCGGGGCTGACCGAGGAAGGCTCCCGGCGCGCTACCGCTCTCGCCAGGCTCCTCGCACACGCAGGCGTGACTCATGTGTACTCGACGACCTATCGTCGCACCCAGGCCACTGTAGCTCCGCTCGCGACGAGCCTCGAGCTCGCGGTCGCGGGCTACGACCCCCAGGACCTAAGCGGGCTCGCGAAACAATTGAGAGCGCTGCCCCCGGGCTCGGTCGCGGTGGTCGCGGGACACTCGAACACCACACCCAGCCTCATCGGGGCGCTCGGCGGCGAGATCCGTGGACTGACCACTGCGCGCCGTGGCCCGTTCTTGGGAGATGATGAGTACAACCGCCTCTTCCTCGTCACCCTGCCCGAGGCTGCGGGAGCGGTGAACTGCATGGAGCTCCGCTACGGCGAGTGAAGACCGATAACCGAAGCCAGACTCCCAAGAGATGATCGAAGATGTCGCGCGTTCGGACTGGCCTCAATCATCCCGTGGCCGAAGAGACCCGGGGCTTCAACATGTCCAACGGCTATGAGCTCACCTGGCTGCCGTAGGCTTTCCTGACAGCAGCGCGATGAAAGAATGAGGGCGGGACCTCACGAAGCCCCAGGCTCAATGACTGTCCTGAGGATGGCGGTTTTTTCCAAAAGGCGCAGCAGGTCCTTAGGTGTCCATCGAACAGAGTGATCCCTCTGCGTACAATGCGACCCATGGTGAAGAACAAATTGTGGGTTGTGGTCGCACTCTTTTGCGCAGGGTGCATGAGTCCCTCGGCGGAAACTCGCAGCGCGTCCCCAAACATTGTGGTGATCTTCGTCGATGACCTCGGCTGGGGTGATATTGGTGTGCAGGGCGCCTTGGGATACGCCACACCACACATCGACAGCCTGGCTGCCGATGGGCTACGGTTGACGGATTTCTACGCCGCCCAACCGGTGTGTTCGGCATCACGCGCGGCTTTGCTAACCGGATGCTATCCCAACCGCATCGGCATCCATGGTGCCCTCGGCCCTGCGGGAAACCACGGCATCGCTGATGGCGAGGTGACACTCGCCGAGCTGTGTCGTTCCGAGGGCTATGCCACGGCGATTTTCGGCAAGTGGCACCTCGGCCACTTGCCGCGTTTTTTGCCCACGCGCCACGGCTTTGACGAGTTCTACGGGATCCCGTACTCCAACGACATGTGGCCCTACCACCCCGAGAGCCCCAAGGCCTGGCCCGATTTGCCGACCCTGGAGGGCGAGGGATTGGTAGGAGCCAACACTGACCAGCGGCGTTTCACCGGGGATTTCACCCGCCGCGCCGTGGACTTCATCGAGCGCAACGCCTTGGAGTCCTTCTTCCTTCTTTTGGCCCACCCCATGCCCCATGTGCCGCTATTTGCCTCGGCAGACTTTGAGGGTCGCACCACACGCGGTCTCTTTGGAGATGTGATCGAAGAGATCGACTGGAGCGTGGGGCAAGTCTTGGCCGTTCTGGATCGTTTGGGGATCGCCGACGAAACGCTGGTGATATTTGCTTCGGACAATGGCCCCTGGCTTTCCTACGGCGATCACGCTGGCAGCACCGGGCCCTTGCGTGAGGGCAAGGGCACGACCTTCGAAGGCGGCGTGCGCGTGCCGTGTTTGATGCGTTTTCCAGGGCGAATTCCCGCGGGCAGCGTGTGCTCGGAACCGGTCATGGCAATTGATGTTTTTCCCACTGTGGCGCGCTTGATCGGTGCTCCTTTGCCGGACCATGCCATCGACGGTTTGGATATTTGGAGCCTGCTCAGCGATCCCTCTCGGGCCACTTCGCCCCACGAGGCGTTGTTCTTCTACTATCACAAGAACCACCTCGAAGCCCTGCGTGCTGGACGCTGGAAGTTGCACTTGCCCCACAGCTATCGAACCATGGAGGGCCGAGAGCTCGGCAGCGGTGGGACTCCGGGTAAGTACAACTACCAGGCCCGCGTGGGGCTCGAGTTGTACGACCTCGAGAATGATGTGGGGGAAAGTCGCGACCTCGCCGCCAGCCGCCCTGAAAAAGTGGCTGAGTTGCTTGACCTTGTCGAAGCGCAGCGCGCTCGCCTTGGCGATGCCTTGACGAAAACAGCCGGCGACCCGTTTGAATTGCGCGCTGCCGGCCGAGTTGAGGAGCTCTAACTGGATTGGAAGAGCCTGACGCTTTCCGCTACGCTTCCCGCGCGCGGCGGTGCAGGATGTTGTTTTCGAGGTGGATGTGTTCGTGCAGAGCTCGCTCGAGGTCTTCAAGAGCAACCCACAGGGCGCGCCAAGTGTTGCAGGCGCCTTCGGGGACATTGAAGTCTCCCGTGAGCTGACGCACTTCCCGCAAGAGTCCGCCGAGGGATTCGTGCTCCATCTCCATCACATGGATTGGTCCCATGGCCATGGCGCCCTGGCCAGTCTTGATCATGGGGAAGAGGATCTGTTCTTCCTTGGGCAGGTGTTGGTCGATGTCGCTCTTGATCTCGAGCACCGTCTTCAGCAGGTTGTCGAAGCGCTTCTGGTCCTTGTCGCCATGGACACGGTGGACCTTGCGCATCATCTCCTCAATGCGCGGCAGTTCTTCCTTTAGGGGCTCATGGTAGGTAACCAGGATGTGATCGATGAGGTCTGCGAGAGGCTCCTCATCCCAGCGTTTCGGCTCGGTATCAGCAGCATTGATTTCCTCTTCGAGTTCGTAGAGCACAAGGCTCACATCGACTCCTTGCGCGCCGCATGCTTTTGCCAGAGGCAGCCCGCCTCCGCAGCAGAAGTCGATTCCGTGGCGCGCGAAAACGCGGGTGGCGAGGGGATGTAGGGTGGCGACGCTTCCGACGGTTGATTCGGCGTTGAACATGATGAGTCAGGCAGGCTTGGAAGGTTCGTGAGGAGGTGCAAGGAGGGTGAGTTGTAGAGTACCTGGTACCGCAAAGCAGCGGCAGAGTACCTGGTACGCTACACGGGTACGCTACACGCTACAACTGCACCGCCGCTGCAGGCTGGGGGGTGGTGCGGGGACCTTGCTGGAGCATCCAGAGGACGGCGGCGTCGAAGTGGGCGCTGGCGTGGGGGTCGGCGAGGGCTTCAAGGACGGCTTTTCGGTCTGCCAGGCGGTCGCGGAGGTCGAGGCGCAGGCCGGGGTCGGTCAGGATGCGGGTGGCTGCGGCGATGTACTCGGGCCAGGAGTGGCAGATCAGGAAGTCAGGCAGGCCGAGGCGGCGCAGGATCGCGGCGCCAAAGCGGTTGCGGGCCTGGCCGCCCTCAAGAGTCACGAAAGGACAGCCCGAGGCGACCACTTCGATCAGCGTGTTGAAGCCACCAAAAGGATAGGAATCGAGGTAGAGGTCCGCGTCTGCAAGCTGGTCAATCAAGTGATTTCGGTCCACCGACGGATGCAGGCTGACCTGGGGGTGCGGAAGATGCTTGGCGAGGTGGGGGAGGTGCAACTCGGCCGCGCGTACGCTCATGGCGGGAAAGATGTCGAGGGTCCCCGAGGGACAGCCGCCAAGCACGGCATTCCAGGCGCTCAGGAGATCGGGGCCCAATTTGCGGATGCCCGCGGCGCTCACCACTCGCAAGAGGGGGTCGTCGAGGGGGCGCGTGCGGGGGTTGCGCGGCGCGGGGGGCTCGCTGCATGACACGCCCAACCCCGGAATCAAGACCACCTGTTCGCTGTATGCGTCCTCGCAACCCGCAGGCTCGACCTCCGCACCAGCGACAAAGTAGTCCACAGATTCCAAACCGCTCGTCGCGGGATAACCGTAACCGGTGGCCTGCACCCGCGCCAGGCGTTGCATGGCCAACCAGGCGCTGGAGTTCGAAGGTGTTATCTCAGGGAAGAAGGCAAACTCCGCCTGGCGCGCAGAGAGGGCCGCAGCCAGGGTGCCGAGCTCGATGAGTTGATGGGTCCCACCCGGCAGCTCGAACTCGATGTTGCGCCAACCAGACGCCGTGGGGCCGCGCTCCTTCGAGCCCCTCTCGCGGATGACCAGGGCTGTGGTCCCGAGATCTCGCTGGCCCTCGAGGAGCGGCGCGAGGCAGCGGTGCGAAACATGCCCCTCGCGCCAGTTTGGCGCCACCAATAGCCGAGTACCCTTGGGCAGGGCGGCGAAGAGAGCATCATCACGCGGCGCGAGGGTCGCGAGGCGCGCGAAGAGAGCGGCCATGGCCTTACCTTGCACGGCAACGGCGATGCGCTTCGCATCGAGGTCCGCGCGATAGGCGGCGTCGTAGGCGCTTTCCATTTCGAGAGGGCTCGCTGCGCGCTGCACGCCCGAGCATTCAGCACGGCTCAACCACTCGTCCAGGCCCGTGCGTTGATGGACGGCCGCCTCGTGTGAGGTGAAACGGCCGGGACTGCATGAGTAGGTGGTCACCAACCACGAAGAGAGGAAGGGCCAGAGGGGTTTTTCCAACACATCGAACACAGCACCAACGGCGATGGCGCGAGAGCCGTCGTTGACCACGCAGTAACGCCCCAGAGACCGGGCCTGTTCTGCGAGGTCGAGGCGTTCGAGCTGCTCGGCTTCGAGCACTTCATCATTCGTGTCGGGCAAGGCCGAACCCGTGGTTCGCAACCAGCGCGCATTGGCGCTCCACAATCCTGAAGTGAAAACACCCACATCGGCGGGCAGCAGCAGTCGGCGCCAGATATCGCAATCCGCTCCCTCTGCCAAGATGAACCCACGCAGGGCGGCGTCGAGGGCTTCGTGGACCTGACGGCGCACGAAGAGCCCCTCTTCATCGAGACCATCCGTCAAGCTCTTGGGATCGAACTCGAAGAGTTCGCCGCAGAGGGACTCAATGCGCGCCGCATCCTTTCGGGCCAGGGCACCGTACAGGGCCGCCGACAATTCCAGCTCGGGGTGTAGCTTACTGGTGTGCATGAGCGGGGTGCATGGGAAGAGGAGCGGCGTGGGCTCGCAGGGGCCGCGTTCCGGTGTCTTGTTTCGAGCCAAGTCTTTTATCGAACCGAGCCTTGTATCGAGTCAGAGGCAAAAAAAGATTCACACTCAACTTGCTCCGAGCCCATTTCTTGGAAGGCGCGCTCATGGGTCTTCGCCGTTGGCTACGATCTAAGGCCATGACCACCCTCCTCGTCTCCTTGCTTTTGGCCTGCCCCATCCAGGGTACGGACGCGCCCGAGCTCACCTCAGGACGCATTCCCGGCCCCGAACAGACCTGTTTCGATGTGACTCGCTATGAACTCGATATCCGGGTCATGCCTGATCGCAAGGCCATCCGGGGAGAGGTGCGCATGGATGCCGTGTTGCTCGCTGCTAGCGATGAGTTGCTGCTCGATCTCGATCAGCAGCTCCAGGTCGAGAGCGTGGCTCTCCGCCGCGGACAAGCAGGCGCAAAGGCTGCCGTTCTTCCCCTGTCTTTTAGCCACTCAGAGGGTCAAATTCGCATGGAAGTCGGCGCAGCGTTTTCCTCCGAGGGCTTTGCTATAGCCGTGGGCGACTGCTTTCAGATCGTAACCCGCTACGCCGGCAAGCCGCGCATCGCTCCCCGCGCGCCCTGGGACGGTGGCTTTCAATGGAGTCAGACCGCAAGCGGCGCGCCCTGGATAGCAACCTCGAATCAGATGCAGGGCGCCGATCTGTGGTGGCCGTGCAAGGACCAGCCCAATGACGAGGCCGACGGTGCTCTGATCCGTGTCACGGTTCCTAAGGGACTCTTCTGCGCCAGCAACGGCGCTCTGCGGGGCAAAAGCTCCAACCCTGATGGTTGGACTACCTTTGAATGGGAAGTCACCACGCCCATCAACACCTACGGTATCGCCCTCAACATCGCGCCCTACGAGGAAATCAGCACCGTCTTTGAAAGCTCGAACGGCGATCGGTTTCCCGTGAGCTACTGGGTCCTTCCTGAACATCTCGACCAGGGCCAGATTCTATTCGCGGACCTCTTGCTCCAATTGCGTTGGTTCGAAGGCGTCTTCGGACCCTATCCGTTCCGCGCCGACAAGTGCGGCCTGGTGGAGACCCCGCACCTCGGCATGGAGCACCAATCGATCACGGCCTACGGGAGCGACTACAGCGGCAATCCTTGGGGCGAGGATCAGGGCTTTGACTTTCTTCTTCATCACGAACTTTCCCACGAGTGGTGGGCCAACCTGGTCACTTGCCGCAACTGGAAGGACTTCTGGATCCATGAGGGCTTCGCCACCTACGCCCAGTCGCTCTACACCGAAGAGTTGCGCGGCCCTGCTGCCTACCGGAGGCGCATGGGGGAATTGCGCGCCCTGATCTTGAACCGCGCACCCCTGGCTGCTCGCGAGCCCCAGAGCTCTGCCGCCGTCTATTTCGGCGAAACCGGGGCCGACATTTACAACAAGGGTGCCTGGGTCTTGCACAGCTTGCGCTGGCTGGCCGGCGATGAAGCCTTCTTCCGCGCCCTGCGGCGCATGGCCTATCCCGATGCAGCTCTCGAGGCGACCCGCGACGGCAGCGCCTGCCGCTTCACGGACTCGTCTGAGATCCAGGCCCTCGCGGAAGAGCACACGGGGCTCGAACTCGATTGGTTCTTCGAGGTCTACCTGTACCAGGCGAGCTTACCGCAGCTTGTCACCAGACTCGAAGAGGACAAGTTGCACCTCGCCTGGGAGCTGCCCCCTGGAGTCGACTTTCCCATGCCCGTGGAAGTTGAGATTGACGGTGAAGTTCAGCGTGTGGAAATGCCGGAGGGCGAGGCCACCGTCGATGTCAAGGGCTCCTTTCTGATCGAGATCGATCCCAGGGGCTGGCTCTTGATGTCCCCTCTCTAAGGCGGAAGTGTTGGCTCAATACAGAGTCATCTTGTCGGAGTCTTTAGTCTAGAAGCGTCAAGCCCCGGGAGCTCTCCAAACTCGCCGAGACCTTGCACCAAGAGGCCGGTAGATTCGTGACCGTGATGCGCAACTAGCAGCTACTCGCAGCCGCTTTTTGGGAAACCCCGGAAGGCGGCTGTGATTCTATCTGCGGCGGTCTCGGGAGGGAGCTTGCCCTCGCGCACCTTTCCCTCGAGCTCATCGCCGAGCATCTTGACAGCCTCGTCGGTGCGCAACATTCGCAGGAGACCGTCTTCGACCAGCTGCCACATCCAGGTGCAGCGCCGTTCTCGTCGGCGTTCGTCGAGTTCACCACTGGCGGCCAGAGCACACCCGTGATCTTCGACGAGGGCCCACAGCTCATCAAGGCCAGTGCCTTCGAGAGCGCTGACGCAAAGTGCCCGGGGTTTCCAGGCGCCGCTCTTGGGCAGCAGGAGCTGCAAGCTGCCCTCGTACTGAGCCCGAGCCACTTCGGCGGCGGATCGGTTTTCGCCGTCAGCCTTGTTGATCGCCAAGCCGTCGGCCAACTCGAGAATACCGCGCTTGATGCCTTGCAGTTCGTCGCCGGCACCCGCGAGCATCAGCACTAGAAAGAAGTCCACTAGGCCTTCCACCAAGGTCTCGGACTGACCGACGCCGACAGTTTCGATCAAGATCACATCAAAGCCAGCTGCCTCCACGAGTTGCATGGCGGCGTGGGTTTGGCGCGCCACACCACCGAGGGCGCCCGAGGCTGGCGAAGGTCGCACGAAGGCGCGCTCGTCACGGGCCAGTTGGGTCATGCGCGTCTTGTCCGCCATGATCGAGCCACCCGAGCGCCCGCTGCTAGGATCCACAGCCAAGACGGCCACGCGCTTGCCGCGGCTGACGAGCCGCATGCCCAGAGCTTCGATGAGGGTGCTCTTGCCCGCTCCGGGCACACCGCTGATGCCCACTGAAACGGCGCGCTCTTTTTGTTTGGGCAGCGCGGCTAGGAGTGCGCTCGAGTGGGCGCGCTTCTCAGGCGCTTCGCTTTCGATTAGGGTGATGGCCTGGCCCAAGGCCACGCGGTCGCCTGCTTGCACCTGTTGCAGGAGATATTCGAGCGAGGTTGCGTTCATCCACGCTCCCCGTGACCGAGGCGGGCGCTCACGCCGGCGAGCAGTTCTGCCGCGGCGGCGCAGATTTTGGTGCCGGGACCGAAGATAAAATCGGCGCCGCCCTGGCGAAGCTCTTCGCGATCGGCTTCGGGAATGACTCCTCCGGCGACTATGGTGATGTCGCCGCGCCCCAAGCGCTCAAGTTCATCTCGCAGGGCGGGGATCAAGCTCAAGTGGCCTGCCGCCAAGGAAGACGCGCCTACCACATGCACATCGTTCTCCACCGCCTGGCGCGCGGTTTCCTGGGGAGTTTGAAACAGCGGCCCGATGTCCACATCGAAGCCCATGTCGGCAAAGGCCGTGGCGATTACCTTGGCTCCACGGTCGTGGCCATCCTGACCCATCTTGGCGATCAGGATGCGCGGTCGGCGGCCTTCGTCTTGCAGAAAGGTGCGCGTCGCGGTTTGGACCGCGCAAAGTTCGTCATTGGTGTCGCCCACGGCTGCACTATACACCCCGCTGGTGGTGTGCACCTCTGCCTCGTGGCGGCCCCAGGCGGCTTCGAGAGAGGCTGAGATTTCGCCCACGCTAGCTTTGGCCCGCACAGCGCGGATCGCGAGGTCGAGGAGGTTCCCCTCGCCGCTCTGCGCTGCCCGCTGGAGGTCCTCGAGATTGGCCGCCAGGGCACCTTCATCGCGGCCTGCGCGAAGTTCCTCCAGGCGTGCGATCTGGGTTGCGCGCACTTCGCTTCCGGTTACCCGGCGCGTGGGGATCTCGGTCTCTTCGGTCAGGGCAAACTCGTTCAGACCCACGATTGTGCGTTGGCCCGAATCGATGTGCGCCTGGGCGCGGGCTGCGGCCTCCTCGATGCGCAGCTTGGGCAGACCAGTCAAGAGCGCGCGCGCCATGCCGCCGAGTTCTTCGATCTCCGAGAGGTGCTTGCGGGCGCGCTGCGCCAGGTCGTGGGTCAGGCGTTCGACAAAGTAGCTACCACCCCAGGGGTCGATGGCCTGCGAAACGCCCGTCTCCAATTGCAAGTACAGCTGGGTGTTGCGTGCGATACGTGCGCTGAAATCCGTGGGCAGGGCCAGGGCTTCGTCGAAAGAGTTGGTGTGCAGGGACTGGGTTTGTCCGCCCACGGCTGCCAGGGCTTCGATGCATGTGCGGGCTACATTGTTCCAGGGGTCCTGGGCTGCCAGGCTCCAGCCCGAGGTTTGCGAGTGGGCGCGCAGGGAGAGCGATTTGGGGTTCTTTGGGCCAAAGCCCGCGACCAACTCCGCCCACAGCAAGCGCCCCGCGCGCAGCTTGGCGACTTCCATGAAGTAGTCCATGCCGATGCCCCAGAAGAACGAGAGACGCGGTGCGAAAGCATCGATGTCGAGTCCAGCGGCGACCCCGGCTCGCAGGTACTCCAGACCGTCGGCGAGTGTGTAGGCGAGTTCGATGTCCGCCGGCGCTCCGGCTTCCTGCATGTGGTAGCCGGAGATCGAGATGCTGTTGTAGCGCGGCATGTTCTTCGTCGTGTACTCGAAGATGTCGCCGATGATGCGCATCGATGGCGCTGGCGGATAGATGTAGGTGTTGCGCACCATGAACTCTTTCAGAATGTCGTTCTGAATTGTCCCGGTTAGCTTCTCCGGCGCCACCCCCTGTTCCTCGGCAGCCACGACGTACAAGGCCATGATCGGCAAGACGGCGCCGTTCATGGTCATCGACACGCTCATGCTGTCGAGGGGTATGGAGTCGAACAGGACCCGCATGTCGAGGATCGAGTCGATGGCCACACCCGCCATACCCACATCGCTCACGACCCGCGGATTGTCTGAGTCGTAGCCGCGGTGTGTGGCGAGATCAAAGGCGATCGAGAGGCCTTTCTGTCCGGCAGCCAGGTTGCGGCGGTAGAAGGCGTTGCTCTCTTCCGCTGTCGAGAATCCCGCGTACTGCCGCACGGTCCAGGGTCGCTGGAGGTACATGGAAGGGTAGGGGCCGCGCAGGAAGGGTGGGTAGCCCGGTTGACTGCCCATGTGTTCGACGTCAGCGAGGTCTGCGGCGTCGTAGCGCCCTGCGAGGGTCAAGCCCTCGGGTGTCTCGCGTTCGGCTGTCTCTTCGCGCAGGGGCGGAGCGGCGGGGGGCAGGTTGTCCCAGTCGATGTTTTTGAAATCGGGCAGAGTGCTCATGCTTCGACTCCTGCGTCATCGAGTAGTTGTTCGAGCAACGCCAGGGCATCGGCACCCTCGTGGATGAAGTGCGCAATGCCCACCTTGCGATCTGCGTCCGCGCCTGCTTGTGACCCGCCGGTCAGGAGCACCGTCGCTCCCAAGGCGCTGATCTCTTGTGCCAAGCCGCGGGCCGCTTGCGCATCTTCAACGCTGCCGCATACGATGGCGAAAAGTTGCGCACCAGACGCGGCAAAGGCATCCACCAGAGCTGCCGCGGTCTTGTCTTGTGCGCCGCTGATCGTCTCGATTCCACCAGCGGCGAACAGGTTGCGGGCGAAAACTTCCCGTGGGTGGGTCTTGGCGTGTGTGCCGATGCAGGTCAGGAAGACCTGCGGCCTCTGGCCCTTGGCCGCGAGGTGCTTGTCGCTTCTGTCTCGTAAATTTTCGAAGGGCTCTGCCAAGCGTGCCGCGGCAAAGGGCTCTGGGTTGGCCGCGCGCCGCGGCAAACTCTCGCTGAGGTTTGGAAACTCGGAGACTCCCAGGATTCCCCGCTGTCTAGTGCGCACCGCTCTGGTCTCGGCTTCGTTGGCCTCCGAGATGGCGCGCTGCACTTGGCCTTGCGCTCGTGCCGCTGCGAGGCCGCCGGCGCGTTGGATGTCTTGAAAGCGTGCCCAGCCTTCGCGGGCGAGGGTGTTGGTGAGGTCTTCCACAAGACCTGAACCGGCGGCGGGGTCTTCGAGACCTTCGAGGTGGGCTTCTCGGGCCAAGATGGCCTGGGTGTTGGCGGCCAGCCGCCGGGCTTGGGCGTCACTCACGCCAAGGCAGGCATCGAACGGCAGCAAGCAGAACGAATCGGCACCGCCCGTGGCTGCGGTGAAGGTCATTGTCGTGCCGCGCAGGAGGTTGACCCACGGGTCGCGTTTGGAAAAAGATCGCAATGAGCTACGGGCTGCGATGCGCATGGTTTGGGCATTTGAGTCGCCGCCCGCAGCGGCGATGAGCTTGGCCCATGCGAGACGCGCGGCGCGCAGCTTGGCCAGTTCGAGAAAGATATCCGTGCCAAGGGCAAACTCGAACTCCATGGCTCGGCTGCACAGGTTGACTTCAAAACCCCCCGCGTGCCATTCCGTTAGGCGCTGGGCACCTTCGGCGAGGGCCAGACCGATTTGCAGGGCCTGTCCGCAGCCCGCCTCGCACTCTCTAACGGTCGAAATCCTGGTGGCGGCCATTTCCCGAAACTCGACTCGTACCCAGCGCGCAAAGTCGATCGCCGCGCCGTGGCCGCGGGCTCCGAAGCCGCCGTGGACCTTCCTGGCCATGGTATGCGTCTCGTGAGTCACCCGCAGAAGCGCCTGGCCGTACTCGATAGGATCGCCGCCGTCAAAGTGCACGGCAACGAGGGTGAGGTCGACACCATCGAGCAGGTAGTCGAGGTCAAAGGGCCTCAGATTGCAAAAGCGCAGGCCACGCACTCCGCGGTCAATGTCCTGCCGCATCCTGTCGCGTACCGTTTCGAGATCGCCGCCAGCATCCACGATCGCCTCCGCGCGCCACGGCGCCGCCGCCGCCAGCGAGCGTCCCCCAAAACGGCCCGGCGTATCCTCGTGCAGCGCTTCGACCTGAATGCCCTCCGGCGTCTCGGTGGTCCATAACCGGCCAAAACGCTCGCTACCCAATTCCTCTTCCAGCGCGGCCCGCCACTGGGCGTGACTCTTGGCCGCGAAGCTGTGGGGGGTATCCGTTGTTCCTCTCATGTCGCGGGCCATGTCGCAGGCCATGTTGCAGGCCAGCGGGGGCCGCCTGAACTGCAAGATGGTCACACGGCACAGCTCAGGGCGTGCGAGGGTAGCAGATCGAGGGCTGGTGCGGCAGCCGGGGACCCCGGGTTCCGGTCCCCAGTTGCCGCTTGCCGGGCTACAGCAGGATCAGCACCAAGCGGACAGACCCCTGGCTGTCACAGCAGGTCACTCCGACCCGCAACACGACTCTCCGGGGTTCGGTTGAGTTGCCCGCTGGATTCCACTTCAGTTTCAGCACCTGTCCCGCGGTTTCTCCTCGCACCCAAGACTGTTCTGCAAGATGTTGCTCACCCGATTCCACGGTCAGAGCTTCGATGGAATCCACGGGTAGCGAAATGCTGGAGCCCATGCGCCACTCTTCTGCCTTATACACATGTCGCGTCGCAGGCCAGAGGTCTTCCTCGACACATGGCGGCACGACATCGGCGAGCAGCAGGGTCGGCTTGCAGGCAGTGTCCGCCCCGCTTTCTGTCAAGAGGAGTCTTCCTTCCAGGCTACCCCAGGTAAGCCCATCCACCGGGCCAGCGCCGAAGCGCAGCCAATGTCTCCCGGGGAAGGCCTGATCCGCATTGACGCTTGATTCAGTTATGGACAGGTCTCCCTGCACCGCGAGTTGGATGTCTTGCGCTTTGCCCTGGAGGAAATCTGTGCCCACGGGAAGTTCGCAGGAGAGCTCCCCCCCATCCGCGCTGCACTGGCCGAGATACAGGAAATCGGTCGTGTTCAAGATGCCCTGGGAGCCCTCGGCTTGAAGCTCCAGATGATCTACAACCGGGCCGTCTCCGGTTTGCCAGGTGATCTTGATGGTCTTCTGAGACAGGCCCGCGGCGGTGACGAGAAAGGTGCCGCTCAATTCGCGGCTGCGGCCGGGGTCGAGTTGCCCGCCAAGGCTACTCAGGGCAAAATAGCCACACACCGCGGAGACGCTCGCTGAGTAGAGGGAATCGGGTGCTGTGTTCTCAAGTTGCAGCAAGAAATTGACTTCACTGCCCAGGGGAAAAGAACCCAAGAGAGCAACGCGCTTGGTGCCCTCCCCCACATCCAGTTGCCGAGCCACTGGGACTGGCTTCGCTGCCCTCATCGCCGCGCAAGCGATCTGACCATCCACGCGGGCGATCAAATTCTTATCCAGGGGAGCGGCTGCCGAGGCGGAATGGATGTATGTCAACCGGGCCCCGAAGCGTGCATCCGTGATGGGCTTGTTGCTCATGGGCTCCCAGCGAAAGTCCTTTTCCAGGGCTATGCGCGAGAGATCTTGGGAAACCTCGCCCCGGTTGCGAGAGAGGAGAAATTCGGTACCGAGGGCGAACTTTTCGACAAGGATGGAGGGCAACGCACAGCCTTCCTGCCAGACCAGGAAATCGCGCTCCATGAGCGAGCCGAGCGTGTCGCGCCAGATCAATTCGAGCACTACGGAGTCCCCGCTGGACTCGAGCGTAATACGCGCCGAGCCCGGTACCATGAAGTAGCGGCTGGGTCCCACGGGAGGCATCTGAAAGGCAACCAGCAGGTCATGGGTTGGCGCAAATTCGATGGCCGCGAGATCGACGGATTCTTGCACAACATCACTCTTGACCCAGCCGTGGTCCAGTAATGCCCGCAGTCGCAGGCGGAGTTCAATCAATGGCGCAATAATTCCCCCCGCCCCTTCGAAGAGCCCCATATCTTGGCTGCGCCCCTGAAACAGAACCTCGCCAGAAGCACTGAATTGGGCAAAGCTGCGCCCAATGCTGTCGACTGTGATGATGTTCGTGTTCCTGATGTTCGCCGAGCCTCCCATGCCTGTGCTGCGCACGGAATAGTAGGGCCAGTCGATCAGGAGCCGATGGCTGTAGGGCCAGACTTCATCCGCAACCATGTCTTCCGGGCCTGAAAATCTGTAGTCCATCTTCTCGGCGCGTTTATGGAGCCCCTCGAGGACATCCCTCGAATAGAGCGCCGAGAAGTTCATCTCATCACAGGCGGCGCGCAGATGCTCGGCACTGCGCTCTGCCACCGAGCTCGAAACCAGGAAGTACTCGGAAGCCTGCTGGTAGTGGTAGACACCATCAGGAAGCGCCTCCAGTCGCGAACTGTAGAGTTCCTCGAGCCTCTCCATGCCCGTTCGTTCTCGACCCCCAGGGCCGTCTTGCGCAACCGAACCTCCCTGCGGGCTCGGATGCGGCTGGGGCGTTGCACTCTGTGCCAAGCTGAATGAGACAGCCTGGGCCGCACCGGAAGCAGAAATCAGCAAGCCCAACGCCCAGACCCATGGCATCCATGTTGAGGAGACTTGGGCCCTGGCGGATTCTTCCTTGTTCAGCGTTCTATAGGAGGTCTTCACAATCACACATCCTTGCATTGTTTTGCCTGCAACTTCTTCGTTCGATCGGTCTTTCTCAGGACACAGCACCATCTAGTTGGTGTAAAGGAAAAGGAGACCCCATAATCACTTCCAAACTTGATGAAAGAACCAAGAGTGAAGCAATCCTTTTCAGTGGGACCCTTGAAAACCTCATAATAAGGGCACTCAAACATCCTATAACCGACAGAGATGCATCCTGTATACCATATGGAGTAAGGACAATCAGCCGGCGTAAAGAAGTACGCGTTCTTCTTCTTGTCACATTCGTCCGGAATGTCAGGCCTTTGACTGCATTCTCCGCATCTCGTAAGAAAGCCGGGAGTTGCGAACACTCCGCACTGCGCCTCGATGCATTTGCGAAAGATGGGGTTTGTATCAAGCGTGTTCTCGATGGTCTCCATCTCACTTGTCTTGGAGCTCATGCTGATCGTTGCGTTGCTCACCATCACATTCCCCATTGAATCGACCACTTGATCGAAATTCAAAACGCTGCCGCCAACCACAACCGAGGCGAGGGCGCTCTCACCCCTTAGTGTCCCACCCTCGTCAGTTACCTGGACTTGGTAATCACCCAGCTGCCGGGCTCCAATTTCGAAGTGGAATCCCAGCTTCTTCGGGGGCAGGTTGACGAGCAGGGAGCCGTCGACAAGGATCCTCCAATCGAGGGGTGAGGGTTGGCCGCTCGGAGAGTCAAGGGCTGCAGGGGGGGAAAACGAGGCCACTTGGAGGCTTGTCAGAGCCATTCGGTAGACACGCTGCGCCTGCAGGGCTTCCCGGGAGTACAGGGTGGCCAGGGTAGTACCGCCGGGACCAAGGGTGGGTGAATACACATCGACCCATACATCTGGGTAGGTCACGAAGGGCTGGACCATGCCCTGAAACAGAGCACCAGTCGGATTCCCGTCAGGGTCCAAGCCAAGCCCTCCTTTCAGACCCACCGCGATTTCGATTAGGCAATTTGTCTCAGGCAAGAGAGGAAAGCGTTGCTCGATGGGGAATCCTAGGCCGATCGGCAGGCTGACGACAGCCGCGCCGCTGCCCGTCGCCGGATCATGCGAGATGACTTGCACATAATCGCCAGCCTCAGCGTAGATCCCCCTCCACCCGCTCTCCAAGTAGGGCTGCAAAAAGGCCGAGTTCTTGCCTGTGATCCGCCACAAAGCGGCCAGAACCGGGGTCTCACCCGAGAACTGGAAGTCAAAATCAGCCAACAACGAGCCTGGTTGGCCACCGGGGACATCCTCTCCAGAGGAAATGGAAGTGAGTGTTCCATCTTGCGCAACGAACCTCTCTGACTCGAAGTGGAGCTGGTTCGGTTCTTGAATGGCGGCGAGGGTCAGTAGTGTGAAAAGCATCAGCGAGTACCTCCATGCAGCATGGACTTGATGGTTGGAGTGGCGGACTCTTGGTGGGAGTCAGCCGGTCTACTGTATGGAGCGCCCCTTGCGAAATTGGTTTCTCTTCTACTTGAGGTTTATTGCTCACCCCAATTTGGGGTAGCTCCGCTGGCGCAGCCTTGCTCTGCCTTCTTGGGAGTTGGTGGGCCACTAGCAGCCCGCTACAAGAGAGCCTCCCCAGGTCCGTGGTCGCGAGCCACAGGTCCTGCTGCCGCTCCCTTTGATCGCGTTTCCATCGACATGCTCCAACCTCCTGGTTCCACTCGCTATTACTCTGGTCACTCTCGCCATAACCGTGCACTGGTGGGTTACCGACGGGGTGCTTTTTTTAGCGGGCGGCTCGCCGCCCTTTCCGCGATGGAGCGCCTCAGGGTTGGATCACAAACTGCAGGCCGTTGGAGAGGCCGGTGCCGGTAGGGCTGCCGGGGTCCCTGAACCAGTACTGCGAGTAGACCGTTGCACCGGGGACGAGTCCCGCGTCGTGGGGGGCTTGGATCAGGGGATTAAAGTCGATCTGGAAGCTGCCCAGGCAAGGTGCGCTGCCGCCGGCGGGTTGGGGCGGCGTGCGGATGATGGGATTTGTCACGCAGCGCAGGCCGGTGGAGAAAGGCGTGTGGGCGGGAGCGTAGCCGTAGAAGAGGATGCCAAACTGTCCGCTAAGGACATTGGCGCACTGCACCAGGAAGGGCAGGGGTGATGTCGCGCTGGGCGTGCCCGCCGAGGACATCAACGCCTTGCAGTTGCCGGAGTGCGGCGTTGCCGTGCAATAGGAACCGCTGTAGCTCGTGTCGAGCAGGGTGAAGTGGTCGCTGACGGCTCCAGTGGAGCGCAGGAAGCGCACATCCAGGCGCCCACCGTCGACATCGATCACGAGCGAACCGAGAGCGTTGATCGAATAGAACATTGCCGGGTGGTTGAGAGGTCCGCCGCCGATCTTGCCCGAGCTGCCCGCGACGCAGTAGACCGTACCGACATGGTTGCCAGCGGGTCGGTTGTAGGCGCCATCGCCAAAATCAGAACCGTCACCATCGTCGAGGATCATGGAGGGGCTCAGCGTACCCGAGGTGCCGTAGTGGCCGTCGATCAGGTACGAGCGCTCGAAACTGTGACTGTGGCCGCCGAGCACGAGATCGACGCCGTGGTCTTCCAGAAGCGGCAGAAAGTTCTGCCGCATTTCCACCAGGCGCGTTTCCGTGTCGGAATCGTGGGAGCCCTTTGTGTAGGGCGGATGGTGCCAGAACGCGATGATCCAATCTTGCGTGGTGGCGGCCAGATCACTCTGTAGCCAGAGCCACATGGCGCCGCCCACGGCGCGACTGGTGACATAGGAGTCGAGGCACACGAAGTGGATGTTGGCGTAGTCAAAGGAATAGTAGGCCTCTGTTCCCGAGGCAATTCCGCCCGCTTCCCCGGCCATGGGCATGGTGAAGATATCGTAGTAGGCGAATGTCGTGGCCTCGTGATTGCCGCGGGTTGTCCACAGCGAAGAACGGCGCAGCATGGACGGGTAGAAGTCGAAAACGGCGGCCTGGTACTCGGCGCCGTTGCCTTCGTTGTAGGCGTTGTCCCCCAACATCAACCACAGGTTGGTTTCATCGGCACCGGGATAGTTGGCGTAGGAATTGCGCACCAAGGCCGCGCTGCTGTCTGAAGTGCCCGAGTCGCCGATGACCCACATGCGCACTGGTTCTCGGGTGCCGATCACCGGCGGCGTGCGGAAGGTGTGCTCGATGTCGCCACCGGCCAGAATGCCGGCAGTTGTTCCCACAGCGTAGTAGTAACGCGTGGCAGGTTGCAGGCCGCTGACCTCGACTGCGTGTAGGTTGCTAGTGATAGTGTCGTCCACCCAGACGCCGAGGGTGCTGGGCGAGCTGCCGATCCAGACCCGGCCGGTGCTGGAACTGGTCGTGCGCCAGCGCACGACTTGCGCCGTGGAAGAGGCCTGTTGCAGGTAGGGGCCGCGGGACACCAGGGTGGAGTTCGAGCTGGCTTGTAGTTCGAGATCGAAGGAAGTGTCCGAGCTGGATCCGCTCGACTGGTGCAATTCCACGGCCACGAGGTTGGAACCGGTCTGCAAGAGGGCCGGATCGAGGGTGAACCAGGCGAAGTTGTCCTCTTCGCCTCCCGCCTGAGCTGAGGATGCCGTGGTGGACGAGGTCACCGTTCCGTTGGGCAAGTTGCTGCGTGCGATTTCGGATCCGTTGAGGTAGACCACCGCGCCATCATCGCGCAAGAGTCGCAGGCCCAAGCTGCCGTATATGGCGGGGTTGGGCACATTGAAGCTCGTGCGGAAATAGGTCGTTATGTACTTGTTTACAGAGCTCGGTCCGAAGGAAATGATCGTGGTTTCGTCGCCGTCGCCGTAGCCGAATTGGGCTGTGCCGGTGGACCATGCGGAGTCATTGAATCCGACCTGCTGCCAGGCTGTGCCCTGGTTGCTGCCATTGTCGAGATAGCTCCAGGTTGATCCCGCGGGTAGGATCAGGTCCTGGGCAAGGCAGGGCAGGGGCGCCAGGGCGGTCACGATCAAGGCGGAGAGGAAATTGGCTTTGATGGAGGGGATCATCTCGGAACTCTACGGGTGAGAAACAGGGTGGGATAAGTGGTTGGATTCCGGTGCGCAGCGCTTGAGGCCGGCTCGTATGCGTGTGGCGAGTTGTTGATGGGCGCGGGTTGCCCGTTTCGCGGGGGGCAGGTCGCCGGCCTTAGATGCGGCTGCGCCGAAGGCGGTCTTGGCAGCGCTCAGGTCACCCATGTACTCGAGAACTTCGGCGCGCCGGAGTGCGTACGAAAGGTTGCCGCCCGAGTTCGTACAGAGGCCATCCAGTCGAGCCAGGGCCGCTTCGTAGCGCGCCGCTCTGATTTCCAGTTGCAAGGCGCGTCGTTCGAGGGCGATCGATCCTCCCAGCCGCACGAGTCCTGCATCCAGGCCAGCGACGGCCCGCGCGATATCGCCGAGTTGTACATGCAGTTCGGCCCGTTCGAGGAAGTCGTCGGGGGAGGGGTGTGCGAGCAAGGCGAGCCCCCTATCCATGCTCTGCGCCGCCCCGTGGGCTTCGCCCAGGAGAAACAGGCAGCGGCTCGCCAGGAGCAGCGCCCGCCCAGCCCGCGGTTCTCTGGCGAGCCATTGTTTGACCTCAACCAGGGCCTCCCGTGGCTCTCCCCAGGCCAGCCGTAGCTCGCCGCGCAGGGCGTAGATCCGTGGCGATTGTGGTGCCAGCGCCTGCGCTCGTCCCAGGTCATCCAGGGCACCTCGACGCTCGCCGTGCAGCCCGAGCAGGTATCCCCGCCTCAAGTACAGCGCCCACTCCAAAGGCGCTTCCGCGATCTGCGCATCCAGCCGGGCGGTCTGGACCGCCAAGTCATCATGCGCCCGGCCAAAGCCCGCAGGGCTCCCGATAACCAAGCATAGGCATACAAGAAATAGTGGGGCTCGCATGAACATTGGAGACAAATCTCAGAAGGGCTGCGGCCGGGGTAGGCCACCAGCCCCAGTCTAGCCGGGATTGCCCTTTTCTGGGAGATTGACCGACCCTGACCGACCCTTTGGTACCAGGTACGTTGCCGCTGGTGCCTCGTCGCTGCCCCACACTACCCCACCCCAGGGCCCTTTTTTCCTCCCGCCGTGCCAGCGGCCGCCAGCCCGCGCCCACCGTGGCGCGCCCCTTGGGGCTATTGTGTTGTGGCGCCGTTGATCGAGCCTTCCACCGTGCCCTCATTGGTGAAGGTATCCCCGAGCATCTCCAGGTTGCCCTGCACCAGCCCCCCCGGAGCGATGATCAACTCTTCCCCGGTGAAATCCACATCACCGGTCACCGTGCCTTCGATGCGACACCTTTCGCCAGTGAAGCGCAGATCGCCGTTGATGGTGCCGATATTCCGCAATCGGGCTCCCAGGAACACCACATCACCCTCGATGGTTCCATTCACTTCCAGCTTCTCGCCCATCATGCTCAGGTCGCCATCGAGCACTCCGTCAAGTACGACATCCTGGCCAAAAAAGAAGGCATCACCGTGGGAGGTCCGATCCTCCGCTAGGTGGTAGTGCTCGGCGAATTCGAAGTTGCGGCCCAGGAATGGCATCCAGCGGTTGGCTAACCAGGTGCCCAAGACGCAGAGCAGGATGAGCCCCGCGCAGCCGCATCCCAGGGCCTTGAGGCAGCCTCCTGTACCTTTAGAGCGGGTCTCGTTCTCGTCGTCGGAGGCGGCTATGTCAGAGCTCATGAGAATCGGAGGGGGGTGGCGGGAAGTCAGCGGTCATGGGCGGGACCCCCACGGTTTATAGGCCCCCCAGGCACCAAACGCGACAGGAATCCAGCCCAGCACCAGGGGCACCCGGGAGATGAGGTTCTCCCAAGAAAAGAGCCCGGCCAAGACCAAAAGGTCTCGGCCGGGCCACCACGACATCTTGACGCCTGGGAGCAACGGGGCGGAGAAGCAGCAATCTCCTATTCCGAAGCTCACCGGCCTCAGAACGGGCCGGGAAAGGGCCATGACAGCGCAGTACTGATGATCTGGGGGGTAGTTGGTCCCAGGATCCAGGGTAGACGGGCGTCGCGTGTGTCCTCTGGGCCACACTCCGCTCCTGGGAAGGGGTAAAGTTCAGGTGAGGTTGGAAGTTCGCAGGGGCCCACCATCGAGGTGCATCCGTGCAGAGCATAGGTAGCAGTGCAATTCTCCAGCCAACATCAAAAAAAGCCCCACGAAGGGCCTCTTCGCCTCTCAGGAATAGGGCGACCCTCCCATGAGATCACCAACGAGTCCATAAACTGGACGCCAGATATAGAATTTGGACGGCAGCCTGCCTTCTGAGAGCCCCAGCCCCCCTCCAGAGGCAGACAGAGGGCCCAGCCGGATCATCACCATCCGGGCCAGACAGCACCCTCAGGGCAGCACCGTCAAGCTGGCAGCCGGCTCAAAGCTCTGGCCCGAGCCGTCCTCCACGAAGGCCGACCAACTCCATTGGGTCGCATTGCTGGGCAGGTTGGCGAGGGGAAGGGAAGCTGTGAAGGTGCCATCCCCATTGTCCACCAGATTGCCCTTCTCGTCTCTCCCATTGGGATCATCGATGACCCACTGGGCCTTCTTGATGTTGGTGATGTTGAGCAGGTCGCTGAAGACCAACATATGCAGCGTGTCTGCTCGGGCGAAGTTGCGATCATCGGTGGAGAAGTCCGCGTTCTTCGAGAGCACGAAGCCCTGGCCCGTGGGCAGATCCGAAACCGTGATCAGGTTAGGTTCGATCAAGGTGTCATTGCCGCTGGCATTGGTCGCCGTGAGCGAGACCGTGTAGTTTCCGGCCAGCGCGTAGCTATGTTGGGGATTCTGCAGGGTCGATGTGGCGCCG